>Ga0315901_10011093_pt1 | contig 10176 bp, 10 predicted proteins | sample LakEriMetagenome_10_FD_203761 | JGI IMG/M metagenome (GOLD analysis project Ga0315901, IMG submission 203761) | Freshwater fungal communities from buoy surface, Lake Erie, Ohio, United States - Buoy 2 MA116 | ecosystem: Environmental > Aquatic > Freshwater > Lake | place: USA: Lake Erie, Ohio... | reverse complement strand
CGATGACCCCGGGGTGCACCGAGTTCACCCGGATCCGGTGGCGGGCCAACTCCATCGCCGCCGACGCCGTCATGCCCGTCACGGCGTACTTCGACGCTGCATAGGCGATCATGTACTTCGTAGCCCGCAGGCCGGCGCCCGACGAGATGTTGATGATCGACCCGCCGCCGGCACGGACCATCGGGTCGATGACGCTGCGGATCCCCAGGAACACCCCGACGGTGTTGACCGACTGGATGCGCTCGAAGTCCGCCACGCTGTGCTGCGAGATCGGGGCGGTGTGGGCGATGCCGGCGTTGTTCACCAGCACGTCGAGCCGGCCGAAGCGCTCCTCGGCGAGCGCCACGGCGTTGGCCCACTCCTCCTCGCTCGACACGTCGTGAGGGGTGAAGGCCACGGCGTCGCCCAACTCGTCGGCGAGCGCCCGGCCGGCGTCGACGAGCACGTCGGAGACGACGACCTTGGCGCCCTCGGCCGCGAACAGGCGGACCTCGGCCTCGCCCTGGCCACGGGCACCGCCGGTGACGATGGCGACCTTGCCGTCGAGACGACCCACGGCGCTCAGTTCCAGCTCTGCAGCACGGGCAGCACCTCGGAGGCGAACAGGCGCATCGACGCCGTGGCCTCCTCGTAGGGGATGCCGCCGTAGCGGAACGCCACGGTGTGCTCGTAGGAGCCGAGCAGCTCGCGCCGCTCCTCGAGCTTGGCCAGGATCATGTCGGGGGTGCCCCAGGTGGCGGCCCCCATGAACATCTTCAGGAAGCCGCTCTCGCCGACCCGGCGCAGCACCTCGGCGGCCTTGGCGTAGGCGTCGTAGCCCTCGATGTTCGAGAAGTGGTCGCCCATCACCTCGTAGTGGGCGAGCAGGCTGCCGAGGTAGGTGCCCATGTACTGACGGGCCTTCTCCTCGGCCTCCTCGGCGGTGGGGGCGCACAGGCAGAAGTCGGCGGTCATCACCGGCGGGGCCTCGCGGCCGTGCAGTTCCTTGAACCGCTTGCGGTAGGTCTCGATGCTGGGCATGCGGTGCTCCCACGCCCGGTCGGCGAACATCGTCATCCGGCCGGCGAACCGGGCGGCCGACTCGACGGAGTCGTCGCTCGAGGCCACGCAGTAGAAGCGGTCGTCGAAGGACCGCTCCGGCCGGGGCCGGATCTCGGTGCGGGGCTGCGGGAAGTACGGGCCGTCACCCTCGATGAAGCCGGTGCGCAGGGCCTCGATCACCATGGCCGTGCCCTCGTCGAAGCGACCGCGTGACTCGTCCATCTCGATGCCACGGAACGGCACGTACTCCCGGCGGGACAGGCCGCGGCCGACACCGAAGCGGAACCGGCCCTGGGCGACGTTGTCGAGCAGGGCGGCCTTCTCGGCGACCCGCAGCGGCTCGTTCCACGGCATGATCACCGCAGCCGTGCCGACGTCGATGCGCTCGGTCACGCCGACGAGGTACGACAGCAGCTGCGTGTTGTCGGGGCAGAACGAGTACCCGAAGAAGTGGTGCTCGGCCGCCCAGGCCACGTCGAAGCCGAGCTGGTCGGCGAGCTTGGCGAGGCCGATCTCCTCGGCGTACACCTGGCTGTCGGTGACGTCCCCCCAACCGTCGCTGGCGAAGGGCATGAGAATGCCGACGTCCATTGTGCGTCCCCCGTGTTCGTGCGTGTGTGCGTGCGTTTGTTGGTGCGACTGGCGCGACGGTCACCCTACCGACGGCGCCGCCCGGCCGTCACCGCGGAGCGGGGCCGGTCCGGCTCAGCGACCGGCCGTCGCCGGGGCGGTCCCCGCCCGGGCCTTGGCCGCCGTCTCGGCCTCGTGGCGGGCGATCATCTGGTTCGCCGCGGCGATGCGCTTGTCGACGATCTCGGCCTGGTGCTCGCTCACCCAGTGGTACGAGTCGACCCGGTTGAGGTTGGCCCGGTCGAAGTGCGGCATCACGTAGCGGGCGTACAGCTCGTAGGAGCGCTTCGTCGCCGCCCAGTCGGCCCAGTTGGTGGCCAGGATCAGCAGGCAGCCGAACTCGCCCTGCTTGGCGTAGAGCTGCTCGATGCGCTCGATGACGTCCTCGGGGGTGCCGACCACGGCGATGCGGTTCTCGACCAGCCAGTCGACGGTGTCGGTGCCCGGCGGCACGTGGAAGCGGGGCTGGTTGTTGTTGAGGTAGTCGACGTACTCCTCCGCCCCGAAGCGGATGTCGGCGACGGCCTGCTCGCGGGTCTCGGCCACGTGCACCCCGATCACGCAACGCAACCGGGAGCGGTCCATCTCACGGCCCTGCTCGGCGGCGAGGTCGCAGGCGACCTTCCAGTTGACGTCGAGGGCGTCGAAGCCGGCCTGCACACCGGCCGACACGCACAGCATGCCCAGGTCGTACTTGCCGGCGAGACGGCCGCCGGAGGGGGTGACGGCGCTGGCCACGCACACCTCGGGGTGGGGCCGGGTGTAGGGCCGCAGGTGGGTGCGGGCCTCGTTGAGCGTGTACCACTCGGTGGTCTCGGTGACGACCTCGCCCCGGAACAGCCGCAGCACGGCGTCGAGGCCCTCCTCGAGGCGGTCCCGGGTCACCTCGGGCTCGACGCCCATCATGAGCGCGTCGGAGGCGAGCAGGCCGGGGCCGGCGCCGAACATGACCCGACCGCGGGTCATGTGGTCGAGCTGGATGATGCGGTTCGCCACGTTGAGCGGGTGGTGGTACGGCAGCGAGATCACGCCCGTGCCGAAGCGCAGGTGCTTGGTCCGCTCGGCCGCGGCGGCGATGAACAGCTCGGGGGAGTCGATGGTCTCCATGCCGGCGGAGTGGTGCTCGCCGATCCACGCCTCGTGGTAGCCCAGCTCGTCGAGCAACTGCATCAGCTGCAGGTCGCGTTCGATGGCCAGCGTGGGGTTCTCCCGCACGGAGTGGAACGGAGCGAGGAAGACGCCGTGGCGCAACGGGATGCTCATGGTGGCACTGTACGCCGGGCAGTGGGTCCGGTCGGCACGGTACGGTCGGTCCCACCCGACGGAGCCGCCCGTCACCGCTCGAGGGAGACGACCATGAAACTCGGACTGATGCTCGGCTACTCCGGGGCCCGCCTCGACCTGCCGGTCGACCTGGTCAAGCGGGCCGAGGAGCTCGGCTACGACTCGGTGTGGACGGCCGAGGCCTACGGGTCCGACGCCATCACCCCGCTGGCGTTCCTCGCTGCGCACACCTCGCGCATACGGCTCGGTACGGGGATCATGCAGCTGGCCGGTCGGTCGCCGGCCATGTGCGCCATGCAGTGCCAGACCGTCGACGCCCTCGCCGGCGGCAACCGGGTCATCGCCGGGCTCGGCGTGTCCGGGCCGCAGATCGTCGAGGGCTGGTACGGCCAGCCCTGGGGCAAGCCGTATTACCGGCTCAAGGACTACGTGCAGATCATGCGCAAGATCTTCCTGCGGGAGGAGCCGGTCAGCCATGACGGCCCCGAGTACCAGTTGCCCTACCGCGGCCCGGGCTCGATCGGGCTGGGCAAGCCGTTGACGTCGATCCTGCACACCAACCCCGATCTGCCGATCTGGCTCGGTGCGGGCTCGCCCGACACGATCCGGCTGTGCGCCGAGCTGTGCGACGGCTGGTTCCCGATGCACTTCACGCCCCAGCGCTGGCCGTCGTGGAAGCCCATCGTCGAGGAGGGGTTCCGCCGGGCCGGCAACGGCAAGGGCTGGGACGGCTTCGAGGTCCAGCCCATGGTGACGGTGCTGGTGACCGACGACGTGCACAAGGCGCTCGACGCCCAGAAGCCCGGCCTCGCCCTGTACGTCGGCGGCATGGGCGCCCGGGGCATGAACTTCCACAACGACCACATGGTGCAGCGCGGCTACGGCGACGTGGCCCAACGGGTGCAGGAGCTGTTCCTCGCCGGCCGCAAGCGCGAGGCGGCCGACGCCATCCCCGACGAGTACATCGACGAGGGCTGCCTGGTCGGCACGCCCGAGCGGATCCGGCAGCGGTTCATGGCCTGGGCCGACACCGGCATCACCGGTCTGACCATCAGCACCAACCAGGCCCACGCCGTCGAGCTCATGGCCGGCGTCGCCGAACTGGCGCCGACGCGTTGAGCGCCACGACGGCGAGTTCGCTCCGTGTGGCCGTGGTCGGCGGCTCGCTCGGTGGGCTGACCGCAGCGTGCCTGCTGCGCGACGCCGGCCACGACGTGACCGTCTACGAACGTTCGCCGAGCGAGCTCGAGGAACGTGGTGCGGGCATCGGCCTGCTCGAGGAGACCCAGCGGTATCTCGTGCAGCGCATGGGCATCCCGCTCGACGAGCTCGCCGTGCCGACCCGGTTCCTGCGCTACCTGCACCGTGACGGGTCGGTCGTGTACGAGTCCGACCGGGCCTACCACTTCAGTTCGTGGACGACGGTGTACCGGCTGCTGCTTCGTCACTGGGGTCGTGACCGCTATCTGCTGGGCCACGAGATGACCGGGTTCCACAGCGACGCCGACGGGGTCACCGTCGAGTTCGCCGGGGGCGGCTCCGTTCGTGCCGACCTCCTGGTGTGCGCCGACGGTGCAGGCTCGGTGGCCCGTGACGTGCTGCAGCCGGACGCCACGCTCACCTACGCCGGGTACGTGGCGTGGCGGGCGGTCGTGCCCGAGAACGACGTGTCCGCCCCGACACGGGAGCGTCTGACCGAGGCCCTCACGTACTTCGTGCTGCCCGACAGCCACATCCTGATCTACCCGATCCCGGGTCGCGACGGCTCGCTGCGGCCGGGGGAGCGGCTGATCAACGTCGTCTGGTACCGCAACTACCTCGCCGGTGGCGATCTCGACGACCTGCTCACCGGTGACGACGGGGTCCGCCGCGAGCTGTCCATACCGCCCGGCATGGTCACGGCCCGTCACGACGCCGAGATCCGGGCGTTGGCCGCAGCGCGACTACCGGCACCGATGGCCGAGGTGATCGCCCGGGCCGGTTCGCTGTTCGTGCAGGTGATCAACGACGTCGAGATCGAACGGATGGCGTTCGGTCGGGTGTGCCTGCTCGGCGACGCTGCGTTCCTGGCCCGGCCCCATGCCGCTGCGGGCACGGCCAAGGCCGCCGCCGACGCCTGGGCGCTCGTCGAGGCGCTCGACGGCACGGCCGACGTCGAGGCGGCCCTCGCCGCCTGGGAACCCGGCCAGCTCGATCTCGGTGCCCGTCTGGTGGCGCGGGCCCGCCGGATGGGCGAGCGGTCCCAGATCGATTGCACCTGGGTTCCGGGCGACCCCGAGCTGTTGCTGGGCCTGCACGGCCCGGGCCGCTGACCCTGGCGGTCCGCGGTCGCTCAGTCCACCCAGCGCACCGGCATCGACCCGATGGCGCCCACGTGCAGGTTGGGCAGCCGGGCCGGCTCGCCGGCGAGCTCGAGGTTGCGCAGGTGCGGGGCCAGCTCGCGGAACACCGCCCGCAGCTCCCAACGGGCCAGGTTGGCGCCGAGGCAGAAATGCTGCCCGTGGCCGAAGGCCAGGTGGTAGTTCGGGTTGCGGCCCAGGTCGAGCCGGTACGGCTCGTCGAACTGCCGCTCGTCACGGTTGGCCGACGGGTACCACAGCACCACCGTGTCGCCGGCGGCGATCGTGGTGCCGGCCAGCTCGAAGTCGGTGGTGGCGGTGCGGGCGAACTGGATGACCGGCGAGGTCCAGCGAAGCAGTTCCTCGATAGCCGTGTCCATGAGGCCATCGGGGTCGGCGGCGAGGCGGTCGCGCTGGTCGGGGTGCTCGAGCAACGCCTTGACCCCGCCGGTGATGGCGTTGCGGGTGGTCTCGTTGCCGGCCCCGATCAGCAGGGTCAGGTAGCCGTGCAGTTGCTGGTCGTCGAGCGGACGGTCGTCGATGGTGGCGTGCACCAACAGCGTGGCCAGGTCGTCGCCGGCGTCGGGCCCGGCGGCCCGACGGTCGGCGATCAGCTCGTCACGGAACTCGTGGAACTCGCGTCCGAGGCGGCGGCGGATGTCACGCGGGGTCTCGCCGGGTTGCACGTGCTCGGCGGCCACGTCGGGGAAAAGCAGCATGTCGGTCCACGCCAGGATGCGCGACCAGTCGTCGCGGGGCAGGCCCATCAGTCCGCAGATCGTGGCCAGCGGCACGCCGACCGACAGGTTGGCGACGAGGTCGAGCGGCTCGCCCCTACCGGCCCGGGCCCGTTCGACGAACTCGGCGACGAAGTGCCGGGCCATCTCGGCGAGGTCGGTCTCGAGCTTGCGCATCGACGCCGGGGTGAACCGGCGCATGGTCAGCATCCGCAGGTCGAGGTGCTCGGGCCGATCGAGGAACACCATGTCCATCGGGGCGTCGGGGTCCCAGCCGTAGCGTTCGTTCTGGCGGCGCTTGAACCGTTCGATCCCGTCGAGACCCTCGACGGTGTCGAGCCGCAGGATCGGCCCGCCGTTGATGAACACCTCGGGATGGGAGTGCACGGTGTGCACGTCGTCGTAGCGGGTCACGGCCCAGAACGGCGGGAAGCCCGGCCGTTCGTAGCGGTACACCGGGGCCTGGTCGCGCAGCACGTCCCACGCCTGCCACGGGTAGCCGTTGCGCACGTAGCGATCGAGCGTCGTGATGTCGAGCCCGTCGAGTTCGGGCATCGAGTCGGTGATGGCCATGGCGTCCCCTCGGCGTTCGGCTCGGCGCATCGTACCGCTACCCGGTCGGCCCCGGCCCGGGCCGGACCGGGCGTGAACCGCGTGTGGGCGTGCTCAGCTGTCGCGGGCGGCGGCGATCCACGGCACGGTGGCCGGGTCGACCTGCACGTAGACGGCGTCAGCCTCGGCGAAGACGCCCTCGGGCCCCGTCGCCGTGCAGTGCACGAACAGCTTGCGGCCTTCCTCACCGACCAGCTTCGAGCGGAACTCGACGTCGACGCCGAGCGGTGCCGGTGCCCGCAGCTTGAGCGCCACCGACCCGGTGAACCCGAACCGGCCCGTCATCGGCAGCACCGTGGCGGTCGCCTCGTCGAACACCAACGCCACGGCACCGCCGTGCACCCGGCCCGGCGGGCCCTCGAAGGCGGGGCCGAACCGGACGGTGGTGACGGCCTCGTCGCCGTCGCGGTGGTGGGTGCCGACCAGACCGAAGGGGTTGAACGGGCCGCCGACGACCGAGAACCGGTCGAACTCGATGACCCCGCCGTCCGGTGTCGGGTCGGGCAGGCGCCCCTCGCGCAGGGCCCGGTGGCGGGTCGAGTGCTTGGCGAACTCGGCCGGCTTGTCGAGCGGCGGGCAGGCCTCGGTCTCGCTGGCGAGCTCCCCGACGATCGCCGCGATCCGGTCGGCCAGGCCGGTGTCGACCGTCGACGCGGCCAGGGCGTTGCCCAGCCGGCGGATCGCCGCCGCGGCCGCGGCGCGGGCGGTCTGGTTCGGGTCGTCGGTGGTCGGTGCGCTCTGCATCGGTCGCCGACGGTACCGCGGGCTGCGCGACACTTGGGCAATGGCGACCTTCACCGAGGCCCACGTCCGGCGCTGGCGGGAGCAGGGCTGGGTGTTGGTCGAGGACCTCGTGCCGGTCGACGAGATCGACGCCGCCTGCGAGGATCTGTGGCGGCTGTATCCCCGGCCCGAGGAGTTCCACGCCGGTGCCGGTGGTGATCGCCGCACGGCGTTCCTCGGCGGGGCCGACGACCGCAACCTGTTCCGTTCGGCACCCGGCGGCGATCGGGGCCCGGCGTTCCGGCCCGAGCAGTTTCTCGGCCGCACCCTGTTCCCCTTCGGCGGCAGCGGCGCACTCGACCGGCTGGTGGTCCACGACGACGTCGTCGCCTTCGCCGCCGCCGCCCTCGGCAGTGACGACCTGCGGCTCTACCAGATGGCGGTGTGGGCCAAGTACGCCGGTGTCGCCGACTACGAGCAGCCGCTGCACCAGGACCACAACCACTCGATCGTGCCGCCGCGCAGCGAGCCGGGCTGGTGGCACCTCGAGGGGTTCCTGTACCTCAGCGACGTCGACGAGGGCGTCGGCCCGACCCGGCTCGTCGACACCGGTCGCAGCGGCGGCCGGCTCGACGTGCGGCCCCGGCTGCCCGACGCCGAGCCCGGCCTCTACGACGCCGAGGTCGCCGCACCGGGCCGGCGTGGCTCGTTCCTGGCCTACCGGTCCGACGTGTTCCACCGAGCCGTCGACCTGACCCGGCCGGGCGGGTCGCGGTTCCTGCTCGGGCTGAGCTTCAAGCTCGGTCAACAGGACTGGATCGGGTACGACAACGTGCAGCCCCGGTCGGTCGCCGGGCGTTTCACCCGGTTCGTCGAGGGCTGCGACCCGGAGCAGTTGGCGCTGTTCGGCGTGCCCCGTCCCGGCCATCGGTACTGGAACGAGGCCATGCTGGAGGCGATGGCCGAGCGGTACCCGGGTCTGGACCTCGGACCGTGGCGACGAGCCGCCGGCGGGGAGCACACGTGAGACGCATCCTGGTGACCAACGACGACGGCATCGACTCGGCCGGTCTGCACGCCCTGGCCGTGGCGCTCGTGCCGTTGGGCGAGGTGATCGTGTTCGCTCCGTCGCGGGAGTACTCCGGCGCCGGGGCGGCCATCGGCCATCTCAGCGAGGGCATCGCCGACGTGCATGAGGTCCGCCGACCCGAGCTGGCCGCCGTCGCCGCTGCCTACGCCTTCGACGGCCCGCCGGCGTTGGCGTCGCTGCTCGCCGTGCAGGGCCTCTTCGGCGCCCCGCCCGACGTCGTCGTGTCGGGCATCAACCCGGGCTGGAACGTGGGCCGGGCGGTGCACTTCTCGGGCACGATCGGGGCGGTCATCACCGCCGAGCAGCTCGGGGTGCCGGCCGTGGCGGTCAGCCAGCACACCGGCGACACCCAGCACTGGGCGACGGCGGCGACGGTGGCCGCCCGGCTGGTGGCCGAACTCGGCCCGGAGCCGGTCGGGCTCAACGTGAACGTGCCCAACATCGGCCTCGACGAGGTGGCCGGCACCCGCTGGACGACGCTGAGCGACCGAATCCCCTACCGGCTGAACGCCCCGCGGCTCGAGGTGGTCGAGCCGGGCCGGCACCGGGTGCACTTCACCCGCGACGGCGACTACGACCGGGCGCCCGGCACCGACACCGAGGCGGTCGAGAGCGGGTTCGTGTCGATCACCCGGTTGCGCCCGACCGGCGCCTGGTAGCGGCCGGTCGGCCGAGCAGCCGGGTCAGCCCAGCAGGTCGTGGCCGGTCGGGCCGAGGTCGACCGGCTCGACCCGGAGGCGCTGCTGCCGACCCTCGAGCCGCAGGAACGGGATGGCGGCGCGCAGCGTGACCTCCTCGGGCTCGGCGGTGCAGCGCGGGCAGTGACAGGGCGGCACCATGAGCGGGTTCGAAGGGTTCGCCGGATCGTCGGGGATCCTGGTGCAGGGGATGTCGGCCACCGCTGCGCAGCCTATTGCCGGGCCTGGACCTCGCGCAGCGCCCGGAACCCCTCGACCGCGGTCGGGAACCCGACGTAGCCGATGACCGTGACCATGAGCTCCTCGAGCTCGCCGAGGGTCACGCCGTGGTTGAGCGCACCCTGCAGGTGGAAGCGCAGCTCGGTCGGCTTGTCCTGGGTCGTGAGCGTGGCGCACACGACGAGCGACCGGTCCCGGCGGCTGAGCTGGGGCCGGGCCCACAGCTCACCGAAGGCGAACCGCCCTGCCGCCCCGGTGAAGTCGCCCATGTCGACGCCGACACCGCCGGGGGGCTGGTTGCGGCTGAGACCCGCCATCACGTCGCGGGCCGCGGCGCTGCGGGCGTCGTCGTCGGCCGGTTCGGCCGGCGGGCTCGGCTCGAGCCGGTCGACGCCCTGCAGTTCGGCGATGGCCTGATGGGCGGTGGTCATGGCGTCGATGGCCCGGGGAAAGCCGGCGTACCCGGCGAGTTGCACGAAGATCTCCTCGATCTCGGTGCGGTGCAGGCCGTGGTGCACGCCGCCCTGGACGTGCGAGCGCAGCTGGTTGAGTTGGTTGAGCGTGGCGAGGATCGTGATCACGATCAGGCTGCGGTCCCGGCGGCCGAGGCCGGGCCTGGTCCAGATCTCGCCGAGTGCGAAGTCGATGACGAACGAGCCCAACGGGCCGAGACGGGCCTCGGTGGCGGCGGCCACCGCGACGGGGTCGACGTCGCCGCCCCGGAGCGTGCGCTGTACGTCCATCCCGGCGGCGCGGCGGTCGGCATGGGTCTTCCTGGGCATCGGCGGATCCTCCCTCACGAT
>Ga0315901_10011089_pt1 | contig 10177 bp, 8 predicted proteins | sample LakEriMetagenome_10_FD_203761 | JGI IMG/M metagenome (GOLD analysis project Ga0315901, IMG submission 203761) | Freshwater fungal communities from buoy surface, Lake Erie, Ohio, United States - Buoy 2 MA116 | ecosystem: Environmental > Aquatic > Freshwater > Lake | place: USA: Lake Erie, Ohio... | reverse complement strand
TCCAGAGTTGGACAGGGATTTCTTTGGTGACAACGATGATGAACAAACCAGTAGGTTAGCTGCATTGTTGTTTCACTTGGAAGAAGATTTCTTCATTACGTTTGATGACAACACCGATGCTCACATCTTCCTTGGAACAACGGGGTATGCGATCAATGAGTACGAAGACTATGTAAAGTCTTGTGGCAGTGATGACGATGAACCGATGTCGTTCTATGACTGGTGTGATTCTGAAATGACCCGTGCAACAGACGACTGGGACTATGATACAGATCGTTGTGAGTTTAGCAGAGGCGATGAGTCTTACAAAGTAATGGATGCCAACGAAGTAGATGATGCTGTAAGCGATTATGTTCGAGACAGTGTGTGGGCATTCAATGCTGGTTTTATTGTATCCCATTGTAATCTTCCGTGGGAAATGGAAGAAATGATTGCTGCTTATCAAAGTGAAAAGTCTGAAAGCGCAAACGAGATGTTGTTGGCACTTATCAACAAGTGTGGTGACTTTGATGAATTTGTCAAACAAGCCATTAGAGAAGATGGTGCTGCACACTTCTTATCTTCCTATGACGGAGAAGAACACGAGGTGTTTATCAATCACTTTACCAGCAGTCCTCCTTCCAACAATGTAATCAAGCTGTATGAGTATTACATCTATCGGACAAACCAAGATTGTAATACCGGAGTTTGATCTCTCCACGGTTCCCTTGCCGTGGAGAGAGGACTTTGTAAAACTACAGAAACGCATTGAACATCCAAAGAATTATATGACCGATAAGGCAGCAATGGCTTTGGGTTGTTTGTTGGTAAGTCAAAGATTATCCGTACCTTTGTCAACGATTCTTGGATCCCGTAAACAAGGATCTGCAAAACCAAGAGCCATAGCATACTATGTATGTGAACCGGTGTTGACATGGCAAGACAAAAGTTGGATGTGCAAGTATTTTAAAAAGCACTCCAATTGGCATGATGTGATCAGAATATTTATTTGGTCTGACAAAGAGAAGAGGATTATTCGGGAGATGTCAAAGGAATTTGGTGAACTCCTTGTCAAAATCTATAAATCGTACTGATATGACATTTGAACAGTATCAAATCGAAGCAATGAGAACCTTTAAGGATTTAGGTTCAAGAGAAAAAAACATTCTACATATGGAATGTGGAATGCTCACCGAAGCTGGTGAGTTAGTTGACCAAATCAAAAAACATTTCGCTTACGGTAAAGAATTGGATGTGGTCAACCTGCAAGAAGAGTGGGGCGACTTTATGTGGTACTATGCCAACTACTTGACTATTTTCAAAATTAATTTTATGCCAGAATACGAAAGAAAACAAGAAGAAAGTCGCATCTATGACAAAGTTAAAAAGTTAATAAAAGAAAAAGAATTTACAGAAATGGAAGCTATTGCTGACTTTATTGTCAACAATTCAAATTCACTTCGTCATTACATGCCGTATATCGGACATCTAATCGGTGAACCCGAGAAGATGTTGCAAATGAATATTGACAAGTTACGCAAACGCTACCCGGAGAAGTTTGACAGTGACTTGGCCATCAATCGGGATACCGATGCAGAGAGAGTTATTTTAGAACAACACAAACATTGATCATGATCAGCGAAATGTATCAAAGCGTAAGAAACCCGGAACTTGGACAATTGGTTAGCGAAATGTTCAAGCAGACGATGGAAATTACCAACGCCAAAAGCCAAGAGTTGGAAGCAGCGTTTCTTTGGAAAACCGAAGTTGAAGAACTGGAAAAGAAGTTCGAAAACAAAGAAGGTACCGAACAAGACCACCAGCGTTATGCTGAACTCAAGGAAGCCTTTCACAATATGCAGGGAAGAATCCGTTACTGTGTGGCTACCCAGAACGATGTGGTTTCTATGTTGAACAAGATCAACGCCTTGATGGAAGCTCTTTCCAATGTGAAGACCGAGCTTCTTCCCGAGGCTCAGTAATAAACATAGAGGTTTGAATGGGGCTGTGGTTATACTACAGCCCCTTTTTTTAACTTTAATTTTTGATACATGATCAATATTGTAAAACCTTTAGTTTGGGTAACCGACCCAGCGATTAGTTATTCAAAAATTAGCCAACATAAAGAGTATTTGGTTGTGCCTCAACACAACAGAACTTATACAGCACGGTTTGATGTAAAAGATGAAACCGAATCTGATAATTTATGTTTGTGTCAATGGCATAAAAACGACATTCCTACATTGGATGAAGCAATGAGGATTTGCCAGGAGCATTACGAAAAAAGTATCTTGGACAACCTTTCTGCAGAAGCTAAAGAAATTCTTGAACAATTTAATTCTACCGACGATGAAGAATAAAGTTCGTGGCACTGTATCCTTGTTTCATAAGACTACCCTTGACGAAGTAGCCGTAGAAGCAGAGATCAAAGCAGCCGGTGTGTATGTTCCAGCTGTCTATGCTACCCAGTATCAACCCGGAGAATGCGCTTATTTTGACGAAATAGAGTACGAGGCAGTGAACTTCCACCCAGACCATTTAAACGCCGTGTTGGACGAAATAGAAGCATCTAAGGGTATTCCTGTTGACTATTATGCTTCTGATAGGATAGTGGCAGTTGGTGAGTTTATTGATCCGATTGAAGAGGACGAGTACAACCGTCAAATGTCTGATGATTTTAGAAATGACCGATGAGAGTACAACAAGACAAATGGTATTTGACCCGTGACAAATCGTCCTGTGTTCTGGTCAAACAATTGGTTGCCGATGAACACGGGTATGTTTGTGAAGCAGTCTGTTCCGATGGAGTAGATCGTAATGAACGAGGTATGATCTATCGAAGTACCTATGACAAAAAAGATCTTGTGAGAGAAATACAAGTGTGTATATAACAAAAAGCCCCGGTGTTTATCCGGGGCTTATGTTTAGAAGTTGGTTGTAATCGGAGAGTCTTGTAAAAACTCTTTATCGGCTTCTGTCCATTCAATCAATCGTTCGATGTTTACTAAACCAAAGCCAAATTTTCTCGAATAGTGAAACCACGGAGATTGATCTCTTGGAGAATTTTCTCCACTAATACCATCTCTTAATTCATCAAAAGTGTTTATTGAAGAATCCAATAATGTTTCTGGTATAGACATTAGGGGTATTGGGTTTTTGGCAGCTCTTCCATATTCTGAAAGATTTATTGGAAAAGTAAGTTCCGAATAACCTTTTCTAAAAATAGAATATGCAAAACGCAACGGCCATTCGTCTTCATCATCATCGTCTGCATTCATCCAAGCAGTCAACATTCCCAATACCGACAAAAACAACAATATCATTCTTACCTCTCCTACCATTGCATTTAATTGACCCATCCTCATTTCTACATATCCCTCCAAATCTATTTCTTCGGCTTGATCTGGATTTTCTTCTGCCCACACTTTATATTCTATTTTGACTCTTTCCAGTTCTGGTTCAAATCTTGTTTCTTTATTGGTCATTGCCCTATAAGCATAAGGAAGATAAGTTGCTTCCAATATAACTTCTCCCAATCTTTTTACAGCACCAACAACTACTTCATTATATTTCATGTCCATTTTAGAAGTATCTTGAAACAAGTGCTTGTAAAAAACATTGTGTCTTCCTTGATGGACAGACATAGTTCTGTGATCATATTTTATTCCTCCATACCATTCTCGTATTATACCCGGTATCCAAGAACGATATTGCATCAACAATTGACCCCAAATAGTCATGTTGACATAACTTTTTTCTTCTGATGTTACTTCACCAGATATACCGCTTTTAATACGTTTTACAGCTTCTCTAAATTTGATAAACACTTTTTGTTTTTGAGCATCTGTAGCACCGTCTAATACAAACTGAGGACCATTTTTTTCATCGTAACTAAATACATCATAAATAGATTTGTATCCCAAATCTTTGTATTCCTGCTTTAAAGTAATACCGTCTTTTTCAAAGTAATCTCTTTTAAATCGCACCAATTCATTTTCTTTATTAACACCAAAGTTTTGTGCTACAGCTAATATCAAAGCATTGTCTCTAATTTCCGATTCATGTTTCCACACACCCATACCCATTCTTTCATAGTGCCAACGCCTAAACCATTCAGCATATCGAGTATCAGAAAATGTTCGTACTGCATCTTCTTTCATAAACTTACCTGTTTCCATAGGATCCATTCCCGCTGCTTTTAGTTTTCTTTCAATTACATCATCTGAATAAACATCTACAAATAACCCAAGAGCAACAGCTTTTGATCTTTCTTTGGCATAAAGTTTTGCAGCGTTGTTAAATTGTTTGATTGTATAATAAATTCCTTTGTTTCCATCTATCCATCGGTTTGCAACAGCTGCTAGATAACCACCGGCAGATTGTTTAAGACCAAACGAAAGGGTCATGGTTGTCCAATTGCTTTTCAAAAATCTCAATGTTTCAATCCTAGAAATATCTCTACCTGCTATTTTGTATGCTTTATCTTTAGATCTCATTTCTATTCCATACCAATAAAAATCTCTAAATGCTTGTGCTATTTCTCTTTCAATTGGATCAATAGGTCTTACTGCAAAACCGGTTCCTTGCTTTTGTAATTTCCCTTTGATGTCTGTTTCAAGCAGCATTTGGTTGTTGTATGCTTCCAACAACATATTGGCTATACCTACATTTCTTTTTGCCGCTCTGTATGTCATAGCCATCTTACCAAATACCAACAACGAGTTCATAAAGTCCAAAGACTTTTCTTCTCCCGGTACTGGATTTCCATCCAAGTCAAAAGTTGGATTCATAAAGTAAACAGGAACTTCTTGTTCCAGTCTTCCAAATTCATCGTGAGATAAATACGAAGAGTCGTTTCTTGCTGAAATAGTGTTCATAAGAGAATTTAAAAACACTTCTCCTTTGATTCCATTTTGCAAAAGACCATCTACCAATCCTTGTCTAACCCACGGAACAAACGTACTTGTTTTATCTGGTCTATCTACCATTCTCAAAAACTTGTACATGCTGTCTTTGTAAAATCTATAAAACTCTCCAACCGGAGTATTCATAATTTTAGCATACTCTGGAGTAATCCACTTTGGATCTGAATACACAAACTCTTTTATTTTGGTAACTCTTGAATTTGACCAAGCATCGATGGTAGATCCAGCCCAAAGATTGTTTTTGCTATCGTAAAACTTTAACCTGCTTTTAATAACTTGATCTGAAAGCCCTTGAAGTTTAAGTTTATCTTCATACACTCTTCTTCTTTCTAAAAATTCTTTTTCGGTAATAATTGGTTCATAGTGCTGCTTTAACCATTTTAAGTCACTGGCTTTAATTCTTTTTTTTCTTTCATCAAAAAACTTTTTATCGATTTGCGCTATAAGATTTTTTGTTTTTGAATTGTAAACCAATTCTACCAAAGCATTTCTTCCTCCAACACCAAGTATATTGTTGTTTTCTCTTATCCAAGTATTTAGAGAATTGTTTATTTTTACCCATTCTTCTATAAACTCATCTAAACCTGTATTTACTTCATTCTCGTTTTGAAGTTTCAACTCATTCATTGCTCTGAGAATATAATTCTGTTGATCTCCTAATCCAAGCAATGTGTTTGTAAAGTAGCCATCTCCTCTTTGGAGTTTTAGTTTTCCCTCTTCATCTAAAACTTTATTGCCCAAAACACCGGCGACGTGTCTTTGTGTCACCAATATGTCTATATCCGCAATAGCATTGTTTACTTCTACAATCAAGTTTCCAGCAATTTCTTTTACTTCTTGTGATTTTATTGCTCCGGAAGGAGAGGCCTCCATCTTGTTGTAATAGTTGTACATGTCTTTTAACATCAAAGACAAACCCTTTGCTTTTGAATACAGTTCGTTTAGTTCGTCATCACTATAATACTTTTCGTTTTCTGTTCCGTCTGCTTTATACTTGGTTTCGTTTTGTCTCTTTCTATAATCGCTGTATAACTTTTCAAAATTGTCTGCCAATATATTAAAGTTGTGATATAAAACAACTTCTGAAACCTCTGCTCTCAATATATCGGCATCAAATATATCTTGGTCTTTTCCAGACATTTCTAACTTTTTGATTCTTGCATACTGTTTTGATATAAAAGAGTCAATGTTTTTTATCCTTGTTTTTTCTGCCAACAACAGCGCTTGTTTAAGTTTGGTATTCTGTGCAAAAGGAGTATCCATTCTTTTAAATGTGTTTGACTTTACATCCATCAAACCCGTTTTTTTATTGTAACTCATATCTGCGGCTACAACAATAGGAACAACACGTCCTCCAATTATTTCTTTTACTCCATAGTTTTCTTTTAAGTCCCTTGCCATAACGGCTAATTGAATTTCGTGTTCTCTAAACTTTCTTACCAACAAATCCGGATTGTCAAATATTTGACCGGTAAATTGTTTTTCCCCAAAAATCCTTGTCTTAAAATCATACAACAAAGCACTACCGTCTGAAAATACAATTATCAAGTCGGCAGTAGAAGTCCTGTCATATCGAGGATTGCTTACTCTTTGTTCCGTAAAAATCTTTACGCTTTTTTTGCTATCTATTTGCCTTTGTCTTTTGTTTGCATATTCTTTTATATCTGTAGCTATTTGCTTTAACTTATCGTATTGCTCTCTGTTTATTTTCCATCCGTTTTGTTCAAATCCCGGATCTTCGCCATTAAGAAATATTTCCATGAACTTGTGCATAGAATTTCCTATATCAGAATAAACTGGATCTTTTGAATCGTGGTGTTTTCCGAATTTCTCTTTTGCTATTTGAGAAGCACTGTATTTAAATTCGTGATCTCCAACATGGTATCCATGTCGATCTTTATCTGGAATAGGTTTGATTGTATCCTGTGTATGTTTTAACCGAGCTTCGATGTTTTCGTAATCATCGTCCGCAGGTATCTCATACATTCTTTGTTTGTTCTTGACGAGGTTCAACAGTTCGTCAAAGTTTGGTATTTTACAAGCCATTGTTTATTGTTTACAGTCCGCAGAATATCTGAAACTCTCCCGACTTGAGAATTTCTTCAGCAATATCTTTTTCTTGTTCGGACATATATTCTAGTCCGGGTATGCTATCGACAATACGAGTTTTGTTTTCAACTGAAAACTCCAACTTGTTGCTCTTTTTGTTCTTCTCTAAGAAATTCTTTTTGTTTTCTCTCATAAGTTTTTCTGCTTTTGAAAAATCAACTTTTATCTTAGATTGCTTTTCGCTTACAAGCAAAGATGCAACATTTCCTCCATAGTAAGCATTTAATGCTTTTACGTTTGCTATCAAATCCGACATAGAAACATTTGGTTTTACATTGGATTCTGATTCAGATATACGCGAACCATAGTTGTCCAAAAGAGAATTTGCGTCTTCTTTGAAGTTTTGCAGACTGACATTTATTGGAATGGGTTTTCCTTCTTTGTTTATTGCAGGAGCAACAGTCATTTGAACATTGTCCAAGTTAGACAAGTAATCATACACAGATGCTTCGAGTATTCTTTTATCGAACAGTTTGGTTGCTACAAAATTAGACAACTGATTCCAAAAGTTTTTCTTATCCCCAATTCTTTTGTTTGACCACTCTCTCAATTCCGGGTTGGACATGTACTGAGAAATAAATGCCGCTGCCTTACCTTCCAGTGTAGGTTGATTCATCATATCTTTCATTTCTTGGGGCATACGGCGTTCTAAATCTTTTACCATATCCGAAATATACCCATAGAACTTTTGATTGCTTCTAAGGGCATTTCTGTTCGTTGTAAGCATATTGTCTGCAATACTTTCCATCACGGTATTGAGAATTGCCTTTTCAAAAGCTATCGGATCAACTGTTTCCATTGCTACTTGGGATACCTGTATTTTATTTTCTGCTTTGTTGTACATTACATACTGAGGTATGTTTGCCACTTCAACGGTTACATTTTTAAATCCGGGAATAGAAGAAAGACGTTTGGCCAACAACTGATTTTCTTTTGACAAACCCTTTTCTACTGTGTCTTTTAAAAACATCTCTGTTGAATTTGGTGCTGCTTTTTGCTTAAATGTTTGTTTTTGTTCTTTTGCATAAAAAGGAATGTTTTCTGTGGGAATAAATCTATTGTAGTCCCAAATATCTTTGTATCTAGCAAAATCTAATTTTGCTTTAAATGTATCTTTCCAGTTAGCAAGTTGAATTACAGTACCTTCTTTTGATTGAAAGTTAAAAGGTTTGTTTTTGTTTTTGCTTCCATAATCCTCATAGCTGAAAAAGTCAATTACTTTGCCTTCTATTCCAGTAACCATTTCTTCTGATTGGTTAGACCCTTCTTGTTTTTGAAGACGATATGTACCTACAACATTTCCGTTTTTGTCAGCAACATCGTATGAATTTATTATGATTTTTCCGCCAAAGTCATCTGCTTTATAATTGACTATTGAATATCCATCCGGAGCAATCAAATAACTATCTGTAACATATCCGTCACCATAAATATCTCTTACTTTAATAGCATCGGGATAAGATTCCAAAAACTTGTCTTCTGTTTCTTTTCTGTTAAACGGACTTACCCAATCAATGTCATGTAACGGATTTTCATCTGGTCGAAGTATGGTTCCTTGTTCAGACAATGCGGTACTACCGGTCAATATAAAACCTTGCTTTGATAGCTTATAAATAATAGATGCTCCGAACTTATCGCTTTTTAAAGCCTCTTCTACACTTACCAGTTTTGTTGGCTTTCCATAAGCTCCCGGTTTGTACAAAGAAGAGGTAATTAACTTTTTGTTTTGTTGAAGTATGCTGTTGCTAATAATACCAATGTTGGTATTTATTTTATCTATTGGTGTTGACTTGAACAAATCAAAAAACCTTTTGATCAAATCTTTGATCTTACTTATTAACGATTTGTTGTATTTACCTTCAAGTTTGTTTTGAAGATCTTGGCTGATAAGTTCTCCAATTATTTTGAAGTATTGAGACTTGTCAAGACTTTTGTATTGAGTGGTTTGACTTAGCTCCTTTATTATATCTTGTACCAATGGATTGTATTGCATCATATATGCAATAAATTCTCCGGCAATAGGAGGTAAGTCTTTTTTGTCTTTGATGTATGCTATTTTAGAAAGTAGGTCTGCAAAACCCAATTCATCAATACCAAGTTTGTCTTTTATCAAATCAATATCTTTTACCACTATGCCAAACTGGTTAAGATATGTTTCCAAAACAGAAGATAGTTCTCTACCTGCTTTTTTGATCAAATCGGCATTTATTTCTACCGGTTGGTATTTCAAGTCAAACGCTTCATTGTAATCTTCTATTTCTTTAGAAGATACTTTGTCAAATGCTTTATTAAATACTTTTTTAAAGACGTTTGGGTTAGATGCAACAGCAAACTTTTTCATCTCTTCTCCTTTAAAATTATAATCAAAGGCGTTTGCTGAACTAGTATATCCGCTTCTTACTAATTTATCGGCATAATCTTTTGGAACAAACGATATAAAATCCAAGCCTTTTTCAACAAGACTTGGAATAGCTTCAGCCAATAGCTCTTTACTGCTCGGTGAGCTATTTACTCTTGTTATAAATGTAGATGTTTTTGGATCATACTGCCCAAAAATATAAGTGTCTTTGTATTTGTAAACTTGATACTTGTCCATCAACATTCTAAAACTTTCATACGGCATAGCTTTACCTTCTCTTTGTCTATTCATAAGATTGACATAGTTGTCATATATAGTTTTTATTTGTTCTTCTGTTATATTTGGAACAAGTTCAAAAATAGTAGAAGCAACTGTTTTAGAGTCAAATACAGGTTTTGAGATTACTTGTTGACCACCTACACCAAACACGGATAGATTACTATCCCGGTTAATCCTATCCATAAACTCTTGTTCAGATACACCACTGTTGTATGCAATAGAGTATAGTCCAAGAGACAGTTCGCTATCTGATTTATCAACCAACTTACCCTGATCAACCAATGTATCAAAATATTCTTTCTTACTGTCGTACACAGTTTGCGGATCCTGTTGGACGTAAGAAACAAGTTGAGGGTAGAGAGCTGACTCCCTACCCTCTTTGTTTAGTACATCCGTTACAGAACCACCGGTTCGATTAAACGAGATGTCGCAAAAACTCATTATTTCAAGAATTTAAGTTTGTAGATAGTAGATGCCATAAGCTCACAGATGTCGTCCATAATCTGCAACAGAGAACCTTTGGAAA
>Ga0315901_10011085_pt1 | contig 10178 bp, 5 predicted proteins | sample LakEriMetagenome_10_FD_203761 | JGI IMG/M metagenome (GOLD analysis project Ga0315901, IMG submission 203761) | Freshwater fungal communities from buoy surface, Lake Erie, Ohio, United States - Buoy 2 MA116 | ecosystem: Environmental > Aquatic > Freshwater > Lake | place: USA: Lake Erie, Ohio... | reverse complement strand
ATCCAATTCAATCACATTGCCATTAGCTTGCCAATGGCATGAATGGATAATTCCCGGTGCAATGTTGATGTTTTAGGTGCATGGGATGGCAAACGAAAACCACGTCACTCGTCGTCCCCTTCCCTGATCATCATGCCTTGCAGTACGCCATAGTTGAAATCGAAGGAGGTGATCAATTTTCCTTTGCGGTCATAGATGTACCACGGGCCGTGCGGAGCAGAATGGTTGTGGTAAACGTCGGTTGAGTCGAATTGGTCATACGGGGGCTCCGTTGACGTGATCACATGATTGATGAAAAAATCAGGGAGCGCTTTGGTTGAATCTGCAACATAGGCGCCTTCCATCCTTACCACTCCGTTGCTGTAATGATAACTCCATGAACCGTCTTTTTGGTTCTCATGATAACTTCCGCTCATCTTCGGTTTACCATAGCTGTTCCATTCACCGAAAGGACCATGGACTTTGCCTTCCTTGAAATGATATTCCGATAGCTTGATCCCCTCCGTGCTGTAGACAACGACGCGTGCTTTGCTTCCTCCTGCATAGTCGATGATTGTTTCACTTCGCCGGGATCTGTAACGGATCTCGCCTGAAAACGCATTGCCTGTATGGCTGATAATGGAATCCGACTTGTCCAGTACAATTGTTTCATTGGCCAATTTTATTTTATGCGATTGACCATTGGAAAACAGGGGGATTAAACACAGGAGTATAAGAAATGCCCATTGCGATGCCAGCAGCGATGATGTTGTTCGTTGTTTTGGGCTTGTGGTCATGTAATGAATCGAATATCGAATTCAAGTCGAAGTTAGTTTATTCTTTTTTTGGTGACGGGTTTATTATAAGCGAAGCAAAGTGGAGGAGGCGATATTGGCAATTTAAGGCTAGCAGGGTTGGCCACTGAGGCCAGCATGCTAGTTGTAAAAAAACTATTCAGCTATTTTGGACTTTGCTTTTTGACCCAAGTATAATTTTAGGAGAAGTGCCTGAAGATTCGCTTTTAGCTTGACAAGGCTACTGATTAACTATGTAAAAGCCTCTTTATCAAGGGAGTTGCTGTGATAAAGCACTTTGTTTTAGAAGATAATACCTTTTAAGCCAAAGAAAAGATATTAACACAAGGCAGGAAGTTGTTTTATAGAAAGGTTCTGTTGTTTACATTGCAGAATTGTACTATTTCCAATGAAAAAACTGCTGGTTTTATTCGCCTTCATCGCGGGCGGTTTCCAATCCTCTTTCGCCCAGTGTCCTACTGTATCCGGCACTGTCACCAACGTCAACTGCAACGGTGGGGCTACGGGTGCCATTACCCTTGCTGTATCGGGTGACACTGCTAGCCTTAGCAACCCCGGACTCCTCATTTCCGAGCTGCGCACCGATCCTCCACTGGGCGATTCCAATTACGAGTGGGTCGAACTCATCGCCACCAACTTCATCAATTTCGCCACCACGCCCTATTCCATCATTTTCTCCAATAACGGTACTGCAACAAGCAAAGGCTGGGTGGAAGGGCAGATACCCACACCTCCGCCACGCAATTCAACATACGCTTTCCTCATCAATTCCGGCACTGTTTCCCCTGGCGATGTGGTGTATGTGGGCGGTTCGCTCATGGAGCCGACCGGTATCAAACTACGCGTTAAAACTACTACCACTGAAATAGGGGACGGTGGTATTGGCGGAGCTTTTACGGGAACTTCCGGAGTGTTGGGTAATGGGGGCATCGCCGACGGTGTCGCCGTATTTAATCTTCCCGTTGCGCTTATCGATTCCAATACCGTACCCGTCGATGCGATTTTTTATGGATCATCCATCGGTGATGCAGCTCTGCCCGATACCACCAAAGGCTTCCGGCTACCGCTGAACGACCGTTATAACGGAACCCGTTTAAGTCCAGGTAGTTTCTTAGCTCCGGAGGTATTGTCGTTTTATTCCCTGAGGGCCACGGGTGCATATAACCGCAATACCGGTATTTATACAACCGTGCGATCTTGGTCCACCAATACCACGAGTTGGGCGGGATCAGTAAGCGGGATAACATTGACCGGAAACTCGTACTTGTGGAGCAACGGTTCAACAAGTAAAAGCATCAGCGGGCTATCAGCAGGCACATATACCGTTACCGTAAGTGCTCCTGGCGGTTGCGACGTGAGCCAATCCTTCACGGTGACCGAACCTGCTTTGTTGACAATTTCACTTTCGCCCGGATCGGTTATTTGCAATGGGTCTAGTACAGGCACTGTAAGTTGCTTAACAAGCGGTGGTTCTTCCCCTTATACATATCTCTGGAACACCGGTGCGACTACAACTGCAATTTCTCAACTAACGTCTGGAACCTATACGCTTACCGTTACCGATGCCGTCGGTTGCAACACCACTCAAAGCGCTCTCGTTCAGCAGGAGCCACCGATTGTCATCAGTTCAATCATCCCGAACGCAAACAGCAGTGGTTTTCCGGTGATCCTCAAAGGCAGTAATTTGACCGGCACCGGACAGGTGAGGTTTGGAGCAGTCAGCGCAGCCTCATTCACAGTAATCGGCGATACTTCCATTCAGGCCATCGTTCCTGCGGATGCTCAATCCGGGGTGATCAGCGTCACCAAAACCAACGGCTGTAGTGGAACCAGCAACGCCTCATTCACCTACATAGCCAGCAACCCCGAACTAACCGTCCGCTTGTTCATTGAAGGTATCTACAATGGGAATGGGTTCATGGACCTACCCCTTGTCAACAGTGGCCTCAGCGGAAATGCTCAGCATGCCGATTCCGTCACATTATCGCTTATATCACCCAATGAATTGAATAGCATAGCCTTCAGTGGAAAGTCCCTGTTGCGCTCCAACGGAAATTCGACTCTGCTGCTACCCGGTTGGGTGTTGGGCAACAGCTATTACATCGTCATTAGACATCGTAACAGCATAGAAACCTGGAGCAAATTACCAATATTATTTTCCACCGAGAACACGTATTACAATGTCGGCGGTAGTATGGCTTTTCCAAACATTCAAACCAACGTTGTGGACTCGATTAGAAACACAGCTGCAATTTGTGGTGGGAATGTGATTTCTGATGGAGGAAGCACTGTGACCGTTCGCGGCGTCTGCTGGAGTACGAGTCCCAAGCCTACCATTGCGTTGAGCACGAAGACAGTTAACGGAAGTGGCACTGGTGTATTTACTGCAAGCATCAGTGGTTTGGTGAAAGCCACTCGTTTCTATGTACGCGCTTATGCCACCAACAGCCTGGGTACCTCCTATGGCCAGGAAGTATCATTCACTACCACCAATTTTCCTGTTGATGTGGATGGTAATATATATGATACGATTTTGATTGATGACCAGGTTTGGATGTCTAAAAACCTGCGGGTGAGTAAATACCGCAATGGAGATCCGATTCCAACTAACCTTAATGATGCTCAATGGGCAGCTACCACATCGGGTGCATATGCTGTTTACAATAGTAATAGTATCAATGATAGTATTTACGGTAAACTGTACAACTGGTATGCGGTAGCGGACCCCCGCGGACTGTGTCCCAGGGGTTGGCACGTACCGAGTGATGCGGAGTGGCAAACCTTGGAATCCGAATTGGGCATGGTGTCAGGGGATCTGAATTTAACAGGAGGGCGAGGTGCTACACAAAACGTGGGAGGTAAAATGAAGGCTACTGGCGTTGCTATATACGGCGGGCTGTGGAATTCGCCCAATGCGGGAGCCACTAATAGCAGTGGCTTCACGGGTTTGCCGGGCGGCGGTCGTCTGAATGATGGTACATTCACTGGCATCGGCAATCTCGCTGACTTGTGGACCTCTACCTATCTATCCTCCTCAAATTCATGGTTCCGCGCTATCAACTACGATGATGCCGCTGTAATTCGGACTTACGGCGACAAGAAAATTGGTGCAAATGTGCGTTGCGTGAAGGATGTGGCTCCAACCGTAACAACAACCGCAGTTTCGGGAATCAACTCCTCTAGCGCAACCACTGGTGGAAATGTCACCGATGCAGGAGGAGATTCAGTAACAGTTCGCGGCGTCTGCTGGAGCACTTTGCCCAATCCAACCGTGGCACTTCCCACAAAAACAATCAATGGTTCAGGTAGTGAGGGTTTCACATCTTCCTTCACCGGATTGCAGCCGGGTACGACTTATTATTTGAGGGCATATGCAACAAATGGTGTTGGCACCGGTTACGGCAATGAAATCAGTTTTACAACTCAAGAAATTTTACCAGAACAAGTTGCTGATATAGATGGTTTTGTTTATGATACTGTGGTTATTGGCAGCCAAACCTGGTTGAAACAGAACTTGAGAACGGCTCGGTATAGAAATGGGGATTCAATACCTACCGGACTCAATAATTTTGACTGGCAAAACACTACTTCAGGCGCGTATGCTATTTACAACAATGATCCAGTTAATGATAGCATTTACGGGAAGTTATTCAATTGGTATGCTGTGGCTGATCCACGTGGGTTGTGTCCAACGGGCTGGCATGTGCCTCGTGAGGACGAATGGATATCTCTTGAATCTTTACTGGGTGGAAATTTAGTTGCCGGCGGCAAGATGAAGGCGATTTCATCCCTCTGGTTGTCACCTAACCTTGGCGCAAATAACAGCAGTGGTTTTTCAGGATTACCAGGTGGCTTAAAAAGCTTTACAGGACAATATAGTGATGTTAATAATTTGGGTTTTTGGTGGTCTTCAACATCTAGTTCAGCTACCAATTCTCGGAATCGTGCTCTTTTATCAAGTAGTGCCGGTATCAATCGTTCTAGTAACATATATGGTAATGGATTCTCCGTAAGGTGTACTAGGAATGCTGAACCAACAATAATGACAAATATGGTTATGTCGATTAGTTCAACTAGTGCAGTTTGTGGAGGTGTGGTAGCAAGCGCAGGTGGCGACTCCATAGCCATACGCGGTGTTTGCTGGAGCACCTCACCAACCCCAACTGTTACGCTATCTACAAAAACAACGAACGGCTCAGGAAGTGGAAGTTTCACATCATCAATTACAGGATTGCAGCCTGGAACGACTTACTATTTGAGAGCCTATGCAACAAATGGTGCCGGCACCGGTTACGGAAATGAAATCAGTTTCACTACTCAAACTGTATTGCCTGGGCAAATAACAGATGTCGAAGGATTCGTCTACGATACAGTTGTTATTGGATCCCAGGTTTGGATTAAACAGAACTTGAGGGTATCGAAATACCGTAATGGCGATTCCATCCCTACCAACCTTTCCAACACCCAATGGCAAAATACCACTTCAGGGGCTTGTGCCATCTACAACAACACTTCAGCCAACGATAGCATCTATGGAAAGCTCTATAATTGGTACGCGGTGGCGGATCCTCGGGGTTTATGTCCTACTGGATGGCACGCGCCCAGTGATGCTGAGTGGACTACTTTAGTGAATTTCCTTGGAGGAAGTTCTGTAGCCGGAGGTAAGATGAAAGCGGTATCATCGTTGTGGATTCCACCCAACACCGGAGCTACCAACAGTAGCGGGTTCACAGGCTTGCCGGGCGGCGTCCGCGGCAACATTGGCAGTAGTGGCATGGGCTACTATGGTTACTGGTGGTCTTCTACCCAGTACTCATCGGCAGATGCCGGGATCCGACCCTTGAATCACAGCATCGCCAGTAGCTACCAGACCTACGGCAATAAGGCAGGCGGGTTATCGGTACGTTGCGTTAAAGATGTTGCTCCAACTGTAACCACCTCATCTGTCACTGGCATTAACTCCTCTGGCGCAACCTGCGGCGGAGATGTTCCCGATTCGGGTGGGGATTCAGTGACAGTTCGAGGTGTTTGCTGGAGTACGTCACCCGGTCCAACTGTTGGACTTTCAACGAAGACCAATGATGGTGTTGGAAGTGGGGCTTTTGTATCATCAATTACCGGTCTACAATCTGGAACAACCTATTATATCCGGGCATATGCTACAAATTCACATGGAACGAGTTATGGTAATCAATTGATGTTTACTACGCTCATTGCGGATCAAATTACTGATGTCGATGGTAACACTTATGATATTGTTGGTATAGGTACGCAAGTATGGATGAGCGAAAACTTGAAGGTTTCGAGGTACAGAAACATGGATAGTATACCACGAATCATCAACTATTGGGCTTGGAATGGAACGGGAATCGGTGCCTATTCAATTTATAATGAAGATTTATCAAATGATAGTATTTATGGCAAATTGTACAATGGCTACGCAATCTATGATTCGAGAGGATTATGTCCTGTAGGTTGGCACGTTCCATCTGACCCGGAGTGGATCACATTGATTGATTACCTTGGCGGCGGTAGTGTTTCAGGAGGGAAGATGAAAACAGTCGGAGGCTGGTCGATTCCGAATCTCGGTGCGACAAACGCCAGTGGATTTTCTGCCCTTCCGGGTGCTTACCGCGATTACGATGGTATGTATTATTTTATGGGATATCAGGGCAACTGGTGGTTTAAATCCGATTACAATTATTCTGCTCTATTACCTAATGCCTACATGTTGCGAAATGACTATGTCGGAATTCAGCAAAACAACTATCTGTTTTCATCCTATAATAATGGTTTTTCTGTTCGTTGCATCAAAAACGTTTTACCAAGTTTAAATACGTTAGGCGTTAGTGCCCTTAGTCCTTACAGTGTAACTTGCGGAGGCGTCATTAATGGTGTTGGCGGCGATTCAATAACTGCTCGTGGGGTAGTATGGAGTACCAACCCTAGCCCGGATATTTCATTAAATAACAAAACATTAAATGGTGGTGGTTCTGGTTCATTCAGTTCTCAAATAAGCAACTTAAATCCAGCTACAACCTACTATGTACGTGCCTATGCTACGAATGACTTGGGGACGTCTTATGGCGAACAAATCACTTTTACAACTCTTCCTGCCTGGCAATTTACAGACATTGATGGAAATGTATATGATACAGTGAATATCGGCACACAAGTTTGGATGCGACAAAATATTAAAACAACAAAGTATAGAAATGGCGATCCCATTCCAACCAATTTAAGTAATTCCAGCTGGCAAAACACAACTACTGGAGCATATGCAGTATATAATAATTCGGCTGCAAATGATAGCATTTATGGAAAACTATACAATTGGTATGCCGTAGCAGATTCACGTGGCCTGTGTCCCACTGGCTGGCATGTGCCTGGCGATATAGAATGGCAAACTTTGGAAACATCTTTAGGAGCGCCAGTAGCGGTTTTAAGCGATATTGGTGGTCGAGGAGGTGCTCAAAATGTTGGTGGTCAAATGAAATCAATTGGAATTTTTGGATACGGAGGCTTGTGGAATTCGCCCAACAATGGAGCTACCAATAGCAGTGGTTTTACAGGTTTACCGGGTGGTTACAGAAATGACTTCGGTGCGTTTTTATTCCTTAATGATGATGGCTATTGGTGGTCATCCTCTAACGGTTCATCTGTACTTGCTTGGTATCGTTCCTTGTATTCTCCCAACACATACGTTTGGCGTGATCTTGGTAGAAAGTCATGCGGTCTTTCGGTCCGTTGCGTGAAAGATTAAACACATGTAGACGACTTCAAACATTTATTTTACTACTGATTATTTATTTAACCTTTTAAAATCAATCAGGATGGCTCCTCGAGTTGGAGCAAACCTGATTTAACTTCACTGAGCGTTGCTGGTGCAGAGTGATACGCTTTATAGTGTTTTTGTTGTAGTGATCGGAATTATTAGGTAGCTGCATTTTATTTTCCTTCTTGTTCATAAAATCCCACCCATTTTATCAACCAAACGCCCACCCGACCGACCCCGAAGTAGAAAGGCCAACTACCTTCGAAAAAAATCTTTTGGCAATTTCTTTATGAACAACATCACCTACACCGAAAAGGCTTTGCAACTCCTGAGCGAACACTCAGGCTACGAGGGTAGCCTGTTTTACGCCCTGCGCGACCTGGTCGACGAATACGAATCCACGCGTTTTTACCGCAACCGTGAGCCGGTGAAAATTTCAGACGTGAACGACCGGCACCGCGACCCCGTTTCTTATGAGGAAGGATCGTGGACATACTATCCGACCACTTACCGGCTGTTTGACCTGATCACCGGTGGATTACGTCAGGGCTGGTTGTACATGGTCACCGGAAAAGCAGGGAGTGGCAAGACCAGGCTATTGTTCAACCTGGCCTTGCAGGTGAGCAGCTTCAGAAGAACCAAGGCGCTTTACTTTTCACTCAAGACCGATACCGTGGGCATCGCCCGACGCATCTACACCAGCATCGCAGCCCGGCATCAACACGAAACCGGTTATTACAATCCCGAAGAATATTTTGATGGGATCGGTAGGTTAGAGCACCCCAATGCCGATGACTACAACCTGCACTTGCAGGGTCTTAACTCACGAAGCCTCGGGGCCCTGGTCGATCAGATCGCACACTGCGCCCGTGAACTCGATTTCAAAGTGTTTTTCATCGACGACCCCGAGGAGCTCTTCGCCGGAAGTCCGCCTCACGTCATGGCCTACCGCCGGCGCTGGCTCTACGAGCAGTTGAGCGAGGTTTGCCAGTTCCATGGCGTATGCATCGTCATGGCCCGCCGTAGCGAACCCAACGATTTCGAGCGAAGCAACTACGGCAATGGCCTGTACGACCTCGAACAACGGGGCTACCACCTCGAAAACGTGGACGTGGTGCTGCACGCCGGTTCCGCCACCGACCGCCCTTGGTTCGATCCCATCCGGCAGATCAAGATCCTCAAGTATCCCCGCCCGCTCAAGCACCACCGCTTCTACCTCTACCAGGACGAACGCCAGGAACTGGTCCGCAACGCCCGAGCCTCCGACTTCCCCCGCGAACCCCGCCTCGACATGTGCTACGATTTTGATGGCTTCTACGAAGAGTACGGCCTCGAAGAATCCGAGAACGAGCAAGGAAATGAGAGGCCTTTCTGAAAGTACTTAGCTGCCATCAAGCATTCCGTACCATCGTTGGTCAGTTGAAGGGGGCACCGCGCCCTCTGTGCCTCCTCAGTGACCTTAGTGGTTAAAAAAGGATGTCCATTCACCACGAGATCCAACCCCAACTTTCAAAATTTCATTGCTGCGATTAACCAGGGGGGGGCGCCGCTCCCGATAGCTATCGGGACTCCGTGCCTTCCCCACGCCCTTGCGGTTAAGATAAGATTCCTATTCATCCCGAAATCCAAACCCATCTTTCAAAATTTTATTGATGCGATGAAAAAGGTGGGGGCACCGCGCCCTCTGTGCCTCCTCAGTGACCTTAGTGGTTAAAAAAGGATGTCCATTCACTACGAGATCCAACCCCAACTTTCAAAACTTCATTCATGCAATGAAAAAGGGGGGCGCGCCGCGCCCGTTGCGCTTCCTTGCGGCCCTTGCGGTTTAAAAGATAATGTCTATTGATCGTAAGATCTAGATCCATCTTTCAATTATCATAGAAGATGAGAAAAAGGGGGGGGCGCCGCGTACGCTGCTCCCGTGAGTTCGGTACCGCCGAGCCCGCCGCGTTTAAATTACGATTTCAAATCACCTCGATAATCCTTAACTTGTATACCAATTCAACCCCATTTCCGTTTAATCGCCTTACTCCTTTCCATGAAATCCCTCCTCTACCGCATCTACCTCTTCTTCTGGAACCTCGAATACATCAGCATTTCCTCCAGGTTGGATAAACATACCTACGGATACGCCACCTACCCCTTCATCACCATCAACAAAAGAATCCTCCGCCACGAAAAGCTCTTCCACTGTACCGTCAACCACGAACGCATCCACCATGCCCAGCAGATCGAATTGCTGTTCATCCCCTTCATCATCTGGTACTACCTCGAATATGGCTACCACTACCTCCGCACCCTTGATGCCGACCAAGCCTACCGCAGCATCCGCTTTGAACGGGAATGCTTCCGAAACGAAAAGGACCTGAACTACTTGTCAAAGAGAAGACCCTACAATTACCTATTCCCGGCCAAGAAAACCAGAAAAAAGCGCCAAAGGGTTGTTTCCTGAAGCTCGATAGCAAGTAAAGGAAGGCCTATCCGCAGCTTTTCAATCCACAAACGCTGAACCGGCCATCACGTCTTCCGGTTTGGCAAGCTTGTCGTTTTTTGGCAGCCGCCCCCCGGCCAGCGGACCTTTGCGCCATGAAAAACGCAACCACCCCCGT
>Ga0315901_10011079_pt1 | contig 10182 bp, 4 predicted proteins | sample LakEriMetagenome_10_FD_203761 | JGI IMG/M metagenome (GOLD analysis project Ga0315901, IMG submission 203761) | Freshwater fungal communities from buoy surface, Lake Erie, Ohio, United States - Buoy 2 MA116 | ecosystem: Environmental > Aquatic > Freshwater > Lake | place: USA: Lake Erie, Ohio... | reverse complement strand
GATCCGCCAGCTAATACCCATATTTCGCGAAGCAGGGATCAACGGAGCGAAACAGGTCTCGCAGACGATAAAACAGATAAACGTGCTACAGAGCCGGACACAGATGCAAAAACATCCAGCGTAAATCCGACCCAGTCTGATGGATCATCAATCCAGCCGCGGGTTTTCCAAACAGCACCATTGACAACCAACCAGCTAAACAGGGAGATCCCTGCAGAAAAGCAACTGCTTTCATCAACACAGGCATTCAGCCAAAACGAACTGGCTCCAGCAACCGCCACTATCCCGGTACTCAATAAAAAACAGGGCTCCCTGAATCTTCCCAGATTCTCCCTGACACCCGTAGTGGCCCTCCAATTGGGCTCCAACCGGATCCGGGAAAACACCAGCCATTCCAACAGCGGCACCGTGAAGGCCGAGATCGACCGGACTGAATCACAACCAGCCAGTATTGCCGGCGGTATCCTCGCTGACCTTAAGATCAGCCGAAATATGACCCTGCAATCAGGCCTGGTATACACCAGCAGAAGCATCCATATAGACCCCAAGGATGTCATTGCCGAAAGGAATCCCGACGGTAAAGTGAGGTATCGCTTCGACTGCTCCGCAGGAACCTATTTCATTAAGAAAGCGCAGGGCTATACCAGACCCGGCGATACCGCCATGACGAAATTTTCCACCAACGACTTGAACTATCTCAATATCCCACTCGGGCTCACCTACCACTTCGGTGGTTCATCCTGGCATTTCTTTGTCAACGCCGGCGCCGGTCTGAACCTCCTGACCAGGCAATACCTGGAGACTGGCCTGAAAATTGGATATTATGAAGAAGATGACACCAAGGTCACCAACCTGAAGAACAGCTACTTCAACGGAAACCTTGGCGCGGGCGTCATTTGGTCGCCCTTCAGGAAAGTATCATTCAGCCTTAACCCACAATATCAATTTGCCCTCACACCCATAAATTACAATATGCCGGTCAAGGCCCTTCCGAGGATCTTTAACATGCAGACAGGTATGCAGATTCGGCTATAATTGCTAATCTTGTAGCATGCTGATCTCACGTGCTTCAGAAAGACATATCATTGACCAGGGAAAATTCGTGATACGAATGGTTTCGCCTGGAAAAAAACTCGGCAATCCGCAGGATCCATACGGACTCGGACCATTAGGACGAATGGATCACTCCACCCTTGATCCTGGTATGGTGATCCCTATGCACCCCCACATAAATGACGAGATCCTGAGCTACATGCGGAAGGGACAAATGCTGCACCGCGACAGCCATGGCCATATTGAACTGCTCTATGGGCATTATATGATGATGATGAATGCAGGGAAAGTATTTTACCACGAGGAAACCTGCCTGGACGATGCCGACGAAAAAATTGAGATGCTGCAGATCTTTATCCGGCCAGAAGAAGACGACCTCGAACCGAAAGTCCAATTCCACAACTTTGAATTTTATCACAGTCGCGATGAATGGCGCCTCATTGGCGGACCACAAGGCTCAGACGCACCATTGCTGATCCGTTCACAGGCCTGGTTCTATGACACCTACCTTAAGCACGATACCATCGACACCCCACCATTGCTGCAGGAGGGCCATACGGGCCTCCTCTATGTGTTCGATGGCAGCGTAACAGTACAAGGAAGCAACGAGGTGTTGGACAAGGGCGATCATGCGATATTGCAGAACGAGATGATCACCCTGCACGCAGAAAATGAAGCGGATCTCGTTTTTTTTGTACTGGATACAAAAAGCAAGTATTCAAGGAATGGAATGTACGCGAGGTGATCGCCTCCCCATATATAAAACGGGCCTTTCGGCCCGTTTTTTTCTCTTTCCCTACGCCAGCATTACCTGGATCAGGTATTCAGGTTTATTCTCAGTCTCGTTTCCAAAACACCCTGAAGAGAAAAAGAGTTTCTGCTACACCCATATAGTTACTATTCTGATGCCACGCCGCCCATCGGCTGGCATGGGGAATCTTTGCCCAAAACGGTCAGGCATTCCCCAATTCTTCCATGAACGGTTGAACGCTTATGGAACTAATCGCTTAAATTACGGGCTTCTTCAATCTCAAATCATGCAACTAAAATATTTACTGCTCGCAGGCCTCATACCTGTGGCCATGGCCGGTTTATCGCGTTTAAATAACAGGGAAAACAGGATAAGTCATTTTCATTCCTACACGGCCGGGGATACCACAAAAAACGACTCTATAAAATACACTGCCTTCAAGGATCTCCCGCTAAAGCCCGCCAGGAAAATTGAATTCTCTACCAATGAGGGAAGTTGGATGTCCGTGGACGTGCATCCAAGCGGGAATACCATTGCTTTCGACCTGATGGGTGATATTTATACGATGCCCATTACGGGCGGCGCAGCCACACAGCTAACAAAGGGTCTTGCTTTCGAGACGCATCCCCGGTTCAGCCCGGATGGCAACAAGATCCTTTTCACTTCTGACCGGAGCGGATCCGACAATATCTGGATCATAGACCGAACAAAAGAAGACACGATCCAGCTGACAAAAGAAAGGGTTGATGATTTCCCATCCGCCGTGTGGACACCGGATGGCGAATATGTCATCGCTTCAAAAGGCCGCAGAGCACCAAAATTAGTGATGTACCATAAAGACGGGGGTGGCGGAACACCGCTGATCGAACAACCCGCAGGATTAAAGACCATTGACCCCTTTGCAGACCCCCTGGGCCGTTACGTCTATTTCTCCATGAGAATGGGTGCGTGGAACTACAATGCATCTCTCCCCCAGTACGAGATAGGCATGTACGACAGGAACAACTCAAAGATGATCTCCCTGAGTTCCAGGTATGGCTCATCTTTTACGCCTACTGTTTCCAAAGATGGGCAGTGGATGGTATACGGATCGAGGTATGAAGACAAAACCGGTCTCGTGATCAGGAACCTGAAAACCAGTGAAGAAAAATGGCTGGCCTACCCGGTTCAACGTGATGAACAGGAATCCATTGCACCCATGGGTGTGTTACCAGGCATGTCGTTCACACCCGACAGTAAATTCCTGGTAGCTAGCTACGGTGGCAAGATCTGGAAGATCAGTGTAGCCGATGGTAAGTCATCCGAAATACCTTTCACCGTGAATCTTTCCCTGGAAATGGGGCCGCGCCTGGAATTCAAGTATCCCATCAAAGATACCTCTCACGCCCTGGCCACCCAGATCCGTGATGCGGCTCCTTCACCCGATGGATCGAAACTCGCCTTCACCGTGCTGGATCGCCTCTATATGATGGACTATCCCAAGGGTACACCCAAACGCCTCACCAGCAACAATTGCGTGGAAGCCAACCCAATGTGGAGCCCTGACGGGAAACAACTTGCTTTTGTGACCTGGGACGATGAGAAAGGCGGGGACATCCACAAGATCGCTTTCGGACCTAAAGGGAATACGACCACAAAACTCACCACGGAGCCTGCGATGTATATCGACATCAATTGGGCACCGAACGACAGGATCGTATTTTCAAAAGGCAGTGCCAGGATGTTTAAAGAAGCCATCAGCCCCTTTGTCTCAGGAGCAGAAATGGAGCTGTGCTGGATACCTTCAACCGGAGGATCAATTACCGTGATCGATAAAGCCAACGGTCGTGGTAACCCACACTTCTCAAAAACCTACCCCGACAGGATCATGCTTAACGGTTCAGGCGGGCTGATCTCTATGAAATGGGACGGTACTGATGAAAAAACGCACGTTAAGATCACCGGCATCACCACTTACGGAGCAGTTGCGGAAGAAGAAGAAAACCCAATGCACAACAAACGCACCGTGTATGCACGAAATGCACTGAACTTTGTCAACCATTGCATGCTGCCGGCCTCTGCAGGTACGGAGCGGGAAATGATGATGCCGTCTTCTGCATCCGTGATCACCATGGCGCCAGAAGGGGTGAAGGCACTCGCCCAGGTCAATAACGACATCTATGTAGTCACTGTACCCCAAACCGGCAAGCCTGTAAGCATTTCCGTTGCGGAACCCAGCGCCAGTAATTTTCCGGCGCGACGACTTACCGAGATCGGAGGTGAATTCCCCTTTTGGGAAGCCAATGGTCACCGGGTACACTGGTCGATCGGAAACGGACACTTTATCTATGACCTGAAGAAAGCGGATGCGTTTGACGATTCGGCAAAACTGGCGAGAAAAGCGGAAGAGAAAAAGAAAATGGCTGCACTGGATTCGGCCAAAAAGAAGATGGACTCCGTCATGGCAAAAGTAGATACCGCTGCCAAAAAGATCCTCGATTCAGCGCTGGCGAAAAAAGTATCAGACTCCACCAGAAGGGCTGACTCGGCAAAATTGAAAAAATACGAGCCCGAAGAATTCCAGGTGAAAGTCTACTACCAGCGCGACATTCCCACAGGCACCATCTTGTTGAAAAATGCCAGGATCATCACCATGAATAAAGATGAAGTACTGGAACAGGGAGATGTATTGATCGTCAACAACAGGATCAAATCCATCGGCAGAACAGGAACACTTACGGTACCTGCCAATGCGAAGATCATTGACTGCTCCGGCAAAACAGTGATGCCGGGCCTGGTGGATATCCATTCCCACATGTGGCCCTACTGGGGTCTGCATAAAGGCCAGGCATGGGTATACACAGCGAACCTGGCTTATGGCGTAACCACCACCCGCGATCCCCAAACTGCCACTACCGATGTACTCACGTACGGGGACATGGTGGATGCAGGTCAGATCGCAGGACCAAGGATTTATTCCACCGGACCTGGGGTTGGTTTCTGGATGTATAATCTGAAAGATCTCGACCAAACCAAACGCATCCTCAAACAATACAGCAAGTATTACAATACCAAGACCATCAAGATGTACCTGACCGGAAACCGTCAGCATCGTCAGTGGATCATCATGGCGGCTAAAGAACAGAACCTGATGCCCACTACGGAAGGCGGACTGGATTTCAAATTGAACATGACCAACCTGTTCGATGGCTATCCCGGGCACGAACATTCATTACCGATCTACCCTTTATTCAAGGATGTAACAAAAACCATCGGCGAATCAAAAATGACTGTCACACCCACACTGCTGGTATCTTATGGCGGACCCTGGGCAGAGAACTACTATTACGCAAACGAATCTCCTACCAACGATCCAAAACTTAAGAACTTCACGCCTTACGAGGAACTCTCCGCGAAAAGCAGGAGGAGAAGCGATGGCTGGTTCAGGCCGGAGGAACATGTATTCCAAAAACATGCCGAGACCATGAAAGATATCGTAAAGCATGATGGTTTGGCTGGTGTAGGAAGCCACGGCCAGCTTCAGGGCCTGGGCTATCATTGGGAACTCTGGTCAATGGCCAGCGGCGGCATGAGCAACATGGATGCGCTCAAAGTGGCTACCATCAAAGGTGCCATATCCATTGGGCTCGACAAAGACCTGGGTTCATTAGAGTCCGGAAAACTGGCAGACATCATCATCCTGGGAAAGAATCCGCTCGACAACATTCGAAATAGCAACACGATTGAAACCGTGATCATGAATGGCCGTGTTTACGATGCCAATACCATGGATGAGACCTACCCCACTCCGCGCAAGTTGAACAAGGAATGGAAGGATATCGCCCCGGTGAATAATACCGCGATCAGATAAGATCATTTTAAACTGCATAAAGAGGCCGTCCCTGCAACAGAGACGGCCTCTTTTTTTTGAAGTCAACGGATACATTATTCAACCACCACCTCGTCTACAAACAACCATGCTGGATACCCTTCTCCCGGATTGCTTTTCCCTATGATACCGTGGTTCTTTGCCACCAGTTTCAAATGGGTGATCCTGGCCGGACTAATCTGAAAATGCTTCACTACCACCGCTCCGTCACTTGAGCCGGACATATTTTTAACGGCCAGTTCAGTGAACGTTTTCCCATCCTGGGATCCAAATATCGCCACGTCAGCAGGAGGATACACCCAACTTGAAGCGGCGCTGAAAAATCTCATCGATACTTTACTTACTTCTGTTGGCTCCCCTAACCGAATGACCGCTTCAAAATCTTTTCCTTCCCAGCCCAGCCATTCGTTATCGGTATATCGATTGGTACTGCCAATGATACCGTTGACCAACGCCATGGCCCCGCCTTTGTTATATGCGGGAGCAGGCTGGTTAACAAAACTGATCTCCCTTCCGGTAGCCTTGTTGACGTTAAAGTTGGCCGTTGCCCGGTCGATGACCTTACCATCCACTTCAACCGACGCTTCTACTGCCGCGGAGGCGGCTACAGTAAATGGTCCTGCATACCTTTTTTGCTCCGACACGCCCTGCCCGTTTGTAATGCGGTATCTGACCTGATCTAATCTCGGCACACCCTCAATACTGACCCTGACCGCGTTTTCCCCGGTGATGTACCTGCTCTGCAGCGACAACTCATACACATGCCTGGAGTAATTGACACCATGCTGGTCAAGCCTTTTCAAGAAAGGTATCAACCGGTCGGTAAAATTCTCAAAGCCGGGCTTCGATCTTGTCCAGCCCACCTCTGCGAGTGCTACGGCCCTGGGGAACAGCATATACTCTGCCAGTGCAGTGGAGGTGATGTACTCACTCCAGAGATTTCCCTGCACACCCATAATAAAATGTTGTTTTGAAGCCTCCAATTCCCTTGGAATGGGATCGTAGCTGTAGACCCTCTTCAATGAAAGATATCCGCCCCAGGCAATAGAGTCCGTAGGGTCTTCAGACTGATAAAAATTCAAATAGCAATAGCCATCGGGTGACATGATGACGTCATGGCCCTGCTTCGCGGATTCAATTCCGCCGGCAGTTCCCCGCCAACTCATCACGGTCGCATTCGGGGCCAGCCCTCCTTCCAGAATTTCGTCCCAGCCAATAATGCTTCTGCCCCTGCTGTTGATATGCTTCTCGATACGCTGGATAAAATAAGCCTGCAAACCATGTTCATCCTTCAGGTTATTCTTCCTGATCAGGTCCTGGCAGAATGAAGAGCGCTTCCATGAATCCTTCGGGCACTCATCACCGCCAATATGGATATACTTTGATGGAAACAGTTCGATCACCTCATCCACCACATCCTGCATGAATTGAAATGTATAGTCAGTAGGACAAAGAACATCATTAAAAACCCCCCAGGTTTCCTGTACGATCTTGGTTCCCGGAACTTTCACTTTTTCCTGCGCTGATTTCGAATGCATGCCCGCTGTGACCGGAGAAGATTCCTCCGGGAAACAACTCAAAGCCGGATACGCGGCAATGGCAGCACTGCTATGTCCCGGCAACTCGATCTCGGGAACAATGTTGATGAATTTCCTCGCAGCATAGGTAACCAGTTCCCTGATCTCAGCCTGGGTGTAATAACCCCTGTATTCAGCATTGTCGTTGCCCTTGATGGGATGCTTATTGTACAATGTTCCGTCCCTTACACTGCCCACGGTAGTGAGGCGGGGATATTTTTTGATCTCAATTCTCCAGCCCTGGTCATCCGTCAGGTGAAGGTGGAGGTTATTCATCTTCTGCATAGCCATCAGATCCACCAGGCGTTTCAGGAAAGACATCGGCATGAAGTGGCGGGAGACATCCAGCATGAGCCCGCGATACCTGAATGCTGGTGCATCATTGATGGTGACCGAAGGGATCTGCCAAACTTTGTTGTTAACCATGGTCTGGCTTTCCACTTCAGCGGGAAGCATTTGGAGCATGGACTGAACGGCATAGAAAACACCTACTGCATCTCTCGCTTTGATCACAATGGAAGAAGGCGCTACTGTCAGCATATATCCACCCTCCTCTTTGATTTCGGGAACAAGCATCACATGGATGACATTTCGGGCGGGCTTTGTAGCAGCCCGTTTCAGCGAATACCCTGTTGTTGCCGAAATTTTTTCTCTCAGCGGCTGCAGCGATGCCAGGAGCGCGGAATCATTTTGTTCATAAAATAAGCTGGTGCCGGCATTGAAAATGAAAGAACCCTCAGCCCTGATGATCTCATTGGGCTTCGGAATGATGCCCACCTGCTGAGCAAACAGATCTTCGGTGCCAAGAAACAAAACCAGAAAAAAAACGATAGAGATTGCTTTAAACTTCATAACAAAGATTGAATAGATAGCGAGGGCACTATGGCGAAGATAGTCAAGCCGAAACAGAAAAAAGCTTGCGTATATGTGAAGCAAGAACACTTCTATTCATGCTCGAAAAGCCTGTCTATAACATCAGACCTCAACAAAATTGAGGTCCTTGCCATATGATTCCTCGAGGCCCCATGCGGCAAATACCGCGATGGCCATGAGTATAGCGCCCGTGATCCAGGCGCCGGTCACATAGCTCCCGGAGAGGTTACGGACCCCTTTGAACAGAAGCAGGATCAGGGGCAATGCACCCCGAACCATATTGGGGATCGTAACAGCAGCCGTAGCCCTGAGGTTGGTACCGAACTGTTCGGCAGACATGGTGATGTAAATCACGGAAAAGCCCGTTCCAAAGCCTAAGCCAGCGCATATCCAGTACAGGTTCTCAGCGCTGCCGCCGCCGCCAGACACGAAATACAAAGTGAGAAAAAATGCCGTGATGCCGTAAAAAATATACAGTACCTTCTTCCTGCTTTTAAAATACCGGCTCAGCAATCCGGCAGTCAGGTCACCAAATGCAATCGCCATATACTGGTACATGATCGCTTTTGCGGGGTCTACATCAGGGATGCCAAATTCCTTACCGAACTGATCTGAAAACGTAACGAGAACACCGATGATATACCAGGCCGGGATCCCGATCATCACACACCTCAGGTAGAGCAATGCACGCTTTCGGTTCTGGAAAAACATCCTGAAATCGCCGCGTCGGATATCTGTATCAGCAACCTGAGTATACATGTGGCTTTCATAGACCCTTGACCTCATGATCAGCAACAGCAGGCCAAGTCCGCCGCCTATGAAATAACAGGTTCGCCAGTCGAACAGTTCCTTCATGACGAAAGCGGTCACTGCGCCCAGGATCCCGAACGAAGCGATCATGGCTGAAGCAATCCCCCTTTTCTCCTTGCTGAGCAGCTCATTCACCAGGGTAATACCAGCCCCAAGTTCCCCGGCCAGACCGATACCGGCAAGGAACCTCAGCACACCATACTGGGTGGTATTCTGAACAAAGCCATTGAGGATATTCGCGATGGAATAGAGCAGGATGGATCCGAACAATACGCTAAGCCTTCCTTTTTTATCGCCCAGCATACCAAAAACAATTCCTCCGATCAACAGGCCGATCATCTGTATACTGATCAGCCACTCGCCCTGCTCCAGTACCTGATCCGGAGTCAATCCTAAAGAAGAGAGGCTGGGTTTACGAATGATCCCAAACAACAGGAGATCGTATACGTCCACAAAAAATCCCAACGCACTCACGATAACGGATATATGAAAAATACCAGGGCTGGTTTTGGGTGAGGCTGATAACTGATCATTCATATCCCACAATATTAATACTAGTCGGCCAAAGCCGCCGTGATCCCTGTTATTTTACTACCTTCGAAACACTTATTACTCGGTATGAAAAAAATTCTCCTCGCCGCCCTGGTGCTGGTATCGGCACAGCTTTCTGCCCAGCATACATTCACACTTGAAGGCAATACGTCGAACTTAAAAAAAGATACATTAGATAAAGTGTACATCGATTACCTGTTAGACGGTGATTGGAAGAATGATTCGGCTTTGGTCAAGGGGAATAAATACGTCTTTTCGGGAGTGGTCGACGAGCCTGTATTGGCATATTTGAGGGTAACCTATAAAAGAGCGATACCACAGAAGATCAATCAAAAACGCGATGTGGCGACGGTCTACCTCATGCCAACCACATTGGGCGTTACACATGTTGATTCATTTGCCAGCGTTAAGGTAAGTGGGTCGATCGCCCACGATGCCTACAGCGCATTAAACGATAAGATGAAGCCTTTGAATACCGAAATGGAAGCCCTCAGCAAAGAGTATCGGGCCTTCGCGGAAAAGAAAGATGAGGAGGGGATGAAGTCTGTTGAGGACAGGTTTGAAGCCATTGAAGCAAGGCAGCGGGAAGTATATAAATCTGAATTCCTTGCCAATCCGGCATCTCCCATTGCCGTATATATGCTGGATCGTTATGCGGGATATGATATCAACGCTGAAGATGTAGATCCGCTATTCGC
>Ga0315901_10011076_pt1 | contig 10183 bp, 13 predicted proteins | sample LakEriMetagenome_10_FD_203761 | JGI IMG/M metagenome (GOLD analysis project Ga0315901, IMG submission 203761) | Freshwater fungal communities from buoy surface, Lake Erie, Ohio, United States - Buoy 2 MA116 | ecosystem: Environmental > Aquatic > Freshwater > Lake | place: USA: Lake Erie, Ohio... | reverse complement strand
GGCACGGCAGCGTCGTCCCCTGCGGAGCCTGGACGGCGTAGATCCGCGAGCCGACGGACGCTGCGATGTCGGCCGAGACCGACAGCAACTGCATGAGGGATTCGTCGATGAACGTCGTGGCTGGCATTACTTGCCGTATTTCTTGCGCAGGGCGGCCCGTTCGGCTTCGGCGATCGCTTTGCCGAGAGCCCCGTCCAACTTGCCGATCAGCCGCTGTTTGATTTGCGGCAGGTTCCGGTCTGCCCAATCTTTGAACCGGCCGTTGCCCTCAAAGCCTTGGACCACGGGAAAGTAAATGGAACCGCCGTCCGAGCCGCCGATTAGCGAGACCTTGCCCATCAAGTACGGGTACTTTTTGGCCATCGACATAGGCACCTTGAGTGCGCCGCCCTTTGCCCGGCGGACCTTCACGCCGTTCTCTATCCACCAGGCATGAAAGCCCTGCTCTGCCTTGTTCCCGTCGGCACGGGAGCGATATCCAAGAATCCCGACCGCTGTGGCGTTGTTCTTCTTTTTTTCGACCTTCAGCCCGACGCTGCGGCGAAGGTTTCCTGTCGGCCCTCGCGGCGTCAGCGCCTTCAGTTCCGGCAGTTCGTCCTTTGCCGCCTCGCGGACGGCACCGCCAAGGTATTTCTTCTGGATACTGCGAGGCAGGATGGCAAACCCACGCAGGATTTCTTCGACACCCTCTACTGTCATGCTGGATGCCATTAGTCCGTCACCTCCGCCACCAGCAGCTCGTGCTCGGCCCGGTAGCCGCGCTCCACCACGCTGGTGATCTCGAACGTGCGCCCCTCGCAGACGATCCGCATCTTGGCTTTCAACCCCGGCGTGTAGTGCAGCGTCACCTTGTGGGTTACGTCGGAACCGGTCGCCATGGCAGACACGCTCTCCGATCCAGACAGCGGCATGATGCCAACCCAGCGAGTAGCGAACGTCGCCCACGACAGGATCGGCTCGCCGATGGCGTTGGCCGACTCCGTCGGAGTCTGGATCGTCGCCAGCCGGTTGAGCGTGCCAGTCTTCATGTGCCGACCACTACCACCGTGAAACTCGCCGTGCCAGAGTAGGCCGAGACGTTGAAGCCAGCCGTGCCGCCGCCACGGGCATCCGACAACGCCACGCGGCTCGCGGAACTGATGGCCGCCCCCGACCCGGACGCCTCAGCACAACGGGCCGCAGCCGACGCTGCAAAGGCGAACCGGTCCACGGTCGCGAACGACACGAGCGAACCGTCGGCGTCACGGTAGGTGCTGGGAGCCACGGCAATCGCCACGGCGGCCGTTCCGCAGGTGCCGGCGATGATGGCCACCTTGCCGGTCGTCTGGCTGTCCGTGCTCGTCAGGGCGAGCCGCTTCACGGCCTGGACGCCGTCGCTGGACGCCGAGTCGGTGAACCCCACGTCAACGGCGATCCGTCCCTCGATGCTCATGCGTACTGCCTCCAGCGGAGGTTGGCCAGCAGTGCCGATACGGCCATTTCCAGTTCACGGCCCACGCTGCCCACGGCCTCCCGGTTCGCGTACCAGTGACCGACCAACATCTTGATGGCGTGCTTCGCCGGAGTCGGCACGTTCGCCGCCCCGCCGTAGCCGGCGAGGTAGGTCACCTGCACGGCCTTGTCGTCCAACCGCACGTTGGGCCAGTTCTCCAGGTACAGCGGATACACGAGTGCAGGAACGTGGTCGCGGTCTAGGCGGAACTGCTGCGTTCCAGACTGCGACCACGTGAGTGTTTGCGTGGTGCCGGCTTGGTCCACGTAGGAGATGGTCACCGTGGCGCTCGCGGCCGTCGCGTTCAGGCGGACGGGCGGGCGCGGAAGCCCAATCCGAAGAGCCACGAAGTCGTCGAACGCCACGGTGTATTGCTTGTCGGCGAAGGTGCGGTCGCAGTAGTCCTCGCACCACGCGGTCGCCGTGTCGATCAGCACGCCGATGTAGTCATCGTCGGTCGTCATATCGACGATCCGCAGATGCTCCTTGGCCTCGGCCACCGACACAGGCCGGTCACCTGACCCGCTCGCGGTCGCCACGACGAGCGACCGGTAATTGCTACTTGCCCGCACGGCGTCGCCTCCCGGCCTTGGCGTAGGGTGCCTCGGCTCGCTCGACCTCCTCTGGCTGGTCGGCCACGGCGAAGCGGATCTGCGGCTGCTCGTTGCGGACGGCGTAGCCAGACCGCACAAGCATGTCGGCCAGACCGCCGGTCACGTCCACGACCTGACCCGTCTTGTACGTGCGGACCGGTCGAGTGATCCGCACCGAGACCGTTGGGTATTGCGTGCTGCTCATTGCCACACCTTGTCAGGGGGTTGCCCGCCTCGATCCCAGAAATCCCCTGGATGCTGGAGCAGCGGCTGCATGTTGTGGTCAGGCCACTTGAACCAGACCTCGGCATGCCCCAATGCGACCCGCGGGCAGATGCCAAGTTTCAGCCCGGCCTTCTGAGCCTCGATCCAGAAGTGAATGTCGTCGTCGATCCGGCCGTCGTCCCACCGGCCATCGGCGTTGGGCCTGCCGAAGAACCACGGATGCGGCAGCTTCTTCAGAGCCGACGCTCGCAGGAGCGTGAACCCGAAGTGTGCCGTGTTCACTGGCATGATGTTGTGGTAGATCAGCTGGTCGCGGCCGATGCTCCCGGCCCGCGTGCCGTCCTCCGACATCATCGTGAACAGCGGCTCATCGTGCCGCCGCTTCATCTGCACCGCAGCCACCACGTCGTAGTCCGACGCCGAAGCGTAGGTCAGCAGACGAGGCAGTGCATCCGGCTGGAAGATGCTGTCGTAGTCCAGCGTCAGAATCCACAGCGGCGGACCGTCAGGCTCCGGGTCGTTCTCGACCATGTCGGTCATGACACGTTCGAGGCACTGCCCCCAGAACGCCCCCTCAAGCCGCACGGGTGCGACGCCGTAGGGGATGAGCCCTCTCGGCCAGCAGAACATGTGGTCCTGCCAGCCAAGCCTCGGAACCGACATCGCGCAATGCACGCGAACCGGCCCCGAGCCAGTATTCAGCACAGCCGGCTTGATGCCGGCGATGGGTGAAGCAGCCGCGCCCACGGCAACCTCCTTCGAGTTGTCGAACTACTTAACCAAGGACCACGCGGTTGGTGACGTTCGCGTCCGACGCCGAATCGACGCCAGACTCGCCGCGACCCAGACGAGCCGCCACCACCACCGTGTTGTTGCTCGCGTTGCTGGTCGCGTTCGCGTTCGGCGTCACCGCAACCTGCACGTACCGCTTCAAGGTCTTCGTGCTGACCTCGAACCGGCTGACGTTGACCGTCGCCGTGTTGCCGACGCCGGACAGCGTGTAGTCCGTGTTCTGGATCAGGCTGGCGATCGTGCCGTAGCTGCCGTCCGTGTCGGAGTGCTTCAGCGTGACCACGCTCGGAGCCGCCGTGTTGGCGATCGAGCGGTAGCCCACGTCCACAGACAGCGAGTCGTAGCCGAGCGTGTCGATGGCGACCGTCAGCGTGCTGGCCGAGTTCAGACCCGCAGCGTCCGACAGGGCGACCACGGAACGAGAGTTCTGGAGATGGTTCACGGTTCAGGGTTCCTTGTGGTGCTTGGGTCAGAGGATGAGGGCCACGACCGGACCGGCGTTGCTGGCGTCGCCAACGTCCGAGGTGACCGCGTCGTAGGAGACGGTCGCCTGGAAGTACGTCTGATCGAACTCGATGTACCGGTCGGTGCTCGCCCGCACGGCAACCTGCCGGCGGAGGGCGAAGTGGCTGGACCGCTTCAGGTCACCGAACAGTGCCACGCACTGGGCAGCGGCGGCAGTCTTCCGCATGACGTTGTTGAAGAACACCGGCCAGCCCATGAACTGCGGCCGACGGACGCCGTCCACGATCTCGTTGGCACTGGCACCGTTGCCGCCGAGGGCCAGCGACTGCATCGCCAGAGCGTGCATCTGCGGCGTGGTGTACCAGCCGCAGGTCGGGCTCTGCGAAGCGTAGGTCGGCAGCTTGGCGATCGTGTTGGCGAAGTCGTCGATTGTCAGGGCAGTGACCGCCGTCTGGCTGGAGTCGTGGATGCCAGCCGTCAGCGTCTCGTTCTCGAACTTCCACTGGATGCCGCGGATGCCGCCGTAGGTTGAAGCACCGGTCCCGATGAAACCGTCCTCGTCGATCCGCAGGGCGATCGCCAGGGCGAACTCCTGAGCAACCAGCCCGGCCAGGTCGATGGCCGAGTCGTCGATCAGTTGGTTCGGGACGCGGGTGCCGACGCGAACTTCCTTGCTGGAGAGCAGGACGTTGTCGGTCGCCATGTCCGTCACGGTCGTCTCGCTGTTGGCACCGGTGTGATACGCGGTGTTGCCGGCGGTCCGACGCGGGATGTAGAGCGTGTCGCTCGCCATCTGCAGGTTGTTGGCCTGGGCGGGGAACGCACCGTAGGACTCGACGAGCCGGATCACCGTCGAAGCGAAGGTGTCGGGGATGAACACGCCACCCTTGCTGTTGTCGTTGGGCGACAGGGCGCGAGCCTCGACGTGCTTCTCGTACCACGACCGATCCTCGGCACGGCCGAGGACGTAGCCGCGAATCCAGCGGCCGCAGGCTTCGGCGTCCGAGGACGACCGGAACATCGTGGCCTTGCCGCTGTCGCGGGAAGGACGGGCGACCGGCTCAACAGCCGCAACCTCGACCGGCTTCGCAGTCGCAGCCACCTTGCCACGGAGCGACGTGATCCGCTCAGCGATGGAGTGCTCGCGGGCGAGCTCGGCCTCGAGTCGCTCACCCTCGGCGGCGAGCTTCTCCATCTCGGCAGCCTGCTCGGCGGAACGGTCCTCGACGGCCGAAAGGTCGGCGAGCATCGCAGCCACAGCGGCGGCGCGGTCCTGAAGCTTCGAGAGTTGAGTGGCCATCCGTGGCGCTCCGTAGTTGGTGAACGGTGACAGTCCTTGTCTGCCGTTCACACTACGGGAGCAAATGGCGATGACCTAGCGTTTCGGTTCTACGTAGAACGAACGGCGGCAGATGTATTCCGATGGCACGACAACCTTGCCGCGGAACTCGCAGCACGGGCACTCGACGTACCGCACCTGCTGGTCGCCAGCGGCCTTGCTCGTGTACGTGCGAATGCGGCCACGCTTGCACTGCGGACACGGGTCGCCGGGTCTAGCCACGCTTGCTCCTAGCCTAAGTCCGACGCGATGGAGTCCAGGTCGTCATTCACTTCGGCCAACTGCTTCCGCAGTCCGTCCATCTCCTCGATAGCAGCCAACAGTGCAGCCTCGGGGTCTTTGTCGTCAGACCGCTTTTTCATGGCATCCAGTTTGGCTTTCAGTTCGGCGATTCTCGCCTTGCTGGCTTCTACCTTTTGCGTCAGAGATTCCTTGCGGGCAGTCGCCTCTTTGAGCTTGGCTTGCGCAGCGGCAACCTTTTCCTTGGCCGCCTCGACCCTGCCGGTGCCCATCTGCGATTTGACTTCGTCTAGTTTCTTCTGGATTTTGGCAACCTTGTCGTTGGCCTTCTTGACCTCGCGGTCCGCTTCCTTTTGGGTTCCCTCGATGCGATCGCGGTAGCGTTCCTTCCGGCCTCCACTGGATGAGCCAGACCCATCGGCCTTGTCGCCGCCGCCACCACCTCCACCTTCCTTGCCGCAGGTCGGGTCAACGCCGCCGCCGGCACCGGTCGCACAGAACCCGCGAACGTGGCCAGCCCTACCACGGATCATCGTGCGGAGCACGGCCGCCTTCAGCCGCACCGCCATCGACTTCGCCCGAGCCGAGTCCGCGGCGAACGATTCGTCGGCGTCCTTGGCCTGGTGCTGGCAGCTGCACCGCACCTCTTCCTGCTCGGCCATCCACGCCTCCATGCTGCGACGGGCCACGGCCGCAGACGAAGACGAGTATGCCGGGTGCGTCACGACGGACACGTCGAACAGGCCAGACACCTCGCGGATCGAGCGACGCGGCACGCCGTCTTCGCCCGGTGCCCAGGACTGCCCCTTCTGCTCGACCGTGAACGCGAACGATGAGCCCCGCAGGTCACCGCGGGCGGTGAGTTCCGAGATGGTGCGGCCCAGTTCCGTGTTCGGCAGGACGACCGAGTACCGCAGCCCCTTCTCGTCGCTCGACAGTTCCAGCGTGCCCGACGACGTGCGGCCCAGCAGTTGGTTGGCGTCGTGGTTGAACAGGGCCACCACGTCACGCTTGCCACGCTGGCGGTTCAGAACCTTGTCGAAGGCACCCGGCAGGATGGTCTCGCGGAAACCGCCCAGATCGACGCTGAGCGTGTTGTATCGCACCGCGTAGCCGGTCAGCGTCAGCCGGCCATCAGCCCGCGTCTCCACTGCTACGCCGGCGTCCTCGGCAAACTCCCAGTCACGCCGCTCGATGCGCTCGGCAGCCACTACGTCGTGCTCGTCACTCATCGCCAGCCTCCGTGCTTGCGTCGCCCTTCTTTGGCTTCACCTGAAACACAGGCTTTCCGCCATGACCGTACCAAGCTTCTGGACCGTCATCAGATGCCGGCACAACCCCGTGCGGGTTTGTGATTACTTCGTAACCATCTTTCTTGAGCGACTGATAGACACGAACAGCAGGCATCTCAACCGTTGTATCGGAATACACGTCAAGTCCTTGCGCGTGGGCCTCGTCTATCAGCCGTTTGTACATTTGCTTGCCGATGCCCTTGCCTTGCTTGCCCTTATCTAACTGTGCGACGCTAATGTGCAACGCGCCTGACTTGACATGCCCACCAACAACTCCACCTTCAGTGGTTGCCTGCATGAACGATCCGCTAGTGGAAACGCTAACCGCAGACTCGCTGCCGACGCCTTCGCCTGCGCTGCAACTGTTGTCAATGCCGCCGCCAGCGCCGGTTGGACAGAATGCCCGCTGATCGCCTGACGCTTCGCTCGTTCCGGCAGCCACTTCAGGCACGTCTTCGACCGTGTCGCCTGGCGTGTCTTCAACCTCGCCAGGCGAATCGTCGCCCTCGGGCATCGGCCCCAGGTTCTCCTTCATCCGCACTTCTTCGGGCGTAAGCCAGCCGTTTCGGATGGCAACCTCGTACGCCTGGTAGCGGGTCGTGATGTCGGACCGCAGCAGTCCTTCGACGAGGAACTCCGCGTACAGCTCGCCGTCCTCGGGGAGCACGTCCCGCTCGATCGCGCCCTCAATCCGCCGCAGCCACGGGGCGATGGTGAACTTCTCAAACGACACCATCTCGCTCTGCAGGTTGCCCCACGTCGCGCGGCCCAACTCCTGAATCATGTGCGGCGGCATGCGCCAGATGCGGCAGATGGCGAGCAGCGATTGCATCCACAACTCGGCCAGTTGGCTCTCTTGATTCGTGGCCGTGATCGTGTCGGCCTTCAGCCCGTTGCTCAGTACCGCCGTCTCGCCGGCGTTCCTCGCCCCCTTGTGCCGGGCGTTCCACGACTCGCGAAGCCCTCGCCGCTGCTCCTCGTTGAGCACTTGGTCCGTCGTGAGGATCAGCCCCGGCTGAGCTTGGTTCCTGTAGAAGTTGGCCGCGTAGCCCTCCAGGCTGCGAGCCAGGCTGATCGCATCCCGGCCCAACTCAATCGGCACTTCGCCGTGAATGCCATCGAACGAGATCCACGGGATGTGGCAAATCTGGTCGTCGCGGTAGATCGTCTGCCGGCCAGTCTGCGGGTCCGTGTGCAGGTACGTCTTCGTGCCCTCGTCGTCCGCCTCGACCTTCATGCCAGCCGGGTTCAGCGGCCGCAGTTCGGTCACCTGTCCATCGGGGCCGCGGAACTTGAACTGGTAGGACGAGCCGTAGAACCCCATGTGCAGGCAGATTTGCTCAACCCACTGGTAGCGGGTCTGGTAGCGGTTCGGCCGCTTGGCGAGCACGTTGTAGATCGCCAAGTCCTTGGCCCGCTCCGACGTGTAGTCGTCACGCTTGCGGTAGACGTGCAGCGGCAGGCAGGCCACGGTCTCGGCCACCACGCGAGCACACGCCATGTACGCCGCCGTCCGCATGGCGGTCTCGGGAGTCACCCGCACGCCGGTCTCGGCAGCAGCGGCAACAAGGTCATCCCAGCGGCTCATCCGCGTCTCAAGCCAGCGGATCTCGGGGAGCGTCGCATCCATGCGGTGGGTCACCAGAAGGAAAGTTCGGGCATCGCCTGCGGCGTCAGGCTTTCGCCCATGTGCGAACCAATCGCCATCACCAGGGCCACCATGCCGTCGATGCGTTCCGTGCTCTTCGCCTTGGATGGCTTGATGTTGCCGGCCGAGTCGCTCTGTACCGCTACGTTTCCTGCTTGCCAGCCTAGCACCGGATGCCCAGCGTGCCGCAGTTTGCCGTCGATCGTGAGTGCCTCAGTCCTCTTAGCGGGCGCGCTCATGGACGCAAAACCCATCCCAAACATCTGCACCGGCAAACCCTCGGCCACGAGCTCCTGTGCCAGCATCGTCGCGTTCCATCTGTCGATGGCGATCTGCTTCGGCTGGAACCGGCCGCAGAACTCCATGATGTCACGCTTGATCGTGGCGTAATCCGTGCTCTTGCCGTCCGTCAGCCGCAGGAATCCGTCCCTAGCCCACTGGGTGTAGGGCACCCGGTCAACCCGCTCCCGCTCAGCGGCGTTGGCCTCGGGGCACCAGAACATCGGGACCACGTCGTACCGCCCCGACTCGTCGGGAAACACGGCCACGAACGCCGACGTATCCCACGTACTCGCAAGGTCCAGCCCCGCCCAGAACGGCCGCCCCTCCAACGGCTCGAGCTCCACGCCGCAGGCCGCCCACTGGTCAGGACGAATCCAGCGGATATCAGAGGTCGTCGGGATGTTCAGCCGATACCGCAGGAAGGCGTTGAGTTTGGTGGCTGAGTTCTCGGCTTCCTTGCAGTCAGCGGCAAATGACTCCTCGCTGATCGTCTCACCCAAAGACGGGTTGGCCTTGTACCAAGTCTTGGGAGACTTCCAGTCATCGGTCTCCCGGTCCGCCGCGTAGATGCAGCCGAAGAACGACGGGTCGAACGTCGGGTCGGCAATGCACCGCTCGGCGTAATCGTGCTGGTCGTACCACAGGTGGGTCTTGTTCGCCTCGCCAGCAGTCGTGATCGACAGCACCAGCGGCTGACGCCGGGCAGCACCGCCGTACCGCAGGGCATCCCACAGCCGGCGATCGCCACGTTGGGCGTGCAACTCGTCGAATAGCAGGCAGGAGATGTTGAGCCCCTCGGCCCTGAACGCATCCGCCGACAGCACCCGATAGAACGAGTTGCTGCCGCGATGCACGATCGTCTTCCGCGAGTCGAGCACCTCGAGCACCTTCGACAGAGCCGGCGACGAGCGGACCATCGACGCGGCCTCACGGTAGATGATGCCAGCCTGCTCACGGTCCGATGCCGCACCGTAGACCTCGGCCCCGGCTTCCCCGTCAGCGACCAGCATGAAGAGGGCGATGCCGGCGAGTAGCGTGGACTTGCCGTTCTTCTTGGGGATCTCGATGTACGCCTGGCGATGCAACCGCGTGCCGTCAGGTTTCAGCCGGCCGAAGATCTCGCCCAGCACGTACTTCTGCCACGGCAGCAGCAGGAACGGCTGCCCGGCTGTCTGGCCCTTGCTGTGCTTCAGCACCGTCTCGAAGAAACGATACACCCGGTCGGCCCTCGCCTGGTCGATGCCGGGGCGATGCTTAGCCGTGGGCGGCGAAGAACTCTTCGAGTTCGTCCTTTTTGACTTCGACTTGCGCGGCAAGTTTCGTTCTCGACGAGGGGGTCAGCCCGAACTCTGACAACAGGCTAGCCTTCATGGCAACCAGCGAACGGTAGAGCGGCCCCGCCGGGTTTGGCTTCACGCCGCCAAGGTCCGTGTGCATCACAGCACCGCCAGCACGGAACTGGAGCAGGCATGACTGCTCGGCCGAATGGACTTCGCACAGCGTCGCGAGGGCTTCGCCGTCTCCGGTTGTCAGCACGCCCATCCGAGTCAGGATGCCGGCGAGCTCGTGCCACTTGGCCACGGCCACCTCGTCCACCGCGAGACGCTCGGGCATCGGCGGGACACCCGGCGGCATGCTGGGCTCGCGGCCTGCACGCTTCTTCGCAGTTCCCTCAAGGATTCGTAGACCCGAAGGCTTGGGTCTCCGACCGGCTTTTGCCATGACTCGCTCCTGCTAATCGGCCGGCTAAGGGCAAGTCCCGTGCCGCTAAATGTGAGAAAAACCCCGGCGATTTCGATGCCGCGTACGCACGCT
>Ga0315901_10011066_pt1 | contig 10193 bp, 7 predicted proteins | sample LakEriMetagenome_10_FD_203761 | JGI IMG/M metagenome (GOLD analysis project Ga0315901, IMG submission 203761) | Freshwater fungal communities from buoy surface, Lake Erie, Ohio, United States - Buoy 2 MA116 | ecosystem: Environmental > Aquatic > Freshwater > Lake | place: USA: Lake Erie, Ohio... | reverse complement strand
CTATAGGCTAGCCTCTAGTGATGCAAACACTGACGGATTGCGTAATATCATGGCGAGTCCAACCGCAGGGATTGATCCTCATGCCCTAATCAATACAATTCCTTTTGTTAAACAATGGAATTTCTATCTAGCAAATCATCCTGAATTAGAGATTCTATCTAATAAATTTAGTGTTTGCTTTGATGGTGGCGAAACGATTAGCATAAGCGATCGCCCTAATGACATTTGTTTTGTAGCTGTTGAGTTTGATCACGAGATTTATTTTGAGCTGCGTCTGGGTAGAGAGCACGGTGATGCTCCATCGGCAGTAGGTCGATTAGTTTATCCGCAACAAACTTTAGAAGTTCTTGCTGCTTTAGCAGAAGTCTATCGTGAATATACGGAACAGAAATTAAATACTACAAATCATTGTGCCAGACCTCCCCGATTAAGAGAACTGATCGGCGCTTGGGGTGTAGATCGTTATTTGCAACTTGTTGAAGCGAAGCTTGGTTATTCATTAAGGCGCTCATCCTTAGAGCTTCTCTCACAGGAGAATAGAATAAGAATTGCTTATCATCATTTGGGTATTCACAGTCAACGTCAATTGGGACTAGCTTATATTGGGGTGGTCATTCCATTAGGAAGATTGACTGTACTCCAGTTCCAAGGATTAGGGGATTTGGCGAGACAATATGGTGGTGGTGCGTTAAGGTTGACTCCTTGGCAAAATGTTCTGATTACGGATATTGCGGAGGCGCAAGTTGAACAGGTTACGCGAGAAATTAATGACTTGGGCTTAAATATTTCTGCGAACCATCCCTATGCTGCGATCGCAGCTTGTTCTGGCTATCATGGATGTAAGTCGGCACATACTGATACACAATCAGACGCTAAGCAAGTTGCAGCCTATTTAGAAAACTGCATCAAACTCGAACAGCCAATCAATATTCATTTTTCAGGATGTGATAAGTCTTGTGCCCAGCATCATCCCAGTGATATAGCTTTGGTGGGAATTCAATCAAGAGACTCTAATCATCCCGAAGTTTATAGGGTTTATGTTGGTGATGGAGATACTGATTTTGGCAAGGAATTATATTCAGAATTCGCTGCTAAAGATGTTACAAATCTAATTGACCAGCTATTAAAGACATATCAAAATCAGCGACAAAATTCTACACAAACTTTTCGAGAATTTGTCAATCAGCAACTCTAAAAAAAACGGCGCAATGCGCCGTTTTTTTTATCATGGTCGGCGCAATACGCCGACCATAATTACATTTTTGGTTAGATATCAAGATCCGCAAGTCCTACTTTCGATCCATAGGTTTCAATAAATTCGCGGCGTGGGGCAACTTTATCGCCCATCAAAATCGTGAAGATGCGATCGGCTTCGGCAGCATCTTCGATGGTGAGACGTTTTAGCGATCGCGTGGCAGGATTCATCGTGGTTTCCCATAACTGCTGCGGCATCATCTCACCTAAACCTTTGAATCGCTGAATGTTGTAATTAGCATTAGGAGGGAAGGAGGAGATCGCCGCTTGCAAATCGTTGTCGCTGTAGCAGTACTGAGCATTTTTTCCACGCTCCAATTTGTATAGAGGAGGACAGCCGATATAGATAAATCCGCGATCGAGCAGCTCTCTCTGATAGCGATAGAAGAAGGTTAATAGCAATGTGCGAATGTGCGCTCCGTCCACGTCCGCATCAGCAAGCAGAATAATCTTGTGATAGCGCAGTTGTGACTCATTAAAGTCTTCGCCTTTAATACCCAAACCACAACCTGTAATCAAGGCTTGGATTTCATTGTTTTTATAAATCTTGCTATCATCAGCTCTCTCAATATTGAGAACTTTACCGCGTAAAGGCAGAATCGCTTGATAGTGGCGATCGCGTCCTTGTTTTGCCGATCCACCCGCAGAATCTCCCTCAACAATGAAGATTTCGGATTCTTTGGGATCGCGGGAACTGCAATCAGCGAGCTTACCAGGTAAAGTCGAAGACTCTAGCGCCGATTTGCGGCGGACTAGCTCACGGGCGCGACGGGCAGCTTCAGCAGCATTAAAGGCTTGCAGTGCTTTCTCAATAATTGAAGTCGCCACCGCAGGATGAAATTCTAGATATTCATTGAGAACTTCACCAACGAAAGAGTCAACAATACCGCGTACTTCTGTATTTCCTAACTTAGTTTTGGTTTGTCCTTCAAATTCAGGATCAGTAACCTTAACCGAGATAACTGCCGTTAAACCCTCACGAACATTCTCGCCAGCAAGATTAGAATCACCTTCTTTCAGCTTTTTCAATTTCCGCGCTGTTGCATTCATGGTGCGAGTAAGGACGGTTTTTAGTCCTTCCAAATGCGTACCACCATCAATTGTGCGAATGTTATTGGCAAAACCAAGGACATTATCGTTGTAAGAGTCAATACACCATTGCAGAGCGACTTCCACCACGACATTATCGCGTTCACCATTGACATAAATAATGTCAGGGTGAATTGGTTCTTTATCGCGGGTCATGTAAGCGACGTATTCACGAATCCCACCTTCATAGCAATAGATATCGGTGCGAAGTTCTGCGCCACGGCGATCGCAATATTCGATCTTCACGCCAGCATTGAGGTAAGCAAGCTCCTTAAGTCGGCTAGCAAGTACATCGTAATCAAATTCAGTTTGAGTTGTAAAGATTTGTGGATCTGGCTTGAAACGCACCTGAGTCCCGCGTCTTGCCTCTTTGCTCTTACTCGGAATTAGCTCACTAGCAGGAAAACCTCGCTCATATCTTTGGGTATAGACTGTATCCAATCGCCATACTGATACCTCTACCCATTCCGATAAAGCGTTAACTACGGAAATACCGACACCATGCAAGCCTCCTGATACTTTATAGCCCCCATCGCCAAATTTACCTCCAGCATGGAGAACGGTGAGTACAGTCTCAAGGGCAGATTTACCAGTTTTGGGGTGAATATCAATGGGGATGCCGCGCCCATTATCGGAAACTTGGACAGAGCCATCGGGCATTAACTCTACTAGGATGCGATCGCAATGTCCTGCAAGGGCTTCGTCTACGCTGTTGTCAACAACTTCAAAAACGAGGTGATGCAACCCTTTTGGCCCCGTTGTGCCGATATACATCCCAGGTCGTTTACGAACTGCTTCTAGACCCTCAAGTACTTGGATCTGATTAGCATTGTAAGTTTCTGTAATGAGCTCAGGCATGAAGGTAAACAACTCCAGAAGTTATGTCGTTTGCAAGAGGTTTTCAAGAAAATTCTTTGGTGTTAAGAAAAACTTTGTAGACACTCTTGATAGTGTTTTTAGGATGTGTTTTGAGCAAAGACTCAAAAACACTCTGCCATTATAGCTTAAAAGCCTTACAGATATATCAAAACCATCTCAGATTAAGTTTTTACATGCCTTATGCAAATACAAAAAAGCAAAAAAATAGAGGAGGTGCTTTGCACCTCCTCTATTTTTTTGGAATTTAAAGACTTTACTTTAGCGATCAGTACAAGCCCAAACAGCAATCTCGCAACTACCATTACCACAACTGTTTAGAGCGTTGCGTTGAGCTGAGTCTTTGTCAACATTCCAAGCCCAACCTAAGTAGCCGCCGCCTTTAGCGACAGCACCACAAGCATTTGCAAACCAAACTTGGACATCACAGCTACTACCGCAATTGGCAAGCGCAGCATATTCTGCTTCTGCTCGACTATCATAGTTGTAAGCATAGCCATAAGCACCATTAGCACCAGTTGCTACAGCACCATATTTGTCTCCAGCAAACGCAGACCCAGCACCAACACCTTCAATTAAAAGAAAAGCTGCTGCAATAAATCCTAGATATTTTTTCATTTGTTCTCCAATTTGCGAGTAAGTATTCTCCGATCTGACACTTTTGTTTCAATAAGTTTAGTTATTCCCATGCCCTTGTAGATTGTACCAACAAAAAAAGATTTCTTTACACTTTAAAAAATTTTTTCAAATGGTTACATTCGCGAAGCCCTGCAATGGATTTTGTGTTTTTATTTGTGGTGGGTTTGACAGTAAATTACGGCAAAGTTTGTTTTCATCGGAAATTATTTTTATTCCAAAACTCTTGCCAAAATTCCTGAAAAAACGAACCAATAAGTTTTTTGAAAGTTTTGATTCGCAGTACTTCCAAAAAAAACTCGCTCATCTGGGGAAGTAGGTGAAATGGCAAAAGTGATAATACCCAACAAATTACGATTCAACCGCAGGTAGAGGTAACGACTTTACCGACTACGACAGTCTATACCGATGAATCTGATGCTTACAATCGTATACCTGCTTCTGGTCGTGAGCGTCAAACTGTTTGTCACTCTCAGCGCGAGTATGCTCGCGATGAAGATCAAGATGCTTTTTGTGAGGTTCATTGCAATACTCTGGAGGACATTCGCAGATCAAAGATAGAGAATTGTCAGTCTTTTCGCAGGTGTTTTACCAATTCAGAGAAGTGTGACCACACTTCTCTGAATTGGTAAAACAAACCCTGTAAGGGTTTTAAAAGCACAAAATGGCATAGCCATTTTGTGCTTTGGTATTAGGCTTGGAATTGAGCCGACAATAAGACGGAGAAATGCGCTTCCACGATCGCGCAACAGCCCAAAAACTACACAGCACAGTAGACCCAGCAGCAGCTAAATTTACGGCTGAACAAAGGAATTTAAAACTAGCTGACAAGTTACGTGAGTTAGGTATTGATCTTGATAATCTTAGGACTTACGCAAAAACGCCCTGAAAGCCTCATTTTGCCGTAGGGGCAATTCATGAATTGCCCCTACGGCTCGTTCTTTTGCGTAAGTCCTAAATCTTTAGGATGTGTAGCACTTTGGGCTGATTATCTTAACCCTAATAGATTTCATATTTCATTAACTGACATGGTAATGTGCCATTTAAGACGGCTGTTCGTTCAGCACATTTCAGCCCAATCGTTTGAGATAGTTGCTTGTTTCCACTAAGAACAAAAGCTGTCCATCCCTTAAACCTTTGTTTAAGTACATTCCCTAATTGTTTATAAAAAACTCCTAAATCACTATCTCTTCCTAATCTTTCTCCATAGGGAGGATTGCAGAAGAGAACTCCACTATCAGCAGGTGCGACCACTTCTGAAAGGTCTAATGCCGAGAAATAGACATGATTGGATAGACCACAATTTTTCGCGTTGATAATTGCTTGATCTACCACATCAGGATTGCGATCGCTACCCCAGATTGGTGCAGGTAGAGCATCTAAACGATTATCATCCGCTTCTTGAATTAGTCGAGCTAAAATCTCTTGATCAAAATCTAACCAAGTCTCAAATCCAAAGCGATCGCGAAACATTCCTGGAGCAATATTTAGCGCTTTTAAACTAGCTTCTAAGGGCAAAGTTCCCGAACCGCAAAGAGGATCGTAAAACATTTGGTCTGGTTGCCAACCTGACATCTGAATTAGGGCAGCAGCAAGAGATTCTTTTAGCGGTGCTGCGCCTACGGCAGGTCGATAGCCACGACGGTGCAGACTATTGCCTGAGCTATCGAGGCTGACGGTACAGCCATTGTCATCAATATGGACACCGATTCGTACATCCGCTTCCTGCACATCCACATCGGATCGCTCACCAAATTTATCTTTCTGCTGATCGACGATCGCATTTTTAACTTGCAAGGCGGAGAAATGCGTGTGGTTAAGATGCTCGTTTTTGCCAGTGGCATTAACGGCTAAGGTCATTTCAGGTGTGAGAAATTCTGACCAGTCGATCGCTTTGATTCCTTTATAAAGATCATCAGCATCAAGGCAATCAAACTGATCAATGTGCATTAATATCCGAAATGGCAGACGCGCCCATAGATTGATCCGATAAAGTAAAGTGCGATCGCCTTCAAAGCTAACACCACAAAATCCTGCTTCAACGGAATGTGCGCCGAGCTGTTCTAATTCTTGTGCAGCTAGTGCTTCTAAGCCTCTCGCTACAGTTGCAAAATATTGATTCATCTTTAAAACCCAAAGTAGAGTTGCGGCGCGAAGCGCCGCAACTCTACTTCTTAAAAACAGGCTAGGATGGACTCTAACCATCGACCGATCGCTTAGAAGGCGATTGCTCTATACAACTGAGCTACTAGCCCAAACAATTTCACGGTTTATTATACTACAACAAAAGTTATAGTTTTGGCAATTTGTTGTAAAGCAAGTATTCTCATTATAAAAATCGGTTTTCTGAAAGCTCGCCTTAGGCGAGCTTTCAGAAAACCGATTTTGTTGTTTCCAGCATCAAAATCGCTGGAAACAACAAAATCGATTGAATAATGAGAATTGCCGATAGCAGACTTTTATTATGATGATCAAGCCCAAAAAAGAGAGGCTCGCATAGTGAGCCTCTCTTTTTTGGGCTTTTGTTAAAAATTACTTTTTAAACGACCTAAACAAATTGCTGAGGTGTAATGATGTAAAAGCTCTATTAATAAAATTAATTAAAGTTTAGTAAATACCTATGGATAGTACATTAGCGATCGCATACCTTGGGGCCTTAGTTGTGCTGCTAGCTGGGGTTAGCTGGTTAGTTATCCGCCAGATTTTGAAAGCACGTAGTTTAGAAAACGTAATTTCTGACCTACAGCCTAAGCTCCAAAAGGAGAAAGGCACACCTGAAGACTATTACCAACTTGGTAGTGTCTATTTGCGAAAGAAGCTCTACGCTCAAGCAATTACCCTGTTTAATAAGGCGCTGAAAGAAGGCGGAGAAAATAATGCCGAAGTTTATAATGCACTAGGATTTTCCTATTTCTCCCAAGAGCAGTATGATTTGGCGATCAAAAACTATAAGGAGGCGATCGCTTTACAAGATGGCTATGTAACTGCCATTAATAATCTTGGTCATGCCTATGAGAAGAAAAAGTTGCTACCTCAAGCGATCGAAATGTATGAGCAAGTGCAAAAGCTGGATGAAAAAAATGAAACCGCCAAGCGCCGCTTAGCTTCTTTACGAAAACAAGTAGTACCAACAGCATAAAAAATACCATCTAAAGATGATATGCGGCGATTCGCGCCGCATATCATCTTCAAAAAGGACGCTTAGCGTCTCTTTTTTATTGCTTGGATTCGATTAGTCCGCCGCCGATTAACAAGTCATCACGATAAAAAACCGCCGCTTGCCCTGGGGCAATACTAAATTGTGGCTCGTCAAAAACAATCCTTGCCCGATCTCCTTCGAGGGGAATGATGGTTGCAGGAGCTGGCACAGTTCGATAGCGCACTTGCACTTCCGCATGAAATGGTAGATGCGTAGGAGCGAGGGATACCCAGTTCACTTGATTAATCGTGCATTCTTGATCGTGGGCTTCTGTGCGATCGCCTAAAACAACCTCATTCTTAATGGGATCGAGGGCAACTACATACAGAGGAGTTGCAGCCGCTACGCCTAAGCCTTTGCGTTGGCCGATGGTGTAGTGATAAGTGCCTTCATGCTCACCCAAAACATTGCCATGCGTATCAACGATTTTGCCTTTAACAGGCGTGAGATATTTATCCAGAAAAGCTTTCATCGAGCCATTGGCTTCAACTAAGCATAGATCCATGCTTTCAGGCTTTTCAGCGGTGGCTAAGCCAAACTCAGCAGCAATTTTGCGAGTTTCAATTTTAGTCGTATTTCCCAACGGAAAAATGCAGCAGCTTAATTCTTCTTGTCCGACTTCGTAGAGAAAATAGGACTGATCCTTAGTATCGTCAACAGCGCGGCGCAATTCATAGCGTCCCGACTCAGGATTAAAGTTGAGCTTGGCATAATGTCCCGTCGCGATTTTATTAATTCCCAGCTTTTCACGGGCATAGGTCATCATTGGGGCAAACTTTACGGCTTTATTGCAGCGCGAACAGGGCAGAGGAGTATAGCCTGCTGCATATCCAGTGACCAAATAGTTGATAATGCTTTGCTCAAAGACTTCACGACTATCAACAATTTCATGGTGAATGCCTAATTCTTCGCATAGTCTAGCGGCATCGACCATTCCCTCGGAGCAGCATTGTCCCTTGCCACGCATTAACCACAGCGTCAAACCCGTGACATCATATCCTGCGCGATGCAATAGCGCCGCCGCCACAGAGCTATCTACTCCGCCCGACAAGCCGACAACGACTTTTTCTGCTGTCTCAGGCTTAGTATCTAGTTTTCTTTCGATGATTTCTACGTTTGACATTTGCTGCGATCGAACCACTTAAACTAAATTGTATCGTAAAGGGTTGTGAGGTTAGTGATACAGTGCCAGATTAAGCGATCGCCATGATTACAAACTTTGTTCTATTTGTAGATTTTATTAAGTATTTCAAAAGATGAAAGCAGCGCAAAGCGCTGCTTTCATCTTTTCACCCTAGCAAGAATGACGACATCTGGACAAAAAACTATCTAGCAAATGTGTTTGTTCGCCAAAGTGCAAATGGGTATAAGCAGCGTGAACTTGATATTTTTGCCAGCCTTCGGAAAGATATTGCAAATGAGAGTCATAGCCTTGTAGAGAATACAAGGGCTGATCGCAGATTTCGGTTAAAGATGAGCGATGAAACTCATGTCCCCAAATCCGATCACCTTTTTTCATGAGCGGACTATCTTGCAAAGCGATTGCTTGACGATATCCGAGAGTTAGGCGCTTTCCCATTTTTGCTGCGGTCGGGAAAATATTTACCATTGGGAATGATTGCTCCTGAAAATCAACAATGCGATCGCATAGATACATCAAGCCTCCACATTCAGCATAGGTGGGCATTCCTGATTTGATCGCATTGTGAACTGATTCTCTAGCAGTTTTATTCTCGGCTAATTCACTTGCAAATACTTCAGGAAATCCGCCGCCAAAATATAAGCCTTGGATATTTTCAGGTAAAGCGCGATCGCTAATTGGACTCCAAGGAATTAATTCTGCACCCATTTCTCTAAATAGATCAAGATTATCGGCATAGTAAAAACTGAAAGCACGATCTTGAGCGATCGCGATGCGAAGACCCTCACCTCCAGCCCCTCTCCCATGAGGAGAGGGGAGTAATATTTCTTCTCCCCATCTCCCCATGGGAGATGGGGCTGGGGGGTGAGGGCTTTCCATTAATGGCAATAACTTCTCCCAATCAAAACAAGTTTCACCTAAATGAGCTAATCGCTCAATAATTCCATCAAGATCGGACATTTCCGCAGTGGGGACTAGTCCTAAATGGCGATCGGGAATGGAAATGTTATCTTGACGGCGCAGAACTCCTACGATTGGTAAATTTAATGGCTCTAGAGATTGGGTTAATAACTCTAAATGGCGATCGCTACCAACGCGATTAAGCACAACTCCTGCAATGTGAATACGAGGATCAAAGGTGCGATATCCATGGGCGATCGCGGCAATAGATCGAGAAGTACTAGCACAATTGAGAATCAAGATTACGGGAATGTTTAACAATCGTGCAATGTGAGCTGTGCTAGCAGTATCGTCTTTACCTGTAGCTCCATCGAATAGCCCCATTACTCCTTCAATTAGCGCATATTCAGTATTCTGACTATGTTTCGTAAAACAGGACTTTACATAGGATTCGGAAGTTAAGACAGGATCGAGATTGCGACAAGGTAGCCCTGTGATGTAGGAATGGAACATCGGATCGATGTAGTCAGGTCCCACTTTAAAAGATTGCACCGAAGATTTAGTAGATCGCGATCTCGCTTGCATTGCGGCTAATAGTGCCAAAGTTACTGTGGTCTTGCCTACGCCACTCCGTTCACCCGCGATAATTATTGCCATTATTAGGTATTGTTTTTTGTGAAATAAGGTTGAGTGGCGCAAAGCACCGACCATTCTTGCCTTACAGCAATTTCCATTCAAACGAACCACAAGAAAGTTTTTGAAAGTTTTGCAAAGTAAAACTTTCAAAAACTTTCTGGGTTTGGGTTTGAGCTTAAAGCGTTGAAAGTTATGGAATAAATGGAATAAACTGTTTTAAAAATTTACGTAGCTTTAATAGACCAATAACTTCGCGTACTTTTGGAGAAACAAAATCTTCAGGTAGAATACTGTCTAGCGATCGCAACTTTTCCATGAGTTCCGTATATTCGGCAGCAGTGAGTTGTTTGCCATCAATGGGTGATCGCGCATCGGTATAGATCTCCGCACGTAAAATTTCTTCAGGTAGATCTTCCTGAGAAGATTGGATTGGCCGAGTTTCCGCAAAACTAATCATCGGCA
>Ga0315901_10011064_pt1 | contig 10194 bp, 2 predicted proteins | sample LakEriMetagenome_10_FD_203761 | JGI IMG/M metagenome (GOLD analysis project Ga0315901, IMG submission 203761) | Freshwater fungal communities from buoy surface, Lake Erie, Ohio, United States - Buoy 2 MA116 | ecosystem: Environmental > Aquatic > Freshwater > Lake | place: USA: Lake Erie, Ohio... | reverse complement strand
ACTTTGTTTTTTAGATTTTAAAGGTTGAATTATTTGAGTAACTCTTTTATAAAAATCACCTGCAATAGTATAACCTGTTGAATCTACTTTGTAATCTTTTTGTTTAGCTTTTAATTCTTGTATTTTTCTAATTGCTTCTGACTGAGCTTCAGTAAATCCTGCAAGTAATTTTTTATTAGCAACCTTATCTAGATTAACTATTAGTGCTTCTAAACTAGGTATGATTGGGTCTGTTTTAGATAATGTATCAATATTATTTCTAATTTGTCTTTGATATGATCTTATTGTTGGTACATCTAGATCTTTAGTATTATAAGTTTTACCGGCAAATTCAAATTCAAAATCATCTCTTACACCTTTTGTTCTTACAACAGATCCAACTTCTTGAGATTTATTGTATTTATTAATTGCTTCTTTAACAAGAGGAGATCCACTTTTAACAAATGTACTAAAACCACTTTCATATTCATCTTGAGTCATATTAACATAATCCTCTTCTGGCATAATAGTTTTTAAATAACTATCATATAAATCTTTTAATTCTTTACGTAAAGCAGATGGTAAATCTTCAACATCTGTATCTGTAGAAAGAGGAACAAAAGCATCAGCTTTTCCAGATTCTTCCTCAATAGCTTTATCTTCTTTATATGATTCTACTAGATCATCAATTTGCTCTTTTAATTCGTTTTGAATTTGCTCAACTGCAACAGGATCTGGTGCAAGTTCTTCTGTATATCTAACACCTTCAGTAAATTCTGCTGTAATATCTTCTGATACATCAATTATTCCACCAGCTGGTCCATCTACTCTTAGAACACCATTTTCATCTAAATAGAATTTTACAGGAACACCCTCATCTCCTTCATAATTTAATTCAACATATTCTTGAGGTTCCATTTGTTCAAGAACTTCTGTTAAAGACATAGTTTTACCTTTTAATGGTTTTACTACACCTTTATTTACTCTTTGTATTTCTTTAGGTAAAGCATCAATTTTTCTTTGTGCTTCTTCATATAGATCTTCATATTTCTTTTGATATACTTCATCTACAAATGTTGGAGTAACAGAAACATTTTGATTTTTAAGCTGTTCATTTTTTACAAAATATTCTTGATATATTTTATTGTACATTTCTGTACCTTCTTTATATACTACCTTTCTAGCATGATCATATATTTCAGAAGGTGGTTTACCTGTTTTAATATATTCAGCAAAATCATCAGCACTTACAAATAAACCTTCATTAGCTAATGCATTTAATAATGCATTATTTTCAATCATTTCAATTTGTTCATTTACCATTTGTTCAAAAAACTCTGATCTATTATCATAGAGTCTTCTCATAAATGATAGATTTTTACCTACTAAATCTGCATATCCTTTTGGATCATTTAATATATCAACAGATCTAGCCATTACTTTACGTTCATTACCTAGTTTGTAATAATCAAGTAATTGATTAAAACCATTATCTAAATTTTCTTGGAATACTGTAGAGTTTGAATTTTCTGCTAGATTTCTAAGATAATTATCATGTGCTTGTTTTAGTTTATCAAGTATTTCAATTTGTCTATCTTGATTTGTTTCATCTCCTTCTATCTCATTTATTCTATCAGCAATCTCTTCTGGAGTAGGTGTTCTACCTAATTCTTTTTGTAATTCTAATTCTACTTCTGTAGTAAGTGCTTCACCTCTATTATAGAATCTATTAAATTTAGTATATGCTTCATCATAAGCTTTAAGGTCAGCTATTTGTTGTTCTAATAATTTAATTCTTTTTTTAGTTAAACCATCTGTAGTTAAATCAAATTTACTTTCACCTTTACTTCTTTCAAGTTCTAGTTCAGTTTCTAAATTTGCAATATCTTGTTTTATTTCATCTGGTCTAAATAAATTTTTAGCTGATCCATATTCAACATCTTGAAGGGAACTACCTTTAAGGTAATCACGTTCAATACTTTTCATTCTTTTTGCTGTATCTTCAAAAGCTTCATTAAAGTATACATAGTTAAATTTTGCTTCTTCCCATGCATTATATAATGCTGCATATTGATTATACTCAACTGCACTCATTTTATTTTTATCTATATTATAGATATTTACAGGATTTGGAAATCTTTCTTCTGCTTGTTCATACTTTTTTTGTATTCTTTCAAGTTTAGAAACAGCTTTATCAATTCTTTCCCTATACATAGGAGCATCTTTTATATTATCTCCTTTGACAGCATCAATTAATTCATCATCAGTTAAATCATTATAACTTTTTAATTTATTAATGAATACATCAGTAGTACCTGTTCTTAACATTGTACCAACAGATCTAACATAAGATTCTACTTCAGCATCATAACTTTCTTTATAAGATCCATTTTTCTTTATATTACTTATAATATCTTGACTCGATAAGTTTACTACTCTATTATTTAAGAATTCATTCATATCAACTGCATTAAGTTGTTGAACAATATTCTTACTGATATCTAATTTCATATCCTTCCACTTCTGATATGCTTCTTTATTGTACATTCTATTCCATTGTGTACTTAAGAATGGCATAGCATTGTTAAGTGGAGAAGCAAATGTTCCCATTAAAAAACCAGAGGCAAAAGTTTCAGCACCTTGTTTAGAAAACTCTTTTCCTAATTCTTGTTTGTAATATTCTAAAGGTGTATTAAAAATACCATTTACGTCTTTATAACCAAGTTTATTTACACCATTAGCATATAATTGTCCTTTTAATAAATTACTACTTTTAAATGCTTCATTATAGTATCTTTCATTTGCTCTTGCAATTGTTTCTTGTAAATTTTCCTGAAGACCTTCAGATACATTAGCTTTAAAATATCCAACAGTTTTAGCTAAAGTTTTTACACCAGGTTCTTTCCACCAACTCTTTGCAAGATTTTTTAAGTTATTAGCTCTAAATACAAATTCTTTTTTTGTGTTATCATAAAGTATTTTACCAATATCTCCAAAGTTTTTTTCACCTGCTCTAGAACCTACAGTATAAATATCATCCATAGTAGATTGCATAAAGTTTCTTATACCTCCTCTAGGACCTGTGATATTATTAAAAGTAATTTTATTAGTTAAATAAATAAGACCCGCATTAGTATAGAAAGTTTCTAAAGAACCTTTTTTAGCTAATGCTTGCATATCTTTTATTTCTTTTTCTTCAGGAGCTCTATTGTTTTTAGCATAAAATTCTGAATAATATCCATCAAGTAAATGGTTTTCAACCATACCTGCTTCTAATCTAGCTTCAGAAACTGCCATATTAATGGTTCTAACATCTCTATAAAAACCACCAACAGTTTTAGAAAGTGCAGCTAAACCATCTATTTGATTACCTGCTCTATTAGCTTTCCTTAATTGATTAACACCTTCAAGGGTATTTTCTAAAGGATTAACAAATCTACCTACTTTTGAATTTGCTGCTTTCCAAAATTGTCTTGCAGCATTTACATCACCAAAAGAGTTAACCATTTTTCTAGTTCTATCATACATTTTACTAAATGTACTAACAGCTTCGGCTCCTCTTTCAACATTTTGAGCAGTTCTTAATCCAGCAGCACCACTTAATCCACCTCCTGTTAGTGCTGTACCCACACCAAGAAGAAATTCTTCAGCAATTATTTCTGTAATTATACCTGCTGTATAACCAAAATTCATTACTGTATTGTTAAAAAATGCACCAACACCATCTTTACTTGATTGACCTATAGCAGCAGCTCTTTCATATTCTTTAGCTTCACTTAGATCAGAACCAGTAAAATCTCCATTTAACATTTTAGCTAAACTCTTAGGACCAGCTTTAAAACCTAATCCAACAAGAGGTAGAAAAGAATGTGTTGTCATTCTTTTAAAATCATCCCACCATGTAGTATTTGCATTAAAGTTTGCTTCATTATCTCTAAGTGGGTGAAAACCTACTTGATCAAATTTTTCTTGACCATAGGCCATATATCTATCATAGAATGCATTACTATCAGGACCTGCATTATAAGTTTGGTAAGTGGCAAATTCATCTTTAGTTCTTCCTGAAGCAATTTTATTATTAAAATTTCTTATAATAGAATTATTAAAGTTATCTATATCATCATCAGTTAATTTAGGTTTTGATCTAGATACAATTCCAGGAGTACCCATTGTATTTCTTCTATCTCCTCCCGGATCTGGAAAATTAATTACATGAGGTTTTATTTCTTCTCCTTCAAAAGGTAAATAACTATTAGGATCTAAACTAGGTTGCCCTAAACTTCCAACTATTGGTCCAAGAGGATCAAGTGGGTTTACTCCATCTACCATAATAAAATTATTTATTTAATTTCATAAATTCATCTAAAACATCTATATTTTTATAGACTTCTTGTTGATAAATCTCTAATGCTTTTGAAAGACCTTGACCATCTGCTTCATAGGTCATAAAATCATTACTTTCAGTAAACATAGGCATACGAGTTTTTTTATTCAGTACTTGCATTGTACTAGTTACATCATATCCATTAGTAGCTTTTTTAACAGTATATATATAGTCACTGTTTACTGGATGAGTATATGTATAAGAACCTTTTTGATCTACATAGTTTTTAATTGGATCATATGTGGCTGCATTAAATACAGGGTTATTTTTTAATGAACCTGCAGGAAACATAACTGAAATACCATTTGTAAGTATATTTGTTGCTTCTTCTTTAGATACGATTCCGGGAGTACTAACATTACCCTCTTTATCATAACCAGCTATATAACCATTAGATTTTAACCATTCTGCAGAAGGATATATTTTAATAGCTTGTCTATCTAATTTACCACCTGCAATAGGATAGAAATCTATTCGAGCCTCATTACCCATTATTTTACCTTCATCTTTAAAATTAAGATCAGCAAAATATTTTTGTACTATCTGAACATCAGCATTTCTGTTACCATATGTTTTACCTGTTTCAAATGCAGTACCAGATGTACCAGAAAAAGAAATAGATATATTATTTTTATCAGTTAAATCTAATTTATTTAATTCTTTTATTGTTACATCGGCTATGTCTTTGTTTCTAGTTTGATATCCTGGTATTATTTTTATTCTTGATACATTACTAAACATACCTGTTTCATCAAATCCACTACCTCCAGCAAAAGGGATATTACCAACTTCTTTTAATATATTAGGATCTGTTCTTAAATCTCTTACTTTATTTTTTAACTCATCATATGCAGATGTATTTTTTGAACTTGATAACCAACCAGCTAACCAACTTACAGGTTTCATTCCTAATAAATCTGCTCCTCTACTTGCAATTTCCATATTATCTGGAGCTATTTCAGTACTAAGACCTGCTTTTGCCATTTCAGCTTCCCATTGTGCTTTTGTTCTTTCATTACCTTTTGAATCATATAAAAATTGAGCACCTTGATAACCTTCACTATTTGCTCTTTTACTAACACTATTTGCTAATTTTCTTTGATATTCATCTGCTGCTTTTATATTAAGATTTGCACTTTCTACTTGATCTAATGCAGCAAAGAAGTTTTGAGCTTTACTTAATTTATTATTTATTGCTAAACCAATGCCTTTGTTTGATTTAATATAACTATTAATTTGACCTCCAATAACTCCTAATTCATTTGCATTCATATTTTCTCTATCTTTCATAACTTGATCAATAGTTTTTCCACCAAGTATTTCTTTTACTTTTTCAGAACTAATAATTCCATCAGATTGCATTTCTCTAAGACCATCTAGAACACCAGTCATATTATTTGCCATTTGACTTTTAAAAGTTTTTTCTTTCTCTTGAGTAAATTCCATAGGATCAATATCACCAGCAGTAACTGTTCCATCAGCACTTATAAAAGATTCTGCAAAATTGTAATCATCTTTTATTACTAATTTTCCATCTTTTAATTCAGCAAGACCATCTTCAATCTTTTTCTTAGCATCAGCAATTTCTAAATCATATGCTTTTTCAATCATAGTGTATTTATGTTGTTGAGCCATTTTACTCATATCATATCCGTGTTGTACTTCCATGACTTTATACTCATCAGCTTTAAAATCTATTTTAGAATGTGTTGCTGCATAAACTGAAGCAGCTTCATTAATATCTTTATTCATTAATTTATTTGCCATTCCAGCATCAACTTTTGCTCTTAATGATGCAATATCCCCATATGGATTTGTAAATCCTGATGATGTAGATCCTGTTTTTGATTCCTCATCTGCAGTAAATGATGCATCAGATTGTTTTATTAAATTATCTACTATATCTTTATTTAATTGAAAACTTTCTATAGCATCTTTATATTGAGGATTATTAGTTTCATTATACTTCTTTTGAAGAATTTTTATTCTATTATCATATATAGAAGACTGAGCTTTTAAGTTTGCTGTTCTAGCTTTATTATCTGCTTTTAATAGATTATAATTGCTTTTAAGATATTCCATTTCTGCAGCATTCTTGTCTCCATTAAATTGTGCAGCATTTCCATATGCAAAATCTTTTCTGTTTACATATGCTTGTGTTCTATAAACATCAACTATTCCAGGATCATTACCAAAAGTAGATTCAAATAATCTTGATAACGGTTCTTCTAAAGGTTTACCATTAGTAGTAGTAATTCTATATCTACCATCAGGACTAAAATCTACAGTTTGGATATCAACACCCATTTCTTTAGCAAATAATTGAGCTTCTTTATTTACATTTCTATAAGGTGTATAAGATGCTTGACCAACATTTCTTATTTGATCATAAGAAGATTCTTTAAACTCTTGTATTTTATAATCAATTGCTCTTATACCTGTATCCCAATATTGTGTTTGATCTTCTTTTTTATTTGAATTTTTAAAATTTTCACCTCTCATTTTTTGACCGGCAGTATTTTTAGTCCATGCCATATCATACATAAGATTTTTATCTTCATAAAAAGGTTTAAATACCTGAGTTGCTTGAGTAACATTTTGTTCTAAAGAAAGATCTAAACCTGAAACTCTTCTTAAGTTAAAATCAATATCTTTTACTAATGCTTGTTTTTTTTGTTCACTCATATCATGAGTAACATCAGCATAATAAAGTTGGCCGTATAATTTATTTAATTGTTTCCAGTTTTGATCATACTGATTTTGTTTATAACCTAAAACTTGATTTACATAATTAAAATCAACTTCATATGGTTGATAAGCTGGTATAAAACTACTTACTCCTTGTGGATACCTTGACATACTTTATTTCTTAATTATACAATATAAATATACTAAAATTTTAAAAGTTTAATAAACTTATAAAGTTTAATAAAACATAAATGGAAAAACATTTGATCCCATGACATATCCATACTTAGCATGTTTTGTTGCAATTGCTTGTGCTGCTTCTTGTGGCATACCTGCTGCTAATAACTCATTATACTCTTCAGCTGGTGTCTTAGCAGGTTTTTCTGGTACAGGTGTTCTTCCTTGTCCAACAAACATTGGTAAACCTTTATTATAAGTAGTTGCATAATCAGGATATAAAAAGTTAGATAATGCTCTATTTTGCATTTCTTTTTCTGCTGCTTGAACTGCATACTGGGTATTTGCTTTAATTTGATTTCTATTTACTCTTTCTTTATCACCAGCACCTACATTATACATCATTTCTTGAGCACCAATATTTATATTTGCTTGATCTGCTGCCATTCTAGCTTGTAGATCTTGTTGTTCAGCAGCATTAAGGTAATTAATATTTCTTGCTTGAACATCTGCAACATTTGCAACATTTGCTTGACTAGCTTGTGCTTGTGCTTGTAACATTGCAGCTGCAGCATCACCTGCACTTCCTGCAAACATAGCAACATTATTACCAACATTAGCAAGATTAGAACCAATTTGTTGGGACTTAGCAAGATAATCTTCAAATGCAGGTCTTGTTTCTTGGTAGGGCATTCTTTGAAATGCAACCCTTCCTACATTAGGATCCATTGTTGCTTGTGTTAATACACCTCTAGTAGCAACATCAGACCAAATTGGATTATCAGGTAAATTCATTTGACCTATTTGACCTATTTGACCTTGTGTTCCACCTGGACATAAACATTCTTCACCCGGTTGTAATTCACGAGTAGTAGTTTCACCTGTAACAGGATCAGTACATGTACAATCTTGTACTTCTACTTGTTCTTCAGTTTCTAATTCATAGATATCAAAGTCCTCTTTATTTAGAGTTTCTTGTCCTTTTTGAATACAACTTCCCCATTTGCTTTTTATAACATTTGGATTAAGACCATGTGAATATGCAATTTCTTCTACAGTTGCACCTTTTTTAAGTCTATCACAAATACTAGCTTCCCATTTAGCTTTGTCAAATTTACTAACATCACCCTTACCTATCTTACCTTCTTTTTTATAGGATCTATTTCCTTCTGTAATACTACCTTTAACACATCTACCATTAATTAAAACATAACCTGGAGCACATCCAGTACCTTTTTCTTTTCTTATGTTAGTTGCTTTCTTACTTCTTTCTTCTAATTCTTCTTTAGTCATTTCTCTACTTTTTACAGTAGATCCTCCTTTGTTACCTTGAAATCTAGGTATATTACCACCAAATGCATACTCAGGATAGAAACCACCCATTGTCATACCATAAGCTGCCATAGGATACCCTCCATATAACATCATTGGTTCTTGTTGAGGAATTTGACCTTCTTCTGCAGAAGTTGCTGCCATCATTTCTTCTTCTGACATAGGTTGGGCTATAGGTTGTCCACCCGGCATTTGAGTTGGTCTACCCATTTCTAGTTCTTCAACCTCTTCTTCTTCTGCAAGTTCTGGTATTAAATCTTCTTCTGTAAGTCCATTTGCTTCCATATATGGTTTTGCCATAGCAGGAATACCTTGAGGAAATCCTTTTTTAGATTCTTGTGCAATTGCTAGTGCACCTAATTTAATAATAAAATTTTTAATCATCATGATTGCAGTATTCCTTTCCTCTTGAGAAGATTCAGGATCCATTAATATAGATTTATATTTACCTATATTATATGGTTTTGCAAGTTCAGCTGGAGTATATCCTCCCTTTTTAGATTTCTTTCCAAACATAGCAAGTATCTTTGGATCAGTTATTCTCATAGCTCTAGTATCACTAAAGATAAATGTATCATCAGGTAAGTTTAAAGGAACTCCTCCTTCATGATGTCTTTTACCTTTAATAACCATATGATCCGGAATATTTTGTCCTGATATTGGTCCAAATGCAGTTTCACCACCTTCTGCTTCTAAGTTTGCTTCATCTCTTGGTACAGCAGTTAATGTTGATTTAGTTTTACCTGGATTTTTAAACATTGGATTTTCATTAAAATCTCTACCTCCCATTGAAGTAGGATCTACATCTAATGCTCCATTTACTTGTTGACCATAAGCAGCTTTAGGTAAACTTTTTATTCTTACTTTATACATAATACAAAATTATAAAAATTCTATTTGACCTCCGGCAGCCATAAATGCCATAAGTTCTTGTTTTGACATATTATAAACACCACCTTGTTTGTATCTAGATCCACCATATTTAGCATTTTGACCTACTATAATTTCTCCTTCTTCTTGAGGTCTTAATGCATCTCTACCTGTAAGACCACTGTATTGTCCACGTTTATCTCTATATGTAGTTCTTCCTAATTGTCGTCCCTCATAAGTATCTTCCATTCTTTGATTTCTAGCAGTAGTCAATAAGTTACTTGCCATTGGCATTCCTAAATTAAATATGTTACTAGCTAAATCATAGGTATTTAATGTACCTGCAGTATTCATTTTAAATCTTGCTTTAGCAACATCATCAGGTAAACCCATATCAACTAAATCTTCTCCGGTATATTTATAACCATCATTTGTATTTGTAATAGCAGCTGATTCACCAGTAAGTGGATTTTTATATGGATTAGAAGCTGTATTAGTAAATGGATTTTTTGTTAATTCATCTACAGAAGGAACACTTAAACTAGAAATAGGTTGTACCATTTGACCTGTTGAAATATCTTTACAGAAACCAGTAACTGGATCTTTTACTGCTCCCATAGGGCATTTCATACCTGTTTGTTTGCTAAACCCAGTTTGAACTTGACTATTTTGTGTACCTTGAAATTTAGCTAATCCACCTAATTTTTTAGTATTAACTTTTGCTCTTAATTGATTTTCTAAGTTACTTAATTGAATAGTTAACT
>Ga0315901_10011062_pt1 | contig 10195 bp, 9 predicted proteins | sample LakEriMetagenome_10_FD_203761 | JGI IMG/M metagenome (GOLD analysis project Ga0315901, IMG submission 203761) | Freshwater fungal communities from buoy surface, Lake Erie, Ohio, United States - Buoy 2 MA116 | ecosystem: Environmental > Aquatic > Freshwater > Lake | place: USA: Lake Erie, Ohio... | reverse complement strand
TTTACAATTGCTGGCGGACACTTAACTGCAAAGCTATCTGTAAAGCGACACGTTGTTGCGAAGGAGTTTGCGAAAGAAATTGACGCATTGTTCGCAAAGTGAACAATGAGCGGGTAACCCTCGCACAGGAGTTACACGATGGAATCGCCCAGGACTTAGTTGTCCTGGGCTTTTCCATTGATCAAGTGATTTCTAAATGTCAGGATGCCGAACTAAAGAATTCTCTAAGGCAGATCAGATTCACCACAACTGAACAAATAGAGAAAGTTCGTGGTCAGATGCACGAGCTGCGAAGCTCAGCGCCACTCGTAACGCCTAATGGGCAGGTTGACACGATGTTCGAAACGCTCAGGATTGTGCAGGAAGTACTGCGCAATGTTGAAAAGCACTCTGGAGCCTCGACTTTAGAAATTCACATATCCGATAATGGCGAAGGCGGAGTTTCACGCAAAGAGGGCTCATTTGGTCTTGCTGGCTTACAAGAGCGAGTCCAAAAACTCAATGGGGAAATCACCATTGCCTCCGATCAACAAGGAACAAGGATTGGAGTAAGAATTCCATTGGATAGGTAATGACAAGACTCTTAATCATCGATGACCATGCGGTAGTTCGTCAGGGCCTTGTCCAGGGATTCAAAGATAAAGGATTTGCCGCAATTGAGACTGCAGGGACGCTGCAGGCAGCTCGCGCAAAAATCGCCGCATTTAATCCAGAGGCGATAATTGTTGATCTCAATCTCCCCGATGGTTCAGGATTAGAGATTGTCCAGTGGGTGCGTAAACATTCAGCAGAAGTTGCAATCATTATTCTTTCTCTCAACGAACCTTCCCAGTTTGTAAAGATTGCGCGAAGTTCAGGAGCAAATGCCTACCTATCAAAGAGTCAATCAATGCAGGAAATAATCTCTTCGGCAACCTTTGCCCTTTCAAATCCAGGGTCATTTACCAGCAAACTAACCATCGATCGCCCGCGAGAATTTGATTTAACACCTAGAGAAGTCGAAGTTCTTTACTTATTGGCAGAGGGTGCAAGCAATGTAGATATCTCATCCAAGCTATACATCAGTGTTTCAACGGTTAAAACGCACATCTCGTCGCTGATGAGGAAACTTCAATGCAGTAACAGAACTGCTGCTGCAAAAATTGCACGTGAGAATGGCTTCTTACTCTAGAAGTTTATTGAAGCGCTCAGACCAAATCTCCCAGCGCCAATTTTCAACAATCCATTCTCGTCCTGCTAAACCCATGGTCTTAGCTTTGTTCGAATCATTGAGCAATGTGATTGTTGCCGAAGCAATCTCCTGATTGTTTTTCCCATCAACAACAAATCCGGTGACACCATCTATGACCGCATCTGGTGCTCCCCCAGATGATCCGGCGATCACTGGTAGCCCACACGCACTTGCCTCTAGATAAACGATTCCTAAACCTTCTACTTCTAATCCAAAGAATCTGGAACGTGAAGGCATGACAAAAACATCGCCAGCGCAGATGTATAGCGGTAACTGCGCATACTGAATCCTTCCGATGAAGCTGACATGCGCACTGAGATTGTGGCGAGCAACGAGTTTGTTCAGATGTGACAGATAAGGCCCCTGACCTACCAATAAAAGGTGTGCATCAGGAACGCTCTTTAGAATCTCGGGCATAGCTTGGATTAAATGATCCTGCCCCTTTCGGTGCACTAAGCGCCCTACTGAAACTATGACTCGCTTATTGTCTAGGTTGAGATCTCTGCGCAATTGGGTTGAATCGTGCGGACTGAAGTGATTTACATCGATACCTGGTGCGATCTTGACCATCTGCTGGGTTGATGTTGTAGACAGAGCCCGCGAAATTGCCTGACGTGTAAATTCTCCCAAGTAAGTCAGCGAATCGATGCTTGAACCGATACGACGCATTGCAAGGTTGAAAGGAAAAACCTTGGCCCACCAGACTTCATGGCCGTGGGTCAATGCAACAGTTTTTCTAATTCCGGCCCGCTTCATAGATGCTGACAGCAATCCCAAAGGAGCAGCGGCACCAAATGCGGCAACTTGAATCTGTGACTCTTTAATTATCCGTGACAAGTTTCGAGCAACGCGGGGCGTTGGCAGCAAAATTTTTGCGCGATCTCGAATAACAGTAACTCCGAAATCAGATTTCCATGCTAGGTCATATGCTTCAGCACCATCCTGGGCTGATGTGTACACAATTGTTTGACCATATGGTCTGCGTTCGATCAAACCAATAACAAAGGTTTCAATTCCACCTGCACGTGGACCAAAGTCGTTGGTAACGAACAGGACTGGTCTAGAAACGACGAGCTCCAACCAAAGGTTTTCTTCCAAGGGATCCGCTGGCAGCAACCTTTACACGTGAACCAGAGCGCGGGGCGTGAACCATCTTTCCGCCACCCAAATAGATTCCAACGTGTGAAACAGGACGCCCATAAAACAAAAGGTCTCCGGGCTTAAGTGATTTGAGGGAAACTTTCTTGCCAAGACGAGACTGAGCCGCCGAAGAGTGCGGAAGCGAAACGCCTGCTGTCTTGTAGGCGCGCATCGTCAAACCTGAACAATCCCATGTAGTCATTCCAGCCGCGCCGAAAACATATCGATCACCAATTTGTGCAAGGGCGTATTTAATTGCAGTTCCAGCTCTTCCTGAAATTCCGCTGGCACTCTTGGCAGCTTTAAGTGATGAGGCCTGATCCGCGTTTTCTTCTTCCTCGGCCAACCGTGCCAATCTTTCTCGTTCAGCCTTGGTTAACTTAGACAAAAGTTTTTCCGCCTCGGCTAACTTCTTCTGGGCTAAGGCAGATTGCGCGGTTAACTTCTTTTGCGCAGCAGCCACCAGAGCCACCTTGTCATTAACGGTCAAGGTCGTTGCGTTTAGACGTTGTTGGGCAGTTTCAAACTTACGAAGCTGGGCCGACTTGCGACGAGTAATTGCATCTAATGCACCGGCAGATGAAAGGTACAACGATGGGTCTGAAGAAAATAGAAGTTCAAAACTCTGCCCAAAGCCACCGGACTTGTACTGTTCAATGGCAATTGTTCCGAGCGACTTTTGAAGTGCGGCAACTGTTTGGCCTTGAATTTCGGCTTTGGCCTTAATTCCAGTAAGTGTCTTGTTCAAGGCGTTCAACTTAACCTTTGCCTCTTGTGCACCCTCGGCGGCGGCGGTGGCATCTTCTTCAAGTTGGCGGATTTTGGCCTGAACCTGCGCCAACGTTTGCGCACCGCTGGCGCTAACCGGCGCAAAAACGCCAGCCATCACCGCTACAGCGGTCACAATACGCAGCCAGAAAGACATAGGGACAAGGCTAACCGCGCCTATACCTCCCGCTCAACCTCAAGAGGGCGGATTTGGCTGTGAATTTGTCCCAGCCTTAAGCGGTGCGAGCGTTAAATTGCAGTGGTGGTGTCAGGCCACTCTCAGCAAGCACGGTCAGCGCATCCACAGTCTCATCGCTGATCTGTGAGGTGTTATCGAGGAAAAAAGAGACCACACATGTATTGCATGCGATCGCGGCCATGGTGCAGGTAGAGCAATCAATTATCATGCATCAAAGGTACAGAGAGCCACTGACAAGAATGGTGACAGGTGAGCAATACTTAGCAATGTGAGCGTCGTTGCAACTTTAGTAGTCGGCAGCGATGGCTCAACCTCCAAAGAAAGCAGATCAGCCGGGATTAGTTCTCCTGAGGATCGAAAAGCTTTTCTGCAACGCCGGCGCGAGGTTGATGTGATCATCGTCGGTGGAAATACCGCCCGTCATGAACCGTACAACCGGACGCCAGTTCCTCTAGTAGTCATTTCTAGATCATTGGTAAACCCAGTCCAGGGTAATCATTTGGCATTGTTTTGGAATTGCTCACCTGTCATGGCTGTCGAGAAGGCTCGATCCTTGTTTGGTGAGAAGATCTTGATTGAAGGTGGAGTCTCGATGATTAATGAGTTAATCGAGCACAAAAAGATCGACCAACTTGAACTCAGTGTTACTACGGCAACAGGTGGCGAACACATCATAGACATCGATCAACTGTTGGCCAATTTTTCACAAGTTGAAAGTCGAGAAGAATCTGGAACTATTTTTTATTCAGCTCGAAACTAAAAAGCTGAAATTAAAGAAACGCCAGTAACGGCTAAGGCAATCCCCACGTACTGGACTTTATGTAATCTCTCGTTCAAGAACTTGAAAGCCAAAAGTGCTGTCGCAATTGGATAAAGGGATCCAAAAACCATGGCAACGGAAACAAGACCCTTGGTTGTTGCTACACCCAGCAAAAGATTGGCCAGGAAATCAGCAGCTCCAATAAAAATCAGAATTGGCAAATCTTTCTTTGAGAATTTGCCCGTAGTTCGAAACTTGAGAGCAAGTGAAATAGTCACAAAAAATGTTGCACCGCGCATGGACACCATCGTGAGCAAAGCACTTTCTTCGGAACCGATAGACATAAAGGTAAGCGACATTCCAAAGCCCGCAGCAGCACCCAGCGCTAAAAGTAAGGGTTTGATTGGTAACCCATTTGAAAGTTCGGGTCCACTTGCACAAAAGACTCCGACCAATGCGATGACAATTCCCATCGATGCGATCATGGAAAGCTTGTCACCGGTCACAATTGCATAGATCAAAGGAATGACCGCGCTCATTGAACTAATTGGAGCGACAACTCCCATGCGGCCAGTTGATAGGCCTTCATACAAACACGCTAAACCGATGTAACCAAACAAACCTGCTAAAGCGCCAGAAAGAACATATCCATCAATTCCAAAGGCCCGTCCGTACAAATCTCCCGAAACAAGAACAATCAATAAGCCAACGATTAGACCGATAACTTGAGAAAAACCAAGTACAGCAAATGGATGGTGCTTTTTGCTAAGGCGTCCTGCAAAAAAGTCAGCCGTTCCCCACAATGCACTTGATAAAAGTGCCAAGATTGAAGCCATAGGGGCAAGGTTACCGCCCCGCCTCCCAAGAATCAGGTACAAGCATCTTTATCCTAAGAGCGTGGATACGAATGGTTTTGAGCGTTTAATTGACCATCTTCGCACCGTAACTCCGAGAGCTGAATTAAGTTTGACTGAAGTTCCCGCTCCTCAAAAATTGGCAACTTTTTCATTCGCCTTTTCGGTCGATGTTTCTAACGGACTTATTGGAGATCAAGAAGATGAGATTGCAAATGGCCGTTTTGTATTACTGCATGAACCAGGTGGGCAAGCGACATGGGATGGCGAATTCAGGTGTGTGACTTTTGTTAGCGCAGATGTCGATCCAATCATGCAGGAAGATCCGCTACTTCCAGAGGTTGGTTGGAGTTGGTTCTTAGAATCTCTTGAATCCAATAATTGTGCATATAACTCTCCCAGTGGAACTGTTACTCGAGTTAGCAGCGCTTCCTTTGGAAAGTTGTCTCCCCGCAGCAATGAAACTGAAATTGAAATTCGTGCATCCTGGACGCCAATTGTTGATGATCCCAAAGAGATCATCAATCACATCCTCAGCTGGTGCAATTTGATTTCCGAGGTCGCTGGTTTAGCACCAGTTCCTGAAGGAGTTTCAGCAATTTCCTCATCGCGCAGGCGCTAGTTATGAGTGAAGAGATTGTTGCAATCCCACTTCTGCAACCAAGTGCCGGTACACCCGAAATCATCGATACCGAGGAAGCCTTCAGAGTTGCTATTAATCAGTTAGCTACTGGGTCAGGTCCCTTTGCAGTTGATGCCGAACGGGCATCGGGCTTTAGGTATAGCGCCCGGGCATATTTGATTCAGATCAAAAGAACTGACGGCGGCTTGCACTTAATTGATCCGATTCCATTTGGCCCAGGACACCAACTTTTTTCTGAGCTTAACGAGCTACTCAACACCGACGAAGTAATTCTGCACGCAAGTACCCAAGATCTGCCGTGTTTACGTGAACTTGGGATAAACCCCATAAGGCTTTTTGACACTGAATTAGCCGGAAGAATCGCTGGTTTACCCCGAGTTGGACTAGGTCCATTACTTGAATCGATCATGGGCGTCTTACTTGCTAAAGAACACAGCGCTGCCGATTGGTCTGCCAGACCGCTGCCAAAGGAATGGCTCACATATGCCGCCCTTGATGTTGAACTTCTTGTGGAATTGCGTAATCACATGTACAAAATTTTAGAGGATGCCAAGAAGTTGCCCTGGGCGCTAGAAGAGTTTGCATCGATTCTAAAAGCTCCCCCAGCGCCACCTCGAGTCGATCCATGGCGCAGAACGTCAGGTATGCACAAAATCAAAAGACGTGATCAACTGGCAGTGATTAAATCTTTGTGGATTGCTCGAGATGTGATCGCTGCTAAGAACGATATCGCAGCAGGCAAACTTCTTAACGATTCAGCAATCGTCGAATTAGCTATTGCGGTACCAACAACAAAAAAAGAATTTGAAAAGTGTTTGCGTCCTCTGGGCTTGCGAGCCCGCTGGATGGAAAATCTACAGTTATGGCTGGATTCGATTGCTAGCGCGGTTGCTTTGCCAGAAGATCAATGGCCAACAATGCGAACTAATGCAGACACTTTGCCTCCAATAAAACTATGGCGAGACAAGTTTCCAGAAAAGTTTGCGCCTTTGTCTCACGCCCGCGCTGCTATTGAAGTTATTGCCCAAGAAAATCAGATTCCGGTAGAAAATTTGATAACCCCTGAACATGTTCGACGAGTGTGCTGGAAGCCGCCGGTTGGTGCCACAACGACATTGTCAGTTTCAGAAGTTGAAACCGCCTTGGCTGAATTGGGTGCTAGAGGATGGCAGATCCAATTAGTCGCCCCAGCCCTTGCTGCCGCCCTTCTTGAGCGTGAAGCTATCCCCACCGAAGTTGCTGAACCGGTGACCGAAGAGGCTTAGGCAGGTACTGTCCCAAACCCATACTGACGAGTAACATAAGGCGCATACCTAGATAAAGGAAGCGCCATGTCTCGCACAGTTGTCCTCGTTGATGCCGTCCGTACACCATTTGGAAAAGCCGGCGGTATGTATGCCGGAACTCGAGCCGATGATCTTCTAGTTCGCGCTATCCGAGGTTTGCTAGAGCGCAATCCCAAAATAGATCCTGCATCCATTGAAGATGTTGCCATCGCAGCAGCGACACAAACTGGTGATCAAGGAATGAACATCGGGCGAAGTGCAGCATTGTTATCAGGTTTACCCAACACAGTTCCTGGATATTCAGTTGATCGTTGGTGTGCGGGTGCGATGACAGCTGTCACAACAATTGCCGGAGCTATTGCAATGGGAACAAATGAGATTGCCATTGCTGGCGGTGTCGAGCACATGGGCAACCACCCAATGGGTGAAGGTATGGATCCAAATCCGCGCTACCTTGCAGAACGAATTGTTGAACAAGATGCACTTGCAATGGGTGCAACGGCTGAACGTTTGCACGATCGCTTTCCACAATTAACAAAAGAACGCGCAGATCGTTATGCAATGAACTCACAAATGAAAACCGCTAAGGCATATGCAGAAGGAAAAATTCAACGTGACTTGATTCCAACCGCTGCACGCAGCGCTGAACTTGGTTGGACAGTTGCAACAGTTGATGAAGCGCCACGTCCTCAAACAACGATGGAAGGTCTTGCTGGACTTAAGACTCCATTTCGCCCTGCAGGTCGTGTAACTCCAGGGAATTCTTCTGGACTCAATGACGGTGCAACCGCTGCGATTCTTGCCAGCGAAGAAAAGGCGCTTGAACTTGGCTTAACGGTTAAAGCAAAGATGGTCACCTATGCATTTGCTGGTGTGGAGCCAGAGATCATGGGATATGGACCTGTCCCATCAACGATTAAAGCGCTAAAGCAAGCAGGCCTAAAGATCGAAGACATCGGCGCTTTCGAAGTTAATGAGGCTTTTGCTGTCCAGGTAATTGCTTTCTTAGATCACTTTGGAATTGCAGATGATGATCCTCGAGTAAATCCTTATGGCGGTGCTATTGCTGTTGGACATCCACTTGCATCATCAGGTGTGCGTTTAATGCTCAATCTTGCTCGTACCTTTGAATCACAACCTGAGGTTCGTTATGGAATTACAACGATGTGTATCGGTCTAGGCATGGGTGGAACAGTTATCTGGGAAAACCCTAACTTCAAGGGAGCTAAGTAATTATGAGCGCAGATATCACTCTTCCAGCTGGAGCACCTGAAGAGGTTGTTACCAATGCATTAGTTCGAGAGATCGATCTTTCCGCCTTTGGCGGAAAAGGTGTCATGGCTTTGATCACCTTAGACAACGGCCTTGATCACAACCGTCCAAACACTTTCGGAGCTAAATCCGTAATGGCACTTGATGCAGCAATCACCGATGCAATCGGTCGAAGCCCTGCAGCAATTGCAATTACTGGTAAGCCATTTATTTTTGCTGCTGGTGCAGATTTGTCAGCGCTTTCCTTCCTTAGCGATCGCAGCCAATCACTTGCAATCGGAAAATTAGGTCACGATGTTTTCCGTCGTCTTGGCGAGTCAAAAATTCCTACCTTTGCTTTTATCAATGGGCTAGCACTTGGCGGAGGCCTAGAAGTAGGTCTTCATTGCCATTACCGAACACTTGCATCAACAGCCTTTACCGCATTGCCAGAAGTTTTCCTTGGTCTGGTTCCAGGTTGGGGCGGTGCGACAATTTTGCCTAAGTTAATTGGGCCAGAGCGCGCAGTACAAGTAATCATGCTTAACGCACTCAACAACAACACAATGATGAAAGCCAAAGATGCACTTAAGCTCGGAGTAGTTGATTCAGTATTTGAGCCAGCAGATTTCATCGAGCGTTCTATCGGTTTTGCCGTAGGAATCCTTAACGGAACAACAAAAATCGAACGTGCTGATTACAGCAATGATCCAGCGTGGGAAAGCGCACTTGCAACCGGTAAAGCCGCAGCTCTCAAGAAGTATGGTGGAGCAACAATTGCATCCCCGATGAAAGCGCTAGAACTAATCGCGGCTGCAAAGAGCAACACTTTGGGCGAAGGTTTTGATGCCGAAGATCAAGTGCTTGCTGATTTAACTATGTCTGATCCCCTACGTTCATCGTTGTATGCATTTAATCTGATCCAGAAAAAGCGCAAGAAGGTTGAAGGTGCCCCAAAGCCAGCCCTAGCCCGCAAGGTAACCAAGGTGGGCGTCGTTGGCGCAGGTTTAATGGCATCACAGCTGGCTTTGCTTTTGGTGCGAAACCTTAAGTGCCCTGTCGTAATGACAGATATCGATCAAGAGCGCGCCGATAAAGGTGTGGCATGGGTTAAAAATGAACTTGCAAAATTAGTTGAAAAGAAGCGCATGAGCCCAGAATCTGCTGGCCGCTTAGCTCTGCTTGTTTCTGGCTCTGCCGATCAATCAGTTTTTGCTGGTTGTGACTTCATCATCGAAGCGATTTTCGAAGAGCTTTCGCTTAAGCAAGAGTTGTTTAAGAAGTTAGAAGGCATTGTCTCTGCCGAATGTGTATTGGCAACAAACACATCCTCGCTATCAGTTGAACGCATGACTGAAGGCCTTAAGAATCCAGAGCGCGTCGTTGGTTTCCACTTCTTTAACCCGGTTGCAGTGATGCCATTGCTTGAAGTTGCTCGTACATCAACAACAGATGATGCAACTACTGCCACAGCAATTGCAGTTGGTAAAGAGCTAAAGAAGACCATGATCATTTGCAAGGATGCGCCCGGCTTTGTTGTGAACCGTTTGCTCACTCGCTTCATGGGTGAAGTAACCGATGCGGTTGATGAGGGAACATCGCCTGAAGTTGCAGATGCAGCAATGATGGAGATCGGTTTCCCAATGTCGCCATTCCAGTTACTAGATTTAGTGGGTCCTGGTGTTGCGCTACACGTTTCTGAAACTTTGCATAACAATCTTGGGCCTCGCTACCGAATCTCACCAACTATGCAACGCATGGTCAAAGAAGGTGTTCGTAACTTCTACATCAAGGGCGAGAATGGCACGGTAAGTGCAAACCCTGCAGCGGTTGCATTGATAGAAAAAGGAACTTCTCCATCAACAGCTGAACAGGTTCGTTCTCGAGCACTTAAGGCGTTAGCTGAAGAAGCTCGCATGATGCTAGATGAAGGCGTTGTAACAACTCCTGCCGAAATTGATCTCTGCATGTTGATGGGCGCTGGTTGGCCAATGCACTTGGGTGGAATTTTGCCGTACTTGGATCGTGAAGGAATTAGCGAAGCTGTGACAGGTAAGCGTTTC
>Ga0315901_10011058_pt1 | contig 10197 bp, 4 predicted proteins | sample LakEriMetagenome_10_FD_203761 | JGI IMG/M metagenome (GOLD analysis project Ga0315901, IMG submission 203761) | Freshwater fungal communities from buoy surface, Lake Erie, Ohio, United States - Buoy 2 MA116 | ecosystem: Environmental > Aquatic > Freshwater > Lake | place: USA: Lake Erie, Ohio... | reverse complement strand
GAGGTGGAGACGCAGGATGTGAATCACTTCCGTTTCACCGCCCGGCGGGGGGTGCCGTTGACCCTCGAGGTCTTTGCCCGTCGGCTCGGTTCGCCGCTGGACTCGGTGATCGAGATTCTCGATGACCGGGGAGAGCTGTTGCCCCGGACGACGCTGCGGTCGGTGGCCGAGACCTACACCGAGTTGCGCGACCACGATTCGCGCAGCAAGGGGATTCGCCTGCACAACTGGGAAGACCTGTTGCCGGGAGACTTGGTGATGCTCGGCGGCGAGTTGGTGAAGGTGCAGATTCTGCCCCTGGGTCCCGATGAAGACGTGAAGTTTTTTGATCGCGGGGGATTGCGGCTGGGGTATCTCGGAACCACACCCGAGGCCCACGCCTTGAACCGGGCCGCGTACAAGGTGGAAGTGCATCCCGCCGGGACGGTGTTCCCCCCGAACGGCATGCCCGTGGTGACGCTGCCGTGGCGGAATGACGATGGCGGGCCCGCCTACCAGAGTGATTCGGTGCTGTTTTTTGATCCGCCAGCAGATGGCCAATACACCGTGCGATTGCGCGACGTCCGGGGACGAAGTGGCTACGACTTTGTCTATCGCCTGGTGATCCGAGAACGGCAGGAAGATTTTCGGGTGACGCTGGATCCCGAGAATCCCAATGTCCCCCGGGGGGGAGTGTTGCCGGTGAATGTCACGGTCGAACGGCTCGATGATTTTAATGGTCCGATCGAGGTGCGTCTGGAGGGCCTGCCCGCCGGTTTCGCCTCGTCCATCACGACGATCGGCCCCGACCTGATGACAGGGGTGATCCAACTGGCCGCGTTACCGGGGACCGAGACCCCACCCCCCGAAGCGAGTCTCACCTGGCGGGGAGTGGCGACCGCGCGGGTCCGGGGTGAAGTGCGCGAACGGCGGACGACGCCGGCGTTTGGAGGACATGTGCTGACCGTGACGTCCCCTCCCGACCTGGAAGTCGATGTGGAGCCGAAGGTGGCCACGATTCGCCCTGGCGAGGAAGTGCGGTTCACAGCGAAGATCGCCCGGAAGAATGGATTCGTGGGGCGGGTCCCGGTCGATGTGCTGAACCTGCCGCACGGTCTGCGGGTGCTCGATGTGGGGCTCAATGGTGTGCTGATCAACGAGAACGAAACGAGCCGGTCGTTTGTCGTGACGTGCGATCCGTGGGTGACCCCGGGGCGGTGGCCGTTCTTCGCGGCAGCACGCGTGGAAGCGAAGAACGAGCGACACGGCTCGCCACTGCTGACACTGGAAGTCCCCGAACCGGCGCGGGTGGCCGGTCCGTAAGTGGTGGGCTGGGCCGAAGAATCGGGCCCGCGATCGCGGCCAGTCTGCTTCCCCGGGGAACTGGCCGGTTGCCGGTTCCGGGGACTACCGTCACCAGGACCGTGCCGGCAACCATTTTTCTGGAGCGTTCTTTTGGGGCGTTCTGCTGGAACCGCACGCGGAGTGCACTCCGTTGCAGGGATGGACGCTGCCCGAGACCGGGACGCGGACACACCTCAACCCGGGCCCCCGAAGCATGGGGGGCGGAACGCTGGAACCGGGCAATTCGCTTCCGACGCAAATCGCCTCGACGCAGCAGACTGTTGTGTCGTCTACTGCGCCTGCGGAGGAAGATCGACCAGGTAGGTGATGCCGTTGCTGGCGGCCGACGCGATTTTCTTGCCGTCCGGGAAATAACTGCCGGTGTAGAGCACGACCGGCAGCTTGATCGTGTGCAGCGGCTTCGCCGGGTTCCCCAGATCCCAGATAAGGATTTCGCCCGAGTAGCCGATCGACATCAGCCTGGTCCCGGCCGGGTTGAACTGGACGCGGTAGATGTCGTCCTTGTGTCCGGTGAGCACTGCGCCCGGGGCACCGCTGTTGGCGTCGTACAGGCGGATCTTCCGGTCGAGTCCACCGGCGGCAAGCAGAGCGCCGTTGGGATGGAAGGCGACCGAGTAGACGGCTCCCTCCGCCCCGGCACATTGCCGAAGTTCGAGGCCGTTGTTCGGATCAAAAATGCGAATCGTCTTGTCGTACCCCCCCGAGGCGAGCAGGTTCCCCTGCGGATTGAACGCGACGGAATAGACAGGGCCACCCTGGGCCGGAATGGTCCGCAGTTCTTTGCCGGCGATCGCATCCCAGATCTTGATCGACTTGTCATTCGACGCCGAGGCGAGCAGCTTGCCATCGGGGCTGTAGGCGACGTTGTAGATGAACGACTGATGCCCGCCGAGTGAGAAGACAGGGTCGGGGGCGGCCACCGGCCAGACCCGCAACTGGCCATCGCCCGAGACACCAATCGCCCTGGCAGCGTCCATCGGCAGGAAGGCGAGACTGCGGGTCTTTCCCGTGCCGCCACGCAGTTCCTGCGTCGCGGCCAGCGGGGCGGGGGGAACTCCCTGCTGCGGCTGCTGCGGGACCGGGTTGAAGGTCCGCAGCACGTCGTCGGCACACGCGACCACCAGCTTTTTGCTGTCGGCACTGTAGCTCAGCGGTCCCCCGGCAGCCGGGAGGGTGAACTTGAGCTGCACATTCGCGTCGTTGATGTTCCACAGCAACAGCGTCTTGTCTTCGCCGACGCCGGCCACCTGCTGGTTGTCGGGGCGGAAGGCGATTCCCAAAACGCCGTTGGCCAAGCCCTTGAACTCACGCACCAGGTTCCCCGAGTTGATGTCGTACATCTTCAACGACGACTCGGCCGTCTCGGTGGCGTAGAAGGCCCCGTTTTGCGAGAGGGCGAGCTGGCGGACCCCCTTTTCGTCGGCCAGGGCGATCCGTTGGGCCGAGAGTGTCTGCACGATGATCTGGTTGTCGGCCCCTGCCGAGACGATGGTCTTGTTGTCGGGCGACATCACCACGCCGGTCGCGGCGGCGGTGTGGCCGACAAACCGTTCGAGCGGCTTCAGCAGCTTGAGGTCCCAGACCTGGACGGAATTGTCGTTGCTGGCGGAGACGACCCGTTGACCATCCGGCGAGAAGCCAACGCCGGTGATTTCTTTCTCATGACCGGCCAGGGTCTGCTGCGGTGCCCCATCACCCAGGTTGAACACCCGCAGTTGCTTGTCGTCGCCACCCGTCACCACGCGGGCACTGTCGTTCGAAATGCCGATGGCCTGCACGGGGGAGGGGCCCTCGATGGTGCGCTGGAGCGCCCCGTCGTTGGGGTTCCAGGTGCGGACCGTCTTGTCGGCACTGGAAGAGACCAGTTGCTGACCGTTCGGGGTGAAGGTCAGCGCGGTGATCTTGCCGGTGTGTCCCGCGAGGGCCCGGACTTCGGCGGCGTCGGCAATGTTGAAGACCTTGATCGTTCCCCCGGCATCGCCGGCGACCAGTTGCTGGCCATCGGGACGGACGGCGACGGCGGTGACTGGATTGGGAAGTGCCGCGAACGCCTTGACCAACTGCCCGTTCCCCGCATCAAACAGGCGGGCGATCTTGTCGTCACAGCCGGTGGCGACCTGGGCCCCGTTGGGACTGAAGACCGCCTTCAGCACGGCCCCGCCATGGCCATCGAACGTGCGGATCTGGGCACCGTCGGCGACGTTCCAGAGTCGGACTGTCTTGTCGGCACTGGCCGAGAGAATCTGCTGCCCATTGGGATGCAGCACGACCGAAGCGACCGGTGCCCCATGACCGGCCAGCTTGCGGGCCGGGGTCTGCACCACCGGCCAGAACCGGACGATGCCATCGGCTCCGGCAGTCACCAGCAATTGGTTGTTGGGATGGTACAGCAGGCCGGCGAGGCGCCCGGGATGGGCGGCGAAGAGAGCCTGGGACTGGCCATCAGCGGGATTCCAGAGGCGGACGATGCCGGTTTCGTCGGCGGTCGCGAGCTGGGCACTGTCTTTCCGGAAATCGACCGCGGTCACGGGGGCGGCATGCCCGTTGAGATCGCGGACCGGTTGAAAGGTCTGCGGGTTCCAGAGCCGGACCAGCTTGTCGGCTCCGCCAGTCGCCCAGAGTTGGCCGTTGGGGCTGACCGCACAGGCGAACGCGCCGCCGGGATGACCGGCCATCTCCCTGAGAGGCTTGCTGACGGGGAGATCCCAGATCTTGACCGTGTTGTCCTGTGAACCGGAGGCGAGCCGCAGGCCATCTTTTGAGACTCCCACGGTCAGCACGAGGTTGGCGTGCCCCGTGAGGGTGCGGGAGGAGATGCGTGTCGCCGGATCCCACAATTTGATGGTCTTGTCGAAGCTGCCGGTGATCGCCAGCGAGCCATCGGGAGTGAACTCGACGGAATAGACCGGGTCGGTATGCCCCACGAGGTTGGGGGTGTCGGCCGCGGGAGCCTGGGCAACGGCGTCAGAATGGATCGTGCCCAGCAGGGCGACGGCCAGCAACAGCCCCCAGCTTGAGCAACAGCCAGTGGGGAGTGAGATCCGTGTCATCAGCCGAGACTCCTGGTCCAGCGGGATCGAAAAGGGGGTGGTCAGCAGCCCCCCGGCCCAAGTTCCGTAGTCTCTCGCGTGGGGGGAGACCCGTCAACAAGGACGAGTGGGGAGTCGGATGGGGGGTGTTGGGTCGGTGGGGGGAAGCGGCGGGGGTGGTGCCGAGTGGGGTGGGGAGGCGTCAGGTGGGAGGCATGCTGCGCGAGCCGAGCGCCTTCCGCAGAATTGTCGCCCCGGTGGCAACGAGGGCGAGCACGAGGGCGCTGCCGGCGAAGGCGTAGCCGAGCATCTGGTTGCGCATCGCCCGGACGGGGCGCAGGGCGGCCGAGCGCGGTTCCTGGACGACGGCGATCCAGGAACTGCCGGCGACCGGCCAATAGGCGGCCAGCGACTCGTCCCCCGGTGTTGGCGTCCGCAACGGATCGACATGCGCGAAGCGAAACTGCAATCCTCCCGGATTCTGCCCTGCCGAGACCTGCTGTTGCAGTTGTTGCAACTGGCTCCGCAGGTCGGCTGGCAGGCGCGGATGTGCCTCGGCAGACGTGCCTGGGGGAGTGCCGGCGGCTGTGTCCCCCACGGAGACGGCGGAAGTGGGTGACTGCGAATGATCGAGCACGAGACCGCTGTGGAGGTCGTACAGCGCGATCGCCCATTGCCCGGTTCCCTGGCGCTGATCGGGGTTGAGGACCCGGCTGCGATAGGTCGCCAGCAGGCTGTCGAGCGCGAAGGTGCGCCCCAGCACTCCCACGACGCGGTCCGAACCGGCTTCGCGCAGGGGTACGGAGAGGGCGATCAGCAACTGGTGGGTGACTTCACTCTGGAAGGGAACCGAGAGATGTGGTTGGGTGAGTGGAGCGATGTCTCTGCGTTCGCGCCACTCGGGATGGTCGGCCCCCTGGCCATGGAAGTAATCACGCCACGCGTAGGAACGTCCCTGGGAGACGGGGCTCGCCGGACTGCGCCACTGCTGAACCCCGGTGGCATCGGTGAGAAACCAGCTCTCGTCGGCCGGCAGCCCCTGCGCGGTCCGCACCCGGTCAATCTCGGTCCGGATCGAATCGAGTTGCTGGTGCAGGGCCACCCGGGTCTCGCCAACAGCCTGCGGGCCGATCCCGGAAAACAACCGCTGCAGTTCGGGGGCGTTCACCCACTCTTCGAGGAAGCGACGTCGCGACACCAGTTCGTCTTCGAGGGAATAGGCCAGCAGACGGGCGGCGACGAGATCGCTTTCCAGTGCCCGCTCGGCGAGTGTCTGCTCATACGAGCGGGTGGCGCTGCGAATCGCCTGGACCGCCAGGGGGACGAGTCCTGCCAGGAGGATCAAAGGCAGCAGGATTCCCAGCCAGATCGCCGGTCGCAACGAGCGGTAATGGGCCCGGGCCGCGAGGGCGTCGCCGACAGCCCGCGCGGTGGGAAAGCGCTGTTGCGGATCGGCGGCGAGACAGCGGTCGACGATCGCAGCGAGGCGGGTATCGACGCCCGGTTGCTGCAGGTGCCCGGTCGGGCGGGGTCCGCGGGCCACGATCTCCTGGTAGGCCGCGAGCTTCGTTTCGAGTGACGTTGCCTGTTCGAGATGCGCTTCGTTGGCGGGAGTCCGGTGGGGGGGTTGACCCACGAGCATCTGGTACAGCAGCGCTCCGAGGGCATAGACATCCCAACGGGGATCGGGGGTCGCCTGGAGATGGGCCTGTTCGGGAGCCATGTAGAAGAGGGTCCCGAGGGCGGGACTCTGCTCGGACGACAGCCGGGCCTGCCCGAAGTCGGCCAGCCGGGGAGCGAGATCGGCATCGAGCAGAACATTCGCCGGCTTGAGGTCGCAGTGCAGGATCCCGGCCGCGTGGGCGCAGGCCAGACCCCGGGCGACAGCGGTGGCGAGCCGGGCGGCTTCGTCGGCCGGGAGCGGGCCCCGCTCCAGCCGGGCCATCAGCGACCCCTGGGGCAGGTACTCCATCACGTAGTACGGAGGCTCGGCCGTCCAGCCGACATGCAGCAGGCGGACGACGTCGCGCGAGTTGTGCAGTGTTGCCAGCTTTTCGACTTCCCGATTGAGCAGCGCCCAGTCGAGACCTCGCCGGTGGTTGTAGAACTTGATCGCCACCTGCTTGCCGGTGTTCTGCTCGACCCCCAGCCAGACCGTCCCGAACGCCCCCGAGCCAAGCTGCCGCTCGATCGAGAAGCCCGGGACCTCGGCCGGAGGCTGTCCCCCACCTTCGCTGAGCCGACGCGCCGCGGCACAGGCGGCTGCATCCTGCGGGAGGGTGTCCCCGAGCGAATCGACGGCGTTGGTGGAGGGAAACGAACCACTCATGTCTTCGTGTCAGTTCATGAAGTCAACACGGGGGGGGGAGTGTGGGGACTTGAGCCGGGTGGTGACCGGCTCAGGTCCCTGCGGGTGCCACCTGGAGCAGTGCCTGGTAACCCCCATCGACGGGAATGCCGGGCCAGTGTTGCCGCTCTTCCACCAGCCGCAACTGGCGGTGACGGGAGAGGGCTCCCTGGATGAGCTGGCTGTTCTCTTCGGGTTCGATGCTGCAGGTGGAATACAGGATGCGTCCCCCGGGACGCACGACCTTGAGGGCCGCCTTCAGGAGGCGGGTCTGGATTTGCGGCAACTCGACCAGGTCGTGTGGCGTCAGCCGCCAGCGAACCTCGGGCCGCTTCCCCAGCACGCCGGTGTTTGAACAGGGAACATCCAGCAGGACCGCATCAAACGGGCCCTTGGGAAGTCGCGAGGTGTCGGCGGGAATCGGTTCGCAGGTGATGATCGAGGCCCGCAGTCGGGTGGCCGAACCGGCAACCTGCTTGAGTCGGCGTTCATCACTGTCGGCAGCGATGATCTGGCCGCGGTTCTGCATCAGGGCGGCGAGGTGCAGGGTCTTGCCCCCGGGGGCGGCGCACAGGTCGAGGATCCGTTCGCCCGGCTGGGGGGCGAGGCGGGTGGCAGCCTCCATGGCCGATTCATCCTGGACGGCGAACCACCCTTCTTCGAACCCGGGGAGCCCGGTGATGCGCCCCGAGTTGATGAGCCGGATGGCGTCGGGATGTTGTCCTGGCTCGGCCGCGACGCCTGCCTGTCGAAGTTGGGCAAGAAATTCATCCCGGTTGGTGAGCAGGGTGTTGACCCGCAGGGTGGGTCGGGGGGGCGTGTTGAACCAGAAGCCGAGTTGCTGCAGGGCGGGCCATTCGACACGACGGATCCAGCGGGCGACGAGCCACTCGGGAAAACTGAAGGCGTCGCGGAAGTAGCCGAGGGGGTCGGTCACCGGATCGGGAAACGGGTGCGAGTTGAGCAGCTGAAAGTTGCCCGAGTGCGTGGGGAGGGCGTTGGTGGCGGGATGAAACACCTGCCGGTCGGTGAGATCGCGGGTGAGTGACCGCAGGACCCCATTGAGAAACCCGGTCCACTGCGGATGTCCCTGGCGCTTGACCGCTTCGGCAGTTTCGTTCAGGACGGCATACGCGGGGGCAGCCGAGAAGAGGAGTTCCCACGCAGCCAGCCGGAGCCAGACCAGGGCCCCGATCTCGACCTGCGGGAGGGGGCGGCGAATGTACTGCTTGAGGATCAGGTCGAGGGTCGGCTGACGGCGGATGACTCCATGGACAAGATCGGTCACCTGGCCCCGCTGGCTGGGGGAGAGGGCCGACTGCGAGAGTTGCTGGTCGAGCAGTCGCGTGGGGATGAGCTGGGGATCCCGTCCGCGCAGGAGCACATCGTGGGCAAGTTCGCGGGGGGACTGGGGGGCAGGGGCCATCAGGCAGGGAGATCGGGGTTTGGGGCGGCACGGCCAATCCAGCCGCGTCGCGATGGAGGAAACAGACGGGCCATTTCCCGGAGCTGCCATGTTACGGGGTTCGCCCGGGAGGGGCGAGGGGGGCGGTTTGTCGGACTGGGCGGTTGTCGGTTACAATCCTGCCTTGCAGTCGGCCTTGCCGTCCCGTTGGGGTTCGCAGGGGAAGACTGGATGCCGGGCCGCAGGGGTGGCCGGGCAAGATTCCCGAAGACCCGACGCCGCGGGGAGGCGGCAAACACCTGATGGCTGCTCCGCGTGTGCTAGTGCTGCGTGCTCCGGGGACCAACTGTGATCTGGAGACCGGTTGGATCTTCGACCATTGCGGCGGGCGCAGCGATCGGGTGCACCTGTTCCGGGTGCTGGAAAATCCCGCGTTGCTGAAGGACTATCAGATCCTCTGTGTGCCGGGCGGGTTCAGTTACGGCGACGATGTGGGGGCCGGGGTGATCTTCGGTGCCCAGCTCCGTTCGCACCTCGGGGAGTCGATCCAGCAGTTCCTGACCGCCGACAAGCTGGTACTGGGGATCTGCAATGGGTTCCAGGTGCTGATGCGGTCGCGAATTCTGCCTGGTGGGGGAGAAACCTGGCCTCCCCGTCCCGAGACCGAGCCCGACGCGACGCTGACCTGGAATGAGAACGGAAGATACACCTGCCGTTGGGTCAAACTGCAGGTCCCGGCGGATACTCCCTCGGTCTTCCTGCGGGGAATCCGCGAACTGGAACTGCCGATGGCGCATGCGGAGGGACGCATTGCGGTCCGTTCGGACGCCGTGCTGTCGAACTGGAAGAGTCGGCATCAGATCGCCGTGACATATGACCCGCACGACAACCCGAATGGATCGGTGGCGGGGATCGCCGGGCTGTGTGATCCCACAGGCCGGGTCCTGGGCCTGATGCCCCATCCCGAGCGGTTCATCCACGCCACGCAGCATCCGCAATGGACGAGACGTCGTGGCCAGGTGGCTCCGGAGGGGGAAGGAGACGGGGCCCAGTTGTTCCGGAATGCCGTCGGATATTTTGGCTGAGGCTGGCGGCGGTTGTCTCCCTCGCGTGGAACGACTACTGGTCGGGCACTGGGGCAGCGCGGCCAGTGCGCCGCAACGGGCAGCGACGGCGGGTGGGGACAGTCATTTTCCAGCGGCCGATCGGGAGACTTTGCCGGTTGCAAAGGCTGGCACTGACGGCCATGGGGGTTGTGCCGACATTTTCCGCAGGTCAGGAAAGTCCTGAGAGTTGCGTCAGGCCTTCAAAACGACGTAGACAAGTTCCGCAGTGTGGGCTTTTACGGCAGCGGAGAGACTCGCCAATTGTATGCAACTCGTTTTATCCCAATACTTTACGACACTTAGTAAGATATAACGATTTGACGGATTAATCCCGGCGTTTCGGTGTTCCGGACAGCAGGGCCACCGTGCGGGTGTTGTGCGTGGCAAGATCGATAACTTCAGGCAGACCTGAACTGGTGCGATGCTCGCCCCGCGGTCTCGGGTCAGGAGGACCCACGGTTCTCGCGATTTCCCGGTTACAGTCACCGGGAACCTGGCTGGGGAGAATCTCGTTTCCCCGTGGACCAGGAGGTTTTCTGTCGCGGAGTCTCCGTGTGGGTATGGATGCCGATTGAGGAGATTCGAGAGATGTTCTTGGGACACAAGTCCACGATGTGGAAGCAGTGGCTGCGGACAGGTGCGGTTCTCGGTGCGGCGGGCGTGGTGGTGTTGGCGGGGAATTCGGCCGAGGCCCAGTCGGCCCGCCGTCAGGTTCGCCAGGTGCAGGCGGAATCGCTCCCCCCCGCTCCGCCCATCGGGGCGGCCGATGACATTGTCATCCCCGAGGCGACCTCTTATGGCGAGACGGTGCCTCAGGCTGCCCCGGTTCAGTCTCCCGCGCCGGCCTATTACCAGGCCGACGTCAAGGAAAACCCGATTGAACCCCCCGCCGACGAGCCCTGGACCCTGACCAACCTGTTTGACGACGGGTGCGGGAACAACTTCCTGAAGGATCACGGGTTCAAG
>Ga0315901_10011057_pt1 | contig 10197 bp, 22 predicted proteins | sample LakEriMetagenome_10_FD_203761 | JGI IMG/M metagenome (GOLD analysis project Ga0315901, IMG submission 203761) | Freshwater fungal communities from buoy surface, Lake Erie, Ohio, United States - Buoy 2 MA116 | ecosystem: Environmental > Aquatic > Freshwater > Lake | place: USA: Lake Erie, Ohio... | reverse complement strand
GATTATGTTTAACAATAATATATGAAAAGACGAATATACATATTGATGCACGGATACCAAAACGAAAGCCACGGAATGCCGATAGCTGCATTCACAACAAAAAAGCGCATGGAGGAATTTGTTAAAAACAAAGGTATGCGTGGAACCAGCAGAGAGTATCCAACAGAAATGTATTGGGAGCATGAATATGAGTGGATGCGGTGTGATGAAATAAAAACCGATTTATACGAATGAATACAGAAGCACAATTCAAGGTAGGTGACGAGGTATCTAAAGTCGGCGGAGACTACCGATTCGACGGGATCGTAAGAGCCGTCTTTACGAAGGGATCAGGAGTTATCCGCCTCGTCGTAGAGGACGACAGGGGAATCCTGCACATTTACTCGGAGAAGAACTTAAAGCACAAATGAAAATAATTGATGTAGGATGTGGACCGGGGATATATGTGAAAGCCCTGCGTGATCTAGGGTTTGAAGTAGACGGGATAGACCCCGACCCCCGCTGCCCTGAGAGACAGGTAAGCATGTTTGAAGTCGAGGGGAAGTATGACCTAGCAATCTGCCTAGAAGTCGCAGAGCATATCGACGCAACCGAAGCGGATAATATCGTAAAGAAGCTAACAGAACTAGCCCCGACGATTATCTTCAGCGCAGCCCAGCCCGGCCAAGGAGGTCACGGACACATCAACTGCCAGCCAAAGGAGTATTGGGAACACAAGTTCGGCAAGCTAAACTTCGTCCTAGACCGCGATCTAACGAACAGGTTCGTATCCGAGATGAAGAAGGGCTACCACATGGGCTGGCTCACCAACAATGTGCAAATCTTCAAATCATACGGAGATGTCTGCTACGACCAGATCATCAAAGAGGAAACCCCGCAAGCAGAGAGGATGGCAGGAATCGTCAAGCTGTTAAGCGAGGAAGGCGCGTTGTGAGCATACTGCAATCCGCAATCGAGGCAACAGAAGGAGATCGCAGGAGAGATTACGACAGTCCGCTGATAAACCACGAAAGGATAGCAAAGCTCTGGAACGCATATCTGGATTGCCGCGCAAAAGATGCAGGAGAACCAATCTCCGCATTAGATGTAGCGCATATGATGATACTGCTAAAAATCGCTAGAGCTTGCAAAATCCCAACACGGGACACATATGTTGATATAGCCGGATACGCCAAGTGCGGAGCCGAAATCGCAGGACACGAAATATGACTCAAGCAGACAAAATCCTAAAAGACTTAGACAAAGCACTAGCTAGTCTGGATAAGCCCAACTTCGATTTGCAGAAAACCTGCGATACGGTAAACAAAGCCTGCAAGTTCCTAGTCGGGATAATCGAGCAGAACGCTAAAGAGAAGGAAGACCTAGAGGCAGAGCTAGACGATATGGAAGAAGCGGTAGACGCCCTAGTCGAAGAAAACGAGATTATGCAGGTAGACATCCAGATCATCCTAGAGTTTATGAAAAAGAGCGGGATCGACATGTCGTATATCGTCACAAGGTCCGACATCGCCAAGAAGGTCAAGAAATCCAAATAGCGAATTACCCTTTTTACGGTAAACCCAGCAGGACTACTACCAATACCGCAATGCAAAAGATATACATCCTAACAGAAGGATACGCAGGAGAGAGGATAGGTATCCCGCTAGCTGCATTCACAACAAGAAAAAATCTGCGTAAGTTCGTGAAAAATGAATATCGTGAAGCAAAACTCGTAAAGAGCGAGAACGCAGGAGAACTGTATTGGCAAGTAGGCGACCTTCACCTCAGATGCGGTGAATCAATATTCCTGATAGAAGACGACCAGTCTGCAATGCCGCTAGATTAGCGTATAAGCCCGTATAAGCGAAGATAAGTCGAGAAACGCTACATTGCCGCAGTAAGGCAGGAAAACTCGTTTAACGGGCAAATAAACGCAAAAGACGCCCCTATAGCTCAACAGGACGGAGCGACGCTCTTCTAAAGCGTAGGTTGCTGGTTCGAGTCCAGCTAGGGGTAAGTGGTTGAGGGGAAGAGATAATATAATTTTATTTTTTATATTTTCCTAGGGTCTTCTTTTACGCCTGACACACTGCGCCGCGCCCCCCACCCACCCCCACCCCTGCCGCCCCCCTGTGTCTTGCGCCGTCCCTGCCTCCCTGCCTCCCTGCCTCCCTGCCTCCCGCCGTCCCACTCACTCACTCACTCACTAGCTGGCTGGCTGGCTGGCTGGATTATTGAGACTAGCGCAAGGCATACGCATGACATAGCGTGATAGCTTGTGCAAGTGATTGGTTTGCAATATAACTTCTCATAACAGCACTAGAAGATAGTGGAAAACCTTTGCGCTAGGATGCCACTAGAATGCGTTTGATTGGATGGCAAGGGGAATGATGCGGGAGAGTTTACCAGAAATCGCCGTGGGAAAATCTGGCTTACCGATACGCACGCAATTACGCACGCTAGCTTTCCACATTCCCCTGTTCACTTTGTTCATTTGTTTCATTAAAAAATGAAATCTCGTTTCATGCCATAAAAGAAAAACCCCGCCGTTTTATTGGCGGGGCTTCCCTTGTTTAGATTGTCGCTTGTCTTAAGCGATGGCGAATTTTTCTGCGATTAGAGTGGCCGCCTCTTTATAGAGTTTGAGATGGTCTAGGTTTTCAGCCTGGCCGTTGGCTTGAATGATCCAGCTTTGCATTTCTTTTGAATCGGCTTGAATCCTTCCCGCTTCTATTAGCTCGGCGAGGGTCAATCCAGTCCAGTTTTTTGTGGTCAATGTGCGATTTGCGATTTCTTCTATTTTCATGTTTTCGGTTGTTGTAGGTTTTCGGGTTTGCGTTGTGCATCCCTCGCCCCTGCATAGCATCTCCCATGCCATCTTTGTTCCCTCTTGGTGCGTTCCTGTTCAACAATACCGATCCGGCAAATCCTGCCCATGTCCGGCAATCTTTTCCCGTTTACTAGGCAAGAAATGCCATGGCATAGAAAATGCTATGCGTCTTTTCGCGTGTCTTTACCTAGTGTCGCGGACTTGGCACGGCTCATGCTATGTCTATTGGCAAGCGGGAACGATCCCGTGATTCAAAACAAAAACCAACTAATACAAAACCCAAAATGAAAAAGACACTCTCAACCTACGAATCGGCTGGCTATCTGATGAACGACGAAAACGCGAACTGGTCACGGGCGGGCGCTTATGCACTTGTCGAGTATTTAGAGCAACTCGAAGATGAGACGGGCGAAGAAATCGAGCTTGATGCAGTTGCTTTGCGTTGTGACTGGTCAGAGTATTCCAGCTTGATTGATTGGCATAATGAATACTTCGGAAACGGATTCACTTTTGAGGACACTATCGGCGCAAGTGAACGGGCCGAAGATTCAGAAGTGAACGACAAAATCCGCGAATATATTCAAGACCACGGCCAACTGATCGAGTTCGAGGGCGGTATTATTGTTTCCAGTTTCTAATCCTATGCGCCTCCGCAAACACTCACGCGAAAAGGATCAGTTTTTCCTCCGCCTGTTATTGCTCGCCGTTATTCTCGCATCAATCGCATTCACCCTTTAAACACTCCACAAAATGACAGCACACAACGCATTTCGCATCTGGTTTAATGACTTCCTTTCCGTTGATTGCTTCGCCCGCCATCACGGATTGACACGAGAAAAGGCCCGCGAGTTAATCCGAGAAGGCCGCGAAATTGAAGAGCAAATCGAAAAACTAAAAGCACAACACACTAAAAAACAGAAATAATACCATGAACAAACAAGACGAACTCGAAACACTCCGCAAAACAGCCGAAAAACTAGGCGCAAACTCATATTGTGGGCCATGGTTGCTAGATCAAATCCCACAAATAGAGCAAGACTTACGCTCGGACTTCTTCCCACAAATCACATGGACGGAATCACGCCGAATCCAAGAGCAACACCTTGCAAACGCTAAAACACAAGCAGAGTTTATGCTGAAGCAGGCTAAAGACAAAGCAGACCGCATGATCCAAGATGCCCAAAAACACTCCGCGCAGATCCGCGCCTCACTAATCCGAGACCTGGAGAAAGCAATCTCGAACCTGTAGTTGGCACACTTCCTGCTATGCATTCCACAACCGCTCTTCTACGGGAGGGCGGCATGGAGTGAATACTCCGAAAAAACACAACACACTAAAAAAACATGAAAATCAAATCCATAACACACAAAAAAACAGGCGAACGGGCGATTATAGTCAATGGCGGGATCATTCCCGTAGGAATCGCCGCACTATGCACAGATTCCCGTATCTCTGGATTCGTGATTGAATGCACGGAATGCAGGGTTGAATATCCCGTTCGTCAATTAAATGAGGGGGGATATTGCGAGGAATGCGTCAACACCGAAATCGAATCAGCAAACGCATAAAAACCACAACACACTAAAAAACCTATGGAAATTGACATTACAACACTAGCAGAAATGAACGCATTCGACCTTTCACACTCTGTCGCGGAAGGTGGAGAGAATGCAATGCACAACACTTGGAAAAACAGCAAATCGGAATCGGATCGGAATCCTATTCTTAACACACCGGAAAAGTTGCAAGCCATGCGCGAATTCGCGGCATCAAGTGGCGGCTGGACACGCGAAGAAATAGCAGAATGGCCGGATTCCGAGGTAAACGCTCTATTCCTGCAATGGGTGGCGGGAGATTGCAGAGAATTAGGTGCGGATTCACTCGCCGAAATTGATTGGGAAGAAGCAGAGGAACTGCAAAGCGAAGGCCAAGCCCCATCCAATATGTTCAAGGGAACCGACGGGAAAATTTACTTCTACCTTGGCAACTAACCTATTGTTCAACAATAAAACACACAGAAAAACACACATGAAAATCCAAAAACAAACCTTCTCTGGCGGCGTCTTCGAGCGTAACTCATTCGTCCTGCACAAGATAACAGGTAGATTCACGGGTAAATGCTCCGCTTGGTTCCTCGCTGATGGCTCAATCTTCGATGCCGAATGGATTCGGAACGATGGACAAACACGCAACATTCCACGCAACACGCCAATGTTCCGGCATTGCGAATCTCTCGGACCCGCTTGGAAATAATCCTGTTAAACAATAAACCAACAACACACAACAAAACCATGACAACAACACAACACGCCCAAGGACATTGGGTAATTGAACAAAATGACAAGCGGCTTTGCATTCGCGGAACGGAACACTTGTTCTCTGTTTACTACAAAGAACCACAGGGCAGGGATATTGTTCTGGAATGCGTAGCTGAGAACACGGCAAAAGAAGACGCTCTGCTTATCTCAGCCGCTCCCGATATGTTTCAAGCATTGCAAGCCATCGTTGACGCATTCGGAGATCAAAACAGCTTGCTGGTTGACCAATGCAAAGCGGCACTCGCCAAAGCAAAGGGGGAAGCATGAAACGCCTCGCCACACTCGCGGGAGCGTTCCTATTCAGCTTCGCGCCTCTCCAAGCTAAAACACATTGCAAAACAGAACTCCGCCACTCCGTCTATTACAAGCACCCCGCTTACATTCGCGGGTTCGACGATGGATACGATGGCATGGAGTATTACAACCCATTCACCTACTCCGACGATCAACTCCTCTACGACATTGGCTTTGAAGATGGCGATCAAGCCTACCTCGACGATAATCTCCGCTATCGCACACGCAAAATTCGCTTCTAACCTAAACACACAACAAAACCTATGAAACAAACACAAGAACAAGAACTAATCGCCGAGCTATATTCCGCTTTGCGATTCCTCCTCGCAGACTACATCGCTATCGAAGGCGAGAAACTGACAGGCTCTAACGCACCAATGAACATCGCGCAAGCCGCGCTAACCAGAGCAGAAAAACACACAACAAAATAAAACCTATGAGCGCACTAGAAAAAACATACCAGACTTGCCTCCCACCAGAGGCTTATATCCGAATCATCCGCTCCTGCGAAAATCAGAACCCGCCGAAATTCAAATCGTCGGTCTATCCTACGAAGAAGTTAGCGAAGAAGAAAGGATCGAAGTAATGGTTATCCTTTCAACAACCTACGAGAATCGCGCCTTTGATTCTTTAACACTCGCCGAAATTTACGGGTGCGAGAACATAATCGACAACTGCTGCATCCTCACCGAAGACGGACGGGTGCTGGCCTTCAAACGGAAAGGAGGAGACAATGTTTTCACACGAATCAGAAAGCAAGACCGCATCGAAGCAACAGCTTGAAACGATAGCCAAGCTGAAGACAAAGATCGGACTGCCAGTCGGGAACATCTGGCACTACACGAACACTGAAGCGCAACGAGTCATTCGCTTATTGAGGAACTACGCGAATGCTTGTTGAACAATAAAACAACACTCTGCAAAACGGGGCTAGGTAATCCTAGCCCTTTTTTGCTGTCTTGGCGGATTGCTTAAATGCCTTTGCTGTTGGGGCGCCTTTGCTTCCAATCTTACGCATACGCTCACCGGAACCTGCTTTAATGCGTTCCCTCTTGGCGTGGATCGCAGCATACAAACCTTTACTCTTCAATGTGATTCACCTCCTTCGCGTCTAGGCTAGGGATTTCCAGCCTATCATTGACCAACTGAATTAAAACTTGGTTCTTGGAATCATCACCAGATAACTCACCAGATAACCTGCTATCCAACTCGATTGCCTTTAGCTTATCTCCAACCTTCGGGCCTTGCAGACTGCGGTTTCCCTCTCCATCCACAGACAGACTTGCAATAGGACTCTCCTCGGTTATGTCCGCTGGCTTTGCTCTTGCCACATCAGCGAGCAGGGAACGCTTCTCTGCTATCGACATTGCGTTCTGCACCCATACAGACTCTTTCAGTTCCTCCATATACTTCTGAACATGAGGTCTGTTCTCGATCTTTGCACCACGAATTGCCGCATACTTGCTGTGTGTTGCGGCATATCCAGATGCCTCGTACGCTTTAGCGAGCGACTTGCCTCGGACTCTCTCCATGCAGTAACGCTTCTCTCCCTCTGTCAGTTCTCCGTTCTTTCGTTTAGGCATCTTGTGTAATGGCTGTGTCTTGAGGATTTTCTAAATCAAATCTCTCGCAATGCCAAGTCTTATTCGGCATCACCTTGTATCTGGGCAACTCTCCACGGCAAAATGATGGATCATTCCATACGATTCTATTGTTAGGCATGGCGGCAATCTGCCCAGACCCGTCATCTAATAGCAGGATGTGGTAGCATTTGTGCTGACTTGGACATAGAGAGAACCCGTTGTCTGTGTGATCTAATGTAAACCAATACCTCGCAGGAATGTCCTTGCCTGATCTAGTTCTGAATGTGCAAGCCATCTCTCGGAAGTAGTTGTATTGCACAACCGAGAAATCCCACCCCATCGCATCCCACAACTGAAGGTCATGCGCCTGCCAGAACCATTGCCGTTCGGGGTCTGGCTTTTCGTGATGCAGGTAGTGGATCGGTATCCTTGCCCATTGCGCTCCGCTTTCGCAAAGGATCGAGAAGTAAAACGCTCTGCTCGGAACAGAGGTTATGCCTGTAATTACGCAAGGCTCGTAGCCCTTCACGCCTGTCAGCCCATGCAGAATGTCCTTATGGACGCATCCGTAGATGTGTTGTGGAACAGAAGCGTTCTGCGTGAACATTAGAATACGCTGTCTTTATACACAACTGGCTGACCAAAGTTGAATGTCATTGTCCTCTTGAAGTTATGGAAATCAGTCTTCGCTTGCTTGATTGTGCTGCATCCAGAAAGGAAAACTGCCAATACGATAAGCGCGATCTTCATTTGAGTGCGGCTTTGGCTTTGTCCAGCTTCTCAAGGAATGCCGTAATGCTCATGTCACCTTCAAAGAACTCACCGAATGTCGTTAGGTAAGCATCAGTCAAGAGACAAAGAAAGCGAGCCTCGTCCAGCTTCTCGACGATCTGCTTCGGGAACTGGAAGCCTAGTGGTGTTCCGTCCTTATCCTCAAGATTGCTGTCGTTGAGGTCGATAGTTTTTTGGATTCCGTCTGCGATCTCTTTAAGAGATACGATTTGATTTTCTTCTTCCATATTATTTAGCGATTTTTAGTAGGTCTTGCATTGTGTCTTCGTCGAATAATCCAGCTTGGCCGGACTCTTCCAGTTTATGATGCTGTTTCATGCGGTCATTGATGATAAGGCGGATTGTGGATTGCGTTTCAACCTTCAAGCGGTTGAAAATCTTCACCAGTTTCCCGATGAAGTGGTATTGATCCAACTCTCCCGCACCTCCACCAATGCTCCATTGGCTAGCTAGGATCAGCAGTTCGTCTGTTCCGCCCATGTCTCCTACCCATGAGTTCGCGCCTTTAGGAGTCTTTGCAAGCGGTTCCTTGCCTTGTTCCATGCGGACATGACTACGAGCTTCTAGTGCAGTCCAGCCTTCCTTGCAGGCTTGCTCTACGAGTTCGATTACCTTCTTGTTGTTGGTCGCTTCGTCATCAGAGTATTTAGAGCATGCAATCTCGACTGCTACGGTCGGAGAAATCTCACTGCGATACTTCAAAGGAACACGCTGGGCTGCACGATGCCAGCCGCTGACATGAGAGTAAGACAGCTTGAGAGATGCGGCGATCTGCGTAACAACATTCTCGAAACCGAGTGCGTAAAGGTGACGGATACCTTCACCAGCGATCCACATTCCCTTGCTGGACATATCCACACCGAGGCCGATAGCTGCGGCATAATCCTCTGGGCAAGGGATAACGCCAGCCTTCGGAACGAACTGCGTTAGGTTGGCAAAATCATACTTCTCTGCGAGGGCAGTATATCCATTGTGCATACCTGTGTTTACGGCTGCTTCAAGGATGCTTTGTTCTGTGCCGAGTTGTGCTTCTGCCTTAACGATGGAGAACTTTAGTTCTTTCGCGTCGATCTCACCTCTGTCGTATGCAAGAATGGCACAGGCTTCTTCCAGCAATTCAAAGTGGTTTGCTGGACTATCCTCGTCGATCTCGTCGTCCTGCTCACAGCACTTAATGAGTTTGAGTGCCGTCTTAACATCAGTCTTGTGCTTGATGGACAGCATTTCTGCTAAATCCATGCGGGTTATCATGCCTTTCGGGGTATTGAATGACCCCTTGAGTGTTTGTGTCATAGGTATTTAGGTTTTATTTTAGTTTTTTATTCAGGTATTGTTCGACAATAACGCGAACAAGGCCGGAAACTGATCGTTGCTGGGACTTGGCTAGAGTCTCCAGCTTCTTCTTGCAGGTAGCAGGAAGGTAAAGTCCAAGGAAAGTATTGTTGTTATTCAACTTCTTCATCTGTATGTGTTGCTATACTGGTTAATTCCACATAGGTATCCAGCAAATCTTCGTCGTCGAAATCTGTCGTTTTCCGGCAGTTTACTCCAGAAATAACCCGAATGTCCCGCTGGAAGCCTTCATGTGGAGTCTCACGAATGAAGCTGATTACTTCGTCCTCGTCACGAAAGAACTTGGCGAAGTCGTAATGCTCTTTGTTGAGCGGCTTGGTCAGGACTAGGTATTCCATATTGGTTGTTAGGAGTTGGAGGAGGCTGGGGAACCATGAAAAACCAGCCCCCTCCTGTCGCCTATGACAAATTAGAATGCTTCCTCTTTAACGCGAGGTTCGGAAACTTTGAGCGAGTAGTAGGAACCCTGCTCGTTAGTCTTCTGCCATCCAGCAATCTCGTAGTCCTTGCCGTTGACATTGATTTTACCCTTCACATCTGGGTGTTTCTCCTCTTTTTTGTATTTGTTTTTCGAGAGGAATCCGCTGTTTTCTTTAGCCATATTATTGATTTGGTTGGTGTTATTCTGCAATAGCCTTGTAAGCTATGATGTTTTTCTTGATGGCGTCGATGCCATCGAAGAGGTATAGAGATGCCGTATTGTCTGACATCTTGTAAAAGTCTTTAGCCTTTGCTGGAATACGCTCGTCTTTAGCGAAGTGACAGGCGCCGATAAACTCTTCGGGAGTGTATCCAGCTTTCATCAATTCTTGGAATAACGCTTGGTGATTCTCTCCGTTGAATTTGGATGCCGTTTCTTTTGCTTTAGGAGCCTCTGTAGCTGGCTTTTCTACTGGCTTGGCTGGCTCTACCTTAACGGTAGGCTTCGGCGATTCTACGGGCTTTTGTGGAGCGTTGTTATTCCTACCCATTGCCGCCTCTCCGTCATCGTCATCTGGGCATACCATCGTGACAGCTTGCAGGGCATACCGCCGAGCGTAGCTGATG
>Ga0315901_10011055_pt1 | contig 10198 bp, 13 predicted proteins | sample LakEriMetagenome_10_FD_203761 | JGI IMG/M metagenome (GOLD analysis project Ga0315901, IMG submission 203761) | Freshwater fungal communities from buoy surface, Lake Erie, Ohio, United States - Buoy 2 MA116 | ecosystem: Environmental > Aquatic > Freshwater > Lake | place: USA: Lake Erie, Ohio... | reverse complement strand
ATTTTATTGTGCTGCTTCATTTTGGCGCAGCGCTTGGAATCTATTTGGCTGATTGGGCAGGCCATCGCCGCCGAGGCGGAAGCCAAACCAGAGCACACGCCGCCCACCAGCGATGCCGAGGCCAAAGCCAATGAACCCGCTGCCGAGGCGAAAGCCAGCCCCGATGCGGCCAAGCCAGCAGATGGCAGCGCGGATACAGCAGCCGCCAAACCCGATGCCTATGCCGATCCGCTACTGTTCAACGATTCAGAGTTGGATATTTTGCAATCCTTGTCTGCTCGCCGTGGCCAACTGGACGAGCGGGAGAGGGCGATCGAACAAAAAGAAGGCTTGTTGTCCGTGACCGAGCAGCGCATCGATCAAAAGCTGCAAGATCTTAAAACCTTGCGTGCCGAACTCGAATCGGCCAAGCAAGATTTAGAAAAGCTGACCAAGCAAGTGGATGATAAAGAGAGCGAGAAAATGGCGGGGCTGGTCAAAGCCTATGAAGCCATGAAGCCCAAAGACGCGGCACGCATCTTTGATCAACTAGAAATGCCGGTGCTGTTGGGCATTATGGGCAAAATGAAAGATGCCAAAATGTCGCCGATTTTGGCGGCCATGGACCCCGCCAAAGCCAAGGCGGTTACAACCGACATGGCGCAGAAAAAGACACTGAAGCCGTCTGATACGGCAGCCACAGACGATACCCAGCATACCAAGGCAACCGGAGCGGCCGAAAATCTGCCGCCAGGGCCGCCAAAGCAAAATTGAGCGCTTTTGCCAGCTGTTTGTTAACCTGATCTACATGTTTTTTTGGCAAAACAGAGTAAGTCCGTATTTTTCCGTGTTTCAGTGAAGGAACCCTCCTATGGCCGTCAATAAGGATATGAACGTCCTGATCGTGGACGATTACAAAACCATGTTGCGTATTTTGCGCAATCTTTTGGTGCAACTTGGTTTTCGCAATGTCGAGGAAGCTTCCGATGGCGGCGGTGCCCTGGCCAAGCTGCGCGGCGGCGAATTTGGGTTGGTCATATCGGATTGGAATATGGAGCCGATGACCGGCTTGCAGTTGCTCAAGGCCGTTCGCGCCGAAGAACGTTTAAAAAAATTACCCTTTATTATGGTAACCGCAGAAAGCAAACCCGAGAACGTCATCACCGCCAAACAGGCGGGCGTGTCGAATTACATCGTCAAGCCGTTCAACGCCGAAACCTTGAAATCGAAAATGAGCAGCGTTTTGGGCCCGTTCTAGGCTCGCGGCGGAGAAAATCATGGCAAACCTGTCCCAAGAATTGCATACCCGCCTGAACGAGATCAAGGCGTCGGCACCCTCGGCCAGCCACGAGCAAATCGTTGCCGTCGTTCATTCCGTGATGGCTTCGCTGCAGGGTCAGTTATCGCCGCTTGATCTTAAAATCGGCCATGAGCTCGAGCAATTGGCCAAATTCATCCAAGACACCCGTAACGAAATTGCCACCATTCGCCCATCCGACATCAATGCCGAATTCATTCCAACAGCGACTGACGAGCTGGGCGCCGTCGTTGGTGCTACCGAAGAAGCGACCCAGAAAATCATGGATTGCGCCGAGCGGGTGGACAAGGTTGCCAATACCCTAAGCGGTGAACAGCAGGCCGAGCTGATGGATGTCGTCACGCAGATTTTTGAGGCCTGCAGTTTTCAGGATATAACCGGCCAGCGGATCAATAAAGTTGTCAAAACCTTGCAGCACATTGAAACCCGGATTGCCGATTTGCTAAAAGTCCTAGGCTATGACCAGGCCGATGCCGCGCCCAAAGCCAAGCCGGACCAGGATGAGATCATCGAGCAAAGCAAAAACGGCACCATTGACGAGAACTCGCATCTATTGAACGGGCCGCAAATGCCAAAAGCGGCATCGACCCAGGATGAAATCGACGCGTTGCTGGCGTCTTTTGATTAACCCCCCGGTATTCCCGACACATTGTTCCTTGGATAAATGATATCCCTTCTGGTTTATCCCTTCATTCCCGGGCGTGTTTTTTGCTATTCTGAATCATTATGAAAACAATCCTATCGCGGTTGTGCTTGTTGTGCCTTTGTCTTTTTGGGGCGGGTAATTCTTGGGCTGCTGATGTCATCGCCAGCATGGGCGAAGACGGCGCGCATTTGGAATTTACGCTGGACAATCCGGTTGCTTATACGGCCAGGGTGGCGGGCGGTTCGCTGGTCATCCGGTTTGAAGAGCCGCAGAAGATGGATCTGGGCCGGATCAAATCGGCCTTGCCCGAATTGATTAGCGACGTTGTAAAAAGCGGCGATGGCCGCAGCATCATTATCGGTTTGAATTTTCCGGTTACCTTGACCCATAGCATGCAGGACAATGTGCTGAGTCTGGTTATGACCCCGGACCGTTCCAACATGCAGCCAGGGGAGGAACCCCCGCCGCCACCGCCGCCCAAACCGGCCCCCCCGCCTGTGGAGTTGGACGGTGTGCGCCCATTGCTGAGCCTGCGGGCGGCACAGCATCCGGAATATTTCCGCATCGTATTCGATTGGCGGGATAAAACTGGCTATCAGCTTCAGGCCAGCAATCGTGGCTTTATTATTATTTTCGAACGGGCGGCAGAAATTCTGCCTGCCGCGATCAAACGCATCACCCCGCCCAATTGCGAATTGGGCGAGCCGATTATCGCCAGCGAACGTACCCAGCTGACCGTGGCCTGCGCGCAGCCGATCAATGTCAAAGATTTCGCCAAGGATAATTTGATCGTAGTAGATTTGTATTTCTTTCCCGCTTCCCCTTCCTTGAACACGCCAGAGCCCGAGCAGCCAAAGGCCGCTCCGTCGCCGGTAGTCGAGCCACCAAAAAACCCAGAGGTGGAGAAAAAATCACCTTTCCCTGAATCGGAGCGCCCGATCGAGCAGCCTATTATTCCACCCAGCGAGGCCACAGAGCCGCAGGCCGTCGCACCGGAACCTGAAAAGCCGTTGCCGCAGGCGGCATCGCCACTACCCCTGACCAAGAAAATTCAGCCGTTGATAGAAATCGCTCAGGTCAAGGAAGCCTTTGTCCTAAAAATGACCTGGGCGCAGCCGGTCGCTGCGGCGGTGTTTAAACGGGCTGGGCAAATCTGGCTGGTGTTCAACCAGCCCGCGCAGCCCGAACTACAACTAGCGCAGTTCCAAGGTCTGGCGCCGATTGGTGAGACAAAACTCATCCCCGTTACCGGTGCCACTGTCATAGCGCTTGAAACCGTGCCGGGAATTCAACCGCGCGTTTTGCCGGAATCAGATGGAAAGACCTGGATCATCACGCTGGGTAACCAGCCGATGCGCCCGAATGTCAGTATTCCGATAGATTTTAAAACTATCGATGCGCGCGCTAACCTCAGTTTATTGGTGGATCAACCCAGCACGGTGTTCACCGTCCGCGATCCGGTTGTCGGCGACGACATTGTGGTCGGTACGGTGCAAAGCACGGCGCGCGGAATTAATGGTCTACGCAGCTTCGCGCAATTTGAATTGCTGCCGACGGCCCAAGGGGCGGCTCTTTTGCCGAAAACGCCGGATATCATGATGCGCCAGGAATTCGATGGGTTCTTTATTTCTTCGACCGATGGCCTGACCCTGGCCCGGGAAGTGACAGTACAAAAAACCGAATCTGGTCCTGAAACCTTTGGTCCGAATGTTGGGCGCGGGGTCGCCGACAGCAAACCTATTTTGAACTACGCGGAGTGGCGCGGCGATCCACAAAGCAGTTTTTACCACAAAGAACTAGCTTTGTTCGCGGAGTTGGCGTCGTTGGACGAAAAGCTGCGTAATCCAAAACGGCTGGAGCTGGCAAAGCTGTATTTCGCGCATGGCTGGATGTCTGAGACATTGGCCGTGCTGGACGCTGCGGCCATTGACGATAGCAGTTTTAACCGCCAGCCCGAGGCGCAGGCGATGCGGGGCGTTGCGGAATTGAACGCATTTAATTTCAAAGCGGCGCGCGAGCATCTGATGGATTTGCGCTTCGATACTCAGCCGGATTTGGCGACATGGCGGGCCGTTCTGGCCGTGCAAAGCAATGATTGGTTGGGATCTGGGCAATATTTTTCCGTCTCCGACCATCCCAATCCCGATGCCCCCGCCAATTTGCGCAAACTCGCTTATTTGGCGCGAATTGAATCAGAGATCAATAACAACAATCTGTTGGCTGCGCAGGAAATGGTGGCCACGGCGCGGCAGGATAACGGCCTGCCAAAAATGGATCAAATTTTGGATTATTGGCAGGGGGAGCTGACACTGCGCGACGGCCGCACCGAAGAAGCCGTGGAAATCTGGAATAAGGTGGTGGCCAGTGAAGACCCCTATGCCAGGCCCAGGGCCGAATTGGCGCTGATCAATTATGGGGCCACCTCGCAAACGGTGGAGCGTCAGGAATTGATTGCGCGTCTGGAGCGGCTGCGTTTTTCCTGGCGCGGTGACCGGTTTGAATTCGCGGTGTTGAAAATGCTGGGCGAGATGCAGATCCAAGACGGGCTATATCGGGACGGGCTTTATAATCTGCGCCGCGCTGTGACTAATTACGCCGATCAGCCTTATGCCGAGGAATTGTCCAAATTGATGGTAGTGACCTTTCAAAAATTATTTTTGGAAGGATCGGTCGATAAAATGTCGCCGGTTGGGGCGCTTGCTTTGTTCGATGAATTTCGCGATCTGACGCCGACGGGGCCAGAAGGCGATAAGATCATCCAAAAATTGGTAGAAAGATTAATCAGTGTGGATTTATTGGACCGCGCCGCCGATTTGCTATCGCACCAAGTTAATTACCGCCTCCAGGGTGAGGAAAAAGCCAGGATCGGCGCCAAGCTCGCGCTGGTATATTTGCTCGACCGTAAGCCAGAAGAAGCCATCAAAGCCATCGAGAGCAGCAATGCGGCGCAGGTAAGCGCGCCATTACAAGCGGAGCGGAGGTTGCTGCGTGCCCGCGCTTTGTTCGATTTGAACCGCAGCAACGAAGCCTTGACGCTGATCGCCGACATCGATGGGCGGGAGGCGGATATGTTGCGGGCGGATTTGTATTGGCGCTTGCGCAATTGGCAGGGTGCGATTACCCAGCTGCAAAAATTATTGGCCCAGGTGCGGGATGCAACCGTTAGCGCCGAGGAAAAAGCAGTCGATCCCGAAGTCAGCCGTTTGGTCATTAGCCTGGCTTTGGCGAATGCTTTGGCCGGCAACGATCAAGCGCTGCGCGATATCAAAAAAGAATATTGGGCCAGCATGAAAACCTCGCCCGATTTCGAGGTATTTGAGATTATCACTGCAGTCGACGCCAGCCAGCCGCTTAGTATAACCGAATTGGGCAGCAAGTTGGATGCGGTCAGCAGATTGGAATCTTTTATGACTTACTATCGCGAGCAGATTAAAAAGGGTAAATTTATAAGCGACGGCCAATAAGTGACAGGAAAATTACCCACCGGTCAGGGTGCTGCCATAGCTTTGCACCAAGCTGCCAGCAATCAAATACCAGCCGTCTACCAGCACAAAGAAAATCAGCTTAAATGGCAAGGCGATCATGGCCGGGGGCAACATCATCATCCCCATCGACATTAAGATCGATGCCACGACCATATCGATTACCAAAAACGGTAAGAATATCAGAAAGCCGATTTCAAAAGCGCGGCGCAGTTCACTGATCATAAAGGCGGGAATCAACGCCTGCAGCGGGGTCTGTTCGGTTGTAACGGATTCTTCGGTCTTGGCTAGGCCACGGAATAAATCCAGGTCTTTGCCGCGGGTGTGGGCCAGCATGAATTCCCGGAATGGGGCGACGCCGCGATTGAACGCCTCCACCTCGGTGATTTCTTCGGCCATTAGCGGCTGAACGCCTGCCTTGTAGGCGGCTTCGAAGGTGGGAGTCATGACGAATAGCGTCAAAAACAGCGCCAAAGAAATCAAAACCGAATTGGGCGGCGTCTGCTGCACGCCAAGCGCGCTGCGCAAGAGCGATAACACAACGATAATGCGTGTGAACGACGTCACCATAATCAAAATCGATGGTGCCAGCGATAAAACCGATAGCAAGGCGATGAATTGTAAAATGCGGCTGGTGACAGCGGTGCTGCCATCCCCCATATCCAGGCTAAGGGTTTGCGCTGCGGCAGGCAGCGCAAAAAGAGTCAGTGCCAAAAAAGCGCCAGCAAGGAAAAGATAATGGCCAGATTTACGCAGCATCGGCGGACCTGTGAGCATGAGGGTTGGGGGCATGGTGCGGCATAATCTGATCGCCCATGGGGGATAATAGCACCAAATAATCTTGGGTATCGCAACGCAGCAAGACGATTTTGCGTTTATGGTCAAGATGCGTGATTTCAGCGATACGCAGGCGTTTTTCCGCCTGCGGCAAAGCGGACGGCCCAAACAGTCCATAGCGGCGCAGCAAGATCGAAATACCGCCGATCAGGCACAGCACAAACACTAGCGGCCAAATAAACTGCCAATAGGACAAAGAGTCCATTTATTCATCCTCTTTTTTAATTTGCGCTGCTTTGCCATAGGCTTGCATAGCCTGGCGTTGCGGATTAAGGCCTTTAATTTTCTGCGCCAATTCGGCGTGTTTAAGTTGAATCGTTTGGTATAGTTTATCTGCTTCGTCCAATAAATTCACCAAAGGCATTTGCAGCGTATCGCGCTGGGCCTTGGGCAGGGCGGCGATATCCTGGCAAACGCGCGTGATGTTTTTTTCGCTTGCGGTCAAATCGATGTCCTCGCCACTGTCGAGCTTTAGCTGCGCGGTGCTAAGTTCGCTTTGCAGGGTTCGCAAACGCTGGGCAATGGTGTTGGTGTCGGTCATGGGTCGCGCTCCGGCGTTGGGGGTGAGGCCGCATTGGCCCTATAGACATAGGATAGAATTTCAGCGACGGCGGCAAATACCTCGACCGGGATTTCCCAATCCACCTCTAATGCACCTAAAACTTCGGCCAAATCTTTGTCTTCGCGGACCTTCACCCCATGCGCAAAGGCCAAGGCCAGCATTTTTTCGGCCAATTTGCCACGCCCGGTTGCGGTTACACGCGGAACCGCCCCCCGGTCGTCATGATTCAAAGCGATCGCCAATTTCTGTTTGGCTTTGGTACGCTTGACGGATTTGGGGATTTTTGGCGGCATCGGCCGGACTGCAGCTATGGTTTGGGTTTAGCGGCTGTCGCCAACAGCGCGGCTGTGACGTTGGAGGTGGAGGAGGCAGCGACCTTGTTTTCCTCTTGGATGCGGTCATACAGCTCGCGGCGCAAAACGCTGGCCGTGGGGGGGAAGGTAAAGCCCAATTTGATGGACTTACCGCGGATTTCGACCACAAAAACTTCGATAGTGTCGTTGATAACGACGGACTCGCCAATTTTACGCGTAAGATAAAGCATTGAATTACCTATTTTTTATAAAATCTACCTGATGTCACATCAAAGCACATTTGATGGTGGGGCGTAAAGCTTTAACCGGTTCTTAACGACAATCGGGTTATAACTGTAGATAAGCTCTAAAAGTCATGGGGGGATACGCCGTGACGATAATGGGGCAACATATAAAACGTTGGCACATATGGAACAGAACTCTACACCGCCTTTGCTGGCGGCTTTGAAATCTCAGATGCGTTGGGCGGCGCAACGCCAGACCCAGATCGCTAGCAACATCGCGAATGCCGATACTCCCGGCTATATTCCAAAAGACGTTAAAAAACCAGATTTTAGCAGTGTCCTAAAAGTCACATCCAGTGCCGGGTTAACCAAAACCAATACCAATCATATGCAGCCTCGGGGCGGCGGTGATTTCGGTTTGGCGCAGCTGCGCAATTCGGTTGTAACCTTGAACGGCAATGGCGTGGATTTGGAACGCGAATCGATCGAGATGGCCAAAACCCGCGATCAACAAAGCTTGGCCAATAGCGTTTACCGGAAATACAACGATATGATGCGCATGACTTTGCGTGGTACGGCACAGTAATAAAGGGGAAGTATCATGGATTTAATCAGTGCAATTGATGTAGCAGCTTCGGGAATGCGGGCGCAAACCGCGCGCATTAAGATCATTTCAGAAAACATGGCCAACGTCGATTCCGGCCCGACCCGCCCGGGCGGCGAGCCTTATCGCCGCAAAACTATTTCTTTTAAAAACGAGCTGGATCGCGGTACGAACACGAACAAGGTCAAGGTCGCGGCGATCGGCGTCGATAATTCGCCGTTCCGCACCCGTTTCGATCCCGGCAGCCCGATGGCAGATGACAAGGGTTATGTGCAAATGCCCAATGTCAATTCGTTGATCGAATCCGCCGATATGCGCGAGGCGCAACGCAGCTACGAAGCCAATCTAACCGCGATTGAAACCTCGCGGAATATGATCCGCTCGACTTTGGATTTATTGCGCTAACACCTTTGCGATAGGAATTTACCATGAGCCTAGATTTCGCCACCGCCGCCGCCGCCTATGGCAAAACCGGAATGGGCGCTACCGGATTGGAATCCCGTCAAAAAAGCGGCTCCGGCTTTGCCGATATGCTGGGCGGGTTTATCAAGGAAAACATCGATAACCTTAAACATGCCGAGCAATCGTCGTTAAAAGGGCTGCAAGGCAAGTCGGATTTGACCGATGTCATCACGGCCATCGGCAAGGCCGAATTGTCGTTGCAAGCGGTCGTTACCGTGCGCGACCGGGTGATCAGCGGTTATCAGGAAATTATGCGCATGCCCATCTAAGCGGGATAAAATTTATTCTATTCCATACGTTATTTGCTGTACCCATCAGTGTCTGCAAGATAATCTAGCCACATGAATGAAGCGGAATTTATCGCCATCTGCCGAGAAGCGATTTGGGTGATGATCAAAGTCGGCGCGCCGATGATGATCATTGCGCTTATGGTGGGCTTGTCTATTTCCCTGGTGCAAGCATTAACGCAGATCCAAGAAACTACGCTGTCTTTCGTGCCCAAAATCCTCTCGATGTTTTTGGGCATGATCATTTTTCTGCCGTTTATGCTATCCAGCTTGATTACCTTTACAACCGAAATTTTCGCCCGGATCGCGGCTGGCAACTAACCTTGGGGGGCAGCTATGGGGTTGGCGGATTACTTAATACCCCAATGGGTTTATGCCTATATTCTGATCTTTTGCCGCCTGGGCAGTTTGTTTGTCTTGATGCCCGGGGTGGGGGAGGCGTTTATCAGCGCCCGCATTCGCATCGCTTTTGCCGCGCTGGTGACTTTTGCGTTGGTGCCATGGCTTGGGCCGGCGATGCCGGTTTTGCCGGAAAATGCGATGGTGATGGCAGGCCAGATTCTGCATGAAATATTGATCGGGATATTGATTGGCACGGTCGCGCGCTTGATTGTCAGCGCGCTTGAAATCGGGGGGATGATTATCTCGACGCAAATGGGAATTTCCGCCGCCGTGATGTTCAACCCGGTCATGGCGACCCAAGGGTCTTTGATCAGCGTTTTTCTCTCGCTAGCGGGGCTAAAGATTTTGTTTTTGACTGACACCCATCATTTGTTTTTTTACGCGCTGCGAGATTCCTATGCCCTTTTCCCGCCCCAAGAAGTTTTGCCGATCGACGCCATTACCAATAGTGTGGTGCAGACCGTATCGGCCAGCTTCCGCATCGCTGTGCAAATCGCTGCGCCGTTTTTGGTATTGGGAGTTGTGTTCTTTGTTGGCCTTGGCCTGTTATCCCGGTTGATGCCGGCGATTCAGATTTTCTTTATCGCTCTGCCGCTGCAAATCATTTTGGGCTTGGTACTGCTGGGGCTGTCATTTTCGGCGATCATGATGCTGTTTTTACAGCAAATGAGCGAAAGCATAGGGAATTTCGTTTCATGAGTGAAGACGACGATAGCGACAAGACCGAAGAACCGTCTTCGAAAAAACTCGAAGAAGCGCGACAGAAGGGCCAAGTCCCACAGTCCAAGGAAATCGCCCATTGGTTTATGATCCTGGCGGCGGGTATTATTGTTTATACCTTATCACCCGCAATCGGGGCCGAGTTGTATGCAGATCTGATCGGATTTATCGCCACACCGCATCAGTTTATATTATCGGACACCAATTTGGGCGATATGCTCACGGTCTTGTTGCTCAAGGTGATTATGGTGCTGATGCTGCCCTTCGTGCTGCTGATGGTGGCGGCGTTCTTGGCGCATGTGCTGCAATTCGGCATTTTGTTTGCTCCCGACAGCCTCGAGTTCAAGCTGGAGCGAATTTC
>Ga0315901_10011049_pt1 | contig 10201 bp, 10 predicted proteins | sample LakEriMetagenome_10_FD_203761 | JGI IMG/M metagenome (GOLD analysis project Ga0315901, IMG submission 203761) | Freshwater fungal communities from buoy surface, Lake Erie, Ohio, United States - Buoy 2 MA116 | ecosystem: Environmental > Aquatic > Freshwater > Lake | place: USA: Lake Erie, Ohio... | reverse complement strand
CCAAGTCCCCGGTGACCCGATTGATGACCAGCCCGAGGGCCCCACCCTCGTTGTGGTCCAACATGAACACCACGGTGCGGTCGAAGTGGGGATCGCTCAGGGGCGGCGCGGCCACCAACAGGCGCCCACGGGTGGACGGCAGGGAGAATCCCGAACTCACCCGATCATGCTCCCACGGCGGGGCCCCCGACAGCCATCGTTGTATTCCCATACATGGTTCCGTATGATCATACGCATGGCCTCGCCCAACTCGTCAGTCCCCGCCGCGACCGCCCCTCGGCGCGCCGGCATCGTCGGCGCTTCCGGGTACACCGGGGTCGAACTGATGCGTCTCATCGCCGGCCACCCCGGTCTCGAACTGGTGATGGCCACCGGCGACACCCAGGCCGGAACCCGGGTGGCCGACCTGTACCCGAGCGTGGCGGCCCGGTATCCCGAACTGGTCTTCGGTCCGTCCGATCTTTCGTCGGTGGTGGCCGCCGCCACCGGCCTGGACGTGGTGTTCCTGGGTCTGCCCCACGAAGCGAGCATGGCCATCGCTCCGGCGCTCGTGGGAAAGGTCGGTTGCGTCGTCGATTTGTCGGCCGCGTTCCGTATGAAGGACGCCTCGGTGTACCCGACGTGGTACGGATTCGCGCATGACCAACCGGCCTTGCTGGCCGAGGCCGTCTACGGACTTCCCGAGTTGCATCGTGATGCCTTGAAGGGTGCGCGCTTGGTCGCCACACCGGGTTGTTACGTCACCGCGGCCACGTTGTGTCTGGCGCCGTTGGTGCGGCGTGGACTGGTGCAGAACTCGGGCATCATCGTCGACGCCGCCAGCGGTGTGTCCGGGGCCGGTCGGGCGTTGAAGCACGGCAGTTTGTTCGGATCCGTCAACGAGGACTTCAACGCCTACGGATTGCTCGATCACCGGCACACACCCGAGATGCAGGACCAGATCGGTGCACAGTTGTTGTTCACCCCGCACCTCGCGCCCATGAACCGGGGCATCCTCGCGACGTGTTACGCCACGCCGGCGTCGAGCACTTCCACCGACGAACTCTTGAGCGCCCTCGCCGACTTCTACGCCGACGAGCCCTTCGTGGTGGTTTCGGAACGCTCGCCGTCCACCAAAGCCACCTTGGGATCGAACGCGGTGCACATCACCGCGCGACACGACGCGCGCACCAACCACGTCGTCGTCATCGGCGCTCTCGACAATCTCTGCAAGGGGGCGTCGGGTGGGGCGGTGCAGGCGGCCAACGTCGCCCTCGGTCTGTCGGAGACCGCGGGCTTGTCCTCGATCGGGGTGTATCCGTGAACACGAAACCCATCAATCCCGAGGTGCGGGCCTCCGTCCTCATCGAGGCCCTGCCGTACATTCGGCGGTTCGCCGGTAAGACGGTGGTCGTCAAGTACGGAGGCAACGCACTGGCCGGAGCCACCGAATCCGATGCCCTGGCATTGTTCGCCGAGGACATCGTGTTGATGCGACTCGTCGGTCTGAAGCCCGTCGTGGTGCACGGTGGCGGACCACAGATCAGCGATCTCATGACGCGACTCGGCAAGGTCACCGAGTTCCGCGACGGCTTGCGGGTCACCGACTCCGAGACGGTCGACATCGCCCGCATGGTGTTGAGCGGTCAGGTCAATCCCCAGATCGTGGCGGCCATCAACGTGCACGGTCGTTTCGCCGTGGGCGTCAGCGGAGAGGACGCCTCGTTGATCACCGCCTCGGCCAAGAACCCCGACCTCGGATTCGTCGGCGAGGTCGACCGCATCAACCCCGGCATTCTTCACCGTTTGCTCGACGACGAGTTCATTCCGGTCGTGGCCACCATCGGAACTGACGCCAGCGGTCAGGCGTACAACATCAACGCCGACACCGTGGCCGGCGCCATCGCCGAGGCGTTGGGGGCCGAGAAGTTGGTGTACCTCACCGACATCGAAGGACTACGACGCGTGGTGAACGATCCGACCAGCCTCATTCGTCAGACCAGCCCCGACGAACTGGACGCTCTCATGGCCGACGGAACCATCGCCGGGGGAATGATCCCCAAGGTCGAGAGTTGCGTGCGCGCCGTGCGCGGAGGCGTTCGGCGGGCCCACATCCTCGACGGCCGCATTCCGCACGTTCTGTTGCTCGAGCTCTTCACCGATGCCGGCATCGGCACCATGGTCGAGAGCGCCTACAAGAAGGTCCCATCATGAGTTCTCACGCTTTCGACACCGCCGGACTCGACCGGTGTCCGTTCATGCCGGTGTTCGGCGCGCCGGCGGTCATGTTCGAGCGGGGGAGCGGAACCGAGCTGTTCGACTCGACCGGCAAGCGGTATCTGGATTTCCTGTCGGGCATCGCCGTGGTGTCGCTCGGACACGCGAATCCGGTCGTGGCGGCCGCCGTGAGCGAACAGATGAACCGGCTCGTCCACGTCAGCAACTTCTTCGCTAACGACTCGGCCACCTCGGCCGCCGTCGCGGTGAACACCTTGCTGCGCGAGGCCACCGGTGCCAGCGGTCAGGTGTTCTTCTGCAACAGCGGTGCCGAAGCGAACGAGGCCGCCATCAAGTTGGCGCGCAAGTTCGGTGGTCGCGGACGGCACGTGGTGGTCAGTGCGTTGGGCAGTTTTCACGGTCGCACCTTGGCCGCGTTGGCCGCCACCGGTCAGCCCGCCAAGCACGAACCGTTCCAGCCCATGCCCGACGGGTTTCGTCACGTGCCGTTCGGGGACCTCGACGCGTTGCGGGCGACGATCGATGCTTCGTGCGCGGCCGTGCTCATCGAGACGGTCCAGGGTGAGGGCGGCGTCATTCCCGCGTCCGCGGAGTATCTGCGGGGCATTCGGCAACTGTGCGACGAGCGCGGGATGCTGATGATGATCGACGAGGTGCAGACCGGCTTCGCGCGCACCGGTGAGTGGTTCGGTTTCCAGCACGCCGGCATCGTCCCCGACGTCGTCACCATGGCCAAGGCCATGGGCAACGGCTTCCCCGTGGGAGCGTGTTGGGCCCGCACCGAGGTGGCGGCGGTCTTCCAGCCGGGCGATCACGGCAGCACCTACAGCGGCACGGCCATCGCCGGTGCCGCGGTGAACGCGGTCATCTCCGAGATGCGGCGACTCGACGCGCCCGCCATGGCGCGCACGAAGGGTGCGCACCTGGCGTCCGCTCTCGAGAAGTTGGACGGTGTGGTCGGCGTGCGGGGCCAGGGACTGTTGCGGGCCGCCGATCTCGGCGCCCGTGACGCCAAGGCCGTCTACGTGGAGATGTTGAACCGCGGAGTCGTCACCAACGCGGTGAACGCCAACTCGTTGCGGCTCGCCCCGCCGTTGACCGTGTCCATCGCCGAGATCGACGAGATGGTGTCCGTGTTGGCCACCGTTCTCGCCGACGGAACCGGAGTCACCTCATGAGCATTCGCAGTCTGTTGAACGTCACCGACCTGAGCGTCGACGAACTGGCGACGGTGTTGAAATTGTCGCAACGCGAACCGGCCTCGCTCGGTCGACCCCTCGCGTCGTCCTCCGGTCTGCCCCTCGGCGCGGCCCTCATCTTCGAGAAGCCGTCCAACCGCACCCGGCACAGCATGGAAATGGCCGTGGTGCAGTTGGGAGGTCACCCCGTGTACACGCGCGGTGAGGAGGTCGGCTTCGACACCCGCGAACCGGTCGAGGACATCGGTCGCATCCTCAGCGGCTACCACGGCATCGTCGCCGCCCGGGTGTTCTCGCATTCGGTCGTCGAACGGTTGCGGGCCTCGTGTTCGGTGCCGGTCGTGAACATGCTGTCGGACGTGTCGCATCCCTTGCAGGGCCTGGCCGACGCGCTCACGATGGTGAACGAGTTCGGTGGCCTCTCCGGTCGCACCGTCGCCTACGTGGGCGACTACAACAATGTGGCTCGTTCGCTCGGTGAGGTGTGCATGATGTCGGGCGCGCACTATCGCTTGGCCTGCCCCGTCGGCTACTGCGCCTCGGACGCCGAGTTGGCGCGGTTGTCGTCGCTCGGTACGGGTTCGGTCGAACAGTCCACCGACCCGATCGTCGCCGTGCGCGGCGCCCACGCGGTGCACACCGACACCTGGGTGTCCATGGGGCAGGAGGCCGAGAAGGCCGAGCGATTGGGAATCTTCGGGGCGTACACCGTGACCGAATCGCTCATGTCGCGGGCGGCCGATGACGCTATCTTCATGCACTGCCTGCCGGCGTATCGCGGTTACGAGGTGGAGGCCTCCGTCATCGACGGTGTCGCCAGTCGGGTGATCGAGCAGGGACACAACCGACTCCATTCCGCGCGCGGCGCGATGGCGTTCTTGTTGGGGGTGAAGTGATGTCGTCCAAGGCCCATCGGCAACAACTGATCGCCTCGCTCATCGCCAAGCACGCCGTCACCAATCAGCCCCAACTGGTCGAACTGTTGGCGCAGGACGGTGTCACCGCCACGCAAGCCACCGTCTCTCGGGATCTCGAGGACCTGGGTGCGGTGAAGGTGCGCGTGCCCGGTGGCGACACCGTGTACGCCATCCCCGAATTCGCGCCGGCGCGGCTGGCCCCCGAGGATCAACTGCGACGGGTGATGGGCGAGTGGGTCGCCGAGGTCACCCACAGCGGTCCGATGGTGGTGGTGCGCACGCCGCCGGGTTGTGCGCACGTGGTGGCATCGGCGCTCGATCGCAGTGGCATGCCCGAGATCGTGGGCACGGTCGCCGGCGACGACACCATCTTCTGCGTGGCCGCCGAGCACTTCGGTGGTGCGAGTCTGGCCGTCATCCTGCGTGATCTGGCCGGACTCAAGTCGACGACGTCGGGAGGAACGAAGTGAACCGGGACGATTCCAAGACGTTGTGGCACGGTCGGTTCGCCGGCGGGCCCGCCGACGAGTTGATGGCGTACACGGTCAGCCTTCCGTTCGACCGCCGCTTGTGGCGCGACGACATCGCGTGTTCGCGGGCGCACGTCGCCGGACTCGCGCACGTGGGCATCCTCACCGACACCGAACGCGACGCCGTGTTGGCGGCTCTCGACGTGGTCGAGTCCGAGATGGCCGCGGACACCTTCGTGTTCGCCGCTGGCGACGAGGACATCCACACCGCCGTGGAACGGCGAGTCACCGAGATCTGCGGAGCGCCCGGTGCGAAGTTGCACACCGGACGCAGCCGGAACGACCAATCGGTCACGGGCCTGCGGCTGTGGTGCAAGCGCGAGGTGCCGCTGGTGGCCGCGCGCATCGTGGTGCTGCAGGAGGTTCTGTTGGATCGGGCCCGCGAGGCCGGAGTGGGGGATGACGCCGTCTATCTGCCCGGGTACACGCACGTGCAACGGGCCCAGCCGGTGCTGTTGGCCCATCACCTGTTGGCCCACGGGTGGGCGTTCGGTCGTGACATCGAGCGGCTGCTCGACGCCCTCGAACGGGTCGACGTGTCGCCGTTGGGTGCGGGCGCGCTGGCCGGCTCGTCGTTGCCCCTCGACCCGGATTTCACCGCGCGCGAGCTGGGTTTCGCGCGGGCCTTCGACAACTCGCTCGACGCGGTCAGCGATCGTGACTTCGTGGCCGAGATCCTGTTCGCGCTCTCCTTGGTGGCCGTTCATCTCTCGCGCATCGGAGAGGAATGGGTGCTGTGGACCAGTGACGAGTTCGGCTTCGCGGTGCTCGACGACGCGTACGCCACCGGATCGTCCATGCTCCCGCAGAAGAAGAACGCCGACATCGCCGAGTTGGCCCGGGGCAAGGCGGGTCGCGTCATCGGCGACCTGACCGGACTGCTCACCACGCTCAAGGGACTGCCCCTGGCCTACAACCGCGATCTGCAAGAGGACAAGGAACCGCTGTTCGACGCCATGGATCAGGTGTCGTTGGCCTTGTCGGCACTGGCGGGCATGATCGCCACGGCACGCTTCGATCCCGAACGCATGCGCACCGCCGCTGACGCGCCCACCATGGCCGCCACTGATCTGGCCGAGTTCCTGGTGCGCGCGGGAACGCCGTTCCGTGACGCGCATGCCATCGTCGGTGCCTTGGTGCGACGTTCGCTGGCCGGCGAGGGGGCGTTGGTCGATCTGGTGCGGGCCGAACCTCTGCTTGGTGCCGAGGCGGCGGCCTTGGTTGCTCCGGGCGTCGGCGTTCGTATGCGCACCACGCCCGGTGGCGCGGGTCCGCTCCCGGTGGCGGCGCAGATCGAGACCTTCCAGTCGGCGCTCCAGCGATGGAAGCAGGCGATCGAGTGAACACCCGACTCTTCGGTGAGGTTCTGGTGACGATGCTCGTCATCCTCGACCCGCCCGGCAACGTGCCCATCTTCCTCGCGGTCACGCGTCAGCTGTCGAACAAAGAGCGCCACCGCGCCGCGTTCCTCGCGGTGGGCACCGCGTTCCTGGTGATCTCGTTGTTCGCCATCGGAGGCCAGACCATCCTCGATTATCTGCACGTGTCGGTGCCCGCATTGCAGGCCGCTGGGGGACTGCTGTTGCTGTTGGTGGCGTTGCAGTTGCTCTACGGCAAAGGTGGCGAGGACGGCTACGTCGAGGCCACACCGGAGCAGCGCACGTCGATCGCTCTGGTGCCGCTGGGCACTCCGCTCCTGGCCGGTCCCGGTGCCATCGTGGCCACCATCGTGTTCTTCAGTCGGGCCGACGGTGCCGGCGAATGGTTCACCGTGGTGGGCGGAACGGCGGTCGCACTGTTCATCTCGTTGTTGGCTCTTCGCTTCAGTGGCATCGTCCAACGCATCGTGCGCCCCACGGGCGTGTTGTTGCTGGCCCGCGTGGCCGGAATGATCCTGGCCTCGGTGGCCGTGCAGATGATCGCCGACGCCGTGACCGAGTTCGTGCGCGTCGGCGCTGACAAGATGTAGCGATGGCGTACCACCAGTCGATCCGGGTCCGCTACGGCGAATGCGACATGCAGCGCGTGGTGTTCAACGCCAATTATTTCGTCTATTGCGACGACGTGGTGGACTCCTGGACTCGCATCGCCTTGGCCGACGAGTTGAAGGCCGCCGGCAGCAGCACCGACCTGCACGCCATCGGGTTCGACTTCATGTTGAAGAACACCAACCTCACCTGGCACGCCCCGGTGCGATTCGGTGACACCATCGACATGACCGCCTCGGTCTCGCGTTGGGGCAACAGCAGTTTCGATGTGTCCATCAACGGAAGCGTCGCCGGGGAGACCCGTTTCGACGCGGTCATCACCTACGTCAGCATCGACCCCGTCTCCCAACGTCCGGCTCCGGTGCCCGACGTCGTGAAAGCCGCGCTCGAGCGTTAGGCGCCCCAGTTCACCCAGTGGCCGTGCGGATGCGTGGTCGCGAGTCTGTTCACCGAGCGCCGTCCGCGACGCCACGTCACCAGGGTGATGACGGTGATGAGTTCGTCGGAACCGGCGTGCCCGGGCAATTCGGGTGTCTCGTGCGGGCTCTCGGCGATCACCCAGCTCAGATCCGTCGTCGCGCCGATGCGATCGAGAGCCTCGACGAACCCGAGCCGACGCTCGCCGGAGAGGTAGTTCAGGACCCAACTGGTGGTCACCAACGGATGACCGTGCTCACGGGCCCGATGCACGGCATCAGCCAGGTCGTCGACGGCGTCGCCTTTCTCCACGTGGACGTCGTGAACGCGCGCCAGCGCCACCGCCGAACGCAAACGAGTGAATCGCTCCACCTGGTCGGGCCACACGCAGGCCTCGAGCCACCGCACCTGGTCGTCGTCGTGCACGTCGATGGGGGACGCGTCGACACCGACGGACCAGACCACGTCGGGCGCGCGGCTCGGAAGGGGCGGTTCGCCCCGAACGTCGCAGTCGATCGTCAACGGTGAACCGGAAGCGATCACACCTCCGGGCCGGACGTCGTATCCGATGTACGGCGCCAGCAACGTGAGTCCGGCGCTGCTGCCAATGTCGACGCGGGCGAGCGATCCGATCTCGTCGTTCAGGATCGACATCGGGAAGAGGAACCAGTTGCACCGGCCGATCTCGTTGGTTTGCGTGGAACGCGTGGCCAGCAGATCCCTCATCGGTTCCGGGCGTGACAGCACGAAGTCGACGAAGTGATCCGTGACGTCCCCCTCGGGATTCGCCCGATCGAGGTTGGGGTAGTGGCCAGCGAGCGGATGACTCGGCTCGGCGAGCAGCAGATGGTGCGCGCTGGCGAAGAGCAACACCGGGACACGCTGGGTCTCCGGAGTGACCGACATCAGGTCCAGCACCTCCGGTTCGCGGGCCACCCGTTCGGCGATGCGCGCGTACAACGGAGCGCCCACCTCGAACGCCCGGGCGAACTCTGCGAATCGTCGCGCGAGGTCGTCCACGTGGCGACTATAGGTGGATCGTGTCGTCGCGGAAAAGAGACCCGACCACGAAAAGAAACCCGACACGGGCGCCGATTCTTGCGAGAATGGTCACGATGACTTCGATCGACCTTCTCGCCGATCTCGATGCCCGTGGATTGATCCACGACTCGACAGACCGCGTCGCTCTGGGTGCGCGACTGGCCGAGGGTCCGATCGCGGTGTACGCGGGCTTCGATCCCACCGCCGATTCGTTGCACGCGGGCAACCTTCTCGGTCAGGTGATGTTGCGACGGTTCCAATTGGCGGGTCACGACCCGGTGGTTTTGGCCGGCGGTGCCACCGGAATGGTCGGTGATCCCGGTGGCCGCAGCGAAGAGCGCAACCTGCTCGACCGTGACACGCTCGCGCTCAACGTGCGATGTGTGAAGACGCAACTCGAACGCATTCTCGACTTCGACGGACCGCACGCCGCGCGTCTGGTCGACAATGCCGACTGGACCGCACCGATGAGCGCGCTCGAGTTCCTGCGCGACGTCGGCAAGCACTTCACCGTGAACCAGATGGTGGCCAAGGAATCGGTGCGTGCTCGCATGGAGAGCGAGAACGGCATCAGCTACACCGAGTTCAGCTACATGTTGTTGCAAGCGAACGATTTCCGTCATCTGTGCGAACACGAGGGTGTCGAGATGCAGATGGGCGGATCGGATCAGTGGGGCAACATCACTGCCGGCACCGACCTCATTCGCCGTCGACTCGCGCGCACCGCGTACGGACTCACGTGGCCGTTGCTCACGCGCAGCGACGGACAGAAGATGGGCAAGTCGGTGCACGGTGCGTTGTGGCTCGACCCGAACAAGACGAGTCCGTATCAATTCCGTCAGTACTGGATCCAGTTGCCCGACGAGGACGTCGAACGCTTCCTTCTGCAGCTCACGCTTCGTCCGGTCGACGAGATTCGCGCGCTCGTCGCCGAGCACGCGGCCGACCCCGGTCGGCGCATTGCGCAACGAGCCTTGGCCAACGACGTGACGGCGTTGGTTCACGGTGAGGCCGCCGAAGCCGCCGCCGCCGAAGCCGCGGGTGTGTTGTTCGGGGGAGACCCCACCGTGGCCTCGGCCGACGCGCTCGGCGTGGTGGCCCGCGAGGTGCCCGCGACCGTCATGTCGCGCTCCGGTCTGGACGATCTGGTGGCGATCCTGCAACGGGCCGGACTGGCCTCGTCCAACGGAGATGCCCGCCGCGGGCTCCAGCAAAAGGCGTTCCGGGCCAACGGGCGGGTCCTCGACGCGGAAAACTCCTTGTCAGAGGTGGGTTTGCTGCACGGTCGCTATATCCTGCTGCGCAAAGGCAAGACGAACTTCCACCTGCTGGACGTCACCGACTAGCCCCCCGGGAAATTTCTCCAAGAAGTTTGTCCGGCGGGTTGATGGTGCCCAGCACGGTCGCTAGATTTGCCCCTCGCCCCCAAAGGCCGTTCGCGGCTGATCGGGGCATTTGGCACCAACATGCTGACCACGGGTTCTGCCCGCGTTCGGAATGCGTGCCCGAGCCACGGCTCCTTGAAAACGGAAGAGAAGACTGAACGCCAGTGCGGGCAGTCATTCGAGAGCGTGGCTTTGCCATTCCCTCGGAGAGGCTGTCTGTCAATTCACCATGGTCGAGCGATCGATCGTGGAACAAAAACAAATCGTCGAGCTTGTCTCGACAGAGCGGATCGCAGTTCGGCACACCTGGGCTATTCCCCCGGGTGGAATTGCGCTCTAACTCAATGAACGCAGGCATTTCGTGAGCAATCGCGCGATGTCGAGTTCTTGACGGAGAGTTTGATCCTGGCTCAGGACGAACGCTGGCGGCGTGCTTAACACATGCAAGTCGAACGAGGTCCATGCAGTAGCAATACTGCGGAAGACCTAGTGGCGAACGGGTGAGTA
>Ga0315901_10011048_pt1 | contig 10202 bp, 9 predicted proteins | sample LakEriMetagenome_10_FD_203761 | JGI IMG/M metagenome (GOLD analysis project Ga0315901, IMG submission 203761) | Freshwater fungal communities from buoy surface, Lake Erie, Ohio, United States - Buoy 2 MA116 | ecosystem: Environmental > Aquatic > Freshwater > Lake | place: USA: Lake Erie, Ohio... | reverse complement strand
ATGCTGGAAAAACATCGGGCCAAGCAGGGGGATGTGTGATAACAACGGAATATCGATGCGTGGCAATGCGGCACCAATCATCCCACTTGATTGCATCGGCAAAATGACATTGGTACGCAGATACCCAGTCACACCGACCGCCAGAATGTTGATGACGGTACCGCTGATAATTTGGTCGGTCTTGTAGTGGAGCGATAAACCAGCGTGGATCATCACAATCGCACTGCCTGCCGCCATGGCAATGATTACGCCCATCCACGAATTGCCGAACGCCAGCGAGGCAATAAAGCCGATACATGCTGAGAAGAGCATGATGCCCTCAATTGCGATGTTGACCACGCCTGATCGTTCACACAAGATACCTGCGAGAGCGCCCAGAGCAATCGGTGTTGCAAGCCGAACCATGCGTCCGAGCATGTCGACGATGTCGGTACGGTCATTGACAATTGCCGTCAACAAAATGCTGAAAATAGTGATGCCGATAACGGCCGCCATGTAGGCTGCTGCCCAGTGCTGTGCTTTGCGCCATACCATGATGCCGGCAACTGCAATCAGTCCGATCGACATAAAGATGATGCTCCCAGCAGTGGGTAGTGGAATATCGACTAACGGGGCATCTTGTGGGCCACCGAATGCATATGGGATGCGTAAGGTTGACACACCACCACTCGGTACGGTGGACTGTGTCAACCACAATAAGCCGAGTGCAACCAAGATACCGATGATCCCGATGACGCGCTCACGCGTAAAAAACTTTTGCATACATATCCTCGCTTAGCGTCCCCAACCACGGGTCAGCGTCATGCCGTTTGATTTGCCACCGCGGATGCGATAGATTTGACGGACGATTTGGTCGGCTGCCACGAAGGCAATTACCAGCGCTTGCACGATGTTAATCAGGTTAATTGAAATACCGCTCTCGAGTTGCATTAAGCCGGCGCCGTTGCGCAACGCCCCCCAGAAGATGGCCGCAGGAATGACGCCAATCGGGTTGCTTGCTGCCAATAGGGCGATAGCGATACTATCAAATCCGTATCCGGCGGAGAATGATGCTTTGAGGTTGTGCTCAAGCCCTAACACCTGCACGGCACCTGCCATGCCGGCCAACATGCCACTCAAGGCCATGGTGGTGATGATGGTGCGTGGGACATTCATGCCGGCGTAGTGGGCGGCATCGGGATTGGCACCGGCCGTGCGAATCTCGAAGCCGAGGATGGTGCGTTGGAGCAACCAGGTGACCAACCAGGTGACGAGCAAGGCAATCAAAAATCCAGCATGCAAGCGGTATTCCGGGCCAAACAAGAACGGAATCTCGGCACCTTCCGCAATAAATGGCGTGCGCTGTGCTGATGACTCTTTGTCGAGGAACGGCACTTTGATGAGGTAATCAGTCCCACGAATGGCAATGTAATTAAACATGATGGTGGTGATGACCTCGTGAGCACCAGTGCGTGCGCGCAACCAGCCGGGGATAGCGCCCCAGGCTGCGCCACCGAGTGCTCCTGCCACAAACGCCACAATCATGTGAAGCACGGGCGGTAAATCGACGAATGCGCCGACGATGGCGGCACACATCGAGCCGACGGCGATTTGTCCTTCAACACCAATGTTAAACAACCCAGCGCGGAAGCCGACGAGCACCGCGAGCCCACCGAAGATGTACGGTGTGGCATCGACGAGCGTATACGCAATGGCGCGTGGGGTACCGATTGCGCCCATGAACAGTCCGCCATAGGCTGCCAAGACATCAGCGCCGGTGGCCAGGATGATAATTGCACCAATCACCAGTGCGGTGAAAATCGCCAGCACAGGTACGAGTAGTGAGGTCGCTTGAATGCGCCATTGTGGCATCTCTGCCGATGTATTACTCATGGGTTGCCTCCTGCGTGACACCGGCCATCAATAAGCCAATCTTGTTGCGATCTGCCTCGGCAGCAGGGATGTCGGCGATAATCTGACCATGGAACATAACCAAAATTCGGTCAGAAAGCGAAAGAATCTCGTCGAGCTCGGCTGATACGAGTAACACGGCGCTCCCGTGATCGCGTTGGGCTACGATGCTTTTGTGGATGAATTCAATCGACCCTACATCAAGACCACGCGTCGGTTGTGCTGCCACGAGCAACGTGAGGGGTCGGGCTAGTTCACGAGCAACAACGACTTTTTGTTGGTTGCCGCCGGATAAAGTTGATGCAAGGGCATCAATGCCTGATGTACGTACATCGAATTGGGTAACCAAGCGCTGGGCTTGTTCGTTAATCGCCTCATTATTGATGACCATGCCGTTGGCGAATGGTAGTACATCATAGGTCGACAGTACCATGTTCTCGGCAACCGAGTAGCTCAATACCAAGCCATGATGATGACGATCCTCGGGGATATGGCCCATGCCGGCGTCGATGGCCACATTGGTGCCGAGCCCGGTGATAGTGCGACCGTTGATGACAACGTTCCCACCTGCAGGTTCGCTCAGTCCAGTGATTGCCTCAACGAGCTCAGTTTGACCGTTGCCTTGCACACCGGCAATGCCGACAATCTCGCCAGCCCGTACTGTGAATGACACGTCGTTGACGGCAACTGTTCCTCGATCATCGAACGCGCGGATGTGTTGGACTTCCAGAACGACGTCCTTGGGTGTAGCAGGCGCTTTCTCGATGTGGAGAACCACATCGCGACCGACCATCATGCTGGCCAAAATAGCCTCATTGGCTTGGGCAGGGGTGGTTGAGCCAACCAACTTGCCACGGCGGAGCACGCTGATGCGATCGGCGAGTGCTAGCACCTCGCGGAGTTTGTGCGAAATGAAGATAATCGACTTGCCTTGTTGTTTGAGACGATTGATGATGATGAACAAGTCGTCGGCCTCTTGGGGAGTCAACACAGCAGTTGGTTCGTCGAGAATCAAGATATCGGCGCCACGGTAGAGCGCTTTGACGATTTCGACGCGTTGTTGCACACCGACTGGGAGGTCGTGGATGTATGCATCAACCGGGATATCAAGGCCGAAGTTTTTGGCGAGCTGACTGATGCGTTGTTGGGCTTGAGCAATATCAATCAATACGCCATTGACGACCTCATTGCCGAGAATGATGTTCTCGGCGACGGTGAGGGTTGGAACAAGCATGAAATGTTGGTGAACCATGCCAAGGCCGCGGCGGATGGCATCATTGGCGCCATTGATGTGCACCACTTGGCCATCAAGCAAAATCTCGCCTTCGTCGGGCCGATAGAGCCCGTAGAGCATGTTCATGAGCGTCGACTTGCCGGCACCGTTTTCGCCGAGCAGCGCATGGATTTCACCCTTCTCGAGGGTGAAGTTCACTGCATCATTGGCCACAATACCGGGGAATCGTTTGGTGAGGTTGCGTACTTCAAGTGCTGGCGTCATAGACAACTCCATTGATGTCGGTACTATGTAGCATACCATAGATGAAAACGTGCTGAAATGGAGCTGAACTACTGTTTACCAGAGCGGTATACGTTTGATTGTTGCGTGTTGCGCTAATTGTGTGAGCACGCTCTCGGGCGCCGTAATTGTATCGCGTAGTTGTCGCGAATCACCCGGGATGCGCGGAGTTCCGTGACTCTGCCGAATCTGGTTGACCCATGTGTCACCAATGTGACTGAGTTGTGCGATGCCACCAAACATGGCCGGATTTATCGCTAACATCATTACACTGGCAGGCACGGGTTGATGGGGTACCACAAAGTACGACGGCAGATGTGCATCATGGACACCGCCAATCATCCCACCAGTCATCATGCCAATGGCTAGCCCGAGGCCATATCCGAGCGCTCCTGCCGGTAGAATGGCACCTGATAAGGCGGCGTTGGCATCCTGTGTGGGTTGTCCGTGTGCATCAACGGCAACATGGGGTGGAATGGTCTTTTGAGCCTCGGCAGCGGCCAAAATTTTGCCTCGTGATGTCGCCGCGGTGGACCCATCGAACACGATGAGTGGTGTGTGTGTCCCTGGGATGCCGATGGCAATCGGGTTACTGCCGATTAACGGTTGTGTCCCGCCAAGTGGCGCCATGGCAACCGGTGAATTACAGATTACTATGCCGAGGAGTTGATGCGCAACAATGGTACGCACGTAGGCATCGAGGGCGCCGATGTGTTCGGTGCGTTGTGCGCCCACACATGCCACGCCATAGCGTTGTGCTAGGCGGATAACGGTGTGTGTGGCGTGCGTGGCGGTAATTTGACCCATCGCGTGTTGGCCATCAAGCCAAGTTGTAGCCTTGTGGCGAGTAATGACGCGAATGCGGGCTCGGGGATTGATGGCACCGGCGTCGATGCGTGCCAGATAGTTGGGCAGACGACGGATACCGTGGGTGATGATGCCTCGCTGATCATTACCGATGATATGACTGGCACACACCATGGCATGTGTTGGTGATAATCGATAGGCGCGGAGCAGGCGCGCGACGAAGTCTGTCAACGTGTGTGCATTGATGGATTGCATAGTGGGTACTCAACAAAAATCGACGGCCGCCCGAGTGGGCGACCGTCGTGGCAATCACAACTAGAACTAGTTGAGGGTTACGCCGGTGGTGATTGAACCGTCTGACAAGCCCTTGAGGATCTCGTCCATCTTGGCCTTGACTTCGGCTGGGATAGCGGCATCGGCCTTGTTGTATGAGGCCAAACCGATACCACCGTTGGTGGCGTCGTAGACGGCTACGCCGTTGGTGAACTTGCCGTCAACAACGTCCTTGATGGTCAAGAATACGGCCTGGTCGACACGCTTCATGGCGCTTGAGATGATCTTGTCTGAACCAGGAGCAGCACCGTTCTGGAAGGTGGTGACAAACTCGTCCTGGTCGACACCGATGACGAATGCGCCAGCCTCAGCGGCGGCTTGGATGCCACCTGAACCGGTTTGACCGCCAGCACCGAAGATTACATCGGCACCCTCAGCCATGAAGCTCTTGGCAGCCTCTGCACCACGAGCGCGATCGGTGAAGCTGTCGATGTAGACGGTCTTCACGTTGATGTCGCCCTTGATTGACTTGGCGCCAGCCTCATACCCCTTGAGGAACTTCTGGACAGGTGGAATCTCGATGCCACCGACGGCGGCAATCGTGCCACTCTGGCTCATTGAGGCGGCCAATGCACCGGCCATGTACCCAGCCTGGTCCTCAGCGAAGACCAAACCACGAACGTTTGGCAAGGCTGGGTCGTAGGCGAAGTCAACAATGGCAAACTTGGTGTTGGGGAACTTCTCTGAAGCGGCCTTGACAGCATCGCCCATCATGAAGCCCACGGCCACGACCAACTCACAACCCTGATCGACCAATGACTGAATGTTCTTGTCATAGTCGGTCTGTGCCTGTGTCTCGATGTACTTGATGCCAATGCCGAGATCGGCTTCGGCCTTCTTCAAACCGTCGAAGGCGTACTGGTTGAAGGTACCGTCGTTGATCTTACCAACATCGGTAACCAAACCCGCCTTACAACCAGCCTCGGCTGCTGGGGCTTCGGCTGCTGGAGCCTCGGCCGCTGGAGCGGCTGCACCACAAGCGGCCATAATCATGGCGCTAATGAGCAACAGCGCAGCAAAAAGTGACTTGCGCATCACTACCTCCAATGTGCGTTTCCGCAGAAATCTGTTCGCCGTGCAATACTCTTTGACTGCACTAATTACTGATTATACTGACATGTATGCTGTGATGCAACTATGAACAGTTCGGATGCGACACGCAACATACACGCAATACCTCCATTTTGTGTCCTACGATGGGTATCTACGTATCATATGTGAATCATTGCGAGTACAATACAACCAATGTACGCCCCTCCATCATGCGATGAAGCCGGCGGTTGATCTATACAAAGGCGAAAAACTATGACAAACGAACCGTTGTTTGACGAACGTTTTAATCCGTTACAACTATGCATGGGCCTGTTTACGATTCAACATATGTCCCGCGAACGAGAATACCACGTTGTTACGGCAGTGCCACTCCGCGACGTGCAATCGACGTTCATGGCATTACAAAAACGTGCACGCGTGGAAGGATTTACCGCATGGATGCGCGCAAGTGTAACGAATCCGCATGCTGTTGAACTCGTATTTATGCCAGGTGTTCCGTCGATTACGCCCACCCGTTGGGTGCTTGCATCATTGTTGCTTTTTGCGACGATCCTCTCGACTTTGGCGTGTGGCGCACTCTATCGCGGTATTGATGTCTTTACGAATCCGTGGGGCATTCTCCAAGGGTGGCAATTTGCTGGTACGTTGTTACTCATTCTTGGGACGCATGAATTCGGGCACTACATCGTTGGCCGCAAATATGGAGCACCAGTCAGCTTGCCATACTTTATTCCTCTGCCGCCGCCTTTGAGTTTTACTGGCACACTAGGGGCTGTGATAGTTCAACGCGAACCGATGCAAAATCGCAAAGTGCTGATGGATGTGGGTCTGGCAGGACCGTTTGCTGGTCTTATCGTTGCAGTTCCGCTGTTGTTTTACGGCCTATCTATCTCCACGGTCGGGCAAATGCCTACGACGGGATACATGCAAGAGGGCAACTCGGCATTTTACTTGTTGGCGAAACTCGCCATGTTTGGTCAAGTCTTGCCGAATAATGGTGTTGATGTTCAATTGAGTGATATTGCTTTTGCGGCCTGGATTGGCTTACTTGTGACCATGTTTAATTTGTTGCCAATTGGGCAACTTGATGGTGGTCATGCTGCGTATGCGATTTTGGGACCATCGGCGGTTTACTTAGCCTATGCCACCATAGCATTTTGTTTCATGCTGGGGGTTTTTGTCGATAACACATGGTTGATTTGGGGCGTGATTGCACTGTTGTCGAATCCCCGACATCCTGCGCCATACGATGATGTCACTCCTGTTGATTGGCGCAGGATGTTACTAGCGTTGATTGCAGCAATTGTGTTGCTCTTTTTGTTGACACCATCACCGCTTCAAGTCGTGCCGGGAGTTGAAGGAACTATTGGGTAATATAGAGCGGATTACTCATCATCCACGGCAACTTGCTTTTGTAGGACTCAATGCGATAGACACCACTCGTATTGACTGTCACAAGCAGTTGCCGTTGCGTCTCTTGCATGACTTGCCCATTGTGTATTAACCGTACTGGTGCGTTGACGCCGAGGTCGACTTTGATGGTAATTGGGCCAGCTTGGAGTGACGCTATATCGCCGGCATACCAGTGTTCGGCCCCACGAAACGCCCGGAATTCGACATTTGGGCAGTCGCCCTCCATCCGATTTACCATGTAGCTGCGTCCCTGTGCTAGTGCACCGTAGACCATGCGTAATGCAGCAGCAAAATTTCCGGGCAAACGCTCGGGTAACCACAAGTAATTGGTTAAGGTGCCAAACATCCATTGATACGGGAAAACTTGGACACGGCCAAATGGCGTCGATCGCAAAAACGCATGCACATCGACGCCAAACACGCCGAATGCCCGCTTGCCTGTCATGTTGAGCGCATCCCACCATTCAATCGTGGCTTTGGTTGGGCCACGCAAAGCCTGTTTGGGTGCGACGTAGTTGAGTAACGTGTTGTACGAATTGAGTGATTCGCCCCAGTCACTCATAAAGTTCCACAGCTCGATGCCTATGCTCCGACCGGCGCTATTGGTGGGCATGGTGACGTTCCAATCATCCCAGCGATACACCCCTTTGAAGCTGTTGTATTTTTGTTCGTCAGGATGCGCAATAATGCCAAATCCACCATTGTTATAAACTTGGTCGATGAACGCTTGTGGCGGCTGATTGCTTGAGATGACATGCTCAAGATTCAGCGCCAAAAAATGATTGTGAAACGGGGTAATCTCCTGGTCAACGACGACGAGTACTTGGTCGTGCCAACCGTTCTCGAACCGCCCCTCGAGCGTGTCGTGATCAGTGATGATGATCCACTCTAAACCAGCAGCTTGTGCAGCTGCGCACACATCGGGTATCGTGCCACTTCCGTCCGAGTAATGGGTATGAATGTGGAGTGCGCCCGGACTTACATGCATAACGACTCACTTTGGTATCACGTGGCGATTAATACAATCCAGGGACAAACTTGGCAACCTTGCTCGCGTATACGGCATAATCGCTGAACTTTGTCCGCAAAAAAGCCTCTTCACGTGCGGCTTTTTGGTCGAACCACACCGCAAGGATGGCGCAGCCGACACCGGCCAGCCAACTGCTCAGGTAGATACTATAGGCCAACGACCCGCAAATCAATGCGAGATAAATTGGATGGCGCACAAATGCATATATGCCATGCGTAATTAACGCGCCATCCGCGAGTGGTTTGGGGAACGGCGTGAGATTCCGGCCTAAGTTCGAGAACGCCAAGACCAAGATGATCAACGAGATCCCAGCCAGAATGACTCCAATTGCTTGTGCAATTGTGCCGCTTGATGTGCGCATTGGGTCGAAATATCCTACAATGAGAATGGCTGCAAGAATGACAAATTGGCCGACGACCCACCACCCACCACGCGATGTCGATGTATCTGGCATTGAGTTAATCCTTTTGCACACGTCAAACAACGAGAACTGTAATTATTATGACACAACTGCTTGCACATTCCTACCCATTACGCACCTATGATGAGCAATCCTACGGCCGTATTCAGATGCGCGGCGCTGATTCATTAGCATTGCTGCAACGATTAACGACGAACGACATGCTCAAGTTGCAACCAGGTGCGGGATGCCAAACCGTGTTGACGACTCCGATTGGTCGCATGATGGACGTACTCCATGTGGTGCATGCAGGTGACGTGATTTGGGTACTGACTAGTCGCGATCAAGGTCCAGCGGTATACAGTCATTTGAAGAAGAATATCTTTTTTAATGACAAAGTAACACTCGCGCCCGCTGGTCGGAGCCACCATCAAATAGCCCTTTACGGCAACGATGCCACATCTTGGCTTGCGTCACACTACGGTGTAGCTCTTGCGAACGTACCCTTGTGGCACGCACATCTGCATGATGGTGCAATGTTTGTCCGTGTGGCTGCCGTAGGTGGCGATGGTTGGCGCGTGATTCTGCCGAGCGACGGCACGCACGATAGCGCACTCCGCACCGTGCCGACCATGAGCGATGCTGAGTTGGCACTGTGGCAAATCGAGGCTGGCGTCCCTGCGTTTGGTGCCGAGTTGACGCTCGATTACATTCCGCTTGAAGCCGGGTTGTGGTCGGCGATAAGCTTCAGCAAAGGGTGCTATGTCGGCCAGGAGATTATCGCCCGCATGGAGAGTCGTGGTCGTCTGGCCAAAAACCTGACTCGCGTGCGTATGTCACAGCTCCATGACACACCAGCAGTGATTACAACGAGTGGCGGCAAAGAGGCCGGCGTGTTGACACGTATGGCTGAATCGCCCCGCTATGGGCATATTGGTTTGGCCTATCTATCCACCAAAATCGACGCCGAAGAGCCGCTCTCCATCAATGGTGATGCCGTTGTCCGCTGTGATGAACACTGGCAATAAGGAGTAGGAATATGACGCACCCCGTCGAACGTATTTGCCCCGAATGTCGTGCAAGTCACTCGCTTTCGGCTCATTACTGTGCCACCTGTGGCGCCCAACTCGAGCGCTTTTTGCCGGTGCCGGCGCGCCATTGGTTGCCGGCGCGGGTGCGCCAACAGTTGAGTCATCCCATCGTCAAGGGTGTGGCGATGGGCGCAATGGCACTTGCGGTCGAGGTGGGCATCAAAGTAATCCGACACATGTTGACGAATCGTACTGCGCAGCAGATTACCTCCATTCGCACATCAGGAGCAACGCCGCCCGCACAACCTACCAAGACGGTAATTCATGCGCGTCGGCGTTTTTGGCAAAAAAGTGACGCACACGGGAATATACGCAGCGAAGAGCAGGTTACCTGGCAACGCACCGATCAGTAATTCAGCGAACCGTGAAACAAACCACGCGAAAATGCCGTCTTGATTCCATAGGTTAGGTTGTTATTTGGTGGACTGTGGGTCAAAAAGAAGGGCACCATGGTAGAACCTGTGCACAATTGGCCAAATTTGATTCGCCGTCACATCATCCGCATGCTGGTTGTGGAGTATGTGCAGGCCTCCGCTCGACCGGCATTGGTAGCAAGTGGTGTAGTTGGACTGATTATGCTTATAAGTCAGCTGTTCCCACTTGAGTGGCGCAATCAACTGATATTTTTAATTGTCATAATGAGTTTTTTGGCATCGCTCATCCTCCACC
>Ga0315901_10011047_pt1 | contig 10203 bp, 18 predicted proteins | sample LakEriMetagenome_10_FD_203761 | JGI IMG/M metagenome (GOLD analysis project Ga0315901, IMG submission 203761) | Freshwater fungal communities from buoy surface, Lake Erie, Ohio, United States - Buoy 2 MA116 | ecosystem: Environmental > Aquatic > Freshwater > Lake | place: USA: Lake Erie, Ohio... | reverse complement strand
TAATGGTAACGGCGGAGCGGCTTTTACGCAGACAGGTGCGGCTGCAATCGCTGGTGTGGGTAGCCTTACTGGTGGCGCTGGCGGTGACGGTGGCGATCCGGTAGAGGGCGGCGCTGTTGGTCTGCCTGGGTCTAATGGCCGCGTCCGAATAGTATTTACATAGGTGACACATGGCAGTTAACGTCAAAGTCCTGATCCCCGCAAAAATTGCGGAGAACACCCAAGTAACTCAATACATTGCCCAGAACGTGTCGGCCATTATCGACAAGTTCACGGCGACCAATTACAGCGCTGCGGCGGCTACCCTGTCGGTCAACCTCGTGACGCAGTTTGACTCCTCGGGCAACCAGAACTTGATCATTAAGAACAAGACGCTGTTGCCGAGCGAGACGTACACGTTCCCCGAACTGGTCGGCCACGTCCTGCAACCGGGCGGGTTTATCTCGACGATTGCCGGTACGGCGTCGGCTATCAACATCCGTTCGTCGGGGCGAGAAGTCTCGTGACAGAACTCGTAGATGATCGGGAAAAGGCTCTTGAGGTCGGCTACGCCGCTACCGACTGGAGCAACCCGGTTTCCTACGAGCAGTACAAGCAGGCTATGTCGGATTGGTCTGTAAAAGGAATTGTGAGGGACGGCAGCCTAATAGGCGCTGCCTACTTCAAGGGCGATGAGATTCACGTATCGGTGTTGCCGGAATGGCGGCGTCGATGGGCGACAAAAGGTGTGTTAAAGCAGTTGTTTGCAAACCACACCGTAACGACTAAAGTAACGCCTGGGCATGAGTATATGCACGGGATTCTGGGGCGTTTGGGATTTGTCAAGCGCGGCGAAGAATTCGTAAGAGGTCCGCAAAATGGGCATTGAAACAGCAATTATTGGTAGTGCATTGGCTGGTGGCGCGGCAAGCGCTATAGGCTCTAGAAAAGCCGCTAAAGCACAGCAAAAAGCCGCCGATCAGGCCGCGCAAGTACAGCGCGAGACGTTTGAGCGTCAGGTAGAACTGCAAGAGCCATTTCGGCAAGCAGGCATTACCTCGCAGAACGAACTAATGCGGCTGCTTGGCATTGGCGGAGACGCTTCTGCTGCTGACTACGGGATGCTGACCCGTCAGTTTGGCGAGCGCGATTTGCAAATGGACCCCGGTTACGGCTTTCGTCTGCGCGAAGGCGAGAAGGCTTTGGAGCGTATGCAGTCTGCTCGCGGCAATATGCTTTCTGGTGGAGCAATCAAGGCCGGTCAGCGCTTTGGGCAGGACTTGGCCTCGCAAGAATACATGAACGCCTTTAATCGAGCGCAGGCGCAGTTAGGCACGCGCTTGGGAACGCTTGGTAGTCTGTATGGCGCTGGTCAGGCTTCTGCACAGCAAATCGCCGGTCAGGCCGGACAGATGGGCGTGAATGTTGGAAACCTTATGACGCAAGGCGGTCAGGCTCGCGCGTCTGGATATTTGGGGCAGGCTAATGCGCTGTCTAACGCGCTTGGTCAGGCCGCTATGGGATACGGCATGTATAAGGGCGGTTATTTTGGGCCAACTAGCGTAACGCCTGGTGGCGGTCAAAATCTTCAAGCATTGAACTACATGGGTCCGCAATACGGAAATCTGGGGTAAGCCATGGCAGTTATAGGCGCAACACAAATTGATCCAGTCAACATCCTTGGCTCGTATGCACAAGGCATGGAAGTAGGCCGTGCCAATCGTTTGGCAAGAACTCAAGAAGCCGCTGCCATGCGAGACATGCAGGAAAAGGCTGCGCTTCGGAACATGCTGACTGGCGCCACAGAAAAAGACTTAACTGACCCAGAATTTTTAAATCGGCTTGCCGTAACGCCTGGTGGCGCTCCTGTAGCGCAATCGCTTTCGCAGACAATGGCCGCCCAGCAAACCGCTAAAAAGACTGGTTTGGAAATTAAAGCGGAAGAGCGAAAACAGTTAAGAGAGACGTTGAACAACACAATGAGTCTTTTGCGGGGAGCAATAAAAGACCCCACTTCTTATGGAACGCGCCTTCAGTTGGCAGCCGACATGGGATATGACGTTTCCAAGTTTCCGACGGCGTTTGATCCCGCTTCTACTCCGAAACTAATTCAAGCGTATGTTGACGAGTTGACGCCGCTTGAAAAGCAGTTTGACGAAGAAGAGCGCGCTCGCGTTGAAATAGATCGTGAATTCCAGCGAAAACTATCTACGTCTAATCTTAATTTGCGCCGCAAAGAACTTGATTTGCAGCGTGAAAAGTTTGATCGCGAAGGCGACTTCCAGTATTTAGGCCGCGTTGAGCAAATGAAGGCGGCAGCACAGTTTACTGGCAAGGCTTTGGCACAGGCTCAAGCAGAACTACCGGGGGCTATTGAGCAAGCAAACGTAACATTGGCGCTTATCGACGACATGGTTGGAAGGCCACAAAAAGTTGATAAGAACGGCAACGTTCTAGAGGCTGGCACTGCGCCGCATGAAGGTTTTACTGACGCTGTTGGCGCTACTTGGAAACCCGGCGCTCGATTGATTCCTGGTACGGATGCTGCGTCTTTCCAAGCGATGTACGACCAAGCGACTGGTACTGCGTTCTTGCAGGCTTACGACACGTTGCGTGGTGGTGGCGCGATTGCAAACGAAGAAGGCAAAAGAGCCACGGCTGCAATAACCAGAATGAATCTGGCGCAAGACGAAAAGGAATTTATTAAGGCGGCGCGTGAGTTCCAAGAAATTATTAGGACTGGCGTGCGAAAAGCCGAAGAAAAAGCCCGAAGGGGTAGTCAGGCTTCCGGCGGCGGTGAGTCCGTTGGACGCTTTATCATTACTCCAGTTCCATAATAGTCGGGGGCGTTAATGCCAAAGTACCGCGTTAGTGATCCAAACACCGGGGTCACACTTCAACTTGAAGGCGATTCGCCGCCGACCGAAGCCGAACTGGTAGAGATATTTAGTAAATACCAGAAGCCTGCTGCACCCGCGCCCGCACCTGCACAACCGCGTGCGGCGGCGCCGGAGGCCGCAATACCGTCTCGCAGATTGCCTGCAATTGGCGATGTCGGTGATCGCGCAACTGGCTTCCGTCAGCAGGTCGAAGAAACCGGCATGACGCCACAAGAGCGCCAGAGCGCTGTGCGCGGTTTTGCTGGATTTACTGGCAGTTTGCTTGCCGGTCCTGTTCTCGGTTCATTGGTGCGCGGAGCAGGCACGGCGTTCCCTGTTTTGCAGCGCTTTACAACGCCTCTTGCCACGTCGTTGGAGACAGGCGGATTTCGCACCGGCTTACCTGCGACGACTAGTAGAACAACTCGCGCAGTAGTCAGTGGCGCTGGCGGCGCTGGCGCCGCTGGTGGTGGCGCATTGGTAACAGACCCAGAGGCGGTGACTGAGGCTGCCGCTGTGGGAACTTTGTTGCCGCAAGTTTTGCCGCCCGTAGCCAAAGTGCTAGCAAAAGGTGGCGGCGCTGTTGTGGACGCACTCTCTGGGCGCACCCCAGACATGCGCGCTAACGAGTTGATTCGCACTGCCGCTAATAACGAGGTCAATGCGTTGCGGCAAGCAATTGCCAGCCGTCAAATCCCAATGCGGGATGCACAACCCGACGTTCCCGTTAGCAGATTGATTGCAGACTTGGACATGCCTGTGTTGCAAGCATTGCTTGCTCGCGCAGAACAGCGTGATCCGCAACAAGTGGTCAATGCGTTCCGCAAACGCGAATCGCAAGACATCGTTAATGAATTGACCCGTATTGCCGGTGGCCCAACTGCCGAAACGGCGCGTGCTGCCCGCGAAGGAACAAAAGAGTCACTGGCTGGTATCACTGCCCCGATGCGAGAAGAGGCTCTTGCCGCCGCTCGTCGCACGGGCAAAGTAGTTCCAAGGCTGGAGACAATTGCTGCTGAAGCAAGAGAAGAGGCCGCCAAACAAGTAGATATTGTTAGGCGACTTACTCCGGCAATTGAACGCGCAGAGGAATGGGCAAAAAGTTGGAGCAAACTGGCTGGACCTCGTTTTGCTCAACCCGGCGATCTTGCAGCAAGAATCCCCGCTGTAGTTGATAGGGCCGCTCAAGAATCATTGCGTTCAGGCGCTCGCGCTCGTGCTGCTGAAAACACAATTAAAATGAGAACCGAAAGGGGCGAAACGCCAATTACGGTTGGAAAACTTACGTCATCAATTGATTCTGTCCTGCGTAAACCTGACATTGCCGCAAACACGCAAGCAACGACTGCATTAAAGCGTATTAAAAGTATGCTTGCCGATAGAGCCATGGAAAACGGAGTTCTTGATCCTGCTGACGTATACGCTATTAGAAAATACGGCGTATCAAGCGTCATTGAGGAATTAAGCCCTGGCGCCGATATGAGAGCCAAAGAGAAGTTAACCGCAAGGGTATTGACTGAAATCAAGCCGCTACTGACTGAAGCAATCGAAAACGCTGGCGGCAAAGGCTTTGGCAACTATCTTGATAGTTTTGAAAAAGGCATGTCGTCCATTCGCGGCATGGAATTAGCCGATCAAATGCGTAAGTTGTACGCAAAGGGAACGCCAGAGGCTAAAGAGCAAATCATCAATTTGGTTCGCGGTGAATCACCGGAGGCAATTGAAGAACTGTTTGGCTCCGGTCGTTACAAGATTAGTGAAGAAATGGCTAAAGATATGCCATTCCTTACTCAACTTGCCGACACGTTGGATTTGGATCGCAAGGCAGTTCAACAGGCTGCTGCCGGTCGCGCTGCCCTTACTGAAGCGGAAGGCAAGGCCAGCGTTCGCGTTCGACTGCCATTCCTTACTCGTGCCTCCACAACGGTTAACGAGGTTGTGGCTGGACTTGAAAAGAAAATGAAGGCAGAAACGATGGACGTGCTGATCCGCGCCGCGCAGTCAGGCCGCGAGTTTAATCGCGTTCTAAACCAAATTCCGGCTCGTGAGCGAAACGTGTTCTTAAAGCAGTTTAAGAACGCAGAGTCGTGGAACAAGTTTGCTGGGCAAGTAGCGCAGGCGGCGCAGGTTCAAGTGACGAGCCGAGCGGCGAAGGACTATCAAGAAGCGCCTGTAATGATGAACTCGCTTGCTCCGCCTCCCGTTAATCAATTGAGGGCACAGTAATGCTTAAAGGCGCACTGAAATCAAAGACCGTTTGGTGGAACGTCCTGCTGGCCGTCCTTGGCGGGCTGGAGTTGATGGGCGGTCACATAACCGTGCTGTGGGGTCAGGAAGTGGCTGCGGCCATCCTGATGGTAGGTGCTTTGGCTAACCTTGTTCTGCGATCTGTCACCACGCAGGCGCTTTCGGAGAAGTGACGTGGACTATCAGGCGGCTTTTAACATTGCGATGACTATTGCGGCAGCCTTTGCCGGTTGGACGCTGCGCTCGATCACGACGAGTCTAGAGAACCTTCAGCGCGACCACAAAGAGATGCTGAACCAGTTTGTCCGACGCGATGACTACAAATCTGCCTTGGAGCGTATCGAGCAAATCCTGACGCGCATTTGGGACAAGTTGGACGAAAAGGCTGACAAGTAATGTGGGCCGCTTGGCTGTGGCGTTATGCGCCGCACGCACTGGTAGCGGCAGTGTTGGGTCTGTCATGTATATACGCTGTGTATACACTTCGGGAGCAGGGACGTGCGGAACTTAGGCCGCAAATTGAACGACTGGAGGCCGAGTTGGCAGCGGAGCGGGCTGATCGTGCGCGTGCTGAACGTGCTTCGGCTTCGTACCAGTCTGAAATGGAGCGCCTTCGGGAGCGTGCTGCTAATCGTACTGTTAATCGCACTCCTGTCCGGCTGTGCGTCAGCCCCCCAGCCCCGCCAGCCGGGGACCCCGCCCTCCGAACTAATGGTTCCTCCGCCACCACCGGGAGCGATGAGCGAACGGTTGGAGGCGATCCTAAAGCGGGGCCAGACATCGGAGCCGACCTCTACGCCCTAGCCGCTGCTTGTGACGCAGAGAACGCTAAACTACGGGCGTTGCAGGGTTGGATTAAAGATGGAGGCTAATCATGGACTGGGCGCTCGTACCAAACTTTAAGGCCGAAGAGTTCAACTGCTCGCACTGCGGCAAGAACGAGATGAAGCAGGAGTTTATGAACAAACTCCAAGCCCTGCGTAACCTCTACGGCAAGCCGATGAAAGTAACCTCCGGCTACCGCTGCGCCAAACATCCTATCGAGGCAAAGAAGGCACAACCTGGAGCGCACGCATCAGGCTGCGCTTGCGACATTGCTGTCGTAGGTGCGGACGCGCACAGACTGCTGAAGTTAGCCATGCAGATGGGCTTTACCGGTATCGGTGTGCAACAGAAAGGTAGCGGACGCTTTATACACTTGGATACTTTAGAGGGCGGACTTAGACCGAATATTTGGTCATATTAGGAGGCGTTATGCGTCCAGACGGCATCCCCGAGCGCTTCCAACTTGCCGGTCACACCATCAAAGTCAAAGTAATATCGCCTTCAAAGTGGCGGCATGGCAAAAATTGTGTTGGAATGTGGCTTCCTGACAAGTATGAGATTCACATCATAAGTTCTTGTAAAGGCACAAACCGGCAGCAGGTGTGGGCGCATGAGGCTATGCACGCACTCTTTGATGTCGCAGGTCATCCCGACCTGTCATCGGACGAACAACTCGTAGACCGAACTGGCCACTTGCTGCAACAGATGCTCACAACGATGGAGTAGACGATGCAAGCAAAAGCCACTGACGATCAAATCCTAAAGGCAATACAGGACGCTAACGGCATCCGAGCCGTCGCCGCTAACAAACTAGGGCTTAATGAACGAAGCCTGATGATGCGGCTAAAGAAGATGAAAGCGAAGGGATACATTATCCCTGAGTCCACGTACCAGCCCGGTGCAGTTAAGCAAGATGTAGAAAAGGCAGGATTCTCCTTTACCCCGCTGCCTGACGACGACGTTCCTATTGAGGAGTTAATCGAACAGCGCAAGCGCAAGTTCCTGCACAAGCGCGAACACGAAGAAGCCTCCAAACTCATTCCTATTAAGGTCAAACTCGGCGGCGCTATCGGCCTGCTGCACTTTGGCGACCCGCACGTAGACGACGACGGCTGTGACATTGAGGCCATCGAGCGTCACACAGAATTAGTTAACAAAACAGAAGGTTTATTTGCCTGCAATGTCGGGGACTCCAGCAATAACTGGGTAGGTCGTTTAGCCAGACTTTACGCCGACCAAAGTACGTCAGCGGCGCAAGCCTGGAAGATTGTTGAATGGTTTGTTGCTCGCTGCGATTGGCTTTACATGATTGCTGGCAACCACGATTTATGGTCTGGAGCGGGCGATCCGCTGCGCTGGATAGCCAAACAAAACGGTGCGCTTTATAAAGCCTCAGAAGCCCGTATAGCGCTTCGGTTCCCGAACGGCATGGAAGTGCGGGTCAACGCTCGCCACGACCACAGCGGCTCGTCTATCTGGAACCCGGCGCACGGTCCGATGAAGGCAGCCATCATGGGAACCCGCGACCACATCTACGTGGCAGGGCATAAGCACGAAAGCGCTTATAGCGTTTTGAAGGATGCGATTACGGGAATTACCATGCACGCGGTTAAGGTCGCCTCGTACAAGGTGTATGACCGTTATGCCAAGGATCGAGGGTTCAGGGACAACGCCCTGTCACCCTGCGTCCTGACGACCATCAACCCAGACTTGCCGCCTGACCATCCAGACTTGGTGAAAGTGTGGTGGGACCCGCAGGAAGGTGCGGACTATCTGACTTATCTGCGACGGCGCTGAAAATCTCAGCGCGTTCCCGAGCGGCCCGCAGGATGCAGTAGCGTTGGTGCAGCCGCTTGAGGAATGTCGTGCGACGTTGGCCGACGATCTCGTCATCAAGCAGGGCTTTGACCTGCTCTTCGTTCAGCGAGTTCAGTGTTTGGTTTAGTGAGCGCCAGTTGTTCATGGCGCTATTGTAAACGAATTATTTAAGCCGCTGCAAGTACAGGGCTTGTAGGGCGCATACGGTGTCGTCGGCGTCCCTGCCTTCGTACCACTCGCCCCTAGGCTGGAATAGCCCCTGAAACCGCTTCTGGCCGTCTGAGAGCCGTCCGCCCTTCGCCTTGACCTCTATCCAGCATATCCACGCCATGCCGTCGTGCATGGGCTTTACGGCTAGGAGGTCGGGTATGTCGTGACCGGCGCTGGCGAAGTCGATGACCTCGAAGTTGGCCTTGCGGAGGGCTTCAACTATCTCGGTGTGGTTGTTGTCACGACGTTTGGCGTAGCGCATGGGGCTATTATGCCGCTTCCGCCCTTGCCTTCAATCTGTTTACGCCAGGTTCGCCCCACAACTCCCTGACCATGCCACGGATGTGCGGATCGCCGTAGGCTTCCTTTACGTCGGTCAGGCTGCGGAGGATGTCGCCGACGTAGTTCTTAAGCCACGACGTGCGCTCTGCCCGCTGCGACCACTCGCCTACGTTGATCCGGGCAAGGTACGCATCGGCTAACCGCAGTTTGTGGTAAGGATTATTCCTTACCGACTCCCAATACCGGACATTGGCCTGCGACGCCCACGAGATGTCGCTACTAACGATCTGCTGCTGGATCATTGGGCTTCACCACACATTCAATCTGATACAGCCGCAGGGCAGGAATCTTGTTTTCCTTAAACCAACGCAGCACGGCCTGACGAGTCACGCCTAACGCCCGAGCGATCTCCGCTTGGGAACCATAAATTTTAAGTAGTTGCTTAGGGGTCATGGGCGCACTGTAACGACTGTTGACACCATAGTCAACATGCGTATACTTAACTCCGGGGATCGGCCCCGCTTACTGGAGACTACGATGGAACAAGACGACTTCCGCATCCTGCAAGAGCAGGAGCGCGACAGACTCATGGAACTGCACTGCCGTGCAGAACACGCCGCCTTCAACGTCATCGAAGGCTTGAACGAACTCAACCGCATCGAAGCCGAAGGCGCTTTCAAACTGCACCAAGCATTTGCCGAGTGCCTCGCCGCTATTGATGCTGCATCCGCCAAACTGAGGGAACCACAATGAAGGTCTACGAGAAGATTGCCGCTGTTACCGCCGAACTGTCCAAGATCGGCATTAGCAAGGACAGCAAGAACACATCACAGGGCTACGCTTTCCGTGGCATCGACGCTGTGTACGGCGCGCTCTCGCCCATGCTGTCAAAGCACGGGCTGTGCATCCTGCCTCGAGTCACCGACCGACAGGTTATCGAGCGCCAGAACCGCCAAGGCACGGCGCTGTTCTACGTCACGCTGACCGTCGAGTTTGACTTTGTAGCCGCCGAAGACGGCAGCAAGCACACGGTCATCACCGTAGGCGAAGCGATGGATTCTGGCGATAAGGCCAGCAACAAGGCGATGTCTGCGGCTTACAAGTACGCAGCCTTCCAAGCCTTCTGTATCCCGACTGAGGGCGATAACGACGCTGACGCCCACACACACGAAGTCTCTGCCACTGACCCTGCTGTCGAAGCGTCCGTAGAAGCCGCTACCACTATCGAGGAGTTAAACAACGTATGGAAAAGCCTAAGCGCCGAACAAAGAAAGACCCACTTGCCGATCTTCTCAACCCGCAAGACCCAACTCTCCGGCAAGTAATCGACGACGTATCTGCATACATCGTCCGTTACTCGCTGACGACCACGGAGGCCAGTTTGGAACAGATTATCGAAGAACGGTTAGCCGGTGATTGGAAGAATGGGTTTTTCGACAAAAGCAAAACCAAAGACCTTCGCATCCTGCGTGACCACTTGGAGGCGGTACGCATCGTGCGGGGCTGGTACGAGGTTCCGCCGCTATGAGTTTGTATACCAAGCCGTCCCGCTACAACCTGCGCTTAAGCATCGAGCAGTACAAGGTGCTGCTGGAGCGTAAGCGAGAGGCAGAGGAAGAGTGTCGGCGCATCCGCTACCGCGACTTGGTGCAAGCCTGGGGCGTGCGTCAGAGCGTGATCGGCACGGCCTTGCAGCGCGGCATCAAGCAGTACGACTACGTGCTGTGGAAGAAAGGAGAACTGCAATGACCCGCGATGACATTATCTGCATGGCGCGGGAGGCGGGATTTAATCAAATTTTGGCAACTAATGCTGGCGAAGACGTGTGGATTGACGATGGTTTTTATGTAGAGGAACTTAAAAATTTTGCCGTTCTTGTTGCCGCCGCCGAGCGGGAGGCTTGCGCTGAGGTGTGTTTTGACATGGCGCAGCAGCACAACGACATCCGTAGCGCGGCGCTGGA
>Ga0315901_10011045_pt1 | contig 10204 bp, 9 predicted proteins | sample LakEriMetagenome_10_FD_203761 | JGI IMG/M metagenome (GOLD analysis project Ga0315901, IMG submission 203761) | Freshwater fungal communities from buoy surface, Lake Erie, Ohio, United States - Buoy 2 MA116 | ecosystem: Environmental > Aquatic > Freshwater > Lake | place: USA: Lake Erie, Ohio... | reverse complement strand
CACGGCGCGATTCGTGCAGGGCAGGAGGGATTTGAACCCCCGACCGTCGGTTTTGGAGACCGATGCTCTACCAGCTGAGCTACTGCCCTCGGATGACGGGGGTCAGGCTACCAGTGGTTCACTCACCGTCCCTGGGTCGCCTCACCCAATCCGGCACACAGCCACTGCATCACCATGTGACCAACGATGAGCTGCAAGTCCTCGGAGATCTGCATATCGTCCACGGGAAAGTGGAGAGGATGCTGTGCGAGCGCCTTGCACTTTCCACCGTCGTATCCCAACACCGCAAACGTCTGCATTCCGAGGCGGTTGCCCATCTCGAGGGCATTGACGATGTTTGCGGAGTTTCCACTTCCCGAGAATGCAACCAGCACGTCCCCCGGGTCGGCCTTGACACGCAGTTGCTCGGAGAACACATTTTCGTATCCGATGTCGTTCGCCAGACACGTCAACACGGCACCATTCGCCGGCAGGGCTTCAATTCGTAGCCCGATTCCGCGCCGAACTCCGGCGCCATGCGTGAAGTCATTCGCCAAGTGAATTGCATTACCCGCACTTCCGCCGTTGCCGCACATGTAGATCGTCTTCTTGTCGTCCCATGCGCGCTGGAACGCCTTGGCAAGTACTTCGACTTGTTGGATCACATCGAGTGTCAGTGCCTTGGCGAGGCGCTCAGCGTATTTGGTGAAATGACTCATGCTCAAACAGTAGTCATAGTGGACGTCATTGCATGGCGAACAGCGAGCGATGCCGGTCGATGAATGACGAAGGCACCGACGAGCGGACCTCGCCATGCATCACTGCACCACACAAACCCATCTCTCGTGCGAGCGTGGCCCGAATATTGGGCATCTCGGGATGAAGCGCACTTTGACGACGGCACTCAGTAACGAAGCAGTTCACGTCGGCACCGATTTCCTCTGGCGTGCTTCGTGTCACCGAAACTTGATGCTCACTGAACTCTGCACCGCCTTCGAACCATCCCCACCCAACGTGGAATGCCTCCGCTATGGAGGCGTCCTGACGGTCATCCGTCGAGCACAGCCGCGCCGGGGTCCACCAGGTGAGTTCCGTCTCATGGAACGGCTGGGCATAAACGGCCACATCGACGTACAACACGGGGCGCCTCCCGACGATGCACAAGGCATCAGGCCCCGTGAGAGTCGAGACAGCCACAGTTGTATGCAGAGGCAAGTGCACGTCGAGAAACTCGGACCGGAAGCCCGAGGTTGCATAGTCCAATACTCCGTCCCGATTAACTGACAGAGGTTTTGTGACTCGATGTCCGAGGCGCACGACCTGGAATCCGCCTTCCACCAGTGCATGAACGGCCGGTACAAAATCTTCAATATCGCGATCGCGAACGGATCCATCCGACAGTGGCCGAGACAGATGTCCGAAATAGGCGGGGTCGCGCACGACCAGCACGGCATACGGTTGAGCCACGTCAATGCCCAACTTCAGCATCTGCCGGGCAAAGAGCGCCTTCTCATCGTTTCGGATTGGCAACTGCACGGAGAACCGATCGATGCGGTTGGCGCCAGAGAACAATGAGCCCTTGACTACTTCTGGTGCGAGTCGCGGCAGGATTTCCCCGACGCGAATGAGCGCAGAGACCCACCAACTAGGTGGCACACGGAGTAGGCGACCCCACACTTTGACGAGATAGTGGTTGGGCTGTTCGCGTCGGTTCCCAAAGGTCCATATATCCCGGTCCACTTCGCCGGTGTCAATGTGCCAAAGCCGTCGCTGCTCAGGTTCAAGGGCAACATGACCGAAAAATGAATACGTTGACATCACGATGCGTGGAGAAGGACGGGCGACTACCCGAAGTGCGAGGAGATAAGCGGTAGCGATGGCGGTGATTGCCGCTTTCACTGCCCGCTTGAGCATTAGTGCTGACGGGCCTCATGGAAATCACGGATGCATTCGACTGTTTCTCTCAGCTGCTGTGCATCGACGCTTACGCCGCGGTTCGACATACTTTCGGCAACTTCGATCAACGAATTGGCCGAATAGCCGAGCCGACGTAACGCTCGAGTCGGGAGCACCGATTTGAGCACCGTTCTGATTGCCTGTGGGGTCACTCTCCGCAGGGTTCGATGCATACGCTGGCCGGGGGTCCACGTGTACGACTTCGGTCGGCTGCCGGCTAGTTGGCGATTGATGATGAAACTCGCGATCTCCGATACCTCGGCTTGTGTTCTTGGAGTGCCGGCGAAGCGTGTGATGATCGCGGCAACCGACTGTTCCCAGAGCAACCTCTCGCCTCGATACTCTTCGTTGTCATACCACTCATGCAGTGGCATGCGTCGGTTCCATGTCGGCGAAACGTTTTCATCCGTCTCTGCACTTCGCAACCAGAGCAGCTCGTCAATTACCCACGTTATGCCGATGTACGGCGCCGTCATGTGAAACATCGCCTCGTACGCGTACGGACATGTGTAGTCATGCCGAAAGATCGTTGACCAGAGGTCCCGCCAGTGATCGCCGCGGATGACTCCGAGCATTGCGTAGTGTGGCACTTCGAATTGATACGCGCGCTGAACCTGATCAGCTACCAGGGCGGATTGAACGTAGTTGTTGTAGCCCGTATACCACTCTTCGCCGAGTACATTCCCGTTCTTGCAATAAAAACGGATGACTCGTCCTGTCGCCGCCCAGTGCGCAGGATTCTCATCGAGGTGCTCAATAGCCGAGGCAACGGCCGACGGCACGTACAACTCGTCATCTGACATCATCATTTGAAACTCACGGGAGACGATTCCGGTCGCGTATCGGAATCGTTCTTGGTAGCTCATTGGAAGATGCAGGTACTCGATGTTCTTTCCGAGTTCCGCAATCAGGTGGGAGTCGATTGCCTGATCCGATCCGTCAAGTACGAGCACTCTTGCACCGGTCCCGGACCAGAAGCGCATCAGACGCAGGGCGTACTCAGGGCGGTTGTACGTAGGCACAACGATGTCAAGCCGCGACAACAGCTGCCGAACATCATCCGAGAGACTTGTGAAGACTGACATTTCCTGAGCAGAACTCACAGCATCAAGGGATCGAAGTTGGGTAGTTGTGAATCTTTGTCGGAAATTACGGTTGGATGAGCCGGCCAGTCAAATGAGAACTGGGGATCGTTCCAGTTGAAACCTGCGTAACTTCCCGGCGCAAACTTCGTCGCAACGTAGTAATGACAAATGGTCTCGTCTCTCAACGTGAGGAATGCGTTGGCGCATCCACGCGGCAAGTAGATACTCCTCATCGACTCTGCCGTGAGCTGCACCGAGAACCACTGCTTGTACGTCGGTGATGCAGGACGTAGGTCCACAACGATGTCATGAATCGCGCCCGTTACGCACGAAATTGACTTCGCTTCCTGATGAACCCCCGTCTGGAAATGGAATCCTCGCATCGTCAGCGCCCGATGATTGTGGGAAAAGTTCCCCTGCAGAACCGTCGGATCAAGACCTGCAGCTGCGTACTCGTCAACGCAGAAGGATCGACGAAACACCCCCCTGTCGTCGCTATGCGGCTCGGCGTCCACGAGGACGACGCCTTCGATCGGCGTCGGGGTGAACTTCACTGAAACGCCTCAACTTTGAGATCGTACGGGAGCGGGGAAATCAGAGTTCCCGACCAGCGGTACATTTCCCGCAGCAAGCTCCGCATCTCAGGCCCGAAGTTCCAGGCGAGCAGCACGATTGTTCCGGGGTTTCGTTCCATCATTTCCGAAAACGAAACTACTGGAACCCGAGCACCGGACAGCATCTTCCCAATTTTCAACGGGCTGTTGTCGGCAACGACGTCGATATGTTCACTTGTCAGCGCCGCGATATTGAGAAGTGTCGTACCTCGCGAAGATGCCCCAACTGCACACACCCGCGAACCCTTCGCTTTTTCGGAAAGAACGACGTCGCGAAGATCTCTGCTGTGGTTCCTCACTCGCTCTGCGAAGTAACGCCACGTACCCGACAGATGATCCCCGATCGCGAGTTCATGTTCGAGCGCATGCTCCACGCGGGATGAGGCGACATACGAACCACGACGGATCCAAAGAATGTGCGAGCCGCCGCTGATGGGACTTTCGGCAATGTCTTCAATCACGAGACCGTGCCTACCCAGCAGCTGAACCATTTCTCGGAGTGAGAAGAAGAGCGGATGCTCGTGATACACCGAGTCGTACTGCAACTGCTCCAGAACCATGTCTCGCCTGTGATATTCGATTACTCCGATTCCGTCATCGGCAAGAAGATGTGATAGGGCAGCAATTGCCTCAAGTGCAAACGGAACGTGGTGGAAGTTCCGGACGAACACGACGTCAGCCGTGCCGAATTCACATTTGACCGACTCAGCCGTTCCAACGACGAAGTATTCGTCAATTGTGGGGATTCCGCTTTCGATGGCCAAAGCGGCGATGTTTCGCGCCGGCTCGACACCTTGCACCCGGATACCCCCGTTCGCGAAAGGACGGAGGAAAGTACCGTCATTGCTCGAGCCGTCAACGACGAATCGCGGCAGTCGCCCGAGCCTCCCCACCACTTCGGCATGGAATCGGACACTGTGGTCCCTGGTCGTCTGTGCCGAACCCATCACCCACGGGTAGTCGCGGAACATCAGATCGGGATCAACGTCGTCATGAAGTTGCACCGATCCGCACTGCACGCAACGCACGACGTGCAGCGGGTACAGGAGATCCGGTGCGGACGAGTTCGGGAAGGCATTCGCAAGGGGCAGTGGCCCGAAGTCCATGATCGACTCCAGCCCGCGATGCGCACACAAGCGACACTCAGTCACGCGGAGAACGGCGGGTGAGTTCATAGGTCGCCTCTAAAGAAGTGCGATGACGCGAGCACCTCGAGGCTCGTATGCCGGACGCACCACAACACGGGGAGCGACCGCACTGACGATGTCCGCGAGGATGTGCGGTTCGGCAAGAACCAGAAGAAAGCCACCGGCCCCGGCTCCGCAGATCTTGCTTCCCCATGCACCCGACTGATCGGCGATGCGTGCCAATTCGTCAATTTCACCGTCGGCGACGTTTGATGCAAGGCCCTTTTTCAATTCCCAACCTCGACGGAGAATTGCTCCGATTCCTGCCGCGACGTCGCCGCCACCCGAAATTTCGAGCTCGCAGTCGAGCGCAAGTCCGGTGAGGTCGTTGAGCAACCCGACGTTTTTCGATACTCGCGATTTCTGTTCGCTGAGAACCGATTGGGACGGTCGCTGTACACCCGTCCATACGAGCGCAGTGGCATCGAATAGCTGCTTGATTCCACCGTCGGGCAGCCACAATGGGTGAACGGTAACTCGGCCCGACGTCTCGAATGCAATGGAATTCAGGCCACCGAAAGCAGCAGCAAACTGATCTTGCTTGCCGATCGGCCGACCCAGTCGCTGAATCTCCACCTCACATGCTTCATCGGCCAGTTGTCCGGCCGATACCACGTCACCGCGCAACTCATGAAGAGCGAGCAGGAGCGCAACAGCGAAGCTGCTCGAGGAACCGAGCCCCGAAGATGCAGGAACGTCGGACGAGGTAGAAATATGCAGGGGTTCATCGACAGGCACGAGTTTGAGACACTCCCGTGCCGTCTCATTGCGAATCTCGTCGAGAGACTGCACACTCTCAGCCTCGAAGTAGCTCAACCGGTAACGCTCGTTGAACAATCCGGCCTCACGTCGATTCACGTTCACGTAAACAAATCGGTCGATCGTGGTGCTAAGTACCCGTCCACCGTGTACCAAGTAGTGATCGGGGAAATCCGTTCCCCCGCCGGCGTAGCTGATCCTGAGGGGTGCGGCGGTACTCACGAGTTTGGGGCGTCGCGAAAACATCACCATGATCTCACCTGCTCGTATTGGCGTTCGATGAGATCAATTGCATCACTGAATGAGGCTACTTGCAGAGTTCCTGGCGGAAGTTGTTCGCCAACATGACTGCCAATGAGGACTCCCACACAGCCTGCGTTGTATGCCGTCTGCGCATCACGAACGTCGTCTCCCACGTACATCACCCTTTCGGGATGGAATTGCCACGTTTCTGCTGCTTGCAGGATCATTCCCGGTCCCGGCTTTCTCATGCGACTCACCACCGACCAGTGCTCTTCGTTGCACAGCACACCGAGAAGCTCGGCGCCCAAGAGCTCGAAATCGAGTGCCATACGTTCGTGAATCCGTCGGAGTGTCTGACGTTGGAGATCACCTGTGGCAATACCTGCCTGATTTGTGACAACGACGAACGTGAAGCCGCGCCGAGCAAGTTCACGTACGGCATTTTCCGCATCTTCGCGCCAGGTGAACGCGTCCACCGAGGTGACGTACATGCCGCGAGGCGGTCGCACATTGATGGTGCCATCCCGGTCAACGAGCAATATCTTCTTCGGGCTGAGAGTGCGTTGTGCATGATCACGACGCTCAGGGGATGAGATGCTCACGTACCCGCCCCGAATCTCGAGCGCCCACACGCGATTCAAATTCGACAGCGACTGCAGAGCAATCGGCAGTGCGCTCTCGCTGTCGACATGGCGATCCAGCGCCATGATGATGTCGCGCTTGGCGCACAACATATAACCGACCTCCACGTGTTCGTGGCCGCCCACGCCCCGCTCAGTGGCGTACTTTGCGCTCAAGGCATCGTCTAGCAGGACGTTTCCAGGTGACTTTCGATCAACGCTAAGGACGATTCCCGCATCGTGTTCATACTGCAGATCCTCGAGCGCGGTCCAGTCAAGGCGTGCGTAGTTGTCCGAATACAACAGCAGAAAGTTGTCGGCAAGCAGATGTCGTGCTTCCAGAAGACGCCGACCTGTTGACCACTCGGCAGGACCGACCGAGTGATCAATCTTCATTCGTCCCCACTGGTTGCCTACATGGTCAACGATCTGGTCGGCGCGGTACCCGGACAGAAGCACGACATGCTCACAGCCGCTCCGTTGCAGCTGAGCGAGAAGATGATCGAGAAAGGGTCGCTCACCGACCCGAACAAGCGCCTTTGGGCGATCGTCGGTGAGCGGGCGGAGTCTCTCGCCACGTCCACCGCAAAGGATGACCGCCTGTCTCACGCGTGAGAGTCTCCGAGAATCGAGCGAACCGTTCGCTCAATCCCCGATTCCAACGACACCCGTGGCGTGAACCCGACTTCGCCACGAAGTCGGGTCGTATCGGCCCATGGACCATCGATGGTCTCGGCGTCAGGAATACGGACCTTTGACCCCATCACTTCGGCAACCAGTCGGGCTACTTCAAATGCGGCCGTCGCGCGTCCGGCACCAACGTTGATGATTCCCGTGGGACCACCGGGCTGCAACACTGCTCGCACGGCCCGCGCAACGTCGTCAACGTAAATGAAATCGCTGAGAGCACCCGGGGTGCGCAACACCGGAACTTCTCCGCGGCGGAGTGATTCAACAGCTGATGGGACGAGAGACTGCTGTCGCTGCCCGGGACCGTAACTGAAGAAGATTCGCAGCCACACCAACTCGACACCTCTCTCCCGACATAGAGCATCAGCCGCATTGAACTGAGCAAGCTTGTGGGCGGCGAATACCGACGGCAATTCCGGTGCGTCGTCTTCTCGTAGCGGTCCTTTTCGTGTTCCGTACTCCCAGCCGCTTCCGGCGACGACGATTCGACGCACTCCCTCCTTTGTCGCGCAGTCGATCAGCCGAAGTCCAACGATGAGGTTGTACAAGCTGTTCTCCGCGGAGTAGTCCGGAAGTCCCTGCCATGCGAGGTGAACGAGAACGTCGGGATTGTGGTTGGCAAACAGATGTCGGTACTTCTCCGCATCAGCGAGATCAAAGGTCGACGTGTCAACGGTTGTACCGGCGATGCTCAGTCCCGAACGTCCGGCCGCCAGGACATGATCACCTTCGCTCAGGGCGAGTAGTCGACGTCCGATGAACCCGGTTCCACCCGTAACCAGATAGGTCAACGGCTGCTCACGATTCAGCGCCATCGCTCATTTCGCTCTCTGTCCACGTCTCACGAAGCTTTGCGATTCGATTCGTCCTTGCTCCACGAAAGTCAGCTTCCGTGAAGCCCACTCGGCGAAAGAAATCGACAAGCTCCGCACCACCGCGGTCAAGATCCCACTCGGGCCTGTACAGGTGGGCGAGCTCGGTGAGAATTCGATCGAAACTCACCCGGTACGTGCGTTCGTCACCTCCGAATTCTCCGGTAAACACCAGTTCACTTCCCGGTACCGCTCGTTGGGCTGCTTCCGCCAAGTCGCGGACACGATAGTTGCCGTTCGGGATGCCGACGTTGTACGAGCGGCCATTGACCAGGTTCTCGTCGGCTTCGATACCGGCAATGAACGCACTGCACACGTCACGAACGTGAACGACGGGACGCCATGGCGTTCCGTCGCTCTTGATCTCGATTCGACCGGTGGTAAATGCGCATGCAACGAGGTTGTTGAAAACAATGTCGCACCTGAGACGTGCGCTCGCACCGAACACCGTCGATGGCCGAAAGCACGTGACGATGAAGTCCTCCGAACGCAACTTCTTGATCTCGACTTCTGCTTCCCACTTGGTACGGGCATAATCCGTCAGAGGATTCTTTTCGCTGTCATCTTCGACGACGTCGCAGTCCGAACGTGAAATGCCGTACATGCTTTGGGACGAGGCGTAGACGAATCTCCTGACTCCGACACTCTTCGCCAGCTCTGCGAGCCTCACCGTTCCTCGCAGATTGATCTCATCGGTCAATCCGGGCTTGAATGCACCGAGTGGATCATTCGACAGACCCGCCAAGTGGATGACCGCATCGTGGCCCTCAATCTCCCAGCCCTCAACGTTGCGAACGTCACGAATCAGTTGTTGCCGGGGACCGCGGACTTGCTCCAACAGGCAATCGCTGAAGTAGCCGACATCGAGTCCGGCAACTTCATGTCCGCGCGATTCGAGGACCTCGGTAAGAACGGTGCCGATGTAGCCGAGATTTCCGGTGACGAGAACCTTCACTGCTTGCCCTCCTGGTATGAGACGCCGGGAACCGCGCCGGTTATCACCCTTCCGTTCGAAAAACCGATGACCCGATCACAGGCTGCAAGAGTCGACGTCCGATGCGCGATCGCAACGATCGTTCGCGACCCCTTCAAACTGAGCACGGTGTCCATGACTGCGGTCTCCGTCGCTGCATCAAGGGCGCTCGTCGCCTCATCGAGAACGAGCAGAGACGGGTCGCGGTAGAGCGCTCGCGCGATACCGATTCTTTGTCGCTGGCCACCGGACATCCGAACACCCTTTTCACCGACAACGGTCTGGATTCCGGAAACTTGTGACTCGACGAAGTCATCCAGACGGACCTCGTGAACAACCTTCCGAAGCTTGACTTCATCGATCTCGTGACGTGGTACACCGAGGGCGATGTTCGCCGCAATTGAATCATCGATGAGGAATATCGATTGTGGTACGTAACCGACATTTCTTGTCCATCCGGAGTCGATACCGGTTATCGATCTTCCGTCGATTTCAAGAGATCCACTGGTGGGTGTGAGCAATCCCAGGAGTACATCGACCATCGTGCTCTTGCCCGCCCCACTCTCACCGGTGATTCCAACGAATTCACCGGCGCGAATTTCAAGGGTGACATTGTCGAGTGAATTGCGCGCCGCCGAAGGGTATCGGTACGAGACGTTGCGAAAGCGAATTCGCTGCCATGACACCGGCACGTCACCGCTCTCTCGCAATTCCCCGGTCGGTGAAACCAACACTTCATAGGTCAACTGCAATAGCGGTCGGTTGAATCGCATCGACTGGACTGTTGCGCTGATTCTGTTCACTGACGGCATCGTTCTGAAAGCAGTCGCAGCAAACAAGCCGAGTGTCGTCACCATGTTGGTGGGTTCAACGTTTTGAGCAAGCAGCACGAAAACGAGCACACCGAACGAGATCATGCTCAGAACTTCGAGCCAGAGGCGCGGCACGGCCTGCATGACTCCGTACCTTCGCATGATATTCCCCTTGCGGGCCGTCGCTAAGGAAAACGCCGTAAGTGGAAGTTCGAGTCGATTCAGAACCAACAACTCCTTCACACCTGCGAGCCCTTCTTGCAGAGCCTGTTGTGCTTCGCCGGTGAGCTCGTTCGAAGTCCGACCCCATCGTTCAAGTCGCCGCCTGGACTGGACGTGAAGCAGCGCTGCGCCGGCACCCAGGAAGACGAGTGTCACGAGGGTTCCTGCGGGTTCAACGACGAGCAGCAGCGT
>Ga0315901_10011036_pt1 | contig 10207 bp, 7 predicted proteins | sample LakEriMetagenome_10_FD_203761 | JGI IMG/M metagenome (GOLD analysis project Ga0315901, IMG submission 203761) | Freshwater fungal communities from buoy surface, Lake Erie, Ohio, United States - Buoy 2 MA116 | ecosystem: Environmental > Aquatic > Freshwater > Lake | place: USA: Lake Erie, Ohio... | reverse complement strand
TCCGCTCTGGCATTGATGCGGCGCTTACGCGCGCCAAGCGTGGCGGCGAGCGACCAGCGGCGGTTGCCCTCTGTATGGCGGGGATTGATACGCCGCGCGACGCAAAAGCGGTACGCGGCGCGCTCGCTGGCCGAGGATCGGCGCGCATTGCGGACCACCTCTCTACACGAAACGACTCCGAGGCGGGTCTCCGTGTGGCAACCACCGACGGCGTTGGGATCGCGATTGTCGGCGGCGCCGGCGTGAACGCGATCGGCGTGAACGAGAAGGGGAAGACGGCGCGCTTCGCCGCACTCGGCGACATCTCTGGCGACTTTGGCGGCGGCGGCGGACTCAGCGTTGCGGCGCTCGGCGCAGCGGTACGCGCCTACGAAGGGCGTGGTCCACGAACGAGTCTCGGTCGCGCCATCTTGCGCACCACCGGCTTCACATCACTCCGCGCGCTTCTTGACGCGGTGCTGGAGGACCGCGTCCCTCACGGTGGGATTGGTGCACTCGGACGCGTGCTCTTAGAAGAGTCAGAGCGCGGTGATCGAGTGGCGCGCGAGATTGAGACATTAATGATTGATCACGCCGTTGCCTACGCCGTTGCGGCGCAGCGCCGCGCCCCTTCGCGCCGAAAGCGCATCCCGATCGTGCTGATCGGCAGCACGATCCTCTCATCGCTCCCCGGCTATCGTTCTCGCCTCTACGCGGCGCTCGTCGCCGCAATTCCAAACGCCGAAATGCGACCACTGCGTGAACCACCAGCGCTTGGTGCACTGCTCTATGCGCTCGACGAGTCTGGCGCTGGACCCGCCACACGCACGCACGCCGAAGCGTCACTGCGCGCAGCGATCAAGAAGGCGAAGCCCGTAAAGATCTAGCGCGGAGTAGCGCGATCTAGCGCGCGAAGCGCGGAAGGTTCGCTGCGTGCGCCGCAAGGAGCTCGCCGCCGATCACCTCTGCAACGTCGTGGCTCGGCACGAGCGGATTGAGCGCAAGTGCGTCGATCGCAGCCGCGCGGTCGCCTGAGAGCGCCGCAGCGACCGTTGCCTTACCGAAAGCGCCGAGTTCCAGGATCAGATCGCGGCGCGCGCCACCAAGCGGCGCGATCGGGATTGGCCGTGCGCCGGCTGCGTCAACATCACTGAGCACCTCAATCACCTGATCGTCTGGAAGATCGGGGATTGCGCCGTCATTACGGACGTTGACGACGAGTTTGGCCGGCTTCGCGCCCGTGAGCGCCGCGATTAGGTCGAGCGCCGCCGCGGAGTAGAAGGCGCCGCCGCGACTCTCTAGAAGTTTTGGCTTCTCGGCAAGGTTAGGGTCCTTGTACATTTCAACGAGCTGCGCTTCAATCTTTGCCACCTCAAGTCCGCGCGTGCCAGCGGCGCGCTGTTCAACGATCACCTTCTCCGGCTCTGCGTAGTAGCGCAGGTAGTAACTCGGAATGGCGCGCTCCTCACGCAGCTGTGCTTCGCTCCAGCCGGTCATCTCGGCGAGCTTCGCACTCTCGGTTGTAATGAGATCGGCAAGTTTCGGCTGACCATCCACGCGAATCTCTCGATACCAGGCGCCGTGATTCAGTCCCGCCGACTCAATCTCCACGCGTTCAGGCGCAACGCCGAAGTGTTTCGCCGCGTTGCGCTGCAGGCCGATCGCTGAATTGCAGAGACCAACGGCGCGATGCCCTGCGCCGATCAGCGCCTGACTCACCATGGAGACAGGATTCGCGAAGTCGAGCAGCCATGCCTTCGGGCTGCTCTTTGCGAGCGCTTCGGCGATCTCGATCGTGGGCGGCACGGTGCGCAGCGCCTTTGCCCAGCCGCCCGGACCGACCGTCTCTTGCCCGAGTACGCCGTGTGGGAGTGGGATTGACTCATCCTTGACGCGCGCAGCAGATCCGCCGATGCGGTACTGCACGAGACAGGCGTCTGGTCCGTCGAGCGCCTCGTCACGCGAGGTGGTGAGCTTCAGTCGCCCGCTCCAGCCGGCCTTGTCGAGCATCCGTTTCGCCAGGCCACCGAGGATCTCAAGGCGCGCAGGGTCAAGGTCCATCAAGACGAGTTCATCCAGGGGTGTGCCGAGCCTCCCCTCGCCGATCCCCTCAATGAGTTCGGGGGTATAGGTGCTCCCGGCCCCAATGATGCTGACCTTCAAAGACCCCCCTCTACTGCGGTTCTGAGCTGATTCTAGGCTCCCTCCACGTTCAGCCCCCCGCAAAGGTTGCGCCCACCGCACCCCACCCCCCGCACCACCCGTGTGAGGCGTATTCGTATGCTCAGCAGGCTCTCTCCGCTGGAGGGTGCTTTCGCGAGAAGCAGGAGGGACTCATGAATCAGAGGAAGTGGCGTCTCAGCGCGATTGCCGCGGTGATGATGCTCCTCGCCGTCGCGTGTGGCGGCTCAACGTCTTCGACGGAGCCAACTGAAGTGGTTCAGTTGCGCTGGTTCGTTGGCCTTGGAACTGGCGATAACGTAGAGACACAGGTGCCTGTGCAGCAGGCAGTAGTTGATAGGTGGAACGCGGCGAATCCAAACATTCAGGTCACCCTTGAGGTGGTGCCGAACGCGGACGCCAAGAACACCCTGCTCACACAGAACGCGGCAGGGAACCCGCCAGATGTCGTTGGGCCGGCTGGCGTCGCCGGCTCAAACGGATTCTACGGACAGTGGCTGGACTTGACGCCGCTCATCGAAGAGTCGGGTTATGACCTTGCGCAATTCCCAGCGGCAGCTGTTGAGGCATTTGCAGTCGGCGGACAAGGGCAACTCGGTCTTCCTTTTGCCTCGTTCCCGTCATTCATGTACTACCGCCCGTCGCTTTTTGAAGAGGCTGGGCTCGAACTACCACCGGCAGAGTACGGCGGAAAGTACATGCTGAACGGTGCAGAAGTTGACTGGAGCTGGCAGACGGTACGTGAGATCGGCATGCTCTTGACAGTCGACAGTGCTGGCAAGAATGCAACCGAGGCAGGCTTCAACAAGAATAAAATCGTTCAGTACGGCTATGCGCAGCCATGGAACGGCGCCCCTGAGTGGGGTAGTTGGTTCAAGCCAGGTCAGTTCCTCCAGTCAGACGGCAAGACACTTGCTGTTCCAGATGGATGGATTGACGCTTGGCAGTGGTACAACGACGGCGCATTTAAGGATTACTTCATGCCGAACGCGGACGTCGCCGCACTAGAGGAGTGGGGCCAAGGCAACGCCTTCCCAACAGGGAAGATCGCAATGGGCCAGTCCTACACCTGGTATACGTGCTGTCTCGGCGACGTTCTCGGTGAAGATTGGAACATCGCGCCGACCCCGTCGTACAACGGGACGATCAGCAACGATCTGAATGCGGACACCTTCCGTATTTCGGCTGGTAGCAAACACCCGAAGGAGGCATTCCAGTTCATGACGTATCTGCTCGGCGAGGCATCGGCAGAGCTGCTCGTCATCTACGGCGGCATGCCAGCCCGAGAAGCAGACCAGGACGCGTTCTTCGCGACCCTGGACGAGCGATTCCCGCAAGGCGTGAATTGGGACATTGCAAAGGCGAGCTACGCCAATGCATCGAGCCCAAGCGCTGAGGCGTACATCCCGAACTACCTGAAGGCTCGGGAGTACATCTACAGCGATTTCACGCCACGGCTGACGAAGGCCTCAATGAACGTGTCCGATTACGTGACGAATACGTTCCTTCCGGCCCTTCAAGCGATCGCGGACGAGGCGGAATAGCCACCGCGGTCTCTTAGCGCAAACAAGAAGTCACTCGGGGCGGGTGCGACGAGGTCGCATCCGCCCCGAAACTACCGCCAAGATGTCGGCAGAAGAGCGAGTGTGGGGAGTGAACATGCGCATCTTTAGGAACAAATTGGAACAGCGCGAGGCGAAGTGGGGATTCATCTTCATCTCACCGTGGTTGATTGGCCTCACGGTGTTCTATGCCTTTCCTATTGTCGCAAGCCTATTACTCACCTTTTTTGACGCATCCCTTACTGGGGCTAGCCGTAGCTTTGAATTCATCGGCCTGGATAACTGGATCAGATTCTTTGGCGATCCGCAGGCCTGGAACGCTCTTGGAGTCACATTCCGATTCATGTTGATCGCACTCCCTGTTGGGATTCTTGTGCCCTTGTCTGTCGCACTGATTCTCAACAGCAAGGCGTTGATGGCCCCTGGCACGTTTCGAGTCCTCTGGTTCCTTCCCTACGTCATCCCATTCGTCGCAGGGATCATCGGCTGGACTGGCGTGATGGGGCAGAACGGACCTCTGAACACTCTGATCTCTCTTTTTGGCATTGAGGAGCCACCCCTCTGGGTGAACGATCCCACCCTGATCTATCCCGCCCTCGTCTTGATGGGAATCTGGGGGATAGGTTCGGCCATCGTTGTCTACCTCTCTGGCCTCGGTAGCGTGCCGACGGAGCTCTATGAAGCGGCCACTGTCGACGGTGCTGGATGGTGGGCAAGCCTTCGCCACATTACGCTCCCAATGATCACTCCGGTCATCTTCTACACGCTCATCCTGGGGGTGGCAGGCAGCCTGCAGTACTTCTTGGTGCCGCAGGTCTTAAACGGAGGGAACGGCAATCCAGAAGGAACGACGAGCTTCTTCAACATCTATCTCTTCAAGAACTTCTTCACGTACCAAGACCCTTCATATGGAGCCACCCTTGCGTGGGTGCTCTTCATCATCACGCTCGGGCTCAGCCTGATCCTATTCGGAACGCAGAAGCGCTGGGTCTACTACGCAGGAGGCGACAAGTGAGCGCAATTGACGGTCTAAGCGCTGAAGCTGCGGCAGCCGAACACATTGAGTCCAAGCGGCGAGTCTCGACGCGTCGCAGGGTCCTCGCCACGTTTGCGGTTGCGATCCTTACCTTCCTCTTTTTTGCACCGCTCTTCAACCTGGCTTCCATCAGCCTGAAAGATCCAGACCAGGTTTACGCGGCTGGTTCACCGCTTTATCCGGCGCGCGCAAAGCAGGTGGAGGTTGACGGAAAAGAGCGACCCGTGGTGCTTGTCCCACAGGATGACGGCAGCTTCAAGGAGTTGGTGCTCGTCAAGCCCGGTCGGCAGGAGAGCCTGCTCGCCGATCCTGCGGATGTGTCGAAGACTATTCTCTGGCAGGGATCGTGGCGCACGCTGGAAAATGCATGGGAGTTCTCGGCCACGCTCAATAACTTTGGTACCGTGTGGGAGATTCTCGACTACCCAACACTTTTAAGGAACACACTCATCATCGCGGTGGTTGGGACGATTGGCACCGTGGTGAGTTGCGTCCTCGTTGCGTACGGATTTTCTCGCCTTCGTTTTCCAGGTCGCGGGAAACTCTTCCAGATTATGGTCGCCACGATCTTCATCCCAGGTACCGTAACGCTGATCCCGACCTACATGCTCTTCCTCAACCTCGGCTGGGTGAACACGTGGCTGCCCCTCCTGGTGCCGACCTTCCTTGCGAATGCCTTTGATGTGTTTCTCATTCGGCAGTACATGATGACAATTCCTCGCGAACACGATGAGGCCGCTCAGATTGAGGGGGCGAGCCCGTGGCAGACCCTGCGATATGTGATCATTCCGCAGTCTCGACCCGTGATCATCGCCGTCACAATCTTCCACTTCGTCTATTCGTGGAACGATTACTTCGGACCGTTGATCTACCTATCAACGAAACCAGAGCTGCAAACCCTCGGCATCGGGCTCTCCCGATTCTCGAGCCAGTATTCTGCGCGCGTTGGGTATCCAGAGGCGGCGACCCTGATGACGATTGCGATCCCAATTGTCCTGTTCATTATCTTCCAGCGCTACTTCGTGCGCGGAGTGGTAGTCACGGGGGTCGACAAGTAGTAGGGATTAAGACGGAGCGCTCCGAGTGGCTCAGGCGACCCAGAAGTCGCGGCTGAACAGCATCAGAAGAAGTGCGAGGATCAACGCGGATGCGAGGCTCCACGCCCGATCAAACCAAGGCCGCCGACCGAGGCCCGCGAGCCAGATGGGGAGGGCGGGAACGATCGCAATGTAGCGAATGGTGCTCTGGTGGTCGCCGCTCAGCCCACTCGCCGCGATCAGCGCGAGGCTGAACGCCGCGATCTCCACCTGCCGTTGGCGCAACAGGGCGAGCGACGCAACGAGCGCGAGAATGAGCGAGATCCGGTCGAGTGCGTAGGTGACGAGCGCTTCGCGACCCTGTTCGAGGGCATATGCGGCACCAGTGACCCACGCGGCGAGGCTGTCCGTGACGGAGAGATAGCCGCGCCCGAAGTAGAAGTCCTGCAGGCGCGCCCACCCTTCGCCGAGTGCGGAGGTGCGCCAGATGAGATGGGCAACGATCGGTAGCCCAATGGCGAGCAGCGGAAGCGCAGCAAAGAAGATTGGCCTGATGCGGCGCGTACGCATGCCGCGAAGTGCGGAGCTGAACGCGGCGCTGCCCCCAGCGTTCCACCAGATGATGGCGAGCGGAATCGCGGTGAGGACACCGTGCGCACGTGTCAGTGCTGCCGCGGTGGCGAGAGCACCGGCCAAGAACCAGCGCTGCCGAAGCGCGAGTGCGATCGCGCCGAATGCAAGACCAATGAAGAGTCCTTCGGTGTAGATTTGCGCAAAGAAGAGCGCACCTGGGTAGATCAGTAGATAAGTAGCGGCACGCGTTGAGAGCCCCGCTGCATCCTCGCTGCTCTGATCCACCTTCTTAAAACGACGTCGAACCAGGTCATCGAGTGCAAAGAGCCCGGCGAGCGTGCCAAGTAGCGTGATGATGAGCCCAGCGAGAGTCGCGGTTGCAATGGCATTGAGTCTGATGAGCGAGAGCGGTACCGCCACAACGCTAATCAGTGCTGGGTAGAAGGGGAAAAACGAGTAGTTGCGCGGGATCTCTTTGTTTGTGTCCGGATCTGTTGCGGTGCCGGCGATCGGATCGTCATAGCCGCCAACCGCAATCCCAAGGTAGTACTCGCTATCCCACGCTACCTGCTGGTTCAGGAAGTCTTCGTTGAGGTAGTCCTTGAAGAGGTTGTTGCCGAGCTCTGTCTCCCACGAGCTCCAGGAGACGGCGTAGTCGGGTCGCACGAGTCTCACCCGTTCGTAGCTGATTGCTTGGAATGAGATTACGATTACGGCCCAGAGCGCCCAGATTGTGACGATGGTCTTGCGCTGGCCGTCGAGCCACGGAAGTCTCACGAAGGAACGGCCTCTGTCTTCCCGCTCGCTGCGGATCGGTACGCCGCCTCCATGATGGCGACTGCCGCAGGACCACACTCGTCAAGGAGCGACGGTGCACCGTTGATCACCGCGACCATGTGGGCGATCTGCGCGGCATAGATGCTCGGATCGCAGTGGTCAGCCTTCGTGACGACTGGACCAGGGAGCGTCTGCTCCTTGTCAGTCTCGGCCCCTTGGACAACGGCAGTAGGGAAGAGGGTTGCGGTGCCACCCTCGCCATAGAGGCGGAGGCTAGACTCTGGTCCATCGGCGTAGGGCTGCCACCATCCCGCTTCAACCTCCGACCAGGTTCCGCCCTCCCAGTCGATGCGGATGCTCGCCGTATCCTCAACATCGCCGCTGATGAAACGGCGCGCGGTACGAGCCGAGACGGCAAGCGCCTTCGGCTCGCCGAGGACGAATCGCAGCGTGTCAATCGCGTGGATCCCCATGTCTGCAACAGCGCCGCCGCCAGCGAGCTTCGCCTCCGTGAACCAACCTGATGGACCCCAGCCGGTGTGCACCCCGCACCCGCGACTTCGGTAGACCGCACCGATCGCTCCCGCAGCAACCTGATCGCGCAACCAGGTTGCCTCCTGGTCCACACGCCACATGTGCGCCGTTGCAGCGTGCAGCGCGTTGGCGCGCGCGCGATCTGCGAGCGACTTCGCATCGGCGTAGCTTGTGGTCATCGGCTTCTCGATGAGGAGGTGCACGCCAGCGTTGAGGAGTCGCATTCCGACCGGTGCATGCATCGTATTCGGTGTGCAGAGGACGGCAACGTCAAACTCGCCGCGCCCCGCCGCTGCAACAAGGCCCTCCTCGCCGTCGAGCCACGGGACGTTGGCAAGCGTCGCCAGTTCGCTCGCACTGCCGCGTCGGCCGGCAACAGCGGCGAGCGTCGCCCCATCCGTTGTGGCGATCGCGGCCGCATGGATCTTGGCGATGTATCCACCGCCGTGGATCGCGAAACGGATATCGCGGCTCACTGCGTCGACCTCACGTGAGGCTATGGCTCAGCCGGCCGCCATTGCGGCGGCAACCTTCTTCAGTGCGTCGGGATGGCGCTGCAACTTCAGCAGGGCTTCGACCGCCTGGTCAATCCCCTCCTTGCCGGCACGGAAGATATTTTCGTCAAGGTAGATCTGCTCGTGCTTCGCGGCCCGATCAGCCACTGGCGTATGCCAACTCTTCGGATCCATCTGCTTCGCGTACTGCATCGGCACGGGCATACGTGAGAGGTGCGGCTGGAAGAGCTCGTAGTCGCTCATCGACTCGTAACCGACCCAGCAGCCGATCCCCTCTGCATCAAGCGCCTCGCAGACGGCGGCATTGCCGACGTTGCCGTAGGCGTTTGGATCGATCGCGATGATGAAGCGGTAGAAGGAGAGGCGCGTGACGCGGTCAAAGACCTTCAGTGCACGGACGCCCTTCACCTTGGCGAGCTGCTCCTCCATGTAGCGGCCGTTCGCCTCGCGCTCCGCACGTTGTGCTTCAAAACGATCCATCTGCGTGTTCAGAAGCGCCGCGTGGAGCTCACCGAGTCGGAAGTTTGCGCCGAAGGTGAACTCCTTGCCGGCGTCATCCTTTGCGCGACCGCAATCAATCAGCGAATGCGCGCGTCTCGCCAGCGTTGCATCTTTGGTGAGGAGCGTGCCGCCTTCACCTGCGGTGAGGATCTTGGAAGACTGATGGCTGAATGAGCCGAAGTCGCCGATGAGGCCAACACCTTGTCCACCCCACTCCTTCCCCTGGCTGTGCGCACAGTCTTCAACAATGGCGAGCCCGTGCTTCTTGGCGATGGCAACGATCGCATCCATATCTGAGACAACTTGGCCGCAGTGCACCGGCATGATCGCTTTGGTGCGCGGCGTAATTGCCGCCTCGACCGCCTTTGGGTCGATCGTCCACGCTTCGGGCTCAACGTCCACCACCACAGGGAGAGCACCAGCGGCAATCGGCGCGTAACCGGTTGCGGCGAAGGTGAGCGCTGGGATGATCACCTCGTCGCCCCAGCCGATGCCGAGCGCCTTGAGGGCTACCTCCATGGTCACCGTGCCGTTGACCATCAAAATTCCATGCGCGCCGGACTTCCCGCCGTTCTGGTACGCGGCAAAGGTTTCGCAGAAACGCGCGTTGTACTTCCCTGGCTCTGGATAGCCGCCCCACACGCCGCTGCGGAGGACCTCCAGCATGATCGCCTCATCCTTGCCGTCAAAGACGGGCCAGGCGGGGAACTCCCCTGATCGAACTGGGGTACCACCTGCAATCGCCAACTGCTCGCTCATCGCTCCTCCTTCTCTTTCACGGGCGCGTGCTGCGCCACCGTGAAGCGTTCACTCAGAATACCCTCCAGGAGTATCCGAATCACCGCCTGTTGCGCTGCCTACGAGACACAACGGTCATCGTCTGACACCCGCAATGCTGATGCCGCGCGCGATCACCCGCTGCGCGAGCGCGAAGATGACCAGGAGTGGAGCGAGCGCGATCACCGAACCGGCGAGGAGCAAGTGCCACTGACGGGCGAACTTATTGACGAATCCGGAGAGCCCAACAGGGAGCGTCATCGCGGAGGGGTCGGGGAGGTAGAGGAGCGGGCGGAGGAAGTCATTCCACATGTAGATGAAGTGGAAAACCGCGACGATGGCGAGGGCGGGGGCGCACATCGGCAGGATAATTCGTACGAAGATATGCAGCTCGTTTGCGCCGTCAACGCGGGCCGCATCGACCATGTCGCGCGGTAGACCGAGCATGAACTGACGCAACAGAAAGATGTTGAATGCACCTCCCCCAAGGAACCACGGGAGGAGGATCGGCAGCGGCGTATTGATCAGGCCGAGCTTCGCCCAGACGATGTACTCGGGGATGATCAACACCTGGTACGGGACGAGAATTGTGAGGAGGACCATCCCGAACGCAAGACGACTCCCGCGCGCGTGCAGCACCGCGAACCCGTACGCGCAGAAGGCCGAGGTGAGAGTCGCACCGAGGGTTCCGACGATCGCGATGAAGACAGAGTTGAAGAACCAGGTTGCGATCGG
>Ga0315901_10011029_pt1 | contig 10212 bp, 9 predicted proteins | sample LakEriMetagenome_10_FD_203761 | JGI IMG/M metagenome (GOLD analysis project Ga0315901, IMG submission 203761) | Freshwater fungal communities from buoy surface, Lake Erie, Ohio, United States - Buoy 2 MA116 | ecosystem: Environmental > Aquatic > Freshwater > Lake | place: USA: Lake Erie, Ohio... | reverse complement strand
TCGGCGGCCTGGTGCATGTGAGCGTGGCCGACGGCAGCGTGCACCGGCTCTCGCAGTCTGGCTGCCACTGGGAGCCGGTGGCGAGCGTCGTGCCGCGGATCGTGCATCGAGCGGTATCCGATGGCGATGCCCATCTGGTGCTCGTCGGCGGCGCGGCCAACGCTGAGAACCTCGACCTCGTCGAACGGGTGCCGGTGCCGTAGCCCCGGTTCGTGTCATTGCACGGCGGGCAGGCCCAGCAGCCGACAGCGTCACGCCGTGAGCCAGTCGGCCCGGTCGATGGCGATGGCGAGCCTCCGGCCGTTGGTTGATCAAGCGTCAAGCGACTCGATAGATCGACAAAAGTCCGGTTCGGTCGCCGACCGCCAGCATTCCGCCGCCGCTCGTCCAGGCGAGCGCCGTCACCTCGCCCTCGAGCGGGATCGAGTCTTCCGCTTCGATCGAGGGAGGCGAGCCGTCCGAACGCGACGCCCGCGGTCGGCGGAGGGGCAGCGTGAAGAGGCAGACCTGGCCGTCGGCACCGCCGCTGGCCAGCACCCTGCCCTGCGGCTGCCAGGCAACCGCCGTCACGAACCCGAAATGCCCATCCAGCACCGTCGGCGTCCGCCCCTTCGGTCCCGCCCCCGAAGCATCCCAGAGAATCGCACCCGAGCCGGCTGCGGTGGCGAGCCATCGGCCGTCGTCGCTCCACGCCATCGCCCGCACCTTCGCCGGAAATCCCCACATCTGCAGCGTGTCGTTTTGCTCGACCAGCACGAAGAGCACCGTGGCATCCTGATTGCCGCACGCGAGATATTTCGCCTGCGGCTGCCAGGAGAGCACGAGCGACGAGCCCTTGAGCACCACATGATCCGTGGGACCTTGTGCCGTGGCCGTCAGATACGCCACGCCCCCGTAGGCCGCCGTCGCGATTCGCGTGCCGTCGGGCTGCCAGGCAATATCGGCCACGGTGCTCGCATGCTCGTCCGACGTGCCGACAGGCTCGCCGGCGGCCGTCCACACGCCCACGCGGCGGCCCACCGTGGCGGCGAGCCGACTCCCATCGGGCCGCCAGGCGATCCGCTCCACCCAGTCCGCGCCGGTTTCAACTGTCGTGGCGAGGCTTCCGTCAGCCGTGTGCCACAGTCGCAGTCTGCCGTCTTGCCCCCCCGAGGCGACGAGCGATCCGCCCGGCTGGACGGCGAGGGCGAGCCCGCCGCCGGAATGTTCGCCGATCCGCCGGCCGTCGGCCGTCGATCCCTCGGCCAGCCACACACCGCCGGAGGCCGTCACTGCCGCGAGGCGGCTCCCCTGCAGGAACTGCACGGCAACTACAGACTCGTCGAGCCGCAGCGACGCCACCTTCTGCACGGAGAGGCTGCCGCGGAGACGCCGCTTCACGCCAGACATCCCCGAAACCCTTCGGTGAGCGCCGCCCGATCGAGATTCCGGCCGATGAAAATGAGGCGATTCGCCCGCGGCGTGTCGCCCCAGGGCCGATCGGGCCGGTGATCGAGCAGCATGTGCACGCCCTGGAAGACGTAACGGCGCGGCTCGCCGCGGATCGCCAGCACGCCCTTCATCCGATAGAGATCGACCCCCTTCGTCGCCAGAAGGTCCCGCAGCCAGGCGTTGAGCTTCTCGCCGTCCACGTCGCCGGCGACCTCGATCCCCACGCTCGTCACCTCCTCGTCATGCTCGTGGTCGGGCTTGTAGGCATGTTCCGCGAGCGGCTCGAGCCGCTGGCCGGACGCGGTCAGCCGCATCGCGAACTCGTCCGGATGATGCTCCGTGAAGACGGCCACGCGGCCTCCGGTAGGTGCATTGATGGCGAACCGGAGCGGCTCCCGGTCGAGGGCGAGCTGCCAGTGCGTGTCGCCCGGATCCAGCGCGCCGCTTGCCCGGACGGGCCGTTCATCATCCGAAAAGACGAGCACGGCCCGTTCCGTTGCACCGGAAAGCTGGGCGGTCGGCCCGCCGTCGGACGGAGCGGCCACCGGGATGATCGCCACCGACATCGCCGGGTCGGGACCGGGATCGAGCTCGATCACCACACCGCCGGCCGGCAGTTCGAACACGCCCCCCCACTCGAACGGATACTCCGGCTCCATGAAGGCCGGATCGACCTCCAGCGCCCGGTCGAGGTTGAACCCGCCGACATCGAGCACATGCGCAAGATCGATCGCCGCATCACGGGTGCGGTGGATCTTCGCGGCCGCGTTCATCCGCTTGATCTTCGCCTCGATGACATCGAGCTGGGCCGGCTCCACGAGATCGGTCTTGTTGATCAAAATCACGTCGGCGAAGGCGATCTGCTGGGACGTCTCGTCACTGTGGTCGAGCTGTTCGATCACGTGCCTGGCATCCACGAGCGTGACGATGCCGTCGAGCCGCAGCGTCTCCTGCATTTGATCGTCGACGAAGAAGGTCTGGGCGACCGGCCCGGGATCGGCGAGGCCCGTCGTCTCGATCAGGATCGCGTCGAATCGATCCCGCCGCTTCATCAGCGTGCCCAGGATGCGGATCAGGTCGCCGCGAACGGTGCAGCAGATGCAGCCGTTGTTCATCTCGAAGATTTCTTCTTCGGCCCCGATGACGAGCTCATGGTCCACGCCCACCTCGCCGAACTCGTTCTCGATCACGGCGATCCGTCGCCCATGTTGCTCGGTGAGGATGCGGTTCAAAAGCGTGGTCTTGCCGGCCCCCAGAAAGCCGGTGAGCACGGTCACCGGCACGCGGCCGGTGGCGGGCGCCTGCGACTCAGAATCGCGAGTGGTGGTGGAATCAGTGGTGCTCATGGTGTCTCTCTTTCGCGAGATGGATTCGATCCGATGGCCGGATCGCGGGGCAGCGCGTGAAATCGGCAGGACATCAGGCCACCTCCGCGAACCGCTCGAAGCGGTGTCGCTCGAGGTCGGCTGGCAGGGGCAGCAGGGCGTCGGATGCGTGGCAGGCCCGCGCCCAGTCGATCACGGACTCGAACACTTCTTCGTTGGCGATGCCCCCGAACCATGCGGTGCCGGCCGCCGTCATCACGAGGATCACGTTGGCCATGTCGCAGGGGCCGAGGCAGCCGGAGATCGTCAGCTGTACGGTGCGATTGAGCTTCTCCTCTTTCCACACCGCCTTGAGCCGCTCCACGGGCACCGGCGGGAAGCCGCGATCGGTCCGGCCGCAGCAACAGCCCACGCAGCAGGCCACTTGGGCGATCGCGGTCCGCTTGGTCACGGGAAGGGATGGGACTGGACGGTCGATCGCCGGCTGGCTCGCGGTGGCCATGGCTGCGTTCCTGCTGTGGCGGCTCGGATCAGGCGGTCACGACGCCCCGGCGCCGGCCAAGCCACGACCTGGCGTCACGAACCACGGCCCGGATGCCGTAGACGACCAGCCCGATGACAACGGCCGAGACGGCGGCGAGCACGGCATGCTCGGGCATGGTTTCCGGCTCAATCACGATGAGGTCGAAGAGGTTGATTTCGACGTGGTGGGCAAAAAGCGGCATGGCGTTTCTCCGTAAGGGCCTCGAGTTTGCGGATCGGCCGGATCTTACTGCGCCTTGTTTGCACTTGCAATTGGATTGCATAATAAATGGTGAAGAAAGCAAGGAGCACTTGTGCGTCCTCGTCCGCCCGCGAACCCACGAAACCAGTTGTTGCATGTCATGGAGCGGACGCTCCGCCATCCGGCATTTCCCCTCGCCTGTGCGGCGGGCGTCGCGGGGCTCGCGTTCGTGCTCGTATCGGCCCGAGCGCTGCCGCTTCTGGGCGGGATCCTCGCCACGCTCGCGATCGGCTGCGTTGGCCCCTGGATCGCGATCACCGGCGTGACGGCGACCGTCACCTGGGATCGCCGCCGCGGGCGTATCGGCGACCCGATCGCCGCCACGATCACCCGCCGCTCGCTCCTGCCGTGGTGGCGGCCGCAGTTCTCGATGCGATGGCCCGCTGGCGAACAGGTTGTCACGGCCATGGCCGAATCGGCTGCGGATGGACGGACCGAGCGGATCGTCGTCGTGCCCCATCGGCGGGGGCGATTTCCCAGTTCGGCGCCAGCCATCGAAAGTGACCAGCCGTTTGGCGTCGTCACAGCCCGGCGGGCGATCGCGATGCCCGAGCAGGTGATCGTCTGGCCCGCATCCGCCGTCGTGCAAATGCCCGCCGGCCTCGTGGCCACGGCCGGCACGGGCCGCGAGACGAGCGAGCGGATCACCGGCCACTCCGGCGACGCGATCGGCGCCCGCGATTATCGGTCAGGCGATTCGATGCGGTCGATCCACTGGGCCCACACCGCCCGCCGCGATGCGCTCGTCGTCCGCGAACGGCCCGGCACGGCGGCGCCGGCCGTGCGGCTCGTGATCGATCACCGCACACGGCCGGCCGGGCAGACTGCCGGAGAGGTCGCAAGCGACCGCATGCTCGATGCCCTCGTCGGCATCGCCTTCGCGATCATCGAGTCGTGGCTCGTGCGCGGGGTGACGTTGGAGATCAGCTGGCCGGGACGCGAGGCATGTTCTCCCCGCACACCGGCCGAGGTCACGCGGATGCTGGACGAGCTTGCCTGCCTCGAACCGATGCCGCCCGCGAATACACCCGCACCCGTCGTGCGCGGCCGGCCCCCGGCCGTCGATCTCGAGATCCTGCTCACGACGCCGCAGGGCAAAGACACCATCGCCGCAGCAATCGGCGGCCCAGCGGCGCATCCGCGGATGAAGAGGCTCTGGATCGTCGTGGGCCATCACGCGTCGCTGCCTGGTCTGCCGACCGGCCGAGGCTGGCGCGAGCTCGTGCTGCACGTGGCACCCGAGCCCGATCCGATCGCCGCGCTCGACGCGCTCCTCGCGGCCGCGAGCCACGACCCTGACACCCGGCGGGCACCTGCCGCAGGAGCCGCCCGCTGACATGCCCCTCCTCGACTGGCTCACCATCGCTGCTGCATTCACCGCCGAGCAATTGGTCGATGTGCCGACCGATGCCTCGGTCTGGTGGGCGGTGCTCGGCGGCGTGGGCTGGACGCTGTGGGCGGTCGCACTGCGGCGGGCCGGCTCCCGGCTTCCCACCGCGTGGCCAGTCGTGCCGCGCGGCGCGGCGGTGGCATCGATCGTGTTTCTGGCGGCGGCGGCCCCGCCGGCGATCGCTGCGGTCACGGCCTGGCAAGGGCTGCCGACGGCCTGTGGCGGCGAGGGGGCGAGCCCCGAGGCGATCATGCTGGCAGGCTTGCGGGGCGTGCTCTGCGCGGTGCTCGTCGGCGGCACGACCGCACGCGAGACCCGATTCGCTCTGGCGACGACCCTCTTCATCGTGGTGCTCGCGGCGATCGTGAACGACCATCCGGCCGGGGTGGTGATCAACGCCGGATATGCCGGGGTGGGGGCCTGTTGTCTCGCGGGATGGGCGGCCGGCCGCGGCGTTAGCGGTTCGCTGCCGAGCCCCGCAGGGCTCGCCTCCTGTCTGGTCGTCGCGGCAACGGTGGCGTTGCTCGGAGGCCAGCGCGACGCCTGCGGCCGCGCGGTCGTCGGCTGGCTGCCGCTCTCCGGCGGTGAATCGTTCGCGTTTCCCTGGGCCTGCGACGGTGTCGGCGATGGCGAACACCTCGTCGCAGCCGAGAAGAATCCCCAGGCCACCGGGCCGGTGAACTCCGGGGTCTTCGTGACCAGCCACAAGCCGTCGCTCTACGACCTCTTCAACGATCTCTACGGCGAGCCACCGAAGCCGAAAGCCGAGGATCGGCAACGGGCCTTCGGCCTTGGCCCGCAGGAGCTTCCGCCAAGCGATCAGCATCTGGCCGACAGCGAGCACGCCGGCCGGGAGTTTTCCACGGTACGGAAAGCCCGGTCAGCGTCGCGAAGGCCCACGACCGATCTCGCCGCGCGGGCGCTGGTGACGGTCACGGGCCCGGCGCCGGCCCACCTGCGGCTGGCCGTCTACGACACGTTTGACGGCCGCGTATGGCGCCATGAGTCGCCACCGACCGCGGCGGCATTCGACTGTAGGCTCGAGCATGCCGGCGGCGATTGGATGCGCTGGCGGAGCACGGCCGCGCCGCCCGCAGACGCCGCTCCCGACGTCCATGCGATCACGATCGGCACCGTGCGGACCAACGTGCTGCCGCTGCCGGCACGGGCGGATGCCCTGCGGATCGACAAGATCGATCGGGCCGACTTCTTCCGCACGCCGGCCGAGGATGTCGTGACGCTCGACGGCATCGAGGTGCCGGCGGGCACGACGGTTCATGCACAGAGCCTGTCTGGTGGCGTTGACGGCACCGGGACGGTGGCGGTGGACGTGCCACCGCTGCATCACGCAGCGCTTCGGGAGGAAGTGCCCTCGTGGGCAGGCGACGTCCTCGCCGCCTGGGGCCTCGGCGACCATCCGACCACCGGCAGCTGGCCGCACGTGGCACGGGTCGTCGCCGAGATCGGCCGCCGCATCGTCCGCGACGACGCGACAAGCCCGCCCGACGACTGCCCCGACACGCTCCGCCACGTGCTCACCGTGTCGCACCGCGGCCGGCCCTACGACTTCGCCGGGGCCGCGGCGCTTTTACTCCGCAGCTGCGGCTACACCACGCGGCTCGTCGGCGGGCTTCATGTGTCGGGCGACCGCCGCGACGTGCGGTCACGCCGGCTCGTCGCCACCGCGGACGACGCCCACGTGTGGGTGGAGCTGCTCGACGGGTCGGGCCGCTGGATCCCGCTCGAGCCCACCCCGGGCTATCGACTGCGGCCGCCGACGGTGCCCTGGACCACACGGGTTCTCGCAGGCCTCGGCGGGGTGGCTGCGTGGGCCCGCGCGCGAGCGTGGCCGATCGCGGCGGCGGGCATGGCTCTCGCAGTTTTGGCCGCCGGCATCCGGGTCGGGTGGCGGCCGTGCATCGATGCCGCGACGACCGCCTGGTGGCGGCGGCAGCTCCGCCGTGGCGGCTGCCCGATGCTGACGACCTGGCAGCTGCTCGCCTGGCGGGCATGGCTCGCCGGCTGCCCGAAGCGAGCGCACGAGACGCTTCGCGATTGGGATCGGCGGACAGTGCAGCCGACCGTGCAAGCAGACGCGCTGCGACCGTTTCTCAACGGCTTCGAGCGGGCGGCCTACGGGCCGCCTTCGAGGCCCGACGACCGCCCGCATCAATACCGAATCGCCGCGGCCGCCGCCGCCCTCGTCACCGTCAGCCGACTCCGCGGCCCCGCGGACGGGAGTCGTTCATCCACCAGGGAGGCCCGCCGATGGCCACCGTCATGATCCGTCCGGAACGATCCGACCTCGACCACGCATTCGCACAGGTCGACACGATGCGGCTCAGGCTCCGGGAAACGCTCCGCGGCAAAGACGAGGCATGTGATCTGGCGATCGCCTGCCTGCTCGCCCGGGGCCATCTGCTCATCGAGGATCCGCCCGGCCTCGGCAAGACGACGCTCGCCAAGGGGCTGGCCGCACTCATCGGGGGCCGATTCGCGAGGCTCCAGTGCACGCCCGATCTGCTGCCCACCGACATCACCGGTTTCACGCTCTTCGACCAGCAGACGCGGCAGTTTGAGTTTCGCGCCGGACCAGTGTTCGCCGACGTGCTCCTGGCCGACGAGATCAACCGGGCCACGCCCCGGACGCAGAGCGCCCTCTTGGAAGCGATGGCCGAGCGGCAGGTCACGACCGACGACGAATGCCGGGCCCTGCCCCCCGGGTTTTTCGTCGTCGCCACGCAGAATCCGCTCGAACATCTCGGCACCTATCCACTGCCCGAGGCCCAGCTCGACCGGTTCGCGATGCGGCTCTCGATCGGAGTGCCCGATCGGGCCACGGAACTTGCGCTCTTGCAGGCGGCGCGGATGACGAGCGAGCGGGACGACGCCCCCGAGGCGGTCGTCAATCTGCCCGCGCTCGAGCGGCTGCAGGAGACGACGGCCACCGCGCTCGTAAGCGATGCGGTGGCCGGGTATCTGGTGGACGTGGGCCGGACGTGCCGCGAACTGTGCGGCGGGGTCGGCGGCCCGAGCCCCCGCGGCCTGCTCATCTGGCAGCGGGTGGCGCAGGCCTGGGCGGTCATCCAGGGCCGGAACCACGTCATTCCCGACGACGTCCGTCACGTCGCCGGGCCGGTGCTCGGCGTGCGACTCGATCTGCCGCCAGCCGAGAGCGACAGGTTGGTGAGCGAGGCCCTGGCCCGGGTGGCCGTGCCGATGGGCCGCTCGAGCCGATAAGCAGGTCTGCGTCTTCAACAGGAGAAACGCGATGGAAGCGAACGCGTGGCTGGTGCTGGCCTGTGGGGCCGTGTGTCGGGCAGTGGCGGCGGCGGCAACTGCCGCGCCGACGGTGCTCTGCGGACTCATCGTGGCGGCCGTCATCCGCCAACTCTTCGGTCCGGCACTCACGCAGCGGCTCCTGGCCGCCGGCTCGTGGCGGTCGCTCGTGCGGGCCTGGTTGCTCGGCATGCTTCTTCCCGTTTGCTCGATCGGCGCGATTGCCGTGGCGCGGGAACTCCGTCGGGCCGGCCTGGCCGGCGGCGCGGTGCTGGCATTCGCCGTCTCCGCGCCGCTCTTCAATCCGATCTCGCTGCTCTACGGCCTCACGCTCTCACATCCGCTCGTGATCGTCGGCTTCGCCCTGGCGTCGATGGTGGTCGTGACTGTCGTAGGCCTCGCCTGGGACCGACTGGGCGGTGTGGAGGAACTGCCGCCCGCGGCCGGCGAGCCGACGACCCCGCCCGGTTGGCGGCGGGCGGTCGCCCTCGGACTGACAGCAGCCCGCGACGCGGCGGGACCGACCGCAGGCTACGCCGCGCTCGCACTCGTCGGGGTCGGCATCCTCGCGGCCTGCCTCCCCTTCGGCAGCCTGCAGCGGTCGATGAAGGCGTTCGATCCATGGGCGCCGCCGCTGATGGCAGTGGTCGGCACGCCCGCGTTTCTCACGCCGACCGACGCGATGATGCAGATCGGGTCGATGTTCGATCACGGCAACTCGGTCGGCGCGGCCTACGTGCTCCTGTCGGTGGGAGCGGGATTGAATCTCGGCCTCGTCGCCTGGGCCTGGCGGTCGTGGGGCGGGCAGCGGACGCTCCGCTGGCTCGGACTCTTCTTCGGCACGGTGCTGCTCGTTGCCGCTGCGATCGAGCGACCGCTGTCGTTTCGGGATTCGCCCCCCGAAGACCACACGCATGCCTTCGACGTGTTCTGCATGCCCTTTCCGCCGGAGACGAGTGATCCGGTGACTCGGAGCATCGCCCTGCTCGCCGACCGCGTGCCGGCACACGCCTGGGTGGCCCTCGGCCTGCTCGTCGGTCTGGCGGCGGCGGGGGCCGGGCTTGCGATCGTGGATCCGCACCGCAGGATTGAAGCCGGGCTCGAGCGGGGCGCGATGGCTGCCGGTGCGGGGGGGCGACGTGGCTCACTCGACGTGGCGGTGCCGGCGCCGGTGCTCGGCGGCGTGCTCCTCGCCGGCCTCGTCGCGCTGAGCGCCGCCGCCGCCTACCTCTACTATCCCGATCTGCCCACCTGCCTCCGCGAGCTGCAGTTCGTGGAGACGGAGACGCACTCGGCGGCGCTCGCCGGCGACAAGCGGCGAACGCAGGTCTGGATCGCGGCCTGGGAGGATCTCGTACGGCGCACGGAGGTGGGGATTTGGATTCGCCGTGGCAGCGTCAGCCACGACATGACGGCCGCCGCCGAGGCGCTTCGCGAACGCATCGAGGCCCTGGAGCACGCGGTGCTCGAACCCGAGGTCATCGACCGCGAGCAGGTGGCCGCGGAACTCAAACAGGTGCTCACCGCCGGCCGTGCCCACCGCGACGCCTTGCGAACCACCTGCGCGGCAGGCTGCCCCTCGGCAAACTGACCAATCAACGACGCGTGCACGGCCGTTCGACGGGCGCCCCGTCGATCGAATCGACCGCATCGACGAAGAACCCGGTCGGCCCAGCAGCCGACCAAAGCAGGCCGTGGCCAGCCGCGCCTGACCGAGGGCCGTCGCCGCCGATCCAGTAGACGAGGAGCGGCACGGCGAAGATCGCGCCGCCGCCACCGGTGAGGCCGAGTGACAGCCCCACGATCGCCCCGGCAGCGAGCGATGCGGCGTTCATGCGGGCAGCTTCGCCGCCAGCCAGGCTTTGTAGCCCCCCACCATGTCGTGCACGTGGGGGCGGCCGAGTTTCTGGAGCAGGCTGGCGGCGATCGCGGAGCGGTAGCCTCCCTCGCAGTGCACGGCCACTGGCTTTCCCGAGGGAATCTCGCCGATCCGCTCGTCGAGA
>Ga0315901_10011026_pt1 | contig 10214 bp, 10 predicted proteins | sample LakEriMetagenome_10_FD_203761 | JGI IMG/M metagenome (GOLD analysis project Ga0315901, IMG submission 203761) | Freshwater fungal communities from buoy surface, Lake Erie, Ohio, United States - Buoy 2 MA116 | ecosystem: Environmental > Aquatic > Freshwater > Lake | place: USA: Lake Erie, Ohio... | reverse complement strand
TTATCCATGCGCTTGCCACTAGGTATATCACGTGCAAATTGTTCCCAGTTCTGAAGTATGGTTTCAATATTTGAACGTATAAAATCTGCAAGACTCATGTGTTTATCCAATTAACATTAAGATCAGGTATAAATAATGCGATGTCATATCACACACATCATACTGATGAACGCTAGAAGGATAGCGAAGCAATTATCAAAATACTAGGTTACAGAATTGATATGAGACAAATGAAAACAAACTGATGGAGAAATTATTCTTCAGAATGAAGAATGGAAGGAAAAATTAAGCAACAAACTGGTATCGCATCAACATATGAGGAATGCCTGCTTCCATGAATTCAGAACCTTCAGGTTGAAATCCATGACGCAAATAAAAACCTACAGCGTAGGTTTGAGCGTGTAACACTAATGTAGTGTGACCTAGACGTTGAGCTTCGTGTAGCAAAGAGGTTAATAAAAATCGTCCTATTCCCGTTCCGCGCAAAGCTTTTTGAACTGCCATTCTTCCTATGTGACCATCGGGTAATAGTCTTCCAGTAGCAATAGGTTGGTTATCTTCACCATAAACAACAGCATGAATACTCACTTCATCTGACTCATCCCATTCTAGTTCTATGGGCACGCCCTGCTCAATGACAAAGACTTCAGTTCGCAAGCGTTGTGCATCATCACGCACGCTTTCCCAATCACCAATGACGATACGCCAGCTCATGTTTTAATAGCAGCCTGACGTTCAAAAGCAAGTAAGATTGCACGCCATGACTCGGGAACGGGTTCGCTTTTTCGTATACGACTATCTGCGTGCACATACATCATCTCACCAGAGACAAGTAATTGATCACCAGCATAAATCTCTAAACAAAAACGCATAGAACTACGCCCTAATTCTGCGCATCGCACACCAATGGATAAAACATCATCAAAACGCGCTGGCGCGTGATATTCAATGACAGCTTTACGTGCAAAGAGTTCTAATCCCGCTTTTGATTGTGCTATCACATCAGGCAAAGCATTAGCACGCCAGTATTCAGTGAACGCTACATCAAAGTAATTTAAATAATTTCCGTTAAAGACGATAGCCTGCATATCTACTTCAGACCAACGCACACGAAGTTCATGGAAAAAAGAAAAATCAGATTGTGCCATTACAGTCTCTTTTTTTATTCAGCTAAAAAACGGCGTATTATAAGATTAACGCGATCAGGATGTTCATGCACCAACCAGTGGGATGCATCAGTCCAACGCTCTATACGTACGTCATCAATTAGTTTTTCTAAACCGTCGATAAGAACTGGCAATAAAGCGCGATCACGTTCACCCCAAATCACGCGAACTGGTATCTTGCAACGCAAGTCCTCAGGATTAAGCACTAATTTTTCCGCACCAGGATTTTCCTTAGTAGCCGGATGCATAGGTGAGGCACGATAATAATTCACACCACCAGTAAGCCCTTTAGACCAACAAGCGTGATATTGCTTACGTAACTCAGTAGTAAACCAAGCTGGATGCGGATCGCTCATCCCCACAAAGAGTTTTTCCATCAATGCAAAGTCATCTTTAGCCAAAGCTTGTTCCGAACCTTTAGCACGCAACCAATTCATATATTCACTTGCTTCTTTTTGTGCTTGATCATGCACTAAAGCCTGCGCAAATAAATAAGGATGTGGTGAATTTAAGATAATGAGTTTGCTCAATAGCGTAGGTTGAGCGATGGCGATATTCCATGCAATCGCGCCACCCCAATCATGGGCAACTAATATGCATTGCTCATACCCTAGATGCGTGATGAGACTTTGTATATCTTGCGCAATGAGTCGCGGCTTATACGATGCTGCATCGTCTGGCATATCGGATAAATTAAAGCCACGTAAATCAGGAGCGACCGCGAAATAATCTTGACCAAATTCTTTTAATTGTGATTCCCACGCAAACCAAAATTCAGGAAAGCCATGTAAAAATAACAGTAGAGGTTTAGTTTTTTCCCCTGCACTTGCGTAATGTAGTTTCACGCCATGTGGAAGTTGCGCAAATTGTCCCGCTTGTATGCTTACCGTCATGATGACTATCCCTTAATCCCAGCTTTAAGTTTTTCACGTACATGCGGTGCTGCGGCATAAGGATCGCCAGGATTTTTTCCTGTGATGATCTCTTCCATACGACTTTGCACATTCCCTAAAGCCGCCGGATGGGAGTAAATATAAAACTGATTATCTTTAATCGCTGCAAAAGTGCGCTCTGCAACTTCGGCTGCACTGACTTTGCCAGATGCCACGGCTTTATCAAGCACCACTTGCGATGCAACTTGACTCGCAGTAGGAGCAGCATTGTTTTTTACATCATCGGGTCTATGTAAATGCGACTGACTTATACCGGTTTGTACAAAATAAGGACACAACACAGAAGCACCTATAGGTGCATCAACTAAACTTAAATCATGATAAAGACTCTCAGAGAGCGATACCACAGCATGTTTAGATACGTTGTACACACCCATAGTCGGAGGATTTAACAAACCTGCCATAGAGGCCGTGTTAACAATGTGCCCTTCATAGTGTGGATCTTTTTTTGCAGATTCCAACATGAGAGGCGTGAAAACACGTACGCCATGAATCACACCCCACAGATTCACACCTAATACCCATTCCCAGTCAGCTTGTGAACTTTCCCAAACCAAACCACCTGCACCTACACCTGCATTATTAAACACCAGATGAATAGCACCGAAACGCTGCATCGCTGCGTGAGCTAAAGCTTCAACTTGTTCACCTTTACGTACATCACAAGGTACGGCTAATACTTGTGCGCCTTGTTGTTCTAGTTCTTTTGCAAATGCAGTTAAAGGCTCTTGCTGTACATCGGCTAACACCACATGCATACCTAGCTTAGTGGCGATAAGAGCAAATTCGCGACCAAAGCCACTAGCTGCTCCGGTGATAACTGCAACACGGTTTTCAAAATTTTTCATAATTTTTAGATCAGCTTCACTAACTGCTTACCGAAATTTTTACCACGTAAGAGTCCGAGAAATGCTTCAGGTGCTTTAGCTAAGCCATCTGCAATCGTTTCGCGATATTTAATTTTTCCGGTTGCAACCAGAGTGCCTGTTTCAGTTAAGCCTTGTGGCCATAATTCCATATGTTCGGAAACAATAAAGCCTTGTAAAGTTAAACGCATCGATAACAAAACGCGCATGTTATGAATCGGCATAGGTTCACCGTCATAACCAGAAATCAAACCACATAAGGCTATGCGTCCAAAAGGATTCATACGAGCCAACACAGCATCCATTACCACACCACCGACATTTTCAAACAAGCCATCAATACCATTCGGCGCTGCTGCTTTCACATCTTTGTAAAGATTGCCGCCTTTGTAATCTATGCAGGCATCAAAACCAAGTTCATCCATGACATAGCTACATTTTTCTTTACCACCTGCGATACCAATCACACGGCATCCACGTGCTTTAGCTAACTGACCAACCACACCACCGACAGCACCACTAGCAGCAGAGACAGCAATCGTGTCACCTTCTTTAGGTTTAATAATTTGCGTTAAACCATACCAAGCTGTCATACCTGGCATACCGACTGCACCGAGGTAAGCAGATAAAGGAATATGTGTGGTGTCAACTTTTTTCAACATACTGCCATCGTCCACACCCATCTCGCTCCAACCCAACATACCGACTACTTTGTCACCGACTGCAAACTTAGGATTATTCGAAGCCACGACTTCACCAGCCGTACCACCAACCATCACTGCATCTAAAGCTTGCGGTGCTGCATAGCTTTTTACATCTTCCATGCGCATACGCATATACGGATCAAGTGAAAGATAATGATTCCGCACTAACACCTGCCCTGCACTAATTGATGGAATAGGTGCTGACTCCAAGCGAAAATTATCAACACTGACTACACCATTCGGACGTGAAGCTAAAACAATATGCTGATAAGTCGACATGAGATTTCCTATTAAAGTGAGAGGTGGATAGGTGGGCTGCGTTTATAACTTAGGTGCGATATCAAGTCGCTTAATGTATTTGAAGGTACCCATAGCTTTGGCGACTAATTTATCACCATCATGGATTTCACCTTCACAAAAACACATAGTTGTGGAACGATGAAAAGCAAAGCCACTTGCGATTAACCGATTACCTGGTTTGCCAGCAGGTTGTAAAAAACTGGTTTTCATTTCTACCGTGACACCAGCACGTGAATCAGGATCAAGAGATCTGCCTGCTAAAGACATGACAACATCTAATAGCGTCATCGTCACTCCGCCGTGAGTGACATGCCAACTATTCATATGCTCAGGTTTAAGATCAAGTGCGATACGTGCTCTTCCTTTTTCCATCTCGAGAAATTCAACACCGAGGTGATTAAGAAAAGGAATCTCTACTGGAAAAGTTTTCGCTGCTTGCATGTTAAATGTTTAACTCAAGACTGCAGAAACACCACCATCCACTGCGAGTGTCTGACCGGTGATGTGTTTACCTGCATTACTAGAAAAGAGTAAGACAGCACCTTTTAAATCTTCATCATCACCAAGCCTGCGTAAAGGTGCACGCTGCGCCATTTCTTCTGCACCTAGTTTTTCTAACAATCCTTTAGTCATCTTGGATGGAAAAAATCCTGGTGCAATTGCATTAACCGTAATGCCATATTGACCCCATTCACCAGCAAGTGTGCGAGTAAAATTAATCACGGCAGCTTTGGATGTGTTGTAAGCGATAGTTTGCATACTCGACGCACCATTCCCACCTAAACCAGCGATTGAAGCAATATTCACAATGCGACCGTAATGGCGTGGAATCATCGATTGTTTACCAATGATTTGTGATAACTGAAAAATACTTCGTATATTCAGATTCATCACTATGTCCCATGCTTCCAATGGATGATCTTCAGCAGGTGCACCCCACGTTGCGCCTGCGTTATTAATTAAAATATCAACATGACCTAAATGCTTAAGGCTAGCTGCAGCGAGTGCTTGAGGTGCTTGTTCTTGTCCTAAATCAGCAGCGATAGCAATAGCATTAATACCACGCTGCTTGAGATGCGTAATCGCTTCATCTAATTCATGTTGTTTGCGTGAAGAGATCACAAGTTTCGCACCTTGCTCACCTAAAGCTTCAGCTAATTGCAAACCTAAACCACGTGAGCCGCCTGTAATGAGTGCGGTTTTGCCAGTGAGATCAAATAACTCTTTAATAGTGTGCATGCTAGTCTCGTTTTTATCTTCAGTTATTTATCTTCAGTTATTTAACTTCATAATCCATACATTGACGCGCTAACCTAACAGCACCTACAAAAGGTTTTAAAGCCAGATGTTGCGGATGATTTTGATACGCATCTAATGCTGCAGCAGATTCAAACTCGGAATACAAGACCACATCATAAGTGGCTTCTAAACCTGTTTGCGCAATCGCTACTTCTAATTTCACTATGCCAGGCACAATATCTGAACAAGCATCTAATAATGCTTTCATTTTAATGGCATTCGTCGCTTTATCAGCGCCTTCTGCATGATCCTTTAACTGCCACATAACAATATGTTTAATCATAAATTTTTCTCTAAAACCAATTATCTTGCATTGTTAAGGTCGTAGTGTCTAGTGATGCAAGTAATGCTAATTGTGCATCGACTTTAGGCAACTCATAACGAAAAAACCAACGACAGGCTTGTAGTTTGCCTGCGTAAAAATCTAGATCATTATGTTGAGCATCAAGCGCACTTAAAGCCTGACTCAACCAAATCCAACTCACAACAATGTGTCCAAACGCTTCGAGATAAATAGATGCATTAGCGAGTGTGGTGTTCACATCACCACTCTGATGTAATTGCGTTGTGACATCTAACAAGCGCTGCCAACGCTGTAGCAATGCACCACCTAGTTCTGATAATTCAGTTGTGCCGGATTGCGCAATCGTGACACGCACTTTCTTACCGAGCAAAGCAAGTGCAGCACCATCACGCATGACGACTTTACGACCCAGTAGATCTAATCCTTGTATGCCATGTGTACCTTCATGAATAGGATTAAGGCGATTGTCGCGATAAAATTGTTCAACGTTATATTCGCGTGTATAGCCATAACCACCATGAACTTGTATCGCAAGATTATTCGCTTCTAAACACCATTGCGAAGGCCATGATTTTGCAATGGGCGTCAAGATATCGAGTAGCAGTGTTGAATTGGTGCGCGTATGATCTTCGCTTGCTGTTTTTTCTTCATCAACTAAACGTGCGCAATACAAAGTGAGAGCTAGTCCACCTTCCACATAAGCTTTTTGTGCGAGCAGCATACGCTTTACATCCGCATGCTGAATGATAGGAATCTGCGCTTGAAGTGGATCTTTATTTGCAGCGTGTCTACCTTGTGGTCGATTGCGTGCGTAATCGAGTGCATGTAAATAACCGGTGTAACCTAACATCACTGCACCTAAACCTACACCTATGCGTGCTTCATTCATCATATGAAACATAGCAGCAAGACCTTGATGTAAGTTGCCGACTAAATAAGCAATCGCACCTGCTTTTCCATTCGGTTGGAATTTGCCTTCACCAAAATTCAACAAACAATTCGTGGTGCCACGATAACCCATTTTATGATTCAGTCCAGCTAAGACCACATCATTACGTTCACCTAAAGTGCCATCTGCATGTACGATTTTTTTAGGAACAATGAACAGTGAAATGCCTTTGACACCAGGGATCAGTTTGCCATCAGCTCCAGGTACTTTAGCGAGCACTAAATGGATGATGTTTTCAGATAGCTCATGTTCACCACCTGAGATCCACATTTTGTTACCACGCAAACGATAGCTGCCATCCGGTTCTGGATCAGCACGCGTTGCGATGTCAGACAAACTTGAACCGGCTTGCGGTTCAGATAAACACATGGTGCCAAAAAAACGACCAGCTAACAGCGGTTTAACATAGCGTTCTATTTGTTCAGGTGAGCCGCACTTGAGTAAAGTGTTGGCATTGCCGATGGTAAGAAAAGGATAGGCTGAGGTAGATACATTGGCGCCTTTAAACCATGCGAATCCTGCTTTTTCAATCACACAAGGTAGCTGCATGCCACCCATTTCAAAATCTTGACCGGCAGCCATTAAGCCTGCATCACAAAATGCCTGTAATGCAGCGCCTACTTCTGGAATCATACTGACGCTGTTGCCGTCAAACTCAGGCTCGTGTTGATCAGATTTTTTATTGTGTGGTGCGAACTCATCTGTAGCCAGGCGTTCGCATAAATCTAAAACAGCATCAAATGTCTCGCGATTATGCTCAGTAAATCGCTCGCGCTGCGTGAGCGATAAAGCATCCAGCCATTCGTAGAGTAAAAAGTCCAGATCACGTCTGGACAAAATGAGGGAAGACATTATCGCGCCCGCATCAATGCCAGCACTTAGATAACTTCAAATAAGCCTGCTGCACCTTGACCACCACCGATACACATCGTGACGACCACATATTTTGCGCCGCGACGTTTACCTTCAATTAAGGCATGGCCAGTTAAACGTGCACCGGATACACCATAAGGATGACCTAACGCGATAGCACCACCATTCACATTCAGTTTATCCATGGGTATGCCAAGTTTGTCTGCGCAATATAAAACTTGCACAGCAAACGCTTCATTCAATTCCCATAAGCCGATGTCTTCTACTTTTAATCCCGCTTTTTTCAGTAGCTTAGGAATGGCGAATACAGGACCTATGCCCATTTCATCAGGCTCACAACCTGCTACGGCAAATCCACGAAAAATACCTAAAGGAGTTTTACCAGCTGCTGCTGCAGCTTTATCACTCATCACAATTGCGACAGATGCCCCATCAGAAAACTGACTAGCATTGCCGGCTGCAATTACACCACCTGGAATAGCAGGTCGAATTTGAGAAACACCTTCGTAGGTCGTGTCAGCACGTATACCTTCATCCATAGCGGCAGTGACTTCTTTGGTGACGATTTGTCCTGTGTTTTTATCAGCGACAGCCATGGTGGTTGTCATGGGCACGATTTCATCATTGAACTTACCTGCTGCTTGTGCTGCTGAGGCACGCTGTTGACTTTGTGCGCCATATTGATCTTGACGCTCGCGTGAAATGTTGTAACGTGTAGCGACGGTTTCTGCTGTTTGCAACATAGGCCAGTAAATTTCTGGCTTATGTTCTTTTAACCATGCATCACTAATCATATGCATGTTCATTTCATTTTGTACGCATGAAATCGATTCCACTCCACCAGCTGCATAAACATCACCTTCCCCTGCAATCACGCGTTGTGCTGCAGTGGCGATAGTTTGCAAACCCGAAGAACAAAAACGATTAATCGTCATGCCACCAGTGGTGACTGGACAACCAGCGCGTAAGGCGATTTGACGCGCAATGTTCATACCGGTTGCACCTTCAGGATTTGCGCAGCCGATGATGACATCTTCAACAGCACCTGCATCTATTCCCGCGCGTTGTATCGCAGCTTGTAAAGCATGCCCACCCAAGGAGGCACCATGCGTCATATTAAAAGCACCTTTCCAGGATTTAGCTAAGGGGGTGCGAGCGGTAGAAACAATGACTGCATCGGTCATGACAATCTCCTGATGAATATCTTAGTAATAGAAATGGGAAAAAGCTTAATTTACTGCGCGTTGAGGTCTGGCTGATTGTTTAATGCTGCTATAAGCCAAAAAATTGCCGATGAGAATAGCATATTTCCCCGCACGATCGTTCGTAAATTCCAGTTGCCGCTGTAAGTTTCTGTAAGTTCCAAGAAAGGAATACGTAAGTTACACTGCCTACACTCTGCGCTATTGAGGCAAAGAGCGTTTGCCCAATACAACTTATTAAAATATTAAGGAGATATTATGGCCACAGCTGAGGCTCCGGTGCATGTCATCACACCGGAAGAACGCAAGGTTATCTTTGCGTCGTCCCTAGGTACCGTATTTGAATGGTACGACTTCTATTTATATGGCTCACTTGCCGCCATTATTGCGAAGCAGTTCTTCGCAGGCACTGATCCTAATACCGCATTTATTTTCGCTCTGTTGGCATTTGCTGCAGGCTTCTTGGTGCGTCCTTTTGGCGCCATCGTATTCGGTCGTTTGGGCGATATGGTTGGTCGTAAGTACACCTTCTTAGTCACCATTCTGCTTATGGGTGGCTCAACATTTATTGTAGGTTTATTACCTACCTATGCCAGCATAGGCATAGCTGCGCCTATCATCCTGATCATTCTGCGAATTTTGCAGGGCTTAGCTCTCGGTGGTGAATATGGTGGTGCAGCGACTTATGTTGCTGAGCATGCACCAGATCACAAGCGCGGTGCCTTTACTGCGTGGATACAAACCACTGCAACACTAGGTTTGTTCTTGTCATTGATGGTGATTTTAGGAACCCGTACTGCAATCGGTGAAGAAGCATTTGCTGACTGGGGCTGGCGTATTCCTTTCTTGGTTTCGATTTTCTTGCTCGGCATTTCAGTTTGGATTCGTTTGTCTATGAATGAATCGCCTGCTTTCCAGCGCATGAAAGACGAAGGCAAGGTGTCTAAAGCACCGTTATCCGAAGCATTCGGCAAATGGAAAAACCTGAAAATTGTGATCCTAGCTTTAGTTGGCCTCACAGCAGGTCAAGCCGTAGTTTGGTACACCGGTCAGTTTTATGCTTTGTTCTTCTTGACGCAAACGCTAAAAGTTGACGGTCCTACTGCGAACATTCTGATTGCGGTATCACTGCTTATCGGTACGCCATTTTTTATTGTTTTTGGCTCACTGTCGGACAAAATCGGTCGTAAGAACATCATCATGGCAGGCTGTGTTTTGGCAGCGGCAACTTACTTCCCAATCTTTACGGCATTGACGCACTATGCCAATCCAGCCTTGGAAGCTGCACAAAAGAATTCGCCTGTGATTGTTGTTGCGGATCCTAGTGAATGCCAATTCCAGTTCAATCCAACTGGCACCAAGAAATTTACTTCTTCGTGTGACATAGCGAAAGCTAAGCTTGCTTCTATGTCGGTTAACTATAAGAATGAAGAAGCGCCAGCTGGTACACCTGCAGTAATTAAAGTAGGTGACACGGTTCTGGAATCTTATAGTTCTGCCGGCTTACCAAAAGATGAAGCTAAAGCCAAAGAAGATGAATTCACTGGCAAACTCAAAGAGATGATCAAATCAGCAGGTTATCCAGCTAAAGCTGACTC
>Ga0315901_10011025_pt1 | contig 10214 bp, 10 predicted proteins | sample LakEriMetagenome_10_FD_203761 | JGI IMG/M metagenome (GOLD analysis project Ga0315901, IMG submission 203761) | Freshwater fungal communities from buoy surface, Lake Erie, Ohio, United States - Buoy 2 MA116 | ecosystem: Environmental > Aquatic > Freshwater > Lake | place: USA: Lake Erie, Ohio... | reverse complement strand
GCCATGGAGGGCTTTGTCCACGGACAGTTGGCAGACTGCGGAAAAAGTCTGCCTGAGCAGGATGCGAGGAATGCCGACCGTGGAAACCCTCGGCGTTTCCACCGGTCGGCCAAGTGGACAAAGGCCATGGAGGGCTTTGTCCACGGACAGTTAGGTGGCGGCGACTTGGGCGGCGCGGAGTTTTGCCGAGCGGCTCCGCGGGTTTCGCTGGACCTCTTCGTCCGCGGCCTCGACTGGCGATCGCGTGAGGTTCTCCCATACCTGGCGGTTGCGAAACGCCTCTTTCACCAGCCGGTCCTCGAGTGAGTGGAACGAGATCACGACGAGCCGGCCACCCGGAGCGAGCCGCGTCGGGATCCGCTCCAGTGCGATCCGCAGGCTCTTCAGTTCCTGGTTGACGGCGATCCGCAGGGCCTGGAAAGTGCGCGTGGCGGGATGGATCCGCGGCGGCGGCGTCTGCCGCGGCACCGCGGAGCAGACCACGCGGGCCAGGTCGCGGGCGGAGCGGATTGGAGTCTGCTCACGGACGGCGGCGATCCGCCGGGCGATCCGCCGGCTGAACCGCTCCTCGCCGAACTCGTGGATGATGTCGGCGAGGCTCTCGGGCCGCATGCGGTTGACGATCCGCCAGGCAGGCTCACCTTCGGTGGGGTCGAACCGCAGGTCGAGCGGGCCCTCCGAGTCGAACGAGAAGCCACGCGAGTCGTCGGCCAGCTGGTCGCTCGACAGGCCGACGTCGAGCAAGACCCGGTCCACGGTGTCGAGCGCCAGCGCGTCGAGCACCTCGGGCAGGTCACAGTAGTTGGCCTGGGCGAACCGCACCGGTCGGCCGGCGAGTTCGCGGGCGCCCCGCTCGATCGCGGCCGGGTCGCGGTCGATCGCGATCACGAGCCCGGCGGGCCCAACCGCGTCGGCGAGCAGCCGCGTGTGGCCGCCGCCGCCGAGCGTGCCGTCGACCACCCGCATGCCCGGCTTCACGTCGAGGAACGACATCACCTCGGCGGGCAGGACGCTCGTGTGGATGCTGGTGGACGGGCTGGGCGAGTTCATCGCGCAGCATCGTACCAGCCGCGGCCGGCGGCCGCTCATCCGCCGCCGGAGGCGCGATAGTCCTGGTAGACCTGCAGCCACGGCAGCGTCCACGGGTTCCACGTCGGATAGCTGGCCGAGGCCACGCTGATGGCGAGCAGGATCGCGGCCATGATGCGGCCGAACCTCGACCCCGCCGCGGCGTCGGCGGCCGGGAGCAGCGCGAAGAGCCACAGCGGCGTGAACCACAGTGCCCAGCGGAAGCCCGTCGCCATGCCTCCGTAGTTGCGGTCCTCCAGCGGTCGTGTCACGTAGAACGCCAGGCACACGACCGTGCAGGCGAGGATCGCCGCCGCCACGGCCCGCTCGCCCCGGGCGGCCGGATCGCGGCGGGCGAGCAGCATCGCCAGGCCCGCGAGGCTCAGCGCCCACACGGGAGTGAGCGAGAAGATGCCGTGATGGCCGATGAGCACATGGAAGGCGTAGGCTGCCCGCGACGGCTCGCCGCGATCGATCGCGCTCTTGACCACGGTGGGCTTCCAATAGCTGTCGAGGATGCGGCTGCCGCGGCGGAACTGGTAGTCGTACCAGCCTCCCTCGACGTGCCGCTCGGCGTAGGCCGGGCGGATGGTGCCGTGGGCGGCGTAGTTGGTTCCCAGCGCCGCTGCGACCACGAGCGCCGCGCCGGGCACGGCCGCCAGGAGCGTGGCCCGCGGCGCCTGCCGGACGAGCAGCAGGCCGACGAGCCCACAAAACGACAGCGCCGGCAGCTCGCAGGCGGCCATGAACGCGGCGGCCAGGCCGGCGACGAAGAACCACCGCAGCCGCCGCTCACCCTCGCACACGATCCGCAGCGTGGCGTCGAGGGCGACCAGGGCGGCGAACGCCGCCGGCCAGTGGTTCGTGAACACGACGGCATAGGCCGACAGCAGCGTGCCCAGGGCCGCGGCGGCGACGACGAACACGCGGCCGAAGTCGGTCGTGCCGTAGCGTTCCGCGATCCGGGCCAGGATCAGCAGGGCGAGGGCGAACGGGATCACGTTCCAGGTGAAGAGAAGGATGCGGCCGAGCTCGTGCGGGTGGCTGCCGAGCGTCTTGCCGGTGAGGCGGTGCAGCAGCCAGTACTCGCCGGCCATGAGGGTGGCCAGCAGCGGCGGCTTGCTGGAGTAGAGGTGCCCCTCGTCGGGCCCCGGAGCAGGGTTGCCGCGGCCGTCGTGCTTGACCATGTCGATCGTGTCCCAGTTGGGCTGGGAGACGATGTCGTCGATGGCGTAGGTGCCGTGCTCGACGAGCGCCCGCACGGTGCACCAGCGGCTCCGGTCGTTGCCGCTCAAGAACGGCCGCTGCAGGTTCCGCAGCTTCGGCTCCTTGCCGGGCGGCGCCTTTTTGCGGGCCTCTTCGTTGAGATGGTTTTCCAGCCGCACCGTGTCGACGGAGTTCACGGCCCACAGCCGGCCCGTGATGTCGCCGGCCGCGAGGGCGACCAGCAGCAGATAGACGCCGCGCCGCAGGGCGGCCCGCGGATCGTTTGGCGAGGGGGTCGAGGTGGTCATCACAGCCGCCGGGCGGGATCGTGGGCGGGACGCGAAGCGGCAACTATAGTCTACTTCCCGTCCGGGCTACACAGTCTCCGTCCGCAAGGTGCCGGCATGCCGCTCGACATCTCGTTCGTGATCCCGTTCAAGGACGAGGAGCCCACGCTCGTGGAGCTGTTCGAGCGGATCGTCGCGGCGACGCGGCCGACGGGGCGGTCGTTCGAGGTGATCTTCGTCGACGACGGCTCGCGCGACGGCGGCGCCGCGCGGGCGGCCGAGCTCGCCGCCCGGCACCCGGGCACCGTGCGGCTCGTGGAGCTGCGGGGAAACTTCGGCAAGAGTGCGGCCCTGGCGGCGGGCTTCGAGCGGGCGACGGGGGGCGTGGTGTTCACCCTCGACGCCGACCTGCAGGACGACCCGAAGGAGATTCCGCGGTTCCTCGCGGCCCTCGACGAGGGCCTCGACGTGGTCAGCGGCTACAAGCAGACGCGGCACGACCCCTGGCACAAGGTGCTGCCGTCACGGGTCTTCAACTGGATGGTCCGCCGGCTCACCGGCGTGCCGCTGCACGACATCAACTGCGGCTTCAAGTGCTACCGGGCCGCGGTGCTGCGAGACGTCCGGGTGTACGGCGAGTTGCACCGCTTCATCCCGGCGCTGGCCGCCTGGAACCGGTTTCGCATCGGCGAGATCGTCGTCGAGCATCATCCGCGTCGCTTCGGCGTCTCCAAGTTCGGCGTGGGACGGTTCTTTCGCGGGCTCATGGATTTGCTCACCGTCACCTTCCTCTCCAAGTACGACCGCAAGCCGCTCCACTTCTTCGGCTGGCTCGGGGCGGCCGCATTCCTCGCCGGCCTGGCGATCTGCGGCTATCTCACGGCCGTGAAGTTTTCCGGGCAGAGCATCGGGCAGCGGCCGCTGCTCACGCTCGGGGTGCTCCTGATCGTGATCGGCGTGCAGATCCTCGCCACCGGCCTGCTCGCCGAGCTGATCGTGCACGTGGCCGGCGATGCGCGGCCCTACCGGATCCGGCGCACCGTCGGGTTCGACGCCGAGGAGGGCGGCTGAGCGCTGCGATGGGTGACGCCGATCTCTATGACTACGACCTGCCGCCGGAGCTGATCGCCCAGGAGCCGCTCGCCGACCGGGCCGCCGCCCGCCTGCTGCACGTGCGCCGCGCCGACGGCACGATCGCGCACCGCCACGTCCGTGACCTGCCCGACATCCTGCGGCCGGGCGACCTGCTGGTCGTCAACGACACCCGCGTCGTGCCGGCGCGGCTCGTGGGCCGCCGTGCCGCGACCGGCGGCAAGTGGGAAGGATTGTTTCTGCGGGTCGCGGAGGGCGGGCCGCACGCGGGGGCATGGGTCGTGCTCGCGCAAACCCGCGGCCGGCCCGCCGTGGGGGAGCGGGTGACTCTCGTGGGCCGCGACGGCAGCGACGCCCTGGAACTCACGCTCGTCGGCCGGGCGGAGGGGGGGGCGTGGCTCGCGGTGCCCGATGCGTCGGGGCCGTTCGTGGATCTCCTCGCCCGCGTCGGTCGCGTGCCGCTCCCGGGCTACATCCGCGGCGGCGCCGAGCAGCCGGGTGACCTCGAACGCTACCAGACCGTCTTCGCCCGGGAGGCGGGGTCGGCCGCGGCCCCGACGGCGGGGCTGCACTTCACGGAGCCGCTGCTGGAGGCGCTGGCCGCCCGCGGCGTGGAGCGGGCGAGTGTCACCCTGCACGTCGGCCTCGACACGTTCCGGCCGATCACCGCCGAAAAGATCGCCGACCATCCGATGCACACCGAATGGTGTGCGTGCCCCGCCGAGACGGCGGCGGCGGTGGCGGCCGCGAAGGCCCGCGGCGGCCGCGTCGTGGCGGTGGGCACGACGGCGATGCGGACGTTGGAGACGGCGGCCCGCCGCGCGGGCCCGGACGGCGGGTTTCCGGCCTGGAGCGGGCCGACAGACCTGTTCATCCGGCCCGGGTTTTCCTTCCGCGCCGTGGACTGCCTGTTGACGAACTTCCACATGCCGCGGACAACGCTCATGGTGCTGGTGAGCGCCTTCGCTTCCCGCGGCCTCGTGGCCCGGGCCTACGACGAGGCGATCCGCGAGCGGTACCGATTCTTGAGCTACGGCGACGCCACTTTTTTCGAATGACGCCGCCGCAACGAGGAGCAGCCGGATGAACATGCCGCAGGAAGACGTGCTCGTGGTGCCCCGGGCCCTGTTCGACTCGGTCGGGGCCTTTCAAGGGTTTTGTGCCGACACGGCCGCCTACCTGCCGGCGCTGCTCGATCCGCGGCACACGTCGTGGCGGCCGCGGGCGACGGTCGAGGACGATCCATCCTTCAAGCAGTTGATCCCCTACTGCGTGCTCGCCTGGCGGGCGGCCGACGGGGAACGGCGGTATTTCGCCTACACCCGCGGCGGCGGGCAGAGCGAGGCGCGGCTGCGGGCCAAGCGGTCGGTGGGGATCGGCGGCCACATCTCGAGCACCGACGGCGCCCACGGCGACGACACCTCATACGACGCCGGGATGCGGCGGGAGATCGCCGAGGAGATCGCGATCGGCGGCGGCTGGACGAGCCGCTGCGTGGGCCTCATCAACGACGACTCCAACGCCGTCGGCAGCGTGCACCTGGGAATCGTGCACGTGCTGGAACTCGAGCGGCCCGAGGTGGCGTCGCGGGAGAGTGAGCTCGTGGAGTGCGGGTTCGAGACGCTCGCGCGGCTGCTCGCCGAGCGCGAGCGGTTCGAGACCTGGTCGCAGATCACGCTCGACGCCCTGGCCGCGGGTAGACTCGGCTGAGCGGTGCACGTCGCCGGCCGAGCCATGATCTACCTCGACAACCACGCCACGACCCGGCTCGACCCCCGCGTGCTGGAGACCATGCTGCCGTGGCTCACCGACCGCTACGGCAACGCCGGCAGCGCGACCCACGAGATGGGCCGCGAGGCGCGGGAGGCGGTCGATGCGGCGCGGGAGATGTTCGCCGCTGCGATCGGGGCCACCCCCCGGGAAATTGTGTTCACCAGCGGGGCCACGGAGAGCGCGAACCTCGCGATCCTCGGCACGGCGGCCCGGGTGCGGGCGTCGGCGGCAGGGCGGCAGCCGCACGTCGTGACGGTCGTCACCGAACACCACGCCGTGCTCGATCCGGTCGAGCACCTCGAGCGCCAGGGATGCGCGGTGACGCGGCTGCCGGTGTGCTGCCAGGACGAGTCCGGCGGAGTGCCCGGCCGCATCCGGCTCGCCGACCTGGAGGCAGCGCTGCGGCCGGAGACCTGTCTGGTGGCGGTCCTGCTCGCCAACAACGAGATCGGTGTCGTGCAGGACGTGGCCGCCATCGCGAAAATCGCCCACGCCCGCGGCGCGATCGTGCACGTGGACTGCGCCCAGGCGCTGGGCCGGATGCCTGTGGACGTCGATGCGCTGGGGGCCGACCTCGCGAGCTTCTCCGCGCACAAGGTTCACGGCCCGAAGGGGGTCGGAGCCCTGTACGTGCGTCGCCGCGGGCGGGCGGTGCGGCTCGAACCGCTCGTGTTCGGCGGCGGCCAGGAGCGGGGCATGCGGAGCGGCACGCTCGACGTGCCGGGGATCGTGGGGCTGGCGGAGGCGGTGCGGCTGGCGGTCGCGGGCCACGCCGCCGAGGTGCCGCGGATGCGGACGTTGCGGGATCGGTTGTGGGATGAGTTGGCGCGGGGGATTCCGGGCCTCGCGATCAACGGGCCGGCGCTCGATGCGGTGGACGACGCCGGCGCGCCGGTGCGGCTCGTCAACAACCTCAACGTCCACGTCCCCGGCGTGGATGGCCAGACGCTCCTGGCCACGCTCGCCCGCGACGAACTGGCCGTGAGTTCGGGCAGCGCCTGCTCCTCGGAGAGCCCGCGGCCGAGCCACGTGCTCCTGGCGATCGGTCGCGACGAGGACCAGGCCCGCGCCAGCCTGCGGTTCGGCCTGTCGCGGTTCACGACGCCCGAGGAGGTCGACACGGCAGCCGCCCGGATCACCGCCGGCGTGTCGCGGCTGCGCGGCTGATCCCGGCCTTTGCCTTTCCGGCCGCGAGGGCTAAACTTTTCACACGTCGGGCTGTGTTATTTCGGCCCGCCCGGTCCCCGCAGGAGAACAACGCCATGTCGGTCACGCTCACGGAAAAAGCCGCCAACGAAGTCAAGAAGATCATTGCCGACCAGAAGCTCGATCCGGCCACGGTGCTCCGGGTCGGCGTTGCCGGCGGCGGCTGCAGCGGCTTCCAGTACTCGCTCGGCTTCGACACCCAGTTCGACCCCAAGGCCGACACGAAATCGGAGCAGCACGGCGTGGCCGTGGTCGTGGACAAGAAGAGCGACCTGTTCCTCGACGGCACGACACTCGACTTCCACGAGGCGATCGACAAGCGGGGCTTCACATTCAACAACCCGAACGCCAAGAAGAGCTGCGGCTGCGGCAGCTCGTTCCAGGCCTGATCGTGGCTGAAGCCAAGGTGCACATCGTCGGCATCGGTGACGATGGTGTCGACGGCATGACGGCGCAGGCGCGGCGGCTCGTCGAAGCCGCCGACCTGCTGCTCGGCCCGGAGTCCTGTGGGCCGCTGCTGCCCGCGGGCCTGCGCAACCGGCTCGAGGCGGCCGCGGGCCTCGAGGACCTCGTCGAGCGAATCGAGGCGGCCGGTCCGAAGCGGGTGGTCGTGCTCGCCTCCGGCGATCCGCTGTTCTATGGCACGGCCCGGTATGTCTGCGGCAAACTCGGCAAGGACCGGTTCGAGGTCGTGCCGCACGTCAGCAGCATGCAGCTGGCCTTCGCCCGCGTGAAGGAATCGTGGGAGGACGCCTTCCTGGCGAACCTCTCCGGCCAGTCGATCGAGCGGGTCATCGACAAGGTGCGGTCGGCCGAGACCGTCGGCCTGTTCACCAGCGAGCAGTGGCCGCCGGCGGCGGTGGCCCGGGCGCTGCTCGACGAGGGCATCGGCTACTTCCAGGCCTACGTCTGCGAAAACCTCGGCTCGCCGGACGAGCGGGTGACCCAGGGGTCGCTCGCCGACATCGCCGCCGACTCGTTCGGTCCGCTCAACGTGATGATCCTCGTGCGCAAGGCCCGCGCGGCCGACGCGCCCGGGCAGGCGGGCACGCGGCTCTTCGGCAATGCCGACGAATGCTTCCTCCAGTCGCGGCCCAAGCGCGGCCTGCTCACGCCCGCCGAGGTGCGGTCTTTGGCGTTGGCGGAGTTGAGCCTGCGGCCGGGGAGCATCGTCTGGGACGTGGGCGCGGGCAGCGGTTCGGTGGGGCTCGAGGCCGCCCGGATCGCCCGCGAGGGCAGCGTGCATGCCATCGAGATGGATCCCGACGATCACCAGCTGATTCGCGAGAATGCCCGGCGGTTCGACGTCACGAACCTGCATCCCGTCCTCGGTCGGGCGCCCGAGGCCTGGGCGAATCTGCCCGATCCCGACGCGATCTACGTGGGCGGCAGCGGCCGCGACGTCGCGATGCTCGTGGAGCAGGCCTGGGCGCGGCTCAAGGCCGGGGGGCGGCTCGTGACGGCCTGCAACAGCATCGAGAACCTGGCCGCCGTGCATGCGCTGCTGCGGTCGCGGTCGGGCGACGCCGCCTACTGGATGGTGAACATCGCCCGCGGCATCGAGCAGATGGACCGCATCCGGTTCGAGGCGATCAATCCGATCTTTCTCATCGCCGCCACGAAGCCCGCATGACCGCCGAGCATCTGCCCGTGCCGCTCGACGTGATCGCCGTGGGCGCCCACCCCGACGACGTCGAGATCGGCTGTGGGGGCACGCTCGCCCTGCTCGCCGCCCGGGGGTATCGGGTGGGGATCGTGGATCTGACCGACGGCGAGCCGACGCCGCGATCGAGCGGCCCGGAGGAGCGGCTCGCCGAGGCGGCCGCGGCGGCCCGGCTGCTCGGCGTCGTGCATCGCGAAACCCTCGGCTTCCCCAATCGCCGGCTGTTCGACGGCTTCGAGGTCCGCGTCGCGTTGGCCCAGGTGTTTCGCCGCTGGCGGCCGCGGGTGGTGATCGGGCTCGCCGACAAGACGCCGCTCGCCTCGCCCGACCACGCCCAGGCCGTGGCGATCACGGAGGCGGCCGTCTTCTACTCGCGGCTCACGAAGTGGGACGACACGTTCGCCGGCCTGCCGGTGCATACGGTGCCGCACCTGCTCGGCTACTTTCTGTTTGCGGGCGTGCCCACTGTGCCGGCGGGCCACTGGCCGCTGGTGGTGGACATCGCCGGCCACTTGGAGGCGAAGCTCGACGCGATCGCCTGCTACAAGTCGCAGTTTCCGCCGGAGAAGGCCCACGTCTTCCCGCGGGTGCGGGCCATGGCCGAAACGGTCGGGATCATGGCGGGCTGCGCGGCGGGCGAACTGCTCGCCTCGAGCCGCATGCCCTGCACGACCGACCCGCTGGGAATGTTCACGCCGCGGCCCGCCTCATGAGCGCGAGCATGCAGGATGTCATCGTGATCGGGGCGGGGATCGCGGGCTTGTGCGCGGCCCGCGAAGTGGTGGCCGCCGGTCTCCACGTGCTCGTGCTCGACAAGTCCCGCGGCATCGGCGGGCGGATGGCGACCCGCCGCGTCGGGGCCGCGGTGTGCGACCACGGAGCGCAGTTCTTCACGGTCCGCGACGCCGAGTTCGCGGATCTCGTCTCGGCCGCCGCCACGGCCGCGACCGTCACCAACTGGTGCGACGGGTTCGCGCAGGCCGCCGCCGACGGCAGCCTCGCGCCGGCCGGCGACGGCCATGCCCGGTGGCGGGGCACGCGTGGCATGACCGATCTTGCGAAGTGGCTCGCCGCAGGGCTCGCGGCGCCGGCCGGCCCCGGTCGCTGCGAGATCCGCACTGGGGTGCATGTCACGGCCGTGGAGGCGGTGCAAGGGAGCGTGCGGGTCACCGCGGGCGACGCGGGGGCCGAGCCGCTCGTCGCCCGCGGCGCGATCATGACGGCGCCGGTGCCGCAGGCCCTCGACCTGATGGCCGCCGGCGGGATGCTCGGTGCCGGCGGCGTCGTCGCGGCCGACGTGCGGGAGCGGCTTGCTGCCGTCGTCTACGATCCCTGCTTCGCGCTCATGCTCGTCCTCGACCGGCCGAGCCGTGTGCCGCCCCCGGGTGGCATCCAGTTTGCCCCCGGTGGCGGGCCGATCGCCTGGCTGGCCGACAATTTTCAGAAGGGAATCTCGCCCGTGCCGGCGCTCACGGTGCATGCCACCGGGGAGTTCAGCCGCAGGCACTTCGACGCGCCGCCCGACGACGTCGCCCGGCTGCTCCTCGACGCCGCCCGGCCGTGGATCGACGGCGACCCGGCCGCGACCGTGGTGGAGCGGTCGCTGCACCGCTGGAAGTTCGCCCTGCCGACGACGCTGCTGCCCGACGCGCTGGTCGTGGTGGCGGAGCGTCCGCCGGTGGCCTGCTGCGGCGACGCGTTCGCGGGGCCGCGGGTCGAGGGGGCGGCGGCGAGCGGCCGAGCCGCCGGCCGCTGGCTGGCCCACGTCCTGGGCTGACCCTTGCGGAAACCGCCGTGCAGTCTCCAAGATGGCGACCGGCCGCCCAGCGGGGCGGCCGATCCCGTCCCCGGAGAACGATTCATGGCCACCGTCACCGCCCCCCGCCTCTTGCCTGAAGTCGAGAAGTTCCTCGCCGGCG
>Ga0315901_10011022_pt1 | contig 10216 bp, 8 predicted proteins | sample LakEriMetagenome_10_FD_203761 | JGI IMG/M metagenome (GOLD analysis project Ga0315901, IMG submission 203761) | Freshwater fungal communities from buoy surface, Lake Erie, Ohio, United States - Buoy 2 MA116 | ecosystem: Environmental > Aquatic > Freshwater > Lake | place: USA: Lake Erie, Ohio... | reverse complement strand
CTTCCAGCGTGGCGGCCAGCACCTTCAGGCCCTTGATGTCCACGGCCTGGGCCATGAGTTCGTCACCTTGGGCGGAGGCCAGCTTGCCCTTGAGCGCGGCAATCTCCTTCTCCAGAGAACGCACTTGCTCCAGCACGGCGCTGACGCGGCCCGGCACCTCGAGCGGGGTGACCTTCAGCGAGCCCGCCACGCCGCCCAAGGTGCCTTCCAGCTGCTGCAGGTAGGCCAGCGCGCCCTCCCCCGTGACGGCCTCGATACGGCGGATGCCCGCAGCAATGCCGCCCTCGGCCACCACCTTGAACAGGCCGATGTCACCCGTGCGTTGCACATGCGTGCCGCCACACAGCTCGCGCGTGGAGCCGATGTCCAGCACGCGCACCTCGTCACCGTACTTCTCACCGAACAGCATCATGGCGCCGAGCTTCTGCGCCTCTTCGATGGGCACAACGCGCGCCTGGGTGGCGGCGTTGGCCAGGATCTCGGCGTTGACGATGGCCTCCACCTGCGCCACCTGCGCGTCGGTCACAGGGGCGTTGTGGGCGAAGTCAAAGCGCGTGCGCTCTGCCGTCACCAGCGAGCCTTTTTGCTGCACGTGCGCGCCCAGCACCTCGCGCAGCGCCTTGTGCATGAGGTGGGTGGCGCTGTGGTTGCGCACGGTGCGCGCACGTTGTTCGCCGTTCACCCGGGCCACGAACACATCGCCCAGCTCGACCGCGCCTTCCAGGATGCGGCCCTGGTGGCCATGCACGCTGGCCTGGATCTTCACCGTGTCTTCCACCACCACCCGCGCACGCGGGTTGCGCAGCTCGCCGGTGTCGCCCACCTGGCCGCCGCTCTCGGCATAGAAAGGCGTGTGGTCCAACACGATGACCACGTCGTCACCCGCCTTGGCGTGGGTGACGGGCGTGCCGTCCACGTACAGGGCCGTGACCTTGGAGTGCTCGCACACCAGGTGCTCGTAGCCGTGGAAAGCGGTGGCGTCGCCCGAATACTCCAGGCCAGCGGCCATCTTGAACTTCGCCGCCGAGCGGGCCTGCTCGCGCTGCCGGCTCATGGCGGCGTTAAAGCCCGCCTCGTCCACCGACACGCCGCGCTCACGGCAGACGTCGGCCGTCAGGTCCAGCGGGAAGCCGAAGGTGTCGTGCAACTTGAAGGCGGTCTCGCCGTCGATGCCGCTACCTCCCGCCAGCGCGCCTTCCAGGATCTCCATGCCATTGGCAATGGTCTGAAAGAAGCGCTCTTCTTCCTGCTTCAGCACCTCGGTCACGCGCGCGGCCTCGCGCCGCAGCTCGGGATAGGCATCGCCCATCTCACCGGCCAGCGGCTGCACCAACTTGTGGAAGAAGGGCTTGCGCGCGCCCAGCTTGTAGCCGTGGCGGATGGCGCGGCGGGCGATGCGCCGCAGCACATAGCCGCGGCCCTCATTGCCCGGGATCACCCCATCCACCACGGTGAAGGAGCAGGCGCGGATGTGGTCGGCAATCACCTTCAGTGACGGAGTCTGCAGATCGATGTCGGCCGCGCCGCCTGAGGCCGCCACGGCGTCACGTGTAGCCAGCAGCAGGTTGCGGAACAGGTCGATCTCGTAGTTGCTGTGTACATGCTGCAGCACTGCGGCCAGGCGCTCCAGGCCCATCCCTGTGTCCACGCTGGGCTTGGGCAGCCGGTGCATGGTGCCGTCTTCGGTGCGGTTGAACTGCATGAAGACGTTGTTCCAGATCTCGATGTAACGGTCGCCATCCTGCTCGGGGCTACCGGGAGGGCCGCCAGCGACCTCGGGGCCGTGGTCATAGAAGATCTCGGAGCAAGGCCCGCAAGGGCCTGTGTCGCCCATCATCCAGAAGTTGTCGGACATGTAGCGTCCGCCCTTGTTGTCACCGATGCGCACGATGCGCTCGGCCGGCAGGCCGATGACCTTCAGCCAGATGTCATAGGCCTCGTCGTCCTCGGCATAGACCGTGGCCCAGAGCTTGTCCTTGGGCAGCTTGAAGTGCTCGGTCAGCAACTCCCAGGCGAAAGAGATGGCGTCGTGCTTAAAGTAGTCGCCGAACGAAAAGTTGCCCAGCATCTCGAAGAAGGTGTGGTGGCGCGCGGTGTAGCCCACGTTCTCCAGGTCGTTGTGCTTGCCGCCAGCGCGAATGCACTTCTGCGCCGTGGCCGCCCGCGTGTAGGGCCGCTTGTCGAAGCCCAGGAACACGTCCTTGAACTGGTTCATGCCAGCGTTGGTGAACAGCAGCGTGGGGTCGTCGCCAGGCACCACGGGGCTGGAGGCCACGGCCTGGTGGCCTTTGGACTCGAAGAACTTCAGGAAGGTGGAGCGGATGTCGGAGGCTTTCATGGGGAACTCGGGGTCACGGAATGGTCAGAAAGTGGGGCAGCAAGATCTGGCGCCTGGCACACCGCCAAGGGTGCGCGAGCCATCGGATGCGAGGTCAGCTGAATTGTTGAGGGTTGAGGTAGAGCGGCACGCCGACCCGGCGGGCGGCTTCGCCCAGCACGCGGTCTTTGGTGGCCAAGGGCAGACGCTGGCGCAAGGCGGTGTCGAGGTAGCAGGCATCGTAGGACGTCAGCCCCCAGTCGCTCGCCAAACGAGTCCACTGGGCGACGTCGGGCGCCACGGGTACCACCCGCATCTGCACGCGCTCCAGTCGGCCCCAGGCCTCATCGAGCGCCGCCCCGGTGATGCGCCCACGGTGCAGGGCACGGGAGAGGATGTTGGCCAACTCCAGATGCCAGAGTGCGGGCACCCAAACTTGGGTGCCGATCATGGAGCGCCAAACGTCCACGGAGTAGTCGTCTTGCTCGTCCTCGAAAAAGGCCGCCAGAGCCACCGAGACATCCAGGACAAAGGCGGGAGGCGCCGTCGATGTCACCGGCGCCCCTCGTCGCGCAGTTCACGCCAGTCCATGCCCAGTCGACGCCCGCGGCTGGCGCCAATGAGCGCTTCAATGGCTTCGCGACGCGCTTGGGCATCCTGGTCGACGGGCGTCACGCGCACCAGCTTGGCCACCGGTTTGTTGTGGCGCGTGATGATGACCTCCTCGCCCTGCTCCGCACGAGCGACAAGTTCCGACAGGTGCGTCTTGGCTTCGAAGAGCCCGATGGTTTCCATGGCTGATACCGAAAGGGAGCGCGAGGGCGAGAACAAATTCTTGGTTGAATCAACCAGATTCTAGTTCCACCCACTGCAAGCCGGGGTCAGCCGCTACGCCTTAGCATTCCGGGGTTGCCCGATCTCAACAGGACCTCAGACCCATGGCCACTGCTACCAAGACCTCCGCCAAGTTCCAGTGGGAGGACCCGTTCCACCTCGACGCTCAGCTCACCGACGACGAACGGGCCGTGAGCGAGGCCGCCCGCGCCTACTGCCAGGAAAAGCTGACGCCCCGGGTGCAGTTGGCCTTCCGGAATGAGCACACCGACATCGGCATCTTCCGCGAGATGGGCGAACTCGGCCTGCTGGGCCCCACCATCCCTGAGCAGTATGGTGGCGCCGGCCTGAACTACGTGTGCTACGGCCTGGTGGCACGCGAGGTAGAACGCGTGGACTCGGGCTACCGCTCGATGATGAGCGTGCAGAGCTCGCTGGTGATGCTGCCGATCTTCGAGTTCGGCACCGAGGCGCAGAAGCAGAAGTACCTGCCCAAGCTGGCCACGGGCGAGTGGATTGGCTGCTTCGGCCTGACCGAGCCCAACCACGGCAGCGACCCCGGCAGCATGATCACCCGCGCCCGCAAGGTGCCCGGCGGCTACAGCCTGAGCGGCAGCAAGATGTGGATCTCCAACTCCCCGTTCGCCGATGTGTTCGTGGTCTGGGCCAAGGACGACGCCGGCTCCATCCGCGGCTTCGTGCTGGAAAAGGGCTGGAAGGGCCTGTCCGCCCCCGCCATCCATGGCAAGGTGGGCCTGCGCGCCTCCACCACGGGCGAGATCGTGATGGACGAAGTGTTCTGTCCTGAAGAAAACGCATTCCCAGAGATCCGTGGCCTCAAGGGCCCCTTCACCTGCCTGAACAGCGCCCGTTATGGCATCGCCTGGGGCGCTCTCGGCGCCGCCGAGGACTGCTTCCACCGGTCCCGTCAGTATGTGCTGGACCGTCAACAGTTCGGCCGGCCCCTGGCCGCCAACCAGCTGATCCAGAAGAAGCTGGCCGACATGCTGACCGAGATCAGCCTGGGGTTGCAGGGCTGCCTGCGCCTGGGCCGCATGAAGGACGAGGGCACGGCCGCCGTGGAGATCACCTCCATCCTCAAGCGCAACTCCTGCGGCAAGGCGCTGGACATCGCCCGCATGGCGCGCGACATGATGGGCGGCAACGGCATCAGTGACGAGTACGGCGTGGCGCGCCACCTGGTGAACCTCGAGGTGGTCAACACCTACGAAGGCACGCATGACATCCACGCCCTGATCCTGGGCCGTGCGATCACTGGGCTCCAGGCGTTCCAGTGAAGTCTGACGTCCGTACAGCGGCCTGCCTCCGCTTGGCGCCAAGGGCCGCATGATGAGCATCTCCGGGACCCCTCCCAGGCCACTGGAAGGTATCCGCGTTCTGGATCTGTCACGCGTGCTGGCCGGCCCATGGTGCGGGCAGTTGCTGGCCGACTACGGCGCCGACGTCATCAAGGTGGAGCGCCCCGGCAGCGGTGACGACACGCGCGGCTGGGGCCCTCCCTACTGGGGTGATGCGGCCCAGGGCATGGCGGCCTACTACCTGAGCACCAACCGCGGCAAGCGCTCCATCGCCATCGACATCGCCAGTGCAGAAGGTTCCGCCCTTGTTCGGCAGCTCGCGGCCGAGGCCGACGTACTGCTGGAAAACTACAAGGTGGGGCAACTCGCCAAGTACGGGCTGGACTACATCAGCCTGTCAGCGCTGAACCCGCGCCTGGTGTACTGCTCGGTCACCGGCTATGGTCAGGACGGGCCGTACGCGCAGGCCGCTGGCTACGACTTCGCCATCCAGGCCACGGGCGGGCTTATGAGCGTCACGGGCGAGAAAGAAGGCACGCCCGGCAGCGAGCCTCAGAAGGTGGGCGTGGCCGTGAGCGACCTGTTCACAGGCGTGTACGCCTCGGGCGCCGTGATGGCCGCGCTGATCGAGCGCGGGCGCACCGGCCGCGGGCGCCATATCGACGCCGCGTTGCTGGATGTGCAGGTGGCCATGACGAGCCAGCAGGCCAGTAATTACATGCACAGCGGCAAGACGCCGCAGCGCATGGGCAACGCCCACGTCAACATCGTGCCTTATCAGGTGTTTGCCACGAAGGACGGCCACATCGTCATCGCGGTGGGCAACGACGGGCAATTCGAGCGCTTTTGCACACTGGCCGGCCACCCCGAGGTGGCAGCCGACCCGCGCTACGCCCGTAACTCCAGCCGAGTGGAACGCCGCGCCGAGCTCGTGCCGGTACTGGCCGCCTGGATGCTGGAGCGCACCACGGCGCAGTGGGTGGTCCTGCTGGAACCCAACGCCGTGCCCTGCGCGCCCATCCTGTCTATTCCGGACGCGCTGGCGCACCCCCAGGTGGTGGCGCGCGGCATGCGGGTTGAAATGGGCGGCATCCCCATGCTGGCCACGCCCATGCGTTTTGACGGCCAGCGCCCTGTGGCCCCGCTCGCACCGCCGCTTCTCGATGAGCACGGCGACGCTATCCGTCAAGCCCTGGCCGATCAGGCGGGCTGGCCGTCGCCCTGAACGCCGGATCGCGCGCTGACACGACAACCCACCGGAAACCCCTCGACAACACCCTGACAGCGCCCAGGCGAAAGCCACGCACGACCGGCGCTTGAAGGCTCTCCTGCATTCCTGATCAAGCACATCACCATGACCACCTCCCCCCTGAACAGCCTGAACGACCCCACCCTGCTCAAGACCGACGGTCTGATCGACGGCCAGTGGGTCAGCGGCAGCAGCCGCTTCGCCGTGCACGACCCCGCCACGGGCGGCCACTTGGCCGATGTGGCCAACCTGGGCGCGGAACATGCGCAAGCCGCCATCGCCGCCGCTGACAAGGCCTGGCCCGCCTGGCGCGCCAAGACCGCCAAGGAGCGCGCCGGCATCCTGATGAAGTGGTACGGGCTGCTGCACCAGCACGCCGACGACCTGGCGCGCATCATGACCGCCGAGCAGGGCAAGCCCCTGACCGAGGCGCGCGGCGAGGTGGTCTACGGCGCCAGCTTCGTCGAATGGTTTGCCGAGGAAGCCAAACGCGTCTACGGCGAGACCATTCCCACCACCGACCCCACCAAGCGCTACCTGGTGCTCAAGCAGCCCGTGGGCGTGTGCGCGGCTATCACGCCGTGGAACTTCCCCATTGCGATGATCACGCGCAAGGTGGCGCCGGCGCTGGCCGCCGGCTGCCCCGTGGTCATCAAGCCGGCCGAGGCCACGCCGCTTTCAGCCCTGGCCTGTGCGGAACTGGCCCTGCGCGCGGGCATGCCGCCCGGGGTGCTGAACGTGCTGAGCTCGGACGCGCAGCGCTCCATCGACATCGGCCATGTGCTGTGCGAAAGCGACGTGGTGCGCCATCTGTCCTTCACCGGCTCCACCGAGGTGGGCCGCATCCTGGCTGCGCAGTGCGCACCCACCATCAAGAAGATCAGCCTCGAACTCGGCGGCAATGCGCCCTTCATCGTCTTCGATGACGCCGACATCGACAGCGCCGTCGAAGGCGCCATGGTCAGCAAGTACCGCAACGCTGGCCAGACTTGCGTGTGCGCCAACCGCCTGTACGTGCAGGAGGGCGTGTACGACGCCTTCGTCAGCAAGCTCGCCGCCAAGGCCGGCGGCATCAAGGTAGGCAACGGCTTCGAGGCCGGCGTGAACCAGGGCCCGATGATCGACGCGCAGGCCATGACCAAGGTGCAGGCCCATGTGGCCGATGCCGTGGCCCACGGCGCGCGCGTGGTCACGGGTGGTCAGCCCATCGGCGAGCGTTTCTACAGCCCGACCGTGCTGGCCGACGTCACCTCGCAGATGCTGTGCGCCCGCGAAGAGACCTTCGGACCCGTGGCTCCTGTATTCCGCTTCAAGACCGAAGCCGAAGCCATTGCGCTGGCCAACGCCACGGAGTTCGGCCTGGCCAGCTATTTCTACAGCCGCGACATCGGCCGCATCTTCCGCGTGGCCGAGGCGCTGGAGTACGGCATGGTGGGCATCAACACCGGCCTGATCTCCACCGCCGAAGTGCCGTTTGGCGGCGTCAAGCAGTCAGGTCTCGGGCGCGAGGGCTCACGCCACGGCATCGAGGACTATGTGGAGATGAAGTACCTGGCGCTGGGCGACCTGCACAAATGAAAACAGCCGCATCCCGAAACACATCGGGATGCGGCTGCAATCAGGCACAGAGCCAGGCAATTGGAGCGGGTGAAGGGAATCGAACCCTCGTATGAAGCTTGGGAAGCTGCCGTTCTACCATTGAACTACACCCGCAGCGTGGCTTGATTGTAGCCAGCAGGGCGCGGACCCTGGCTCAGCCGACAATGCTGGCATGAGTGAGCCTACCGTCAACCCACCGGACGCAGCCACGCACCGACCGATCAAGAGTTTTGTGCGGCGGGCTGGCCGCATGGGCACGGGTCAGCAGCGTGCCCTGGAGACGCTGGCGCCGAAGTACGTGGTGCCTTTTGAAGCGCAGCAGGCCGACTGGGCCAGCCACTTTGGCCGCGTTGCCCCCATGGTGCTGGAAATCGGCTTTGGCATGGGCGGTGCCACGGCGGCGATTGCCGCTGCGCGGCCCGACACCAACTTCATTGGCGTCGAGGTTCATGAGCCGGGCGTGGGCGCCTTGCTGAAGCTGATTGACGAGGCGTCCCTCGAGAACCTGCGTATCGTTCAACACGATGCCGTGGAAGTGCTGCGGCACATGGTGGCGCCCAAGTCGCTGGCGGGCGTGCACATCTACTTTCCCGACCCTTGGCACAAGAAACGGCACCACAAGCGGCGCCTCATCCAACCTGGCTTTGTCAGCCAACTGGTGACCTTCCTGGCCCCAGGGGGCTACCTGCATTGCGCCACCGACTGGGAACCCTATGCCCAGCAGATGCTAGAGGTGCTCTCAGCCGAGCCGCAGTTGCACAACACCAGCGAAGGCTACGCGCCGCGCCCCGAATGGCGACCCCTCACCAAGTTTGAGCATCGCGGGATGAAGCTCGGCCATGGGGTGTGGGATCTGGTGTTCTTGCGTCGGGATGCATGACGCCTCAAATAGGTAGTCCTCATCGATTCAGGTCGAGGAGGTGCGCAAGCGCGGCGCGATTGAGCACGGCCCTTCCTACATGCTGCCCCAAGGCGGCGGACAGGCTACCGTCGCACTCTGCAGAGTACCGAGAGTGGAAAACGACCTCACCATTTGCGCCCACACTGGTGCGGCGCAGGAATCTATCGGTGGCGGATCCGTGGCGCACGTGATGTCGAACCCCGACCATCGGCAGCATGGCAACATTGAAGCACGCTTTCAGAGCAGTCTTGAATGCGATGTCCTCGCCAGCCGCTTCAGTACGGAAGACTCCATCAGTCGGAAAGCCGCCAGTTAACCAAAAGGCTGGGCGTCTCACGATGATATTCCAAGGAACTGAATCCATGATCATTCGATGTCGTACATCATCGGGACTCAATAGAATTTCCCCCTCTCGCTCTATCGAAGCGGTCACCTCTACTGCAGCCAAGTGCGGGTGATCGTTAAGTACCTGAAGTGCACTACTATAAAATTCAGGCAATACCTCATCGTCTTGGTCAAGAAAACACAAGAATGGCGAAAGGCAAAGGGATGCCCCCAAATTTCTAGCTGCTGCTTGTCCCATGTTGACCCCCATTTCCACGATGCGCAGTCTTCCAGACCTTTCACATGCTGCATAACGATCGGATATCGCTGAACGAATGGGCTCTGGAGAAAAATCACTCACCAGAATAACTTCATCGCAAATTGGAGTTCGAAAGACAGAGTCGAGCGCTCGACCAAGCGTCGAAGACCCGGAGTAGAAAGGAATGACGCAGGCCAGGTGACTCATATTACATTCAGAAGCTTAGTCTATGAGGTAATTTGCGTGTCTCTTCAAACCAATAGTAGTCAAATGACAGACACCCATTTTATCATCTGCACGCCCCCGTATGCCAGAAATTCTGCAGGAATCGTTATATTGCACGAACTGGGCAAAACAATGTCCAATTTAAATTACTCAGTTACCTTTGTATTTTTCGATCTAAGTAATTCAAAGTGGTTTCTGTCTACAGAACCATCGCACTATGCGCCCAATATGCAGGACAGGATCTCGAAATCTCTCTCACAGATGGAAGTATCACTTCAGCATGCATTGAATGAAGGTATCATTATTTATCCTGAGATAGTTTCAGGCAATCCGCTCGGAGCCCGGCGCATTGTCAGGTATTTTTTGAACAAGGACGCAGCCATCACAGGTGTCATTACCGATACTCGTCCAAATGACTACATTTTGGCTTATAGCTGTTCATTCCATGACAAACCTAACTTAACCTTATTCAAACCTGTTCATGATCCGTGCTTCAATACAAAGAATACAAGACCAGCAATTGAGCGAACCTTAAGTCTCACTTACTTCGGTAAAGCCAAATACACAGAACCCCTACCAGTGATTTCCGGATCTGTCCTCATAAGCAAATCTTGGCCACAAACTTCTCATGAACTTGCGTCGCTCCTTAAGAGCTCGAAGTACCTATTCACATGGGACCACGTCACCTCTTTGATGATAGATGCTTTGTATTGCGGAACCCACGTGGTTTTGATGAAAGAACACGTCTCTTCAAACTCAAGGCCGCTTGAATCCAAAAAAAATGACTTTCCCCACCATTTAGGCCGATGGGTTAATGAAGATATATTCTTAGAAGTAGACCAATCGTATGAATCAAAGAGGTTGAAACTGTTGGCAGCGTATAATGAAGCTTTAACACTTTGGCCGGCAAATGTACTTCTTTTCATCGAAGATGCTTTACGCTATTTTCGTTATAGATGAACGCAAGTTACGACTGCGCTATGCCTGATCACTTGGTAAATTCAAGTTGTACGTGCCTCAGCCCCTCCACTCAACTACCCCCGAGTAAGCGGTCACTAGCACCACTAAACCAAACACAATGCGATACCACGCAAACACCGTGAAGTCATGGGTCGAAACATACCGTATCAGCCAGCGAATGCAAAGCCAGGCGCTGAAGAAAGCGAAGACGGTGCCGATGGCGAACATG
>Ga0315901_10011020_pt1 | contig 10217 bp, 8 predicted proteins | sample LakEriMetagenome_10_FD_203761 | JGI IMG/M metagenome (GOLD analysis project Ga0315901, IMG submission 203761) | Freshwater fungal communities from buoy surface, Lake Erie, Ohio, United States - Buoy 2 MA116 | ecosystem: Environmental > Aquatic > Freshwater > Lake | place: USA: Lake Erie, Ohio... | reverse complement strand
GATGGGGTGTTGATCATGGATGCTTTTGCCGGCGTCTTCTTCCAGGTGGATGTGGTGAATTCGGATGGTTCGACTGCCAATAAGTACTTGTCCGCCCACACAAATGGGTCGGCGATCCTGGGTGATCTGATAGCCTTTGGGCAGATCCGGGTAAAAATAGTTTTTTCGATCAAAACGGGATGCTCGATCGATGGTGGATCCCAGCGCGAGGCCCAGGCGCACCGCATATTCGACAGCGGTTCGGTTGAGGTAGGGCAAGGTGCCGGGATGAGCGAGCGAAACAGGGCTCACCTGCGTGTTGGGCGGAGCACCGAATAGTACCGGGTCTGAACAGAAAAGTTTGGATCGAGTATTCAGTTGGACGTGGATTTCCAGCCCGATCACCGTTTCATACTTCATATGTTAAAATTAAACTGCAAAAAACGGGCTTTCTGAACGGAGTTGCTACTTTTGAGGGCAAAAAGCAAGAATATGGTTTGGATTATAGGGATTACGGCCTTTTTGGGTTCTTTATTAACCTTGTTTTCGGGATTTGGATTGGGCACCTTGTTGACACCGGTATTTGGACTTTTTTTTCCAATACCGGTGGCGGTAGCATTGACGGGCGTGGTTCATTTGTTGAACAACCTTTTCAAGTTAAGTCTACTTGGGAAGTCGGCCAATTGGGACACCGTATGGCGGTTTGGGGCACCTTCCGTGGTGGGTGGTTTTGTAGGGGCTACTTTATTGGCTGGCTTAATTCAATTACCGGTTTTGTATCAGTGGTACTTAGGATCCCATTTATGTGAGATCAGCTGGTTGAAATTGGTGATTGCGGTCCTGATGGTCTTTTTTACCTTTATGGAGTTGCTCCCGGGTTTAAAAAAAGTACAGTTTGCGCAACGTTACTTAACGCTTGGTGGGTTGTTAAGTGGATTTTTTGGCGGTTTGAGTGGAAATCAGGGTGCCTTGCGGTCTGCCTTTTTGATTAATGCGGGTTTGGACAAATCTGCCTATGTTGCTACGGGGGTAGTGGTCGCTTGTCTGGTGGATTTTACCCGATTACCGGTTTATTTCACTCGATTTAAGGGAGCGGGATTAATGGAAGAGTGGGGAATGGTTGTTTTTGCGACCGCCTGTGCGTTTGCGGGTGCTTGGATAGGAGCGCGGTACTTGAAGAAGGTGACCTTTCGCTTAGTACAATGGGTGACGGGTTGCTTTATGTTGGTGTTTGCGGTGCTGTTAGCCATGGGTGTCTTATAATTGATTTGGGTTTGATAGATGGAAAAAGTGGTGAGTAGTTGAGTGGGCGCCAAAAAAAACGGATATTTGCGGCCCTAAAACGGGATATTGGAACATGAAGATTGCAATAGCACAATTGAATTACCATATTGGTCATTTTGAAGGGAATCTTCAGAAAATGCTGGATGCTGTGGAGCAGGCTCGGCAGATGGGTGCTGATTTGGTTTTGTTTGGCGAGTTGGCGGTATGCGGCTATCCTCCCCGTGATTTTTTAGAATTTGAAGACTTTATAGTGCAATGTGAGGCGTCGATTGCCTCCTTGCAGGCAGCAAGTGTTGGAATTGGGATTGTGGTAGGGGCCCCCAGCCGCAATCCGGTGCTGGCGGGAAAAGATTTGTACAACTCTGCTTACTTCTTGTATGAGGGCGCTATTTTGGGGGTTCAACACAAGACCCTGCTACCAACCTACGATATTTTTGATGAGTACCGCTATTTTGAACCAGCCAGCCGGTATGAAGTGGTGCACTTCAAGGGTAAAAAAATGGCCTTGACCATCTGTGAGGATATCTGGAATGTGGGAAATGAGAATCCGTTATACACCGTTTGCCCATTGGATGAAATGATAGATCAACAGCCGGAGGTCATTTTGAATTTATCGGCTTCTCCGTTTTCTTACCAACAGGCTGAAATTCGCCTGGCAACGGTTCGTGCCAACGTGGAGCGCTATAAATTACCCTTGTTTTATGCCAATCAGGTAGGGGCTCAGACGGATATCGTCTTTGATGGAGGAAGCCTGGTCATGTCCCCAGATGGGCGATTGTTTGATGAAATGGCATATTTTGAGGAGCAAATTTCCTATTATGAGCTAGAGGAAGTCCAGAAAGGCCGGTCGTTCACCTCCACCACTCCTCCCAAGACAGCCTTGATTCACGATGCGTTGGTATTGGGAATTCGCGATTATTTTGCAAAATTGGGTTTTAAAAAAGCCATTTTGGGCTTGTCGGGAGGCATTGACTCTGCTGTAACCGCCGCCCTGGCGGTTCGAGCCTTGGGTGCGGAGAATGTGCGAGGGGTCCTTATGCCCAGCCAGCACAGCAGCGACCATTCGGTTCAGGATGCGCGGCAACTGGCTCAAAACCTGGGAATCCAGTATGATTTAGTGCCCATTGAGCCCTTGTACCAAGCCTTTGAAACCAGCCTTTCTTCTTTGTTTTGGGCTTTTCCTGCCAATTTAACGGAAGAAAACATTCAGGCGCGGGTAAGGGGTACCTTGCTGATGGCTATGAGTAATAAATTTGGTAATATTCTCCTAAATACCAGCAACAAGAGCGAAATGGCGGTCGGTTACGGCACGCTGTACGGTGATATGTGCGGTGGCTTGGCCGTTCTCGGAGATGTTTACAAAACCGAGGTGTACGAATTGGCGCATTACCTCAACAAAGACGGAGCCTGCATCCCGCCCAATTCCATTGAAAAGCCACCGAGTGCGGAGCTCCGGCCTGGGCAAAAAGACAGCGATTCCTTGCCACTTTATGAAGTCCTGGATCCACTTTTATACCAATATATAGAATGCCGAAAAGGGCCAAACGAGCTCGTAGAGATGGGGTTTGAGTCAGATCTCGTCAAGCGTGTGCTTCGTATGGTGAATATCAATGAATTTAAACGTGAACAAGCGGCGCCGGTGATCCGGGTGAGCCGTAAGTCCTTTGGAATGGGCCGTCGAATGCCTATTGTTGGAAAATACTTATCCTAATTTCGTATGAAACGTAGATCACCGCGTGCCCAAGCGCTGCTTCAATTCGCGCTCATAGTTGGCATTATTGTGTTTGTGAATATTATTGCGAATGTCTTCTATGGTCACCTTGACCTAACCGAAGAAAAGCGGTTTACGCTGACAAAGCCCACTAAAACGTTGTTAAAAGAGCTGGATGAGCGGGTGTATGTAGAGGTCTTGCTCGAAGGTAGCTTCCCAGCCGGCTTCAAACGGCTTCAAACGGCCACTCGCGAAATGCTGGATGATTTTAGGTCGCAGAGTGGTTACTTGGACTATCTTTTTGAAGATCCGGGAGCAGGTAGCGTAGAAGATATTAATGCCCGTCGGAAAAATCTAAGCGAAATTGGCATTAATCCGGTGAACCTTAGGGTGATGGAAGATGGGGCTTCCACTCAAAAGTTGATTTATCCAGTTGCCATTTTCCATTATAAAAACCGACAACTGCCCGTCAAATTGTTGGAAAATGAATCCCCATCCTTGTCGCCCGATGAGGTGATTAACAACTCAGTGAGCTTATTAGAGTATAAATTCGCCAACGCAATTAAAAAACTTCAAGCTCCCGAGCAGCCCATTGTGTTGTTTACAGAGGGCCATGGGGAATTAGAAAAAATTCAAACCACGGATTTGGAGCGCAGCCTTGATCAGTTCTATGAGACAGGCCGAATTACGTTGGACTCCGTTTTAGAAATTCCTACCGAAGCCACTTTAGCAAAACGTACCCTTCGACCGGGTGAAATTGCTCCCAAACCCTGTGCCTTGTTGATTGTTGCCAAACCGCGGTTTGCCTTTTCCGAAAAAGACAAGTTCAAGATTGATCAATACGTGATGAACGGCGGGAAAGTCATTTGGTTGGTAGACCGGCTCGGTGCGGATTTGGATAGTATGCGCATGGGAGGTCGGTTTATCCCTCAAGATTACCCTATCAACTTGGAGGATATTTTGTTTAAATACGGTGTTCGGTTACAACCTGATTTAGTGGTAGACCTGCAGTGTACCAAAATTCCACTGCAGACGGGCATGTTAGGGAATGCGCCGCAGCTGGAACTATTTGACTGGTATTACCATCCTGCCGTTCGTCCCACCGCTCCACATCCCATTGTGAAAAACCTGGATCGAACAGAGTTGAAGTTTTGTTCCTCCATTGATACCATTCGAACCAAAACAGCGGTTAAAAAAACTGTTTTATTGCAGTCCAGCACGTACAGCCGCCTGCAATTCAGTCCGGTGGATTTGAATTTTGACATCTTGAGGTATCCTGCAGACCCCAAAAAATTTGATAAAGGAGCGCAAACGGTAGGAGTATTGCTGGAGGGTGTTTTCCCATCCAATTTTGAAAACCGGGTATCGCAGGAATTAGCCTCTGATCTGCAGCGGATTGGGCTGGAGTATCGGAGTCAGAGCTTGCCTACCCAGATGCTTGTGATCAGCGATGGAGATGTGGCGGCGAATACGATTCGGATAGATGAGAAAGGGGAACAGCAATGGTTGCCCCTAGGATTCAACCGGTTTGAGCGCAGCACGTATTCCAACAAAGAACTGATGCTGAATGCGGTGGAATACCTCACGGATCCTTCTGGAGTGATTGAGGCCAGGAGCCGGGAAGTAAAACTGCGTTTGTTGGACAACGTTCGCGCCAAGGAAGAGCAACTGTTCTGGCAGGTGTTGAACATCGGCGGGTCGGTGTTATTTATTGCCCTGTTTGGATTGGGGTTTTTGTGGTGGAGGAAACGGAAGTATGTGAAGGGGTAGGGTTGCTATCCTTTACTGATTTGGTAGTATGAAATAAGTAGTGTGAGTGCTTGGATAAAAAAAGGTGGCTGTTGAAAACAGCCACCGATGAGTGGTAATTCGAAATCCTTTATCAATTTTAGCGTTGTTTAACGGCTTTTTTTTGATTAATCTTTACAGGAGCTCTCCAGTTTTCACTTCTTGAGGTGATAATAGGTTGTCCAAGTGGTATGATGTTTCCGGATGGATATTCGATTTGACAGACGGCGTATGCATCCCCTGTAATATCGTTTGTGTAGCTTCTTTGGAGGAATAAATTGGCAGAATTCCATCGCTGGGATGGTGTTTCTACGGTTACAAAAGCGTCAGTAGAAGTGGCTCCGTCGTCATCAAAATAATGCACAACAAGAGTATATATGCCTGGCTGTGGGGTAGAAGGGATGGTAATGTGTTCAGGTCCCCAACCATCGGTATCGTCCACATCCAAATAAGCATTCCAAAACGTCGATTGGTTGCCGTAGTAACAGTCTAAGTCAGTGAATAAATCATCTACAGTAGCACCGGGAGGAATCAAGTGCAAATCGACATCCGATTCTGGAGTGTTCCATCTGAGTTTAGTCCATAAAGCGAGCTGTGGAAAATTTCCAATTAGGTTTATAGAAGTAGATCCCCAAGCAGGACCTCCATTAATATGGGTTCCTGTTGCGGTGACTTTGACACTATTATTCCCTGCGACCAAGTCAATATTTTGGTCAAAGTTAAAGGATCCATCGTATTGCAACGTGATGGCGGATCCATTTACTGTCAAAATTGCTGAAGACAGTGACTGCGCATTTTTTATTTTGCCGGCTATTCGGACCACTCTATTGGTGATCACTTGATTATTGGTAACGGAGGTAATTTCGATGGGTAACATTTGTCCAGGATCCTCGAATAGCCGACCTTCTGCTCCCCTTGGATCTGGGAAATATTCAAGTTTGGAAATAATTGGATTTCCATTGTAAATAACTTCATCGGACAGCGATTCTGGACTGATGGCTTCGAAAGATTCCCCAACGGTTTTACCTGATAGCATTAGTCGGTAAAATTCCTTTCCGACGGGAGCCCCCTTACCGTTTACCTCACTCCAGCCGATAATTGACTGACAACCTTTTTGATAAAGAGTTGATTTTAAATCAATTGATTTCATCCCTTGGCAAGCTACCAAGTAAAAAACAGCGTTTGGGAACGCATCATCGCTGTAGTTGTTTTTAAAAAATTTAGAGGAAATGCTCAAGTATTGGACTTCAACGGGTACTCCATTCCGAACTTCCATGATGGTTGAGACGGCAACTTCACCATTGTACCAGAGTTCATAATACAGACCCATAATCTCATCCAGAAAATTATTGATTCGCTGGCCTGTCAACAACCAAGTCACATTATCCCCATCTACATTTCCATGCGTATTGAAAAAAATGGTCCCATATTGTTGAAGCTGTGTCTGGAAAAAAGTTAGGTCTGCTGCCGTACTATTATATATGTCGGCATTAAAACCAGCTTGGCTAAACTCACTCTGAAGGGTGGTAGAAATTTGCCGTTCACTGATCCAGGTTTCATCATCGAAGACTTGATTGATCAAGCAAACCCTTTTATTTCCCACGATACCATGCTCTACCCGGTCATGTAAGTTGGAAGGGGGCGATACAGAAGGCTTCTCTTCAGTAGGATCATTTGCCTCAATATAGGGTGGTGAATACCGGTAGGGTTGATGGAGCCAGATTTCTTTTCCTCCATTTTGGTAAGTTACCACCAGCGCGTAACCAGCTACCACCACTTTTTCTACGCCATTCAAATTGGATGCGGATTGAGCGATTTCTTCAAAGGCAGCTATAGGGTCAGAGCTGTGAAGCGCTAGGCTGGCTAATGAGTCTAAAGTTTCATGTGCTTTAAGGAGATGGTATTTTTCGAGTGGGGAGGGCGTTTCTTTAGCGCATCCTATGGTTAGGATGATTGCGATAAACGGGAGCCAAATTTTTCTAAATAAATTAAGGTTATTCATGTTTAGATGGAATTAGAAGCGTGAAAAAAAGAGGGAAACATTCAAGCTAATATAGGGCCGTGCATTTTCTTGTATTGGATAGTGGAATGTTGGCTCAAAGGCCAGAGAACTATCAAGAAAAAGGGCGAAGCCTGCTTCAATGTCTGGTATAAATTGGGATTTTTCTGATGTAAATTGGCTGGCGCTTAGTCCAACTCCACCAAAAATGCGTTGGAAAGCGTAGTATCGGGCAAAGGGTCTTGCATAGAAATCGCTGAAGGGCCCTGCTTTTTGGAATCCAAGGTCTGCTCCAACTAGAAGATTTTGTAGGGGGAAATAACCTGTTCCAACTTCCAGAGAAAAGGGTGATCCTTCCTCAAAATCAAATCGACCATTAGTTCCTCCTTTTATGAAAAAAATTCCTTTTTCCGTATTTGGAGGTGTTTTTTGACTGTAAAGGAGGGTTAGGCTACTGTGCGATAGTAGCAGGCAAGCAATAAGATATTTTAACATGGGAAGGTATAAAGATGAAAATAGAGAATCCTTTCGACAAGTGGTCTTGTTAAATTTCGTTGTTGTGGTATGACTAAACGGTGATTACTTTTTTAGCTGGCAGGATGCTGTCCCTACTTTCGCTCCGTTATGCCAGATATTGACGGAATAGTCTCCCTTTTCTACTTTGCCAGGATAGTCAAATCGTACGAGGACTTGTTCAGAGGATCCGGAGAAGTTTACTTCCTTTTCAAGTGTGTACTTGTATTCTTGTCCACTTGACCGGTCTTTCCCAATCAGTGATCCAACAGTGGTTTGGGAGGGGTTTATGAGCTGAATATGGAATTTCTGTACGCCATTCGAGACACCTTCAGTTGCATCGACGGTGAAGCTGATCTGAAAACGGCTTGTTTTGCTGGCATATTTGGAATCTCGGTCTGTTTGGCCAGATTTATCCTTTTTACTAACTTCTTTTGGGTTCAAGAATACACCAGAAACGGCAAGTGGTTGGGAGTTATCGACTGTGTTTCTTTTTTTGTTGGTAGAGGCATCTGCGGTGGAAGGTTGAGCATCTCCCCCCTCGGATGCTGAACGTTCAAGCAATTCTATTCGCGTCCTGGCAGTATTGAGGTCATTTGAGATTGCTTTTATCTCCTCCATGAGTCGGTCATTGTCCGATTGAAGTTGAGCAATTCTTCCATCACGTTCTCTGAGCTGCTCCGATAGAGAGGCATTTGCCTTGTTTAGCTCATCGATCTGCTTTCGGGCCTCTGTCAGCCTACTCCCACCCCCATTAATTCCTCTTCTGATGATGGCTTCTTGTTCCTCAATTTTTTGTTTGAGTTGTTCAATTTCTAATTCGCGGGCAGGAAAGAGCGCTTTTAAGCTATCGAGGCTATTAAATGCGGCTTCTTTTTGTTTTTTTAGATCATCGAGCGCAGCTGTCTTTTCGATAGTCTCTGCCTTTGCTTCTTTTACTTTTTCGCCACCTCTAAGGTAAATCACAATATTTAGCAGTACCAAAAGCAGGAGTAAAATGCCTGCAATCACTATAATTTGAGTAGTCTTGCTGTTTTGGGGAGGATTAGAAGGAGCAGGCTCGTTGTATTTGTTGCTAAGCATGACAGATGATAAAATTTAAAGTTAGAGATTCTGTTGCATAAGTTATAAGCAGCATTCTAACTTCAAGAGGGTTGAACTGCGATTCAGGTTATCATCTGTCCATAAAAAAGTAAAATAAAATTAGGTATAAAATAAAAACCAAAGGATAATCAAAGCAACTAGCAGGGCAAGTATTGCTAGTGCAGCAAAGATTTTGGATTCATTTCCTTGGCTATTTTCAGGTTTGGTGGCTTGGTTGGTTTTCTTTTCTTGTTGAATATCCGACAATATCTGTTCATGGATACTGTCTGGAAATCCTTCCAAATGAAGGGATTTTCGGGCCTTCTGAATTAGTTTGATGCCTGCACCAAAGTTTTGAATTCCTCTAATAATAGCACGTTCACTTTCAATTACCGCTAAAAAAGCAGGGTCCTTAGTCTTTCGACGCTCAATAAGTATTTTTTTGGAAGGTGGAGCAGTCCCCCGTAGATAATCCCAGACATCCTCAATCGTGATTAGCAAACCATTTTCTTTAGCCAGCTCTCTGGCATCCTCTACTAACTTAAAAATATGTCCTTGGGTTCCTAATGTTTTGGCTCTGATACTGTTTCGGACACTTTTGGCAATAAGTGAGTAGTCCTCCCATTCTTGAGAAAGCCGAGGGTCAGATCTGAGTAATTGTTCAAACTCATGACGTTCTGGTTCAGTCATAGATCCTCTTGCATACCGATCAATTCTATCAAAATAGTCAAAATTCATGCTTGAAATACTGTTTTTGAGAGGGATTAAATGCTTTTAACGGGTGGTAGTCTTTGGTGATTCCAATTATTAAAGTGAGCTAAAGCCGCGCAAGTGCATTTTCTCCCTTAAGGTTTTCATTGCTCGGAACCGTGCTAGGCGGACATAATCTGTGGTAAGTTGTAAGCGTTGTGCAATTTGATCATCGGTTAGGCTTAGTTCAGGGTCAAAGGATAGGTTCAATATATTTTGTTGGGCAATCGTTAGCTCTGAAATAATCGATTCAGCGGCCTCCATCAGAATTTGTCGGTGTGCCAAGTAATCAGGTCCCGGTCCCGGCTCCTTTGCCTCATTGGTTCCAGATGGTACTAAAGATGCGTTCAGGTCGTCATTCGCGTTCGAGTCTCGAAAAAAAGTTGGTGGAGGGCTGACCTCTTCGACTCGATTGCCTTGTTTGCGTTCATTTAAGAAGGCATTCCAGCTAGATCTAAATAAGTAAGCTCCATAGTCATGAATGATGGCTCCCTTTTCGAGTTGATTCAACATTGAACACAGTGCAGCATGAAAGGCTTCCTCCGCTTCGGTCGCGCTTCCATCTCGATTCATTATGTATCGGGCAATATCTGGATAAGCCGACCGGTAGATCTCTAGGATGGTTTTTTCGTCCATTTTGAAAACTTGGTTTGTGAATAAGAGAAAATTGGTCAAGACAAAGTTATCAATTAATTTAGTTACCGTTGTCTGTCTGATAAAAAGTTATTCTGAATATATTGAATACGACCGATTAAGCTTTCAAAAAAAAATGAATAAACATGATAACGTTGCCTGCCATCCTTTACTCTTGTTGATATAAGTACCGACTTCGACGGTTTCTTAACATTGATCAACAACAATAAAAATGTAGTTTATTCATGAGACATTTACTCCTAATTATTTTCCTTGGACTTATTTCCTCCTTTTCTTTATCAGCACAACCGCAAGTTTTTTTTGGAGCTGGAGTTGGCCCTAATTTCACTAAATTGAAATTTGAATCCTTCAAAAACGAGTACTCAAAAGACTTCTACCCAGGTAAAAACTACATATCATCCAACTCTACGAATATTCATGGTGGATTGACGATTGGGGTTAAACTAAATGAAAAGT
>Ga0315901_10011017_pt1 | contig 10218 bp, 9 predicted proteins | sample LakEriMetagenome_10_FD_203761 | JGI IMG/M metagenome (GOLD analysis project Ga0315901, IMG submission 203761) | Freshwater fungal communities from buoy surface, Lake Erie, Ohio, United States - Buoy 2 MA116 | ecosystem: Environmental > Aquatic > Freshwater > Lake | place: USA: Lake Erie, Ohio... | reverse complement strand
CGTCAAGGTGATTATGTAAATCCTACTAAATCATCAAGCGGAAGCCAGTTCTACATTGCTCAAGGTCAAGCCATGACTGATGCGCAGATCAATCAAGTTGAGCAATACGTGAAGCAAAAGAATCCAAATTTCGCCTACACACCTGAGCAACGCGAAGTGTATAAAACAATAGGTGGTACTGCTCAATTGGATATGGACTATACCGTATTCGGTGAAGTGGTTGAAGGTCTTGATATTTTAGACAAGATTCTTTCAATGCCTACCGGCGCTGGAGACAGACCGGTTCAAGACATTAGCATGAAAATGGAGGTGATCAAGTGAGTTTAGTTGATCAAATTGAGCAACTAAAACTCGACGTTGCTTCAACCCAACTCAACTCTGCTGAAGAAGTAGAGAACTTCCGTGTGAAGTATTTGGGAAGGAAGGGCATCTTGAACGATTTGTTCGAGGCATTCAAAGCCATTCCCAATGAAGAGAAGAAGGCGGTTGGTGCAGTGATGAACGGATTGAAATCTTCCGTTCAAGAAAAAATAGATGAGTCTTCAGCCTTGTTCAGCGCAAAGAAAGGTAGTGTTGAAGTTCCCGATTTTACTCGCCCCTATGGCGAATGGAGACATGGAAGCAGACACCCGTTGCAGTTGGTTCGAGAAGAGATTCTTTCCATTTTTGAACGCATGGGATTTAGTGTTGAAGATGGACCAGAGATCGAAGACGATTGGCATGTATTCTCAGGATTGAACTTCTCACCAGAGCATCCTGCACGCGATATGCAAGATACTTTTTTTGTGGAAGGTCAGCCAGATACAGTCTTGCGCACACACACAAGCAGTGTTCAAGTTCGTGTGATGGAAACCACCAAGCCTCCCATTCGTATTGTTATGCCAGGAAGGGTATACCGAAACGAGGCTATTTCAAGTCGCGCACATTGTCAATTCCATCAGATTGAAGGATTGTATATCGACGAGGGAGTTTCTTTCGCAGATATGAAGCAAGTGCTACAAATGTTTACCGAAGCCTTTTTTGGAAAAGCGAAGATACGATTGAGACCTTCGTACTTCCCATTCACTGAGCCGAGTGCTGAAATGGATGTGTATTGGGGATTGGAAACTCCTGCCGATCACAGAATTACCAAAGGAACAGGATGGCTAGAGATTATGGGATGCGGAATGGTAGACCCAAATGTTTTGGCGGCTTCTGGAATTGATCCTGAGAAGTATTCAGGCTTCGCCTTCGGTATGGGTATCGAGCGTATTGCTATGCTCAGATACGGTGTAGATGATTTGAGACATTTCTTTGAAAACGATATGCGCTTTTTGAATCAATTCAAGAAAACCATATAGTATTTTTTACAATAAGATAGTGTACATTGTACACTTTTTACAGGAAGTCTTTTTGTACAAGGGCTTCCTAACTATATTTGCAAGGAACAAAAAATTATGGCAACAGCGTCTAAGTCAACTAAAAAAGCCTCTACCGCAACAGGAGAGCGCTTTACCAAAGCAACTTACCTGAAATGGTATCGTGAAATGCTATTGATGCGCAAGTTCGAAGAGAAGTGCGGTCAGTTATATATTCAACAAAAATTCGGTGGATTCTGTCACTTGTACATTGGACAAGAGGCGGTTCTTTCTGGAATGATGGAGGCTATTAAGCCAACAGATAAAGTTATTACAGCCTACCGCGATCACGCGCATCCGTTAGTGATGGGTTCTGATCCGAACAGAGTTATGGCTGAACTTTACGGTAAGGCAACTGGACTTTCGAAAGGAAAGGGTGGTTCTATGCACATGTTCGACAAAGAGAGAAATTTGTTTGGTGGACATGGTATCGTAGGTGCTCAAATTCCAATGGGAGCAGGTATAGCTTTCGCTGATAAGTACCGCGGTGAAGACCACGTTACTGTTTGTTTCTTCGGAGACGGTGCAGCACGTCAAGGTGCATTGTACGAGACTTTCAACATGGCAATGACATGGAAGATTCCATGCATTTTCGTTATTGAAAACAACCAGTACGCGATGGGAACATCTGTCGAGCGCACATCGAATGTGACCGATTTGAAAACACTGGGTGCTAGTTTCGAAATGCCTTCGGAATCAGTAGATGGAATGAATCCAGAAGCAGTTGCTGAAGCATTCGACAGAGCAGTAGCAAGAGGTAGAGCTGGTGAAGGTCCAACGTTGTTAGATATTCAAACATACCGTTACAAGGGACACAGTATGAGCGACCCTCAGAAGTACCGCACGAAGGAAGAGGTTCAAGAGTATATTGAGAAGGATCCAATTGATTTCGTGTTGCGCAAGATTCGTGATAACAAATGGATGACTGAAAAAGAAATTGAAGCGGTTGAAGAAGAGATAAAAGCAGTAGTTCTTGCCTCTGTTGAATTCGCAGAGAATTCACCACTTCCGGAAAAAGAAGAAATTTATAAAGACGTATATTCTCACGACGATTACCCATACGTAATCGACTAATAAAAAAATTATGGCTGAAATAGTTCGTATGCCCAAGTTGAGCGATACCATGACGGAAGGAACCGTTGCGGCATGGCACAAGAAAGTGGGAGATAAAGTTAAAAGTGGTGAGTTGTTGGCGGAAATTGAAACCGACAAGGCTACCATGGAATTTGAATCTTACGTAGACGGAATTCTTCTATACATTGGTGTAGAGAAAGGAAAGACCGTAGCGGTAGATGCATTGTTAGCAGTATTCGGAAAAGAAGGTGAAGATGTGTCGGCTATCGTTGCTGCTGAAGGCGCTGCTCCTGCAGCGAAAGAAGAAGCTCCTGTTGCAGCCGCTCCAGCACCAAGCGCTCCAGTTGTTGAAGCTCCAAAGCCAGTTGCTCCTGTGGCAACTGCTCCTGTTTCAGCTCCTGCATCTGCACCAAAGCCTGTAAACGACGGTCGTATGCGTGTAAGTCCATTGGCAAAGAAGTTAGCTGAGGACAAAGGATTGCCACTTCAATACATTCCTGGCTCAGGTGATGGTGGAAGAATTGTAAGAAGAGACATCGATGCATTTATGGCAGGTGCCGCAGTTCAATCTGCAAATGCTGTTGAGTCATACACAGAAGAGAATGTTTCTCAAATGCGTAAGACCATCGCTCGTCGTCTTGCTGAAAGTAAATTCACAGCTCCGCATTTCTATTTAACGATGGAAATTGATATGGGTAGAGCAGTTGAAGCGCGTGCAGCAATGAATGCAGCAACTGGATCGAAAGTATCGTTCAATGATATGGTTATCAAAGCTACCTCATTGGCATTGAAACAACATCCGAAAGTAAATTCATCTTGGAGAGGAGATACCATTCGCTACAATCACCATGTTCACATGGGCGTTGCAGTTGCAGTTGATGAAGGATTGTTGGTTCCTGTAGTAAGATTCTCAGATACCAAGACATTGGCTCAAATCAATCAAGAAGTAAAAGTATTCGTCGACAAAGCGAAGAACAAAAAACTTCAACCATCGGATTGGGAAGGAAACACCTTCACCATTTCTAACCTAGGAATGTTCGGCATTGAAGAATTCACAGCTATTGTGAATCCACCAGACGCATGTATTCTTGCTGTTGGTGCTATTCGCGAAGTTCCTGTGGTGAAGAATGGAACGGTTGTTCCTGGACACACCATGAAGTTGACTTTAAGCTGCGATCACCGTGTGGTGGATGGAGCATCTGGATCAGCATTCCTTCAAACCTTAAAGGCAATGTTGGAAGAGCCCGTATTGATGTTCATCTAATTGAAATTATAGAAAATGAAAAGAGCACCGATTGGTGCTCTTTTTTTATGCTTTGAACAAGCAATTATTTCTTCACGAATCTCTTGGTGATAGCGCTTCCGTTTACATTCAAACTTAGCAAGTATGTTCCAGCCTGAAGGCTATTTACATCAATGCTTTGTTGCTGTGCACCCGGGAAACGAGTAGCAGTTTCAGTTTGAACTTTCTTTCCAGTTAAATCATAAATGACATATTGAACCTTCGCGGATTCTTCCAATGAATAGTTTACTGTAATATTTTCTATTGTTGGATTTGGATAAAATGAGAAAGTGAAAGGTGAATTCTCTTGCTCAGAAATACCAACACTTGCAGGCGTAACAACTTGAGAGGCGTTGTAAATAAAATCTCCAGTTGCTGTACCGTTGTCGTTCGCGGCATTACCTGCGAAATACATAGTTATTGGGCCTACATCGGTTGCTGGCGCTGTCCACGTAAACGTGAATGAATGGGCGTTAGCCGTGGCACCAGCGTTCGTATTGTGTACAATATTTTTTCTTGAATTTCCTGAAATAGTTGCGTTTTTGGTTGTTGTGCCGGTCCCGGGAACAAGGTTTCCTGCATTTGCTCCCGAAGGGAGCAGCGCTTCTAGACCAATACCAAACAAAGATCTACCTTGCTGCGTCACCGTTGCAGTGAGCGTATAGGTTTGTCCAGGCGTGTATTCCCAATTTACAAGGTCGGAGGAAGTAAGTGCAACCGACCCCCCCATAGAGTTGTTTGTGCTTCCTGTGTGGCAACCCGATTGGTTGCAGGTTTGCTCACCTGGGGAGCCTGTAGCACCTGCCTTACCGTTACTGGTTTCTATACCTGCAAAGAATAACATTCCGGCTGCACCTAAAATGAAAGTTAAATGATAGAATTTTTTCATGCCCTAAATATAATCACAGTTGTGTTAAAACAAATTGGCTTCTGAAGAAGCCAATTTTACACAGTATATCTTGATTCTTTCTTTTATCCCCAAGAAGCAATCTTCTCAGCTTTGTATTCTCCGGCCTCTAACTTCTCACGTACTTTCGAGAAACACTCGATGGTGTAACGAACGTCGTCTAAGGTGTGGACTGTTGTTGGGATTAGACGCAACATAATCACATCTTTCGGAACAACTGGATAAACTACTATCGAGCAGAAGATTCCGTAGGTCTCGCGCAATTCAACAGTAACGTTGGTTGCTTCGCCCAATGAGCCTTTCAAAAATACAGGAGTAACAACGCTGTTCGTATGTCCAATATCGAATCCAGCATCTCTCAATCCCGTTTGAAGCGCACGTGCAATGTTCCACAAGTTGTCTTGTAGTTCTGGCATGGTGCGAATCATTTCTAAACGCTTCAATGCTCCAATTACGATTGGCATTGGAAGTGATTTTGCAAAGGTTTGAGAACGCATGTTATAGCGCAAGAATTCAATTACGTGCTCCTCAGATGCAACGAAAGCACCGACTGTAGCCATTGCTTTCGCAAAGGTTCCGAAATAAACGTCGATTTGATCCTGAACTCCTTGGAATTCACCAGCACCGCGTCCATCTTTCCCTATAGATCCAAATCCGTGAGCATCATCAACGAATAAGCGGAAAGGAATTATTTTTTTGAATTCAACGATTTCTTTTATTTTTCCTTGGTCACCAGCCATTCCGAAAACGCCCTCGGTCATAACCAAGATACCACCACCGGTCTGATCTGTAACGCGCTTCGCTTGATTTAACATCTTTTCGAAGCTCTCCATGTCGTTGTGTTGGAAAACGAAACGCTTTCCTTGGTGAAGACGAACACCGTCTACCATACACGCGTGACTTTCACTATCGTAAACTATGACGTCGTGTCTTCCTACAAGCGCCTCAATTGCAGACATGCAACCTTGGTAACCGTAGTTCAACAAAAACGCATCTTCTTTGTGCATGAATTCAGCAAGTTCTTGCTCGAGTTGCTCGTGATATTTGGTTTGACCAGACATCATACGTGCGCCCATTGGGTATGCCATTCCCCATTCTGCAGCTGCGTCAGCATCTGCTTTACGAATGTCTGGGTGATTTGCTAAACCAAGATAGTTATTCAAGCTCCATGTCAAAACTGGTTTGCCGCGAAACGTCATGTGAGCGCCGATTTCTCCTTCCAATTTTGGGAAGGTAAAGTAGCCATGAGATTCTTTAGAGTGCTGACCAAGTGGCCCTCTGTTGTTCTTGATTTTTTCAAATATATCCACTGTCGTAAAATTTTAGAAATACAAAAATAATGAGGAATTCGCTATTGTGACCTCTGAATTATCATCTTGTGAACAGACGATTGTGATTCTTTTGCCGTTACTTGACCGCAAAACCCTATTTTTGCGCTGGAAATGAAAAGATTTATAGTCCTCTTATTTGTTGTTGTAACTGCTGCTTCGGGTTGTACTGAATACAGTAAAGCCTTGAAGGAAACAGATCCTATCAAGAAAATGGCGAATGCCAAGAAGTATTACGAGGAAGGAGAATGTTACAAGGCCTTGCCAATGCTAGAAGAACTAATCGGTTTGACTCGTGGAACTCAGCAGTCTGAAGAGGTCTATTATTATTTCGCAAAGACCCATTATTGTCTAAAAGACTATTACATGGGGAACTATTACTTCAAGTCTTATGCAAAATCGTTTACTTCAAGCCCTAAGGCAGAGGAGTGCTCGTTTATGGCGGCTTTGTGCAGCTACAAGCTATCGCCCTCCTACACCTTAGACCAGACAGATTCTAAAACGGCAGTAGACGAATTACAGTATTTTCTGGATCAATACCCCAATAGTGCTCTGCGTGATTCAGCGAATCGTATGATTCGCGATTTGAATTTTAAGATTGAAAGGAAGGACTTTGAAGTTGCTCAATTGTATGTTCAAACCATGAAGTACAAGGCTGCATCAAGCAGTTTACAAGAGTTTTTGAAGAAATATCCTCAGTCGATTTACCGTGAACAAGCGATGCTTTTGATCATTGAAAGCAAGTTTTTATTGGCTGAAGGAAGCATAGACACAAAGAAATTGGAACGTTATAGGGAAACAATGGAATCTTATATTACCTTTGTATCCGCTTTTCCAAAAAGTAAATTCTTAGATAGTGCTGAAGATTACTATCTTAAGAGTGAAAAAATGGTAGCGAAACTAACGACTAAATAGAATTATTATGAGCAACTATAAAAACTCAACTGCTGCTAAAACCACCATCACTCGTAACACAAACGAGTTGTATGAGAAGGTTGATGGAAATTTATTTGAAACCATCGTTCTTTTGAATAAGCGCACTTCGCAGATTGCTCGTGAAATGAAAGAGGAATTGAGCCAGAAGTTGGAAGAGTTCGGAAGCAACCAAGACAACTTGGAAGAAGTTTTCGAGAACCGCGAGCAAATTGAAATCTCTCGTCACTACGAAAGACTTCCAAAGGCACACAGCATTGCTATTCAAGAATTGGAAGAAGGAAAAGTATTTTTCCGTTACCCAGAAGAAGAAAAATAATATTGAACTGAGTTCTACTAAACCCCGATTTTTCGGGGTTTTTTTATTAGGTTTACTCCGTGTTGAAAGGAAAGAAAATTGTAATCGCCGTTACCGGTTCGATCAGTGCCTACAAGTCGCTCTTCTTGTTGCGTCTTTTAGTCAAAGAGGGTGCGGATGTGAAAGTGATTATGAGCAAATCTGCTCACGATTTTATTCAGCCCCTTTCATTCAGCACACTATCGAAGCATCCCGTGTGTTCAGATTTTACTGAAAGTGAATTGAACGGCGTTTGGAACAATCACGTTGAAATGGCCCTTTGGGCAGATCTTATTCTTGTCGCACCCTGCACGGCGAACACGCTTGCAAAGTTTGCAGCCGGTATGTGCGATTCGTATTTGATAGCAGTTCTCATGAGCGCACAGTGTCCGTTGTTTTTCGCTCCGGCAATGGATCACGACATGATGGAGCATGCAGGAACACAAGATAACTTGAAACGCATTGCTGAAATGGGTTGCACTGTTCTTGCTCCCGGATATGGTGAATTGGCAAGCGGATTAATTGGAAAGGGAAGACTTTCTGAACCCGAAGAAATATTAAGCGCTGTAGTTTCATACTTCAATCCGAATCAACGATTGAAAGGACTTCGCGCCATGGTGAATGCAGGTCCAACTTATGAAGCAATTGATCCTGTCCGTTTTATTGGAAACAGATCGAGTGGAAAAATGGGTATTGCTATTGCTCAGGCCCTTCGCACCCAAGGAGCTGATGTTACTTTAGTTTTAGGTCCTGTTCATGAAAGTGTTCCAGATGGAATAAAGACTATTCGTGTGGAAAGTGCCAAGGAAATGTTCGAAGCGTGCACAGATGGTTTTCAAAATGCAGATATTGCTGTGCTTGCAGCTGCTGTTGCCGATTATCGTCCGGCTAATGTGAGCACTGAGAAAATAAAGAAGAAAGATTCGCCGTTAGATCTGCGCTTGGAAGAAACAGAAGACATAGCAGCTGCCTTGGGCAAGAGTAAGAAAGCGAATCAAAAATTGATTTGTTTCGCCTTGGAAACAGAGAATGAAGAAGCTCATGCGCTTTCAAAACTGCAACGTAAGAATGCCGATATGCTTGTGTTGAATTCATTAAGAACTGAGGGTGTCCATTTTGGTTCAGACAACAACGCAGTTACTCTTTTTCATTCCGACGGAAGTAAAAAAGAAATATCTTTAAAATCGAAATCGGAAATAGCACAAATTATTTCCAATGAAATAGCCGACCTCTTTCAATGAAAAAAAGCATAGCATACTTCGTTTTATTTTTCCTCTCATTCCCTTTATTTTCTCAGGAATTGAATTGCGATGTGAAAATTATTCCGCCAAGAATTATGATTTCTGGTCCGGAAGTTTTTCAAACCATGGAGCGTGCAATTGAAGAATTTTTAAATGGAAGGAAGTGGTCTAAAGACCAATGGCAGCAAGAGGAGCGCATTCCGTGTACCATTCAAATTACGATTGAAAAACAAAACAGTCAGCGCGATTTCGAAGGGACTATTCAAGTAGGATCTAGCAGACCCGTTTACAATTCAGATTACAAGACACCGTTGGTTTCTATTAATGACCGCAACTTGGCATTTCAGTTCCAAGAGAACACGCAATTGCAATGGTCCCCTGATCAACACCGAGATAACTTAAGCAGTGTACTTGCTTTTTATGCATTGTATATCCTGGCGAGTGATTACGACTCTTTTTCTCCAGAAGGCGGAACAGATTATTTCTTGCTTTGTCAGACTGTTGTTACCAATGCTCAAAATGCACCTGAACCGGGCTGGCGTTCAAGCGGAGAGAAGGGTCAGCAAAACAGATATTGGTTAATTGAAAATATTCTTACAGAAACCTTCAGCCCTCTTCGCGAAGCGAGTTATACCTATCACCGTCAAGGGTTAGATAAAATGTATACCGAACGTGCAACTGCAACGAACAATATAATAGACGCGTTGAATGGATTAAACAACATTCACAAGATTAAGCCGTCGTCGTATAACATGCAGGTCTTTTATTATGCGAAAGGCGATGAGATTGTAGATATATTCAAGCCATTACCCGACGAACAAAAAACGCCAATCGCTGAATTGTGTAAGCGATTAGATCCGGGTAACATTGCGAAATACGATCGTATTTTACAGAAATAGGCATAACTTTTTTCATCAATAAATAGGGCGTAGCAGTAAATTCGCTTCATGCTAAAATCGCTTCACATTCGTAACTACGTTCTTATTGAATCACTGCACGTGAACTTCAATAAGGGTTTCGTTGCCATTACTGGCGAAACTGGAAGTGGAAAATCGATTTTATTGGATGCCTTTGCATTGCTTCTGGGCGATCGTTCAGATGTGAAGAGTATTCGTGTAGGTCAAGATAAATGCACCGTTGAAGCGGTATTCGCTATTTCGAAGTCACGTTTTGATACTTTTTTCCAAGAGCATGATTTAGATTTTTCTGAAGAAACTGTAGTTCGAAGAGAAGTAAACAACAAGGGAAAAAGCAGAGCCTTCATTAACGACACTCCGGTTACGTTAACGATTCTGAAGCAATTCACCGAACAGGTGGTTGATTTGCATTCACAGCATGAAAACGCGTTGTTGTTTAGAAAGGCGTTTCGGTATGAAATGGTGGATGCGTTTTCGAAGTCGAAAGAAGTTTGGACGTCTTACAAAACAAGTTTTTTGAAGTGGCGCCAGTCACAGGAAGAGTTAGAGAATTTGCGTCTTCAATTGACTAAGGAAAAAGCTACAGAAGATTATCGCTTATTTCAATTGAACGAATTGTCTCAGGAAGATTTTAGTTCCTACGACTTAGCTGAAATGGAGAGCGAATTGAACCTTCAACAGAATTCGGGAGAACTATTGGAGTCGTTGCACGCAGTTTCGAATATGTTGAGCGAAGGCGATAGCAATGTGCTTCAGCAATTGAAAATTGCGAAGCAGCAATTGATGAAGTGGGAAGGAGGTC
>Ga0315901_10011015_pt1 | contig 10219 bp, 17 predicted proteins | sample LakEriMetagenome_10_FD_203761 | JGI IMG/M metagenome (GOLD analysis project Ga0315901, IMG submission 203761) | Freshwater fungal communities from buoy surface, Lake Erie, Ohio, United States - Buoy 2 MA116 | ecosystem: Environmental > Aquatic > Freshwater > Lake | place: USA: Lake Erie, Ohio... | reverse complement strand
ATCATCGGGTGCTGATACGCTGGGATCGGAGCTGGCTGCGGAGCGAGCACTTCGTTCGGCAACGGGGCCAGAGCTCTTGGCTCGATGGACACTTCGGGCCAGTTCAGCCCTTTGATTTTGGTGATCGGTTGCCAGTCCTCGACTCCATCCTTGCGAACTTGAGCGTTCGCAGGGACTTTTCCAGCCTCAACTGCTTGTTTTAGCTGGGTCGAACTGATCGGACCAATTGTCTTGCCACCTGCTCGGACGTGCCATGCGGACATTTTATACCCTTTGTTTTTGCGTTCTCCCGGCTGGGAAAACTGGACGGTTTAGGAAACTTGGGACGGCTTTGACCAAACGTGTCAAAGCCTCTCGGATACTTGCTGCGTTATTTCAAAGTCTTGTAGTTTTTTGATGGTGTAATCATGCCGAAAGTGAACGTTTTTATTGTCGAAGTGGAGTCCGGTGCGGTGTTGGTAAGGTGGGACCAGGTCCCGCATTGGCGAGCCCATTGGATCGCCAAGCGATGGAGGCGACGCAAGGTCACTGGGACGGCGGTTTGCTTTTCCTGATCTCTTTGAGTTTCGCCTCGGCTTCGTCCATCTTCTCAAGGTCGGCTTTCTTCACTGCCGACCGCTTGGCCTTCTTGGATTTGTGATGCGGCAAAAGGATGGTATCGACGTCAAGTCTTTGCACTGGACTTGCTGGGCCGGAAATCTTCTTGAGTATCCGCTGGGTAAAAAGCAGGCCTTTCGCGAGCGTTTTCCAGCCTTCGACGTCTGCGGATTGAAATCCCGCAGCCTGAAATTCTGTTGCCGACTTGGCGGCAGCCTCGTGCAAAACAGCTAGCACATCTGCCAACTGTTGGATCTTTTCGACCGGGATGGGTTCTTTTGGTTGAGACATGCAATCATCTTGGCAAAAAAATTCTAGAAATCAATCCACCTGTAAAAACATTGCCTTTTAGTAGTCGCAATGCGTATTCACTGCATCGCTTTTGCATCGTTTTTGAGTTTTTGTTTACTCATGTGTCTTGACGTGTATACACGTGTCTGTATAAATCTTCACGTGTCGCATTTGTGACGCAAACGGAATGCAACTCGGCAAGGATGCTTTCATCCTCGTCCGGGAGGTAGCGATGAGTCAATCAAGAGAGCATTTGATCATGGTGTTGAGGGCTGAAAGGTCATCGAAGAAACAGCGACTGGTTGAGGAACGAATCCAGTCGGGCAAGTGCTTGGGTACGACTCGCGACGGGTTGGAATGCGAATTGGTTGCGACCCGTCGAGGTTTATGCAGCAAGTGCCATCAGAGAATGCAACGTCGAATGAACCAGCTTAGTCAAGAAGACCGAGCGGCTTATGAGGCGAGGCTGATTTCAGCAGGCGTTTTACTTGCGGACAGGGAAGTTTTGCGAATCAAGGACAAGTCCGTTTTCAAGAGATTGGCTTGAGCCGCTTCGGGCGGGGTGTGGGCCCCGGTGTCACGGATTGATACCGGGGCCTTTTTTCAAATTCATCAGAAAGGGCAGATGAAATGAATGAGGGGAATAAGAGATTTTTGCAATGCATCGACGCGCTTTACTCGGTAGCATCTCGCGTCGGCAATCGTGAGGTCGTCCTGCAGGTCGACTCGACGCTGCTGATCGTCCGGGGATCGGTCCCCGAGCTTGCGTCGGCATGGCGACAGTTCGCCCACTTGGCCAAGGACCAGGGCAAGCTGATCAACCACCTGCGATACCTCTTCGCGGTGCTGCGAAACATGCGAGGACACCACACCGTGTCACTCGTGGAGCTGACGGCCGATGTGTCGTTCGTCGTCGAGCTCGATGTGTCGGTTTCGGCCTCCAGCGTGGACATGGTGGCGTGATGGCAACAGTACGAATGAAACGACGACCATCGAAAGCACAGCCAGACATCTGCGTGGTTGTCATGGCTCTCGGGACGTTCAACGACATCCCGGTGCGAGTCTTTCGGTCGACGACCCCCAGGTCGGACGCCAAGGACTGGGCCGAGCGGCTTTCCAAGTCGGCCTCGGCAGTCGACGAGACGGTCGCGACGCTCTGCGATCGCATGGGCTGTGACCAACACGCACACGGAGTGCGACGCTTGCGTCTTGTCTGCTTCGACCGGGGCATCCCGACGGAGATCCTGGCCGACATCGAGATCGTCGCCGACCGACCCAAGCCTGATCGGATTGTGAGGTACAGCGATGTGTGAGACACCAGACTGCTGGGATGTGCTGGCCGACAAGATGATCGGCTGGATGGACCCGGTCAATGCCCCTGCGGACCGGACCCACATCGCGGAGAAGTATCACAGTGTCGCACAGTTCTTGCGTGATGTGCTGCCAGCGTCGCACGAGCGACAAGTGGCGATCCGCAAGCTGCTGGAGTCGCACACCTGGGCTATGCGGATCAGTCTCGGACATGCCCTCCTTGCGACCTACTACAACCAACTGGCATCAATCTCATGGTGGCTCAACGAGTCACAGGGAAAGAGTCCGCTTGCGATCGCGAATCACTTTTGGGTTATCCATTACATGCTGACCCTCAAATTCGATAAGGATGGACCGGTGACATTTGAACTAGTCCAAGCGTCCCAGTTGCTGCTGGATTCGCGAGACGCTGCCGTGCGAGCGTGCCTAGAGATGCTTGCCGAACAACAGAAACAGGAACTGAGAGTCGTTTCTCAGTCGTGATAGGTAGATTGGATTTTGCGAAAGGGCAAAAGCTATGGAATGGGAAGATGTTGGCTATGGTCAAAGGCGTGGTTGTCGTCCTAGCGTAGGGCGACAAGTTCAAAATAAGATCTATTTTGGCAGGCACACAAAGACAAAGGTAATCGATAAGGCATACCTGTCTTTTGAAAAAGCACTTGCGGAAAAGCTTGGATGGAAGCATCACGACTTAGTGCACTTTCAAGTAGCGAAGGGGCATCAATCTATTCGATTGGTGCGGCATAAGGATCTTGGAAACCAGTTGCAATTGCCTGATAAGAATTCTCGGTCCAGAGCTAGGATTTGCATTCCGGTTCGGTTGATCGAAGTGCTCCTCGCATGGTTTCCATCGTTCAAAACCGACCCGAGCTTTCCAAGCAACTTGCTTTGCGAGATCGTCGTAAACATAGATCGCCATGAAATGATCTGCTCGGGTTTTCAGTTGGATAAATAACACACACGATCGAGCGTAGCTTTAAGCAATGGCCTTGTCATGGCGGTGCTTTACGCGAGCTCGAACGGTGAGGCGGCAACTGCCTAAGTTGCGAGGATCGTATACCACCAAGTATTACCCTTTTCACGTTTGAGTAGCAGGCGAGACCCCTGCCCGATCCTTTTGCTGGTGCCGTCCAGCGGCAAAACCCGAAAGGGGGAGCGTAAAAAGCGGAGACAGCGGGAAAGACTGCGAGGATCGGCGGCGTGGACATAGACACGCAAGCTAGGAAAGACCCGTGATGGCGTGGACACAACACGACAGGGTGGCGGAAGGCGAAATCCCCGCATGTGCAGCAGGTGAAATTCCTGCCCGATCCTTTGCCGGTCGCACGAGAGACGTGCGAGGCAGTTCGGTTGATGGTTTTTTTCCAGCGGAGGCGACAATGAGGTCCCAAAGTTTGTGGTTGGTGCTCTATGCGATTTGTTTGGTCTTGCTCGGTGGTGGTTACGCGGCGATCGCGGCTGCTGAGACCAAGACGACGACACAGTGTGTGTCGGGCCAGTGCTCACGTGCTATCTATCGCACGGTGACACCCAAAGCGAAACAGTATCGTCCCCTCGGACGTCTGATTCCTCGACGTTAGCGCGGTAGCCCTTTCCCGCGCTGCACGGTCGCGGGTTACGTGGTGACCGACCACGGAAGACCCTCGGGGGGAAGTTCCCCAGCGATCGTTTTTTGTTAGTTGTGTTCTGTGTTTTGACCATCATTCGAAAGGGATCATGATGCCAAAGTTAGACGGTTTTAAGCTTGAAACGGGTAAGCTCTACGCGGTCGGCATCGGCACCAAAAAGAAGCCGATCATTACGACTTACAACGTCGACCTGGACGAGTGGTACATCCGGTTTGGCGATGCACCTTGGAATCATCTCGGCGAGTTCATCTTGCAGAATCCTGGGATCGAGATCGACGAGATCGACTCCCAAGGAAATCAAGTCGGCAGCGACACGGACGGATCACCAGTCGGCGAGACTGTCGATGTGATGCCAGCACTGGCGGCAGCAGCTCCGGTCACCAGCGACGCCACTCCGGCCTGGATGGAGTGATCGAGCCATGACAGCGGTTCAGCAATTCCTTCCCCTGACCGGCGACGCGGCAGACGCGAACCGCGACATCGTCCGATTGGCCGACTGTCGAAGCGCGTCGGCTCGGACCGAGTCGCGGCTGATCAAGGGCAAGCGGCTGCAAGTCTGGACGGCCATCTCTCGATCGCCTCGCGGACTGACGATGCGTGAGATGGCGGCGATCTCAGGCCGGGGGATCAATTGCTGGACGCAACCTTTCTCGGACCTTCGGGCCTGGGGAATCATCGAGACGACGGATGAGAGAAGAGACGGCGGCACTGTGCACCGGCTCAAGCAAACGATTTCGGTAAATGACAAGGGAGAATGGGAATGAGTTGGTACAGCATTGCGAACGAAGAAGTAAACCTGACGATCCAAGAGGTCATGAAGGAGAATCATGGCGATCTTCACGCCGAGGGTGTGACAATCACGGCACTGATCGCCAGGAGCGAAGAGGGGCCAGCGCTGAAGGTCGGCGGACGAGAGGCCCTTGGGTGCATCCGGGTGACCAAGCTGACCGAGCGGACGCTTGGGCTAGGTGATGCCCTGATGATCCTCGACGGTGAGTCGATGGTCGCCTGGAGCAGCAAGCGACTCCAAGCGGTCATCGATCACGAGCTGCGGCACCTGATGCTCGCGAAGAACAAAAAGACGGGCCAGATTCAACGGGACGACGAAGGCCGCCCGAAGCTCCGGATCCGCCCCCACGACTTCGAGTTCGGCTGGTTCGCTAGGACTGCCGAGCTTTACGGCGAAGAGTCCTATGAGGTCTCCCAGGCTCGGGAGATCGTCGCGGCCTCCTGGGTGCAATTGCTTCTGCCAGGCCTGGAGATCGATCCGGACCCAACCGGCCTGGCTGCTTACAGTGGCACGCCCGAGCTAAAGAAGGGGCTCTCCAGGCGGGAACAGATTCGGGCGCTTGCGAATGACGACGACACAGAAGACTCGGACAATTTTGAGGACGATGTGGACCTTGTCCGGGATGCGGCCTTCAAGGCCCACAAGGAGCGAAAGGAACTTCGGGAGAAGGTCGCTGGTGGTCGTCAGTCCACCGCAGCTTTGTCGGCTAAGGCCAAGCCCAAGCGAGCCAGCAAGAAGGCATCAACGGTGTCGGCATGAGCAACACACGAGACGACGAGGCACGAGAGCGACTAAGTGTGATCGAATGCTTTTTGCTCTGGTGGGTAGTGATAGTAACTCTTGTTTTGGGCTGGATTGGCTTGCATCTGTTGCATGAAAGCTCGCGAATCACCGGACTCAAAAGCACACTCGAATCCAAAGAGATTTGGGTCGTAAGGGAGAAGAAATGAGCAGCGAACAGCAAACTAAACCTGACGTCGAGTACTCGGTTCTCAGGAACAGCTTGGACCTGATCGCAATCAAGTACGACGTCTCGTCGATTATCTCACTGGTATTCCCCCTGATTGTACTGTCGATCATTAACTTCCTGTTGGTTCTTTACATCGCTGTTTTGGTGTCAGAACTCAAACAACTACCGAGCACGAATCAAGCAGTTCAGATGGAGCCACTAGGATGAGCCAGCTTTTTACCAAGTACCACGTACGCACCCCCGACGAGCAACCGCTCGATGGGGGGTGCTTTGTGCTCCGACCGTTCAACTCGGACGGAACCATCCGCGATCCGGCAGCGGTCGCGGCCTTGAAGACCTACGCGAATTTCCTCCCGTCGGCTCAACGTGAGCTCCGGGCCGAGATCACCGATTGGGTCGACACACCAGGCTTGAGCCAAGCGACGCGGGAACTGAACGTCCCACCATCGGACGGGAAATTCGCGGAAGGATGGCGAGAGTATTCGCGCCGGCTACGTGCGGACCTGGGGGCAAATACGATCCCCGAGTCATTCTGATTTGTAACCATCGAAAGGGCAGAAAAGATGAGTCAGCAAGTAGAACTCTCCGGCATGAACGATCACGACACAACCGACTTTGACAACGAGCGAGACGACTGGCAAGACGAGCTCCGAGGGGTGGGCCTCCCGACGCCTACCACCGAGGGAATCTTCTTGTTCTGTGCCTCGGTCGTTGCCGTCCTGTTCGTCGTCGTCGTCATGCTGGTCGAGGCCTGGAGGATCCTGACGAATGGATAGCTCCGGGACCGTCTACCGAATCGCCAAGTGGGCTGATGTGTTCGAGCGTGCGGAAAGTCGCAAGCTCAAGCAGCTCACCTGGATCGCGATGCCAGTCGGCTTCTCGTCGACCGGTTACCATGCGATGCTCGAAGAGTTCGAGGATCGTGCGCCGGCCATCTACGGAGCATGGTGCGCACTGTGCGCCTATGCGGCCACCTGTCATGTCAGGGGGACGCTGGGGAATAGTCGGGGGATTCCCCTGAAGACATCCCACGTTGCCAGGATCACTGGTTTTCCTGAGTCTGTTTTCGTCGATCTGGTCGCGTGGGCGTCACGTACCGACATTGGGTGGCTGGAATGCGTTCCCGCTGCTGAATTGTCTCGGGGATTGGCTGAACAAGCGGAAAAACACAGTGAATTTAATCCGTCGGGGGAATCCCCCGACGTTCCCCCATCGGCTCGGGGGAATCCCCCAAGCACACGACCGGACCGTACCGAACAGGACAGGACCGTACCTAACCAGACCGTACCGGACAAGACCCGTCGTTCGAACGATTGGACGTCGGCGGGATTTGAATTTCGGGAATCGGTTCGGGAGATCGCAGCCAGCATGAGCGAAATGCAAGCTCGCGGGATCCGGATGGGCCTGAGCCGTGACGAGATCTGGCGGATCGCCTGGGTCGGCACCGACTTCGACAGGCCAGGTCTCCTGGATGCACTGGCACGTTGCCGAGAGCACCAGGTCGATAAACCCAAAGGATACCTCGGGATGGTCATGGTTCGCATGTGCCAGGCCAGGGGCGAAAGCTGGGACGAGCTGAAGTTGCTTGTCCCACCCCCACCCCCACCGCCTGGTGCGAATGTCGCGCAGCCAGTCCCCGCCGAGGTCGCTTAACTTTTCACCCAGGAGGCATGATGCCAGCCAAGAAAAAGACCAAGCCCGACACCCCTGCCAGCAGCAATCTGTTGCTCGCGGCGGCCAGACAGTCGGCCTCTGAGTTTCGAAAAGTCAACGGGTCATCCAGTTGGTTTGCGAGGCTTGAAAAAGCGTCGCCCAAGACGGCCAAAGAGCTCAAGGGGTTGGCTCTCAGTTGGGCCAAAGGGGGGGAAGCACGAGACTTATTCCCTCGTAAATCTGACCTCCATCGGTTTGTGAACGCCAAAGTTTGCAAAATTGGACGGTACGGGTTTTACGCTTGGATGGATGAGATCACATCCTCATGAGCATCAAAAAGAAAGTCCAGGACTGGAGTCGCAACGAGGCGACCGAGTCGCAAGAGCTCCTGACCATGCGAGCGAAGCTCAAGCAGCTCGAAGCACAGCTCAAACGTGAGCGGTCGGCCAAAGAGATGCTTGAGCAGACGCTCGATCGATTGCGAGGCTCGCGGGTCAAGCTTCGGCTCGATCGCAAAGCCAAGGCCTCCAAAGGGGGCGTGACACTTCGGGTGATCGTACCAGACTCCCATGGATGCTTCGTTGATCAGTCGGCAGCGTCGGCGATGCTTGCGGACATCAAGCTGCTTAAACCGTCGTCGATCATCCTCCTGGGTGATCATCTCGACTGCGGTGGGTTCTTGGCCGAGCACCACACCTGGGGCTATGTGGCCGAAACCGACTACACGTTCGAAGACGATGTCGAGGCGACCAACCAGTTCCTCGACCAGCTCCAGTCGGCAGCACCACAAGCGATCATCGAGTACCTCGAAGGAAACCACGAGCGACGCATCGAAAAGTGGATCGTCACCGATGCACTGCGATCCGGCAAAGGATCTCGGTCGGACGTCAAGATGCTCAACTCGATGTTCTCGACCCAGACGGTGCTGGGGCTAGATCGGCGAAAGATTCCCATCTACAAGCAGGGCGAGTGGTACGACGGGTGCCATGTCCCTGGCACGATCCTGCGAGACAATTGCTACTTCACCCATGGCCAATTCACCAGCAAGGCGGCAGCGGCCGCGCACTTGGCGAAGTACAACTCAAACATTTGGTTCGGGCACACACACCGGATGGACATGGCGACCAAGCGGACCGTCTCGTCGGGTCCCATTGGAGCTTGGAACCCGGGTTGTTTGTGCCAGTTGCAGCCCTATTGGATGCATCAGAACCTCACCGACTGGGTGAACGGTTACGGGATCCAGTTGGTCCAGCGGGGCCTTGGGCATCTGAATTTGCAGATCCCCATCATCAACGGTGTTTCGTATCTTTCGCCCTTGATTCATCGGGGCGCGGCGTAAGGTTTTTTGGTTGGTTTTTCTATCAGGAGGATGAGAGTATGAAGGATGTCAAATGGCGGGTGATCAGTCCAGCAAAACACTTCGACCCGAAGGTCGTTGCGGAAGTCTTGAGCGGTCAAGTCGACATGCTGGTCGCAGGAAGGCAATACACGATTGATGGCTCGGTAGTGGAGATTGGTTCGATCGGATCCCTATCACAGATGGGTATCCAGTTGATTTCGAATGTCGACAAGCCGACGGTCAAGACAATGCCACAGCCCATGTTTCAAGTTGGAGACTCTGTTCGGGTTACCAACAGTAGCCTTCCGCTGCATTTACACGTAGGCCATCTCATCGCGGAGGATGTGGGCGGTCGGTTTTTATTCGAGTGTGCTGGCACGAAGCGCAAAGGGTGGGTATCGCAAGAAGATGTGCAGGGCGTTCCCAAGGGGTGGGTGCCTCAAGAACCACCGCAGCCATCGCCATCGGCGAACGTTCCGGAAAATCCAGGATCTCAACCGTGGACTCCGAAGGTTCGCGAAGCAGTCATGAGCTTGCAAACAAGCCAAATGGGCACGGTGATTGACATTGACTCTAACAACTTGGAGTTCCCGTACAAAGTTGACTATGGCTACGTAATCATGAATGAGGCACTCAGCGACCTAGCGTCCACGATTGCTGGTGCGATCCAACAAGCCAACGCTCCGGAATCTCCGGACAGTTCGGTCGACGATCATGTTCCTGACGTCACGAAAATGGTTGAGCCCAAGATCGTTGCTCGGTACGACACCGAGGGCCGAGACGTAACGGAGCTGCCAGGACTGTGGTCCGAGGATGACATTCAGTATCGAGAGTTCACAGCGGACGATCTCAAGAATCTTCCCATAAAGTGCGAGGTGCGCGGCAGTCGAGGCCAAGAGTGGCACAAAGCAAAGCTTATCAAGATTTGCGAAAGCCCGAGGCATCCGTACATTGCAGAGATCGGCGAGGGAAAACTCGTCCAGGCCGCACACTGCCGAATCAAAGTTGCTCCAGTTGTTAAGCTATCCTTAACACCTGACACGCCGGACCGCTGGGACCGATCGGTCCCTAATCAAATTACCATTGGATACACGGTGTCTAATGCGTATGAGCAAGGCGCTGAGCCTATTACGGAGCCAATCCAACGCAAGCGAGTCCTGTACATCGCCGGTCCGATGCGAGGGATCGCTTTTTTCAACTACCCCATGTTTGACCGAGTCGCCAAAAACCTGCGTGAGGCCGGCAACGAAGTGATCAGCCCAGCGGACGAGGATCGCAAGCAAGACGGCTTCGATCCGTTTGCGAATCCAGAGTATCGGATTCCAGACGCTTGCGTCTTCCCCAAGGAAATGGACTTCCACAAGACCGTGCGACGCTGCCTCGATGCTGTCCTGCGGTGCGATGAGATTGTGCTGCTGCCAGGCTGGGAGAAAAGCAATGGAGCGGTGGCCGAGTTGACCCTGGCCATGTGGCTTGGCAAGCGTGTCCGACACCTAAGGATCTCCGAGGGTGGTTATTTCTCGTGGTCTTGCTACTGGATGGGTCTCGAGGCCCTGGCCTGCTTGCTTCGCGACCATCACATCCCCCAGGTTGCAGCCCCGGCTCCGGTCGTTGTCGACGAGGACGACGACGACGAAGAC
>Ga0315901_10011010_pt1 | contig 10221 bp, 19 predicted proteins | sample LakEriMetagenome_10_FD_203761 | JGI IMG/M metagenome (GOLD analysis project Ga0315901, IMG submission 203761) | Freshwater fungal communities from buoy surface, Lake Erie, Ohio, United States - Buoy 2 MA116 | ecosystem: Environmental > Aquatic > Freshwater > Lake | place: USA: Lake Erie, Ohio... | reverse complement strand
GTAGGCACCCTACCTAAAAAAACGCCCTGATTTCGACTGCCCTTACTACTGTTGCATGACTGGCAACAAGCAACAGCGTTCTCGAAGTTAATCACCAAGTCAGGTGCTTTGCTAATTGGAATGATGTGATCAACTGTACTAGCCGGTTGGCTGCAATAGAAGCATGACCATTGGTCACGCGCTAACACCTGCAACCTAAACTTCTTATAGTCTCTAGTTAATCTAGGATCACCACGCTTTGCCATTACTGCCAGCCTCTTGTTCTTAGGTGATGAAGCGCAGAACAATAGTCCGGCAACTCAGGATTAGACTTATCAAAGCCATATCTCTTAGCAACATAATACCAATAGATATAGAACTGATAGTCATATGGCTTGTTCTTCATAGACTCACTACGCATCTGATAGTAACCATAGTGTGAACCATTAACTGCATCTATATTAAATCTAGACTCTCTATAGATAATCTCGTTATGGCAATGGTATTGCTTATCTGTTAACTGCTTATTAGCAAGAGTCTTTATGCTTTTAGTGGCATCTATTGAAGCCATTACATCTAAGGGCATTGCTATAGATAGAAGTATCCCAATAACGGCGGCTACCAAGCGGGCTAGCCGCAAGCGGCCCGCTTTGAAGCCCTCGAAGGCTTCTAGCCGTAAGAGTACCGAGCATGTCAAGTATCTTGAGCGTAGCATTATCTTATTGTCTCACTATGTGGAAGTGATTTGTATCACATGTCATTATCGGTTATCCGTACTGTAAAAGCCACTACCCTTAAAGGCAATGCCAAACGAGCTGTAGATCTTCTTCATAGGTTCATGGCATAAGCCGCATTCGACTAAGTGATCTTCGTTAATCTTGAACTCCTTCTCATACCGCAAGTTAGCCTCGCATGACTCGTTGGTGCATTCGAACTCGTAAATAGGCATTATCTCAACTTTCCAAGATTAGATTGCTTCATGGCATCGACCGCTATCTCACCTAATCCAATTAAAGCCGTATTCATCATCACCTGATTTTCTCCGCCTTCTGGTCTAACGAACTTTAAGTTAACCGGCATAGGCAATATCGAAGCCGAACTGTTCCAGACCTTATGAAACCAACGGGCTTTGGCCAACGTGATTAAGGCTAACCCATTGTTGTGCTCGATAAACTTATCTAGGAATGGCGCTGGTTTGCTATAAGGCGGGTTCATCCAAACTAGCCCATGCCAATCCTGTTTAAGCGCATCATCCTCTATAGAGTAAAACTTCTTGGCTGGAACTAACCCAGTGCCGCCAATAGGTGAGCAAACGTCAATATCGAACTCAACGTTTAACGCATCAAATATCCATTTAGGCGTGTACCAATTATCTGCCATTATTGGTTTTCCCGACACCATTCGCATCGTTGACCTAAGGCGTAAATGCCACAGTCTAAGCATCTAGATATGTCTGCATCTTGAACTACATCTTTACGGTTCTTATATCCCGCGGCTTCGAGTAACTCCACCAGATCGCCAAGTCTGAGCATGGCCACGTAATCTTCAGCCTTCTCACCTTGCCCATTAAGCCTAAAGCAAGCAAACCCCAATAAGCCGCTCTTGGCTGTTCTAGTTTCGATCTGGCGGAGTGTTCCCGAGACATCGAGACCTGTACGCGCTTTTATCTCACAGTCGAACGGAACGTTGAGAATATCGCGACCAGAACCTCGGCCAACTGAAGCGCCTTCCCACCAGCGCCTCAGATACTCTGCGACTACTCGCTCTGTGCGAAAGCCGCGGTGTTTTCTACTTTGAGACATTGACCGCGTGACACTTCTTGCATGACCAAGTCAGGATCGTGCCGGCAATGTAGAACGCCAACTCCTCACGCGGTACTGGCTCATTGCATAGGTGACAGATAATCCGCACCTGTAGCGCATTTAGTAATTCTTGATGCTTAGCCTTCTCAGCTAGTTCGTCATCGGTTGGAAAGTTCTCCCATTCACCGTCTTGGTTCATAAACTGTAAGCCGCTCATTACTGACCCTCTCGTGGCTTCCAAGTTCCGTCTGGCGCTAAGTTGTACCAGATTACATCTTTGCAAGCGAAGCAGTTGAAGTTAGCCCAAGGCTTGTTCGTCTTTGCGCTAACGCCTGTTCTCCATGCCATAGGCTTATGATCGTGGCAGTTACGACATAGCGGAATGTCTTTATCTATTTTGACTCCACCTAATACTTCTTTGACCAGATCGACCGCTTCACTAGCAGTTGGCGCTTCCGCTACTGCCTTCGTAGTCCAAGGATCATCTTCAACCGGCATCGTGATCTTATCTGCTAACTTCTCTGCGAAAGGCTTTGGTTCAGCTGCTTTGACTTTAGACATCTCTTCGCGGCTAGGGCGTTTGCCTTTCGTAACATAACCTGCGTTGGCAAGTGCACGACCGATCGCAGACGTTTCGCAGTTCTCAAGCGCAGACGTAGAGTTGACTCCTCTAGTGCTGACGGTTTCTTCTGCAAAGCCAGTTGTCCAAGCCTGTGCATCCACTTCAGTTCTAAACACAGAAGCCTGAACAATAAACCGCTGAAGCGTGTGCTCAACCAAAGTAGTGCTAATTCGGCCATCTGGGTGATCCTTCCAAAACTTAACTAGGCGTTCTTCAACTGTCTCGTAATCTTCTAGATTAAACATATTGCTCATTCTCCTCTGTGTGCAGTTGTCCTGCTATTGCTAGATAAGCAACCGCATCGACGTAGGTATCAACCTTTGCAGTCTCCATGCTTCGCGCTATTTTAACGAGCGCCATGCACGTCGCGACTTGATAGTCAGTAATTGGCATTTCCAGATAACTCGACCACAGGGCAGCTGTTCGCGCCATGTTGTCCGTAGGGTGACCGTAGTCCATTCCTCGGTCTTGGATAGTTGCTCTGGCTTCGTTGAGGTAATCACGCGAGTTCATCGGCCGACCTGCTCGAACTGGCGGTGCATCTTACGAGCTGCTATGCGCCCCTTGATCTTGCCGTGTTCAAAGCCTTTGCCGTAACCAAAGCCAAAGCCGATTAACGTTCCTAGTGCTAGCGATAAAGTAATTGCTATATCTGCGTTCATTTACTGCCCTTCTACTGCGCCCTTCGCAGCTTCTTGGCATAAGTGTTGCATAAATATCTGACTATCTGACGGTGTGTTGATAACGAAACGGTAACAATTCTCCATCGTCCATCGCATCATCGATCGTGCGCCTTATGTCGTTATCGAGATCGTCCATACCGGCGGCCATGTACTACGAAGGTCGCATCCTTTTCTAGGTTGACCAGAGTTACCTGAGTATCTTCGACGATGATAAAAGCCTGTTGCCAGTTCATTGTGCCCTTTGTATAGCCCGCTTTGCGAACGTCCATTAGATGCCCGCCCTCAACGCCACGCAGGATACGCCCTATTTTGCCCCCAGATGCCTCTGTAAAGGCCGATGAGCCCGCTCTGTGAGTATGTCCACAGACTACGCTTAAACCGTGTCTACGAGCCGCCTGAAGGGCTGTAAGACCCGCATTAGGGTTGATCCCTTGCTCATCCCCATGAACTGCTACCCAGCCCTTAGCGAAGGCGTAAGGCTTCTTATGATAGGTGATGCCTAGTTCGTCTAAACGCATGAAGCGCTCAAAGCGTAACTCAGGCAGAGCCAAGAACGCTGGGATCTTCTTCATGATGACGTTGTAAAGCCTGTCCGTATGGTTAGAACGGATCATGTGTGCTTCTTTAGAATGCTCGACTAGCGACCAGAGAACCTCAACCGCTTGGTCTCGATCCTCAGCTAGTGTCTGCTCGTACCAGCCTGGTGTGTTTTCTGTCCACCGGCTGATCTGTGGGAGATCGATTTCGTCTCCCAGAGTAACCACGCTATCTGGGCGGTATTTCTTAATAAAACTTGCAACATTGCGTACAGCAATTTCATCATGATAAGGCACTTGAAGGTCGGGCACGATCACTTGCCGAAATACTGCCATGGTTAATCCTCATCGTCATCGTCATAGGGGATGCGGTTGGGTAGATCTGGCAGCCAGTTAGGAGTAGGCAGGATCGTTGCCGGATAAGTCAAAGGCTCAAGCAGAATAGCCAAAGCGATTTCTTCGTTAAAGCCCGCTTTGCGTAGGCTCTTCCAATACTCGTTTAGCCCTATGCAATAACTTTCAAGCATAGAGTAAGCCTCTAAGTCGATAGCCTTCTTGCGTGCCATGTAAATATTATCGCTCTAGAAGTATGTTGTAGATCTCATCGACACGCGCATTAAGGCGCTTAATCTCCGACAGCAAGTGAGTGATCACATAGCCAGCTAATCCACCCACTATTGCAAGAGTAGCAATATAAAGATTTAGGAGATCCGTCTGTGTCATCGTTTTGGTGTCGCATATCCGAATACTCCAGCAAGTACAGCCCAAAGAATTGAGCGATAATCTGCTGCAAAGTTAGATGCTACCCATGCTGAAAGGAATGCACCAGCAGTTAGGACATAAGGGTTTTTCATATTCATAGCGATCCTCCTAGTAGCGGGATATTAAAGAACGAACCATCTTCATCACCTTTTGTAGTGAACGAGACATGGAGATGATGGCGATGCTTGTTAATCCCAGTATAAGTTCTCCAGCGCCAAGCGCTTTTGGCGCTTGCAATTTTGCCGTCGAAGATGAGATATGCCAGGCGCTTATCAGACTTTGCCAAGAGACGAAGTTGATCTGCCACATCAGGCATGATGTCTGGCTTGGGCTTTCCCGATAGATCGCGGTCAATGTCGATGGCACGAACCCAGCCTTGCGCATCTGGATTATGGTCAGACTTACGAGCTGCGTGCCGACTATCGCCGAGCCAGCCGTCCGAGGTACGGTCACGATCGCTGAAGCAGTCATCGAACTGTTCACGGAGTTGTTGTCCAGCCTTGCATAACTTGGGTTTCATCCCAGTAGTAAAGCCAATTCATCTGGAGTAAGCCCTAAGCGATCTGCGATAGCAGCCTTAGCCTCAGCCTTCTCTGCTGCTGCTTGCTCCTCATCTGCCTTAGCCTTTGCGTAAGCGATCGCATCTGCTTCGCGCTGCTTAATTTCCTCGGCTGTAAGTTCTACTTCAGAGACTTCGCCTGTCTCGCAGTTTACGATGATCTTTGTGTCTGCCATGTTTGTCTCCTATGATTTAGATATGCCGTAGAGTGAAGCGGTTGAATACTGTAAGAAGTTTGTGCTTCCTACTGTTCCTGAGTAAATAGTGATTTGGTTGATAGCGGTAGTTTGAGACCAAAGACCAGCGATCATCATTAGTTGATAGGTAAAGTCTGTAGAAGCATTGTTCTCAGATACGGTATCTACTGAAAAAGATTTATTGGTCGATCCTGCATAATTTGGCAGATAAATCTCGGCGTTGTTAAATGTGTTGGCTGTAAGACTTGAACCCACAGTACCGCCAACAGTTACCGAAGTTCCTGCCGAACCGTTGCCAGAAGCAGGTGTAGCAGTTGCGGCGAAAAGTGTGCGAAAGGAATAGTTAGCGCCTGAGTTAGCATTTAGTCTCATCGTTGCGCTTCCTGTGAAACCATCGGCGTTACTCGATCTTAAAGACAGTTTAAGTAGCAAGTCTGTGTAAGTGCTAGGTATCGAAGCAAAGTCAATAAATGAAGCCCCACCAGCGCCAACGGTTACGGTGCTGCCAATTTGGATATAAGTTGCCATTATGCCGCCTTAATTCCGTATAGGGTAAAGGTTGAGCCTGTTGCAAAGGTTGAACCATTAGCAATTAAAGTCACGCTAGTTATTGCCGCAGTATTGCGCCATAGCCCAACAGTTGCATCTACCGCTTGATTAGCGTTATTACAACGAGCCAGCATGGTTTTGTAGGTTGTCGTGTTGCTGTAGTTTTGCAACTGAATTATGTAATTGGCTGCAACTGTTGTACTCATGTAAGCATTGAAGTTCACATTGAAATTAGCGCGGTTGCTTGAGCGTTGAGATAGCGCGCTCGAACCTGTGCCTGAAAGTTGAGTGGTTGAGTAATTTGATCCAGTATCGCCATTGACTTGCATCCATAAGTCTGCCGCAGCCGTTGAATTACCTGTTACTACAATAACTAAATCGGTGTAAGTACCGCTAATGCTGCTAAAAGTGTAGTTAGCGGTGGCGCTTGGAATTGTGTAAGTCGCTATCGGTTCATAAGTTTTAGCCATTATTTGACCCCATAAAGCGCGAATGATGAGTACTGAGAAAACACGCCAGACCCTAACTGTTTTAACTGAATGCTAGTGATAGCCGCTGGAGTTGCATACCAGAGACCAGACTCTAAAAGAATTGCACCTGAACCGTTTTGGTCAATACCGTCTAGAACTCTGACGGTCTTTGCCTTATTCGTGCTGGTGTAATCCAAGATGTCTATGATGCCAGCGCCGAAATCAGGATATCCGTTGCCAGAATTAAAGTTCATAATTGTTTGACCACCGCCGCCTGTTGCTGATGCGGCTGAACCGTTGCCTTGTAATCTGTGTCGTGTGTAGTTAGATCCTGTGTCGCTGTTAAATTGCAACCCCAGTCCAAAGCCGTCAGAAACTTTAACTATGTAGCGGATTTGGAGATGCTTATATGTACCGCTAATAGATGTAAAGTCGATAGTAGCCTGACCCCCAGCGCCAACGGTGTAAGTCTGAATAGACTCAAAATCGCCGACAGCGGCAGGAGCGCCACTATCTAACAGCGCCGTAAGGTTGTTAAGCATTAGGCAATAGCCCCCACGACATACCAGTTATTTGCAGAGGTTTGGATTAGGGCGCATGACTTGTATTGGTTTAGGACGGGGCTTGCTGCTGTTGCTCCAGCAGATAGAACGGTTACGCCACCTGAGCCAGAGATCGTTACTGCTCCTGCGCCTTTGTTTAGAACTGTAATTACTGTTCCGACTGGGAACGCTACGCTGGCGTTCGTAGGGATAGTCATGGTTGAAGCGCCTGCATTAGATCGGGTGACTAGCACCTGATACTGGTCAGTAAGGACAGGTGTGTAGGTTGTGCCGGTCTGATCGTTGAGTGTGAAGCCTACGAGTCCGTTAAACATAGCCGCGCTTAGGACATCGCCTGTTGCTGCTGGAAAGCCTGTTGCCATTTATATTCTCCTAATACGCCATTATGTTAGTGCCGATTATACCTGATATGTCCGATCCGATGATGAATCCTTCAACGATCGGTTCGAGAGTTGTCACAGTTACGCTCATGGCATTTGGCGTGATGTTCCATGAGAGTCCTTGCGCTTGCAAAGTCTTTACTATTGTTGAGCCGTCTGGCTGAACATTTGTAATCTTTAAGTTTGAGAAGTAATCCAGACCAAGCATCGTGGCAGTTGGAACATCTGGATCAAGTAGATCGACCGTCATGGCATCTATGCGGATCGTGGTCTCTTTGCGAGTTGCTACATATATCTTTGCCACATTGAGCGCATCTGCATCAGTCTGGAGAACTAGGTTGTTCTCGTTGATCTGGTGAGGGAAGTATTTAGCAATAGAGGCTGAGTCCTCTGAGACCTGCTGTGTGCCGCCGTAGCGAGTCATGCCGGCTGAGTTGATAATTAACTTGTCATCGAAGGCAAAGGTAAGGTTAGTGTAAGGAATGCCAGTTGTCTGGTTGAACTCGATCGGAGTCTCACCGTACTTCTTGATTACATTAGTACGGTTTAGATAAACGGCTGTTCCCTCAACATCTATGTAGAACGCACCCTGCTCGGAGAACTCTGCGTTCTTAAGGGCATCAAGGGCTGTTCGTGATGTCGCTGGATCTGCAATACAGGTTGTGTTGCCTGTGTCTATGGTGCGCATAGATGACGGCCATTGTACTTGATCTAGGATCTTGCCAATACGAGTGCCGGTGTCTTGCCCAGCCGTAGCATCTGCCACAGTTGTAATCCCAGCCTGCTGCATAAGTCTGAAAGCATCTGAGCAGATGATGTCCACATAGCCTGTTTCTTGGCCTTGAGGATAGGTGTACTTGTAGTCTGTTGTATAACCTGAAAATAGGAAGTAACCAACGCCGCCTACTGTTGCTGAGACACGCAGTTTGCGGAGCGGAGTTAGGAAGCCAAAGTAAGGGCTAGCAGTATTTTGTGGGTTGAAGTCAGAGTTAGGATCTAAGACTCTGATAGTTGCAGACCCAGACTCGTAAGTGTCGCGCATGATATTGCGACCGCGCTTGATACTGATCTGTCTTACATTAGGCGTCAGATCGACCGTAGGCTCTGGAGTAGTAGTTGAAGCAAGTGTGCCTGTGCCTAAAACGCCGTACTTCTCATCGCCAATAGTAAACGGATAGCCAAAGGTAGCGCCGCTAGTAAAGTCAAAGGATACGGATATCTGAGCAGGTAAGGTCATGGCCCGAATGACCCACCTTGACGGAAGATAGAAGAGAACTTGGCAGATAGTGAAGCATCAAGCAAAGTATCGCGGAGAACATCTTGCAGACTCTCTTGAGCAATTATTGAGCCAGCATTGACATTAACTGTGAACTCTACGCCTGCTGCGCTTGTCTGAGTTGATCCTTGCGGCAATGAGTATTGCTGACCAGTTACGCCATAACCTGAAGCCATAGATACAACAGGTGCAACAGTTGGATTAGAGATGCGGCGAACCTGTGCCTCGATCATGTCAAGATAAGACTTCCATGCGGTAAAGGGATTCTTAGCATCTGGAAGGCTTGCTAGATAAGCAGCTAGTTGCTGTGAAAGCCCTTGAGACTTGGCTAGTTCTCCAGCAAGTTTAGAAGCCTCTGAAGTGTTGCCGGTCAAGATAGCCAGTTGAAGTTCTAAGCGCTTGCGTTCCTCAGCTGAGATATCGCCTTTGAGTGCAGCGATGATCTGAGTCTGCTGGATATCGAATAAAGTTCCAGCCTTCTGCAAGGCTGTCTGTTCCTTGATCGCCTTTGTTTGCTCTTTAGTTGTCTTGAGCAGTGCATCGCGGTTCTTTTTCGCTGCCTTGTCGGCTGCCGCCTTAGTTAGTTCTGCGCGAATTGCTGGAGTGATGCCTGAACGGTCAACTCCTCGGTTCATCTCGGCTTCGCCTATTGCGCGGAAGGCTTGTAAGTCTCCACGCGCTAGGGCTGCTAACTGACCAACGCCTACACCGAAGCGGCGTACAAAGGTAGCAAGTGCTGTAGAAGTCTTTTCAATAAGGTTGAGAGTGTTAGTTAATCCACCTTCTCCACCGCCGCCAAGGGCTGCGAGTGCATCGAGCAAGCCACCGCCAATAATTTCCTGAGCGTTATTAGCCGATACAGATAAACGCTGAAGCGCACCAGCATAGGTATCGACTGCAACCGTTGCCTGTCCACCAAATAAACCGTCAATTCGTGTCTGGACTTCCTCAAAGGACATAGCCTTCAGTTCAGCCTGAGTTAAACCGATGCCGTACTTAGCAAGGGATCTAGTCTGGCCTACATAAGCCTTTGATAAGTCACCGGCTACTGATACAACATCTGCGCCGCTTGCCGCGCTTAGATCGAGTGCTGTGCGGAGTAACTGTTGGCTCTTAGCAACATCTCCAGTAGTAGTTAATAAACGCTGAAAGGCTGGGCGCAGTTGGTCATCAAGGATACCGAACTGCTTTTCTAGATCAGCAATAAAGTTCTTAACGGAAGGATCTGCAAAGGCTAAGCCTAAGTTATCCAAAGACTGAGTTAATACTCTGGCGGCTTTATCATCTTGAGCAAAGGCTTTAGCAGCGTTGAACCCAGCGCGACCTAAACGCTGAACAGTGAATAAACCTACATAAGATTTAGCAAGTGTCTTAACTTGCGAGTTAAGCCCGATAGTGGATTTAACTGCATCGTTAAAGGCTTTACGGCCTACGAACTCCGCGGCAATATCTACTTTTACATTAGTTGCCATTAGTTATATCTACCTGTCTTGGCGTTGAACTTAGCGGCTGCGCCTTCTAGTGCCTTAATAACTGCGCCTTGAGTCTTGCCCTGATCCTCGTTCCAAGCGCGAAAGATACCGCGACCCTGTAACTTGCCTTGGCCTTTAACATCGCCACCTAATCTTGGTGAGAAGTTTCCGCCGGGGTTCTTGCGCCCTGCTGTTTCATAGATAGCGCCAGCGGCAGACTTGTTAAGTAAAGATACGAGTGAACGCCAACCGCGGTTATTAGGGCGGCTTGGAGAAGTCTTATAGGTAATACCCTTCTTGGCGATCGAAGGGTTATATGTAGGGAACTTGCCTTTACCGTCTGCGCGTTCTGCCCAGCCGCTTAGCGGTGA
>Ga0315901_10011005_pt1 | contig 10223 bp, 7 predicted proteins | sample LakEriMetagenome_10_FD_203761 | JGI IMG/M metagenome (GOLD analysis project Ga0315901, IMG submission 203761) | Freshwater fungal communities from buoy surface, Lake Erie, Ohio, United States - Buoy 2 MA116 | ecosystem: Environmental > Aquatic > Freshwater > Lake | place: USA: Lake Erie, Ohio... | reverse complement strand
AGACCAAGACCGAGAGCTAAAGCAATGGCAAGCGACCCATCCGTACCCAGCAGGGGATGCGGAGATCATCGTGGATCACATCGAGCGAGTTATCAAGGTCGCTGGCATCGACCATGTCGGTTTGGGTTCCGATTTCGACGGCATCTCAAAACTGCCCGTCGGGATGGAGGATGTCTCTAAGTACCCCGTCATTACCGAGCTGATGCTCCGCCGAGGTTATGACGAAGCTTCCATCCACAAGGTTCTCTACGGCAATTTTCTGCGTGTACTGCGCAAAGCCACCGTCGCGAAAAAATAAGTGCGATTCCTGCAAACGATCGATGATTTGGACCTGAAAATGGCTGAGTTGACCTAGTTCCGGTCCAGGTGCTTGCAGACGATTTTGCAAGGCGTGGTATACTCTGAGCGAGTCGGGTAAAAGGATCCGAGTATTTGGAGAATGGGTCCGTAATCCGGACAAAGCGGATCCGATCCAATGGCCCCAAACTATCGGCCCCCTACACAAGTGGCCCCCCAAGAAATCGGCCCTCCCAAAAAAGCGGCCCTGAGGAAGCGAGCACGACAACGGCGATGGACAAGTTGTCAGAGACAGAACCTTTGAATTATCCGAGATCGAACAATCTCAGATCGAACAAGCTCGGTTCGGGCGATCTCAACCCCCGCGGCGATACGGTTGAGGAGCGGATTTCGTCTGGATCGCGTTCCGCTCTGAAAACTATCGATATCCAAACCTATGATACGGACCGCGATGCCATTCAAGCTGGATTCGCGGGGGCCTATCAGGCTCAACTTTCTTGGAGCCAACTGAAGGTTCGTTCGCGATGCGCTGCAATCGCTTCGTTCGCCGCTTTGCTGGTTGAAAATCGGGAAGCATTGGCCGCAGCCATCACCAGCCCGATGCGAAGCGATTATCGCGAAACACTTACTTCGGAATTGCTGCCTCTGGCCGACGCTGCCCGTTGGCTGCAACGATCCGCACCTCGCGTCCTGGCGTCGCGTCATCCTGATGGAAACGCTCCGATGTGGTTGGGGCGTCTCCGTTCGGTGGTGCACCGCGTGCCGCATGGACTTGTACTTATCCTAGGCACGTGGAATTACCCGATCTTCTTGACAGGAGTGCAGATCCTGCAGGCATTGATTGCGGGCAACGGGGTTGTGGTCAAGCCGGCACCTGGGTGTGAAGCGGTGACTCGCATGTTGCTTGAGTTGCTCGTCCGTTCCGGGGTCCCTGAGGGATTGCTGGTTCTGCTGGACAGTTCGATCGATGCGGGCAAATTAGCGATCGATCTCGGGGTCGACCATATCGTGTTGACCGGTAGCAGTCAGAGTGGGCGGACGGTCTTGAATCAAGCGGTAGGGTCGTTGACTTCTGCCACGATGGAATTGAGCGGATGCGATGCGGTCTATGTGCTCCCAGGAGCAGACATGCACCGCGTCTGTGATCTACTTCGATTCTCGTTGAGGCTCAATGGAGGAGCGACGTGCATGGCCGCGCGCAGGGTCTTTGTACCGAGAAAGATATCCGAAGTATTTCACCGGCTCCTCGAGCAGCGTTTGAATGCGCCCGAGCAGCGAGAATGGAGAACAAAGATCCCTGCGGCAACGTACCATAAGCTGTGGGATGGAGTTGCCGACGCGCTCGCCAAAGGAGCTCGTATCGTTTCCGGGGATACTCGCGATGCGACGACAAGCTCTGGAGCCGAGCCTGATTTTGTGACAGCAGGGCATGTGGTGCTGACCGATGTCACCACCGATATGAAGCTGTATTCGCAGGACATTTTTGCGCCCCTGGTGATGGTGGTGCCGGTGGATGGCTGGTCCGATGCGCTCAAGGCCGATTCGCAGTGCCCTTATGCGCTAACGGTCTCTATTTTCGGGCCGAACGAAGATGCCTTGAGACTGGTACCGCTGGTTTCCGCTGGAACCATCACCATCAATGACATCATCGTTCCAACAGCGGACCCGAGGCTTCCGTTTGGTGGGCGAGGGGAAAGTGGCTTTGGTGTCACACGCGGAAATGAAGGATTGCTGGCAATGACGACGGCTAAAGTGGTAGCCACGCGCGTGGGCAACTGGCTACCACACTCCCAGCTCCCGATGCCGGGTGATGAACAGCTGCTGGACGGATTGCTACAATTGACCCACGGGAGAGGACTCCGCAGGCGGTTTGGCGGGATCCGCCAGATAGTGCAAGCGATACTTTTGCAACGAAAAAGAAGCAAATCGAATGATTGAGCGAAACGGACGCGTGGTAAACGCAGCGGTGGTAGGCGGTGGTTTGGCCGGGCTTGCAGCGGCGTGCACCTTGGCAGCTAGGGGCCATAAAGTCACTCTTTTTGAAAAAAATGAGTGGGTAGGTGGAAAGGCCGCAGTCCACCATCAGGACGGGTTTCGATTCGACATGGGACCCACGATTTTGACGTTGCCCTCGGTGCTTAAACGTATTTTTGCAGAGGCCGGGAAGCGCGTCGAAGACTACATGGATTTGGTCCTGCTCGACCCGCAATGGCGATGTTTTTTCCAAGACGGAGGGGTTTTGGATCTGGTGGCAGACACCGAGACGATGAAGCAGAACCTCGATCGTTTCTCACCGATTCCCGGAGTTGGCGCTGGCTACGACCGCTTCATGCAAATCTCGAAACGCCTGCATGAAGTCTCCGACAAATTCTTCTTCTGGAGAAGCGTGGGTGGCATCGGCGATACGATGGAAGTGGGCGGTGCATTTTCCCCATCGGTGCTCAAGGATGTCCTCAGCCTTCGCATGGGTCGATCGGTGGCGGGTTTGGTTCGCTCGTGTGTCAAGGATGAGCGAGCCGCTCAGATGATCGACCACTTCACTCAGTATGTCGGGTCTTCTCCCGAAGCATCACCAGCGGTCCTTTGCGGGATCGCGCATATGCAAACCCAGGAGGGTGTTTGGTACCCGATGGGTGGAACACGCGCCGTGCCCGTGGCCCTTGAAAAGCTTGCCCGAGAATTGGGTGTCGAGTTCAAAACGAGCACGGATATCGCTTCGATTCAAAACGACGGCGTTCGCGTTACTGGCCTGACGACAACTACCGGCGAAAAATACACGTTCGATACCATTGTTTCGAATTGCGATTCGGTTCGGACCCACCGCGAATTGCTAAGTGGATCGGACGCTCAAAAGCGATTCGACAAACGCCGCGGTTACGAACCCGCGTGCTCGGGAGTTGTACTCTACCTGGGCTTGAAGAAACGCTACGAACACATCCTTCATCATAATTTCGTTTTCTCCAAAGACCCGCACGAAGAGTTTGATTACATCTACCGACAAGGCAAACCGGCGCCGGATCCGACAGCGTATGTGTGCGCACCTGCCGCGACCGAACCAGGTGTTGCTCCGGAGGGTGGCGAAGCTCTCTATATATTGGTTCACACTCCATACCTTCGCCCTAATCACGATTGGTCCAAGATGCTTCCTGAGTACCGAGAGGTGATTCTCGACAAACTCGAAAGCACTGGCGGGATGAAGGGTATCCGAGATCGAATTGTCACCGAGAGCTCGCTCACCCCAGAGGGTATCCACAAACGATATCGAGTCCTCAACGGCGCAATCTATGGCTTGGCCAGCCATGGAAAATTCGTCGGTGCGTTCAAACCCGCGAATCGCTCCAAGGATCTTCGAGGGCTCTATTTGGCTGGAGGTGCCGCGCACCCAGGGCCTGGAATGCCGATGGTCATGATGAGTGGATGGATTGCTGGGGATACGGTCGATGGTGATGTTCAAACGGGCAAATTGGATCGAAAGGTTGCTGCAAAAGCGTAATCGCAGTCGCGTTACTCTGAAGCACTCGCAACAAATCGCCCCTGAGGAATAGGGCCACATCGGAAAGATCGTATGGCGGTACCAGAACCTAAAAAATGGCTGGTCGACGGTTTCTGCCGTTACACCCGCAATATGGTCACGAAACGCTTCACCGCCTTTGGGGTCCAGTTTGCAACCTCCCCATCGGACATGATTCGGGACGACCATTCGATGATGGTTTTTGCCAACCATGTGGGCTGGTGGGACCCGATCGTTGCCATGCTATTGAACAAGGCTTACTTTCCAGATCGCACGTTCTATGCGCCGATCGATGCAGTCGCCCTCAATGCGTACGGTATCTTTCGCAAGCTCGGGTTTTACGGGCTGGAATTGGATCGATTCCACGGCGCCGCGGAGTTTTTGCGAACCTCGAGAGACATCCTTTCCAACCCCAAAGCCTCGATCTGGATCACCCCGGAGGGCCAGTTCGCAGACGCCCGCGATCACAGCAAACCCTTGATGCCCGGTTTAGCGCATTTGGCAGCCACATCCGAGCGGGTCGTGTTTGTACCTTTAGCCATCGAATATCCATTTTGGGAAGAGCCTCTTCCGATGGTGTTGGTGCGATTCGGCGAAGCTGTCACGTTCGATGGCATTAGCAACAAAAAGCAATGCGCGGAAAAACTCGAAGAATCGATGCGCAGCAACCAGAAAGACCTTGCGCAAAGCGTCATTCACCGTCGAATCGAAGCCTTCGAGTATCTGATCCCGCCGCGAGCCGCCCGAACCTCGTGGTACGATACGATGCGTTCTTGGACGGCTTGGTTCCAAGGCAGACCTTTTGACCCTCGCCATTCCACAGTCACCAAGAAGCCGGAATCACAGTCCGAACCCTAGAAGATTACAGCGAATAGAGTCATGGTTGTTGTTTTTATCACGAGTGCATCCTGAAAGCGGTGGTTCCATGTTGATCGCTGCATTGCTCGCTGTGGGTCTGGCCGCTCTCCCCGCATTGATGTTCATTCGCAATATGCCTCGGTTCGAGCGAGCCTGCAGTGAGGCGGATCGAATGGCCGAGGCCCGGGGGATTCCGGTCAGCGTGCTGATTCCCGCCCGGAATGAAGAGCAGAGTATAGGTCCCGCTTTGGATTCGATTCTCAAGACGACGCATCCTCAAATCGAAATCATCGTGATGGATGATGCCTCCGAAGATAAAACCGCTGAGGTCGTGCTGGCCCATTCGGCGAGCGACTCACGCGTCCGATTGGTCGGCTCGAAAGGGTTGCCGGACGGGTGGAACGGAAAGCAAAACGCGTGTTGGCAACTCGCGTCGCACGCCCGCTTTGATCGCCTGCTTTTCCTGGACGCGGATGTGCGACTCAACGATGATGCCATCACGCGAATCGTAGCAGAACAGAACCTTCGTCAATCGCCGCTGGTAAGTGGATTCCCTTTTCAGGAAACAGGTACCTTCGCCGAAAAGCTGCTCATCCCCCTCATGCACTACGTGCTGATCGGTTTTTTGCCGATCGATCAAATGCGGTCGAGCGCTCAACCGGGTTTTGCAGCAGGGTGTGGTCAACTTTTTTTAGCCATGCGAGAGCCGTACATGCAGGTGGGCGGGCACTCCGCGATCGCATCTTCGAGGCATGACGGGATCCAACTCCCCAAGGCTTTTCGAAAAGCCGGTTTCATGAGCGACATCTTTGATGCGACCGACATTGCACGCGTTCGGATGTACCAGTCCCTACCCCAAGTCGTTCGGGGTTTGCTCAAAAATGCCACCGAAGGGATCGCTAACCCGAAACTTATCGGCCCATTCACGGTGCTATTGCTCGGAGGTGCTGTCCTACCAGTCGTCCTCCTCGCAGTCGCACTTCGGTCTGGTACCAGCCCATGGGTGTGGGGATTGATTTTGGCAGGGTGCGGACTGGCATGGTTCCCGAGGATTTGGGCTGCGAAACGGTTCTCGCAATCGATACTCGGCGCACTTTTGCACCCCATTTCCGTCGCTTGGTTCGTCGCCTTGCAGTGGCTCGCTCTGGGAATGAAAACGCTTCGAATCCAAACGCGCTGGCGCGGCCGATTGTAAGTTCGCCCCTCTCACTGGGGATTGTAGACCCAGGGCGTGCGTGGAATTTTTGGCAACCAATCATCGTCGGATCCTACGATCGATAGCAGCTCCCTCGCGGTCACCGATCGAATGGATGTGAGAAGGCCTAAGGAAAACGCCAATTCCCCGAGCAATGATTCCGGCCCAAGCCCTTTTTCGCGCATCAACGATAGGCGGGAGTCTCCATGCCGTTTCGCCAGTCGCTTCCCATCCGGACCGATCACCAAGGGAACGTGAAGCATCTGCGGACATCGCCATCTTAGCGCTCGATAGATCGCGTGCTGACGATAAGTGCTGTAAATCAAGTCGTCGCCTCGAACCACGTGTGTGATCGATTGATCGTGATCGTCGACAACAACCGCGAGCTGATAGGCCGTCGGGCCATAACTGCGAGCGACCACGAAATCGCCAAGGAATTTACGCGCATCAATCCATTGCTCACCGTGCAACTCGTCTCTCCACGCCGAAGTGACCTCCGGCATTCTAAATCGCCAAGCATAACGGATACCTCGGGCATCGAGGTCGAGAGCATCGTTGGCCGAACGCCAGGCGCACGTTCCCGCATAAACAACTCCATCGAGTTGAGACTCGTGCGGCGCTGACGAACTCGCTTCGACTTCGCTCCGACTGCATGAGCATGGATACACCAACTCCAGTGACTTTAGCTCCTCTAAGATTTCGCGATAGCGCGTTTCCCGCAACGATTGAAGTGCTGCAACCTCATCCCAGTCGAACCCAAGCCATCTCAAGTCCTCGATGGCTTGTTCGCCAGCCCACTCCTTCGTTCTCGGAGTGTCGAGATCCTCGACGCGCAGCAGCAACGTTCCACCGCGAGAACGGGCATGAAGCCAAGCCACTAAAAAGGTCCGAGCATTCCCCACATGCTGAGCCCCTGTCGGCGAAGGAGCCAGCCTACCGATGTAATTGGACATATTCATAAAACTTGCAGATTCCGTAACCTATCGCGCACCCCAACGGCAGCGAGCCCAGCGACACACCTCACACCTCACACCTCACACCTCACACCTCACACCTCACACCTCACACCTCACACCTCACACCTGCCACCTGCCACACCGGCCACACCGGCCACACCGGCCTTGAAACCCAAGTCGGTCAGGCCAATTTCAACTCTCGACCAGCGTACGCGATTGTGGCATGTGTCCATCAGGAGTACCAAATCCAATACGAGTTAAAGGGCCTCAGATTTTCGCGAAATCCCGTAAAATCCAAACGCTTTCGACCACGCAAGCAAATCGCGTTCCGTTTTGATGAAACTTTTACTTTCAAGACTGCACTATTGTGCATTTCGGTGATAGAGTAATAGAAGTCGGTGATCGGCGACCCCCAGGGAAGCTTGCCTGAACGTAATGGCGTGCTGTTTTTGGGGTGTTCGAGGCGAGTGTCGGTTAAACCCCATTGGAATGTCAGTATGCGTCTTTCGTTCGGACTCGAAGCGCGACAAGTACAAACACAAAAGCTGGCTCCACGGATGATCCAGTCGATGGAGATTCTCCAGCTGCCGATTATGGCTCTCCAGGAGCGGATCGAGCAGGAGATGGAGGAGAATCCGATGCTTGAGGTCTCCGACCGCGACGAGACTCTTCCGGACGAGGAAGGGGAATCGGACGAGAGCACCGTGACCTCGCGCACCGAAGACGAAAAGGAGCTGGTGGTCAAAGACGACTCCAGCAATGCCGAGGATTTCGAACGCCTCGCCAATATGGACAACGACATGCCGGACACCTTCGACGATTTTCGAAGGTCGAGCAACCGGATTCAGGAGGAGGGGGATCGCCAGCACGACCTGATGGCGAACGCGATGGAGCGTCCCGAATCCCTCAATGACTATCTGCTGCACCAACTTGCCGAGTTGGATATCGACGACGATGTCGAGCGGATCGCGGAGCGAATCGTTTCGTGCTTGGATGCTCGGGATGGCGGCTACTTTAAGTCATCCTTGATCGACATGCTTCCACCCGATCACAAGCCCGGGGATGTCGCGAAAGCAGAAGCAGCCCTTGCCGTGGTTCAATCGCTGGAACCAGCCGGAATTGCCGCACGGAACCTCCGCGAATGCTTGCTCAATCAGCTTCGAGATGACATGGAGTTCAGCGATAAGATGCGAGTGCTCATCAACGGGCACCTCGATGATCTCGCAGAGAACCGCATGCTTGCGATTCAAAAGAAGACTGGATACTCGATCGAGATGATCCAAAAGATTCGCGAAGAACTCCATAAACTCAATCCAAAACCCGGTGCATCGTTCATGGAAACGTATGTGCCCCTGGTAACCCCAGATGTGATCGTCGAACAAAATGACGAAGGGGTCTATGTAGTCCGACTGGTCGACGATTACTTGCCCAATCTCCGCATCAGCGAATACTACCGTCGGCGGTTGATGGACCCCAAAGCCACCGACGAAGAGAAAGAGTTCATCAAGCGAAAAGTGGGGAGCGCTCAGTGGTTGATTGAGTCGATCCAGCAGCGACGAAGAACACTGACACGTGTTTCCCAGGCCATCGTCGATTACCAAAAGAAGTTCCTCGACGAAGGCCCCGAAGCGATTGAGCCACTGAAGATGCAGCAGATCGCTGACCAAGTCGGCGTGCACGTTACGACGGTTTCCCGCGCGGTCGATGACAAATGGATCCAAACCCCTCGCGGCATTTTCCCGCTGCGACGATTCTTTGTCTTCGGAACGCAAAGCGCTGACGGCGAAGATGTCGCGTATGAGACGATCCGATTAAAACTCCAAGAGATCATCGATAAAGAAGACAAAACCAATCCGCTGAGCGATGACGAGTTGGTCGATGAGCTCAAGAAGCAAGGGATGGGTGTCGCTCGCCGAACGATTACCAAGTACCGAAAGAAGATGGGGATCCCGAGCAGCCGCCAACGCCGCGACTGGTCGCGACAAGGCTAGGCTCGTGATTCCTTGGGCGACTTGAATAGCGCCACGACGAGCATGACCATGCAGAGCAGCCCGAATGGCGCCAGGGTCACGGCGAGATCGACCGCTCGACTCACAACCACCGACCAGTCTGCGGGGAATTTGCTGACAGCCCATTCTGTCAATTTCTCAACAAGGCCTGCCGCTCCTTTGCCCAAGCTGATTTTTTCCAGCAGTTCGGGTCTGAAGTTCATGAACGAGATCAGCACTGCAGCGATAGCACCGCCCGCAATATAACCAGAACTGAGCAGCACTGCAGGGCTCGAATCGTCATCGGCGTTCTCGGCGGCTTGGTTACCCGCGCGACGGCGAAGCCTGCGATCGGCGAAAGCACGGACCATCCCACCGACGAAGATTGGGGTCGACGCGGCGAGTGGCAAATAAACACCCACAGCGAAGGGAAGACTGGCGACACCGCTCAACTCGAGCGTTACCGCGATCAAGACACCGATCAATACGAGTCCCCAAGGCAAGCGTTGATCGAGAATGCCATCGATGATCAACTGCATCAACACTGTCTTGGGAGCGTCGAACTTGCTGGTCGGATTTCCCTTGTCATCTTCTTTCAACAAGCCGTTCACGGCTGGGTCGACAAGATAAACCGGCTTGCCCGTCTCATCGATCAAGTACTTACCGGGGGGGAGTTGCCCACCGGTCTCGGCGCGCCCCAGATTCAGCACGAAGTATTCGGTTTTATCGTCGGCATACTGGCCTGAATGGACTGTGTCCTTGACCGGTGAAAGCGTGGTGGTGTCGACACGAACCTCGCTGTAAGGTTCGACAGCCTTCTTGCTGTACGTCGTATTGGCTTCGTTCATAGCCAGTAGAACCAACCCGACAACCATCGACGACGTGAAAGCACCGATCAAGATTGCCCATTGCTGAGAACTGGGAGTCGCCCCCAGTAAATGCCCGGTCTTGAGAGCCTGCGCGGTGCTTCCGCCGTTGCTCGACGCGATACAGACCACCCCGGCGATCGTGAGGGCCGTAAGTTTGATTTCTTTATTGATCGTCACGATGCCAAAACCATCGAGGACCAAAAGGATCAAACAGGTCAAAAGGAGCGTAGCTACAGTCATGCCAGAGATCGGGTTGGACGAGGATCCGATTTCACCGGTGAGACGCGATGCCACGGTGACGAACAGGAAACCAAAGACCACGATCATGATGGCTCCTGCAATGCCGGTTGCATTGAAGCCGAGTCCCAATTGCGGGACCGCCATCAACCCCAGAACGAGCAATATGCTGCCGACTAGAACCAAAGGTAGTGGAATATCGCGATTGGTGCGCCGAAGCCCGGACTCGCGAGCTTGGGCGGAAAACAAATCCCGAAAGCTGGTGATGATGGCACCCAAAATGATCGGCATCGCCTTGAGCATGCTCAGAAT
>Ga0315901_10011004_pt1 | contig 10224 bp, 6 predicted proteins | sample LakEriMetagenome_10_FD_203761 | JGI IMG/M metagenome (GOLD analysis project Ga0315901, IMG submission 203761) | Freshwater fungal communities from buoy surface, Lake Erie, Ohio, United States - Buoy 2 MA116 | ecosystem: Environmental > Aquatic > Freshwater > Lake | place: USA: Lake Erie, Ohio... | reverse complement strand
CCGGCCTACGCACAAGCCGCCGAAGGCCCGAAGGGATTCGCCGGCGCGACACCAGCCCATCCATGGCCCCGGCAGCCTTGGCCCGGCGCGGGCGAAGCCAAGGTTCGCCTGGCCGGGCGTGGGCCGGCATCCCGCCGGCCTACGCACAAGCCGCCGAAGGCCCGAAGGGATTCGCCGGCGCGACACCAGCCCATCCATGGCCCCGGCAGCCTTGGCCCGGCGCGGGCGAAGCCAAGGTTCGCCTGGCCGGGCGTGGGCCGGAGCCCGCAGCGAACGTCCGGTGACGGGCATGGGCAGCCCCAAGCCCCCGCGGCACCATCGTGCTTCCGGCAGGCGTCTGTTCAGAGTTTCTTCACGTCTCGCTTCGGCTTCGGGGGCGCGAGGGTGCGGCGCACGTCGTCGCGCGGTCGATTGCCGCCGCCGCCGCCACCGCCGTCGTTCCTCTTCTCGTTGACTGCGGTGTGGGCCTCCTCCCAGCGATAGCCGAGTGGCTTTCGCAGTTCAGCCGCCGCGTAGTGGGCCCACGGCGTGCCCGGATGCTCGTCCATCACTCTCTTCAGAAGCGTCCGAGCCTGGCTGGCGAGCTTCTCCGTCTGGGAGCCGACGGCCGCGATGTCGTCGTCGGCAACGAGCCTCCAGGTGTCGTTCTTCGGGTCCTTGAACTTCATCCCTGACTTTGCCTGTGCCAGCATGATGTTGTACGCATCGGTTCGTACCTTCAGCGCGCTCACCCTGCCGAGGGCCAAGTCATACCCGGCCTGCCAGCGCTTCTCCTGCACCCGATCTCGGTCCGGAAGGCCCGCAACCAGAATGCCGTGTAGGGCGTCGATCTTCGGCTGGAGCACGGCGGCTTTCTTCTGCGCTTCGCCGAGAAGCAGAGCCAAGGCGCCATCATCACGCCGCGGAAACTCGAGCGTCGGGGCGTCCATCGGTGCAATCTCGGAACTCTTCGCCGCCTCGACAAGCGACCTCGTCGCGCGATTGCCGGCGAGCAGCTTGTCGATCCTGGCAGCCGACTGGTAGTCGGGCCGGTAGGCCCTCATCACCTTCGGGTCGAAGAAGTACCGCAGGCCAGAAGCCATGTCGGCCACCTCGCCATCGGCGACCCTGCCAGCCGATTCGCGGTTGGCGTGCACGCAGAAGTAGATGCCGCCGGTCTCCGCACAGAGCTTGGAAAGGCTGAAGGGTCCGAATCCCGAGTCGATCGGCTCGTCGGCCTCGCGGCCCGACCGCACGCGCACCACTTCAGGATAGAGGGACTCCGGCCCCTGCTCGACCACGGCCCACTGCACGTCGTCGGCATACTTGGGGTCGAACTCCCGAAACTTCATCCTCACCTCGCGCATTCCGAAGGGTGCTGGAACGCCAACCACGTAGACCGGCATCGCCTGAGCGCTGCAGAAGGCGGCGACCTCGTCGGCAAACTGCTGGTCGTTGCCCACTTCGTCGGTAAACGCGATGATCATCGCGTTCCGCTTCGACGTGGAAACCCTTACCTGCTTGGCTCGCTTGGCCGCCTCCGCGATCGCGGTGAACGTCATCTCGACGCCCGACTCGTCGACCGGAATCGAGTCGATCGCCGCGATCACCGGCGCCGTCTCCTCCGTCGGCTCCTTGATGACCGCCGTGATCTTTTGCCCGTAGGCGAACACGAGGTTCAGCAGTTCGTTGCGGTGCACCTCGCGACCGGCGACTCCAAGTTCCTCGAACACGCGATTCAGTCGCCTGGCGATCTCGCGACGCTGACCGGCGAGACTCACCGACTGGTCAAATACCCAGCAGACTACGGTCGGCCGCTGCTGCAGCGACGCGGCGATCTCCAGGGTGAGACGGTCGACGGCGGCTCCCGTGCCGGCCGTGCCCACCCCGGTGTCCCCGCTGCCGTTGCGACCAGTCTGCAGGAACTCCCCGAGTTCCTCGGCGGTCGGCGGCAGGTCGAGCGGAGCAACGGCGATCTCGCCATCGAGCGCGTGCACCACGTCCACCGTGACGACCGGGTCGTCGGCGATCACCGGAGCGACGGCAGTGGCAAGGTCGAGATTCTCGGCGTCGGTCGCTGCGGCCGAAGACTCTTCCGGCGCCACGACCATCTCAGGCGCGACGACCAGGTCGTCCTCGATCTGGTCCGCCGGGGCCACGATGCTGATCACGTTCGACGGCGGGTCGAACTCCTGGATGCCGACCAGGGCCATCGCCAGCAGGAGGACGACGTGGATCAGGAGGCTCACCGCCCAGGCTGACGCGTGGCCATCGAGCGGCGTTTCCTCCTCGCCCGTCTGCTCCTGCCACCAGCGCTTTGCGGACTCCAGCACAGCCATGCCCGCTCCTCGATCGCTTCGCCGCCTGGCCCTGGTTTCATCGACCGGCCGGTGGCACGTCTCGCCCTCTGCACTTTATTCTATATCGCTGGCACCGGCTTCGGCCGGATTGACATTCGTCCGATCCCGCGAGCGAACCTCCATGCCTCTGCCCCCTTCCCTCCTATGGCTGCTTCCGGCCGCCCTTGTGGCCCCGCTCCTCTTCCCCCAGCACGTCTGCGCCCAACCGGCAGCGGCCGATTCACGGGCCACCCCGGCGGAGGTCGCGATCGAGCAGGACACGGTCACGACCAGCGATGGCTGGACGATTCCCCTCTGGTGCTACAACGTTCCGGATGACACAAGCCCTCAAGGAATCGTGATTCTCCTCCACGACCTTGGCGGTTCTCACGCCACCGTCGAACCGCTGGCCAAGGCATTGCAGGCGGCCAAGTGCATCGTGGTCGCCCCGGATCTCCGCGGCCACGGCGATTCAGAACCGGCCAGCATGGAACGAAGAACTCCTGGTGACAAAAACGCCTTCACGTCCATGAAGAGAGGCGACTTCGAGATGATGGCTGCCTCGCGAGGCGGAAGCGTGCGAGACCAGTCGGGGATTCGTGGCGATGTCGAGTGCGTGAGAAACTGGATTGTCAGCCGGCAGAAGCAGCCTCAAGATCGGGACCACCCTCTGCCACGGGCACCGCTGTTCGTCGTTGGCTCCGGATTGGGCGCGATCGTGGCTGCCCACTGGGTTTCGGCCGATGCTGCCTGGCCGGACATCGCCAGCGGAGCCCAAGGCCGGCAGGTCGCAGGCCTTGTGATGATCAGCCCGGCAATCGTGGCGAAGGGATTCCCGATCGCCCCGGCGCTCTCCAGAAATGGGCTTCCGTATGATGAAAAGAACTCGAGTAAAAACATGCCCGTGGTGTTCGTCGCCGGTGCCCCGGATCGGGACGCCAGGACTCTGTTCAAGCAAATGAAGGTCTCTCGCAAGGACGCGTGGCACGACAGCCGGGATCGCGATGGCTCGCCATGCAAGCCCGGAGAGGCGTCCCTGCTCTTTATCGATCACCCCGCAGAAAAGTCCGGTGACGATCTTGCAACCACGAAGTCACCCGACGCGAAAGCCCGATTGATCGACCCGATGTCGCTGATCCCGGGGTTCGTCCAGATGGCCGCCGGACGAGCTCGCCGCTGACCGGGGTGCGTGACCGCCTTCAGGGCAGGCGGAGTTCCATTCCCGGGACAGCGAGTTCTGGGCTGCGAAGGCGATCGCGGTTGGCTTCCCAGATTCTCGTTGCCGCGCGACGATCACCGTAGAAGCGTTCGGCCAGCGTCTCGAGCGTCTCTCCGGGCGCGAGCCTCACCGTACTGGCGGCCGGGACTGGCCGGACCACCGCTGTGGGCGCTGCCTGTCGACCATCGAGCCAGGCCGCCGAGGCCGGGAGGGCCTCGACCTGCCGAGGCGACACGCCGGTTGGCGGAGGCTCGATCGAGCGAACGCCGCCCGCCTGCGACGAGGCAATCCCGGGAACGGCCCACGGGGGCGGGAGTCTGATCTCGGCTCCGATGGGCAGCAGGTCCGGATTCGGGATCAGGTCGCGGTTCGCGGCCCAGAGTGCCGCCGCCGCGGCCGGGTGGCCGTAGAACCGTGCCGAGATGGAGGCTAGGTCGTCCCCATCGCGAATGACGTACGTCGACTGGGACGGCTCTGAAGCGGCGCCGCTGGCGACCGCAGCCATGGCCTGAGGTGCCGCCGCTTGAGTAGCCCAGGCCGCGGTGACGGGAGGCGGTGCCTGCGCATCGAGGAGCGGAGGCGGAGGCACCTGCAGAGTCGAACGATAGGTGCCGTTCATGTCCGGCGTCTGGGTGGCCACGGCCATCGCGACCGGCGGGAGCCGGTCCGGCGCGGGGGGAGGCGCGTAGCCGGCCCGGGGCACAACGGGCGGCGGCAGGGACTCCTCCGGGACGAGCCATGCGTCGGGACCCGCGGCGGGGACGACCATCGTGGGCACCTCCCGGGCAAGCGAGGGCGGCTGCGTTGGCACGCCAGCCACGGCGGCAGCCGGGTGGGCCGCCGCCCAGGCCTCCGCTGCCAGCCGCCCGGCAGGAACCGCCAGCGTCACGCCAGCCGCGACCATGCCGATGCCGACAAGAAACCGCACACCGCTAGCAATTCTTCCCACGTCGCCCTCGCCTCGAGTGCGACGAATGCCGGCCGCATGCGTCGCCAGGCAACCATGCCCCTCTGTCGACGTCCGCGCCGACCCTCGGCGGCCCGGCCAACCTTCACCACGGGCGACGATGCCCGCACGTCCGGCACGTTCCGCAGGGGTTCCCCATGGCCCCTCCCGAGAAAAACCGCTGCAGTCGCTCACGGATGGCGGAGCGAAGTCGGCATCGAGCAAGAGGAGGGCAGGATGCCCGCAGTGAACGGCCGGCGATGGGCGCGGGCAGCCCTGAGCAACACAACGTACAGTCCCCATCGCTGACGCGATTGAGCTTCCTGATGCACTGAGCAGCCGGGCGGTGCCTGCGGGCAGCACCGAGCATCATGCCCGGTCTCCCGATCAGATGCGATCGCCTCTCTCAGGCGGTGGTGGCCGCGCCGCCCCTCACCGGCCGCTCCTCGCCTGAGAAGGCATGCTGCAGCCAGAGCACGATCGGCGAGGCGATGTAGATCGTGCTGTAGGAACCAACGATGATGCCGACGAGCATCGTGAAGGCGAACGCGTGGATCCCCTGGCCGCCGACGGCGTAGAGAATTAGCGTCGCCAAGAGCGCCGTGCCCGACGTCAGGATCGTCCGGCTCAACGTCTGGTTGACCGCCTTGTCGACCATCGCGGCCGTCACATAGCGACCCTTGCCCCGAAGCTCGCGGAGGCGGTCGAAGATCACGATCGTGTCGTTGATGGAGAAGCCAATGATCGTCAAGAGGGCCGCGACGACGTCGAGGCTGATCTTGAAGTCGTCGACGAGCGCCCAGCCGAGGTACGGCGCCACGTAGGTGCTCAGGGCGAGGCAGGCCACCGCCACGAGCACGTCGTGGGCCAGTGCGATCACCGCCGCCAAGCCGAACGCCACGTTCTGAAAACGGATCCACACATACAGCACGATCATCAGCAGGCTGGCGAGCAGCGCATAGACGGCCGTGAGCTGGGTGTTCCCGGCGACCTTGCCGCCGATGGCGTTGGCCGCGAGATACACCGGGGTCTCGGCGAGCTTCGCCCTCACGCCCTCGAGAATCCCGCGGGTCGACTCCGCATCGAGCGTGGTGGTAAGCGTCCAGTCGCTGCATGCCCGCCCCGCCGCCGCCGCCGGATCCGTGGAAACGAGTTCGAAGTCGGCGTCGCCGATCCGCTCCTTCTCGAGGGCCTGCTTGACGTTATCGCGGAGGGTCACCCGACTGATCTTCTGCGGAAACCGCAGCGCGGCCGACGTCACGGCCAGCGGCACACCGGCCTCCGCCTTCGCCGCATCGCCGGTCGCAGGATCCCGCTGCCGCGACGACACGTTCACGATGTCCATGCCGTAGGTCGCGAGCCGCCCCGGAAACAGATCGCGGATTCGCGACTCGACCTCGCCGGCGTCCGCACCGCGAAGGGACGTGTCGATCTTGTAGCGCAGGTCCGGGGCGGACCCCGGCGTCGACACGGCACTCACCGCCGCATCCGGCAGCGTTGCCACGGCATCGCGGACGGCGGAGATGCCCAGTGGCTGGTCGGGCTTGAACTCCACCTGAACGCTCGTGCCGCCGGTGAAGTCGATATCGAACAGGCCCTGGCCGCGATGCCAGGCGGCCGCCAGGCCGGCGAGAATGAACAGCAGCGAGCCGATGATCGCCGGCTTCATCCAGCGGACGAACTGGAAGTTCGGCTGCCCGAAAATCCGCGACATCGACAGCGTCGTGATCCAGCGGTTGCGCTCGGCGAGGTCGAAGACCACCCGCGAGCAGAACACGGCGGTGAAGAGATTGAGGAGCAGGCCGAAGAACAGCGTCACGGCGAAGCCCTTGAGCTGGTCGGTGCCGATCGCGAACAGCACCACGGCCGTGATCAGCGTCGTGAGATTGGAGTCGACGATCGTCGAGAACGCGCGGGCGAACCCGTTGCGGATCGCCATCCGCACGGCCGCCCCGCGGTCCATCTCCTCACGCATCCGCTCGTAGATCAACACGTTGGCATCGACCGCCATGCCGACCGAGAGCACGAGACCTGCGAGGCCGGCGAGCGTGAACGCCGCCTTGAAGGAGATCATCACGGCGACGACGAGCACGATGTTGAGGAGCACCGCCAGATCGGCCACGAAACCGGAGAACCGGTAGTAGGCGAGCATGAAGGTGAGCACGAGGAGCGTCGCCAGGATCATCGCCAGGCGGGCCGACTTGATCGTGTCGTCGCCGAGCTGCGAACTGATCCGCTGCTCGCTGATCGGCTCGCTGCGGAGGGCGGCCGGGAGGCTACCGGCATTGAGGACCTCCACCAGGAAATCGACTTCGGGCTGCTTGAAGTTGCCGGTGATCTGCCCGAACGAGGTGATCGTGCTCTTGATCGACGGCGCCGACTGGACCACGTCGTCGAGCAGGATCCCAAGGCGGCTCTCCAGCCCATTCGCCGGGTCGGGGAGATTGCGGCCGGTCAGCAGCCCGAACCGGGGCGCGCCCTTGGAGGTGAACGTGAAGTTCACGCACGGCGCGAGACTCTCGTCGAGGCTCGGACTCACGCGGCCCAGGTCGCCGCCGGTGACGTTGAACGGATCATTGATCACCAGGATGTCCGTGCCGCCGTCGGCGTTCTTCCGCGTGACGAGACGGCGATCGCCCGTCGGATCCATCTTCTTGAGGTCGACCTGCACCCACCGGGCGAGCGTCTCGTCGCCCTGGCGGACGGTCTGCCCCGCCGTGTTCTCGGCGAGCGTGATCGCCGCGCGGTGGCGGGCGTCGTCGCGATTGGCCAGGATCCGGAACTCCAGCACGCCCGCGCTCGACACGACCCGCTTGATCAGTTCCACCTCCGACTGCTCGACCTCGGGGATGATGACCTCGATCTGGTCGAGCCCGTACTGGCGGACCGTGACCTCCTTCTGGCCGCCCGGATTCACGCGGCGGCTCACGGCCGCGACGAGTTTGTCCATGGCCACTGGGGAGGCCTCTGCCACCACGTCGTAGTCGATTTCGAGGGCGTCGTCGGCGTCGCGGCGACCGACCTCGCGGACCTGCACCCGGTCGAACTCCGCTCCCGTGACCGCCGCGGTGAACGCCTCGCGGGCCCGCGCGTCGGCCGTCGCCAGCCGCACCGTCATCCCGCCCCCCTGCCGACGACGCACCGTGCCCTGCGAGCCATCCTGCGACTTGAGGATGCCCTCAACGCGGCGGATCGCATCGTCGGCTCGCGCTGCCGATTGCTTGGAGTTGTCGACCTCGTAGACCAGGATCAGACCGCCCTTCAGGTCGATGCCCAGTCGCGGAGGCCAGCCCAGCCGGCAGATCACCACGCCGGCCGTCAGCGCGACGAGCACGGCGGCGATCCGGCCCCACATGTCGGTGGCCCGGAGGCCACCCGCGATCAACCGGGCGATGAACGTCGGCACCGCCAGCGTGAGCAGCGCGATGCCCCACATGGCCCAGCTTTCACGCCACCACGGCAAGGAGGCCTCGGTGGCCGCGGCCGATCCCATGGCCTGTGCGATGATGCCCACTGCGATGCTCGACATGTTCATGGCTCAATCCCGTTCTTGAATCCGTGTCCTGGTCTCGGCGGTGCCCTGCGACCGCAACTTCGCCTCAGCCGCCACCGTCGTCGTCTCCGCCGGCGGTTCCGTCACGAAGCACCCTCGCGAGGCTGGAAATCGTCACGGTGAGCTTCGCATTCGACGACTCGTCGATCTTGAGCGTCACCCGATCCGACTCCCGATCGACGCTGGCGACCGTTCCGTAGATGCCCGACGAGGTCACCACGCGGTCGTTCTTCTTGATGGCACCGAGTAGTTCCTGCTGCTTCTTCATCCGCTCCCGCTCTGGCCGAAACAGGAGGAGGTAGGCCGCGGCCGCGATGGCGATCAGGGGCAGGTACTGCAGCGCGAACGGCGGCTCTGGGCGATCGGCCGCCTGCGCGAGGCACACCGCCGCCACGGCTGTCGGCAGGGGGAGAACGGTGCTCAGGAGTGCGGTCATGCGGCCATCCGGCTGAAAAACGGGGGCTGGCGGGGGAGGCCCCGTCATGCCAAGCCCGAAAATGTAGTGGTCGCGGCGCGCGAGCGACAAGGGCGGTGCGTCACGACCGCACGCCACGCGTTCCGGGTCAGGAGCCGGTGCCGCGTTCTTCCCCGGTCGCCATCCCCCGGCGGAGTTCCTCCACCACGGCCGGAAGCGAGCCCGCCACGATCGCCTGCCGCAGTCGGCCGACGAGCCGTTGATAAAAGGTGAGGTTGTGGATCGACGCCAGCACCGGCCCCAGCATCTCACCCGCCATGAAGAGGTGCCGGAGATACCGACGGCCATGGCGACAGGCGACGCAGGGACATCCGTCCTCGAGCGGCCGCTCGTCGGCGGCGTGCCGGGCGTTCCGCAGCCGCACCTGCCCTGCGAAGGTGTAGACCAGCGAGTTGCGGCCACACCGGGTGGGGAGCACGCAGTCGAACATGTCGATGCCGGCGACGACGGCCGCCATGATGTCCTCGGGCTGCCCCACGCCCATGAGATACCGCGGGCGGTCCGTTGGCAGGTGGGGCGTGGTCGCATGCAACGCCGCCACCATGGCCTCAGGCCCCTCCCCCACCGACAGGCCGCCAACCGCATAGCCTGGAAACCCCAGCGCCCGAAGTCCCTCGGCGCTCTCCTGCCGGAGCTCGGGGTCGAGTCCTCCCTGCACGATGCCAAACAGGGCCTGGTCGGAACGTGTGTGGGCCGCGCGGCAGCGTTCGGCCCAACGGAGCGACCGTCGCATCGCGTCCTCGACGACGCGCCGCTCTGCGGGCAGGGCGACGACGTGATCCATCTGCATGGCGACATCGGCGCCAATCCGTTCCTGGATCCGCATCGAGTTCTCGGGCGTGAAGGCGACCGGACTGCCGTCGATGTGGGAGCGAAAGAAGGCCCCCGCCTCAGTCACCTTCACCTGCTTCGCCAGGCTGAACACCTGAAAGCCCCCGGAGTCGGTGAGCGTCGGTCCGTTCCAGCCCATGAACGCCGCCACCCCGCCGGCCGCCTCGACGAGCGCCTCGCCCGGCCGCAGATGGAGGTGATACGCATTGGAAAGCACCATGCCAGCGCCGGTCTCGCGAACGCGGCCGATGTCCACGCCCTTCACGCTGGCAAGCGTGGCCACGGGCATGAACAACGGCGTGGCCACACGGCCGTGCGGCGTCGTGAGCGTTCCCGCCCGCGCCGCGCCGTCCGTCGCCTCGATCTCGAATGCGAATCCGGGTTGCATGCTGTGAGCGTTCTGGGGGACCAAGGGACTCAGGAGTCCAATCGGAGCGGGCGGGGAAATGCTCGGAGCCGGCGGCACTTGCGAGTTCGATGCCCCAACGGTACGGCCGCGCCCACCTTCCGCAAGTGTCACCGGCTCCTGCGCGTTCCCCCGACCCGCTCCGCCGAAACTGCCGGCCTGGTCGTCACCAAGCAACAGGACGGGAGCGGTTCACTGAAGAACGGGAGCGGCTGGCGGGGGCACTGCTTATACGGCTCGCACTTTATCCCCGCGCTCGACCGCGCGGCGAGTGAAAGCCGACCGGCCGTGAGGCCGCGGGCAAACCACGCTGGACATCGCGTCTGGTGGCGGTTCGCCCCACGCCTCACGGCGTTGGGCTTGTAAAAACGGACGCGCGAGAGTCAAGTTCGCCCCGCAGGAGGCATGCTGCGGCCGTCTACCGCTCGCAACCCGCACGCTCAGAAGATCCCGAGCGCCTCGAGGGAATACCGCAC
>Ga0315901_10011000_pt1 | contig 10226 bp, 7 predicted proteins | sample LakEriMetagenome_10_FD_203761 | JGI IMG/M metagenome (GOLD analysis project Ga0315901, IMG submission 203761) | Freshwater fungal communities from buoy surface, Lake Erie, Ohio, United States - Buoy 2 MA116 | ecosystem: Environmental > Aquatic > Freshwater > Lake | place: USA: Lake Erie, Ohio... | reverse complement strand
AGATCGCGATCTTCAATGGTCGCATATCCTTGAAGGCATACTCCGGAAGGAACCCGCCGGATCACCAGGGAGTCGAAAATCACTCCGGGAAGATCCTGCAGAACCCTTTGAATCGTGCGTTCCAACTGATGATCGGGATCGGTGGCAGGCGGGGAATCATAAACGCCCGTCGTGGTTGTCAGCGGGAGAGAATCGTTTTCGCACAGAGGAGTCGATTGCAGGCCTGGGAGCGACTCGATTCCGGTGCAGTTCAGTTCTCGCATGTCGTTTCCTCGACTGAATCAATCGTCCATGGGTGGCGGGCGGATGCTTGTCTCAGATTAGCCTCCCAGATGCATGTGTCCAGAAAAATCGCGGTAATTTTTATGAGACAGGTCGATGGAGTTCTTGACGCGGGGGACTTCCCTGATGGACGCTCATCTCCCAGAGGTGGGGCCGCGTCGTGATTTGGTTCCGGTCGAAGATCGCCTGTGCACAGGGAATTCTGGCCAATCGTGAGTGATCCGTGAGTGCATTGTGGCCTGGCCGACGCCCGCGTCTCAATTGACTTCGCAGGGCGGTCCGAAAGTCACATGCCGCGCAACACTTCGTGGGCGGTGGAAATCGCCCGCTCCAGATCGCTCTGGGAATGGGCGGCCGAGACATACCACAGGCCTCGGCCGATGAGGCGGATTCCGCGCGCGTGCATTCCCGCGACGAAGCGGGCATAGGCTCCCTTGTCGTAGGTCAGTGTCTCCCGATAATCGCGGACTGCCGCCAACGGACTGAAACCGGCATGGAACATCGGACCCAGCCCCTGGATGAGCAGCGGTTGGCCCGCTCGCTGCGAGGCCTCCGCAAGTCCTGCCATCAGGAACTCACCCTTGCTCCGCAGCTCTTCTGGAATCCGATCGCGCTCGAGGATCTGTAATGTCTTCAGCGCAGCGGCCACGCTGGGATTCCCCGAGTTCATGGTGCCGGCGTGAATCACCTTCCCTTCGGCAATCAGCCGCATGTAACGTTCTTGTCCCGCCAACACACTGATCGGATACCCACTGGCCATCGCTTTGCCGAAGACTGCCAGATCGGGAGTGATGGCGAAATGCTGTTGAGCGCCTCCCAGCGCGGTTCGGAAGCCTGTAATGACCTCGTCGAAAATCAGCAGGGTGCCATGCCTGTCGCACAGCTCTCGCAGTCCGTGCAGAAATCCTGGTTGGGGGGGGACGCAGCCGTTGTTGCACATCACGGGTTCGGTGATGACCGCGGCCAATTCGCCAGCATGCCTGGCGAAAACCCGCTCCACCATTGCCAGATCGTTCCAGGGGAGCACCAAAAACTCGTGCCGGCTGTCGGCGGGCAAACCTTGCGACCAGGGGACCGGAGTCGGCTCGTCCCGGGGACCGAGGTCGGAGAGGGCTCCCCCCACACTCCACGAGACACTGTCGAACCAACCGTGGTAGTGTCCTTCGAATCGCAGGAACCTGGGACGGCCGGTGACCGCCCGGGCCAGACGCAAGGCGGCGTGGTCGGCTTCGGACCCCGACAGACTGAACCGCAGGCGTTCCGCGCAGGGGATCAGCCGCTGCAGCATCTCGGCCAATTCCAGTTCCTGCAGGTGCTGCCCGGCGTAGAGTTGGCCCTGCTGACTGGCTTCAGCCACGGCGGCCAGCACCTCCGGGTGGGAATGTCCCAGGACCAGCGGTCCCTGACTCAGTGTGAAGTCGAGGTACTCATTGCCGTCAACATCCCACAGTCGGCTCCCCTCGCCCCGGGAATAGAACAGGGGATGGGGAGTCGAGAATTTCCGAAATTCACTGGCCACGCCTCCCGACAGGACCCGACAGGCACGCTCGTAGAGTTCCTTGGATTTTTCGTGGGTCGACATGGAGCGAAGCGGGGAAGAGGATGGGAAGAGTCGATCTGGGTCCAGGCCCGACCTGTGTTGGAAGCCATCTTCTTGCCGATGATCCTCCAAGGCAAGTGGGAGAGCGGATTGTGGGCACTTACCGGGCACTCAGCCAGACCGTGGGACAAGACACCTTGCAGACCGCGCGACGACTGACCAAACTATCAGTGTTGCGTGGTTCCCTGCCGGTCACAGTGACCGATCTTCCTTCCACCCCGGCGGATCGTCCGTCTCGCGGTCAGATCTCGCCGTTGACTCTCATTGCGAGTCGCCCCATGATTCGCCGCCAATGCCCGCTGTGGTTGGGCATGATCCTGCTGGCTCTTGGCCCTTTCTCCCTCGCCTGGGGGGAACCGCCTGTTGAGCCCATGTTCGAGTCTCACATCCGCCCCCTGCTCAAGGCCCACTGCTGGCATTGCCATGGTGAGGCGGGAGAGACCAAAGGGGGGCTCGATTTGCGGCAGGTGCGCCGGATGGTTCAAGGAGGCGATTCCGGTCCGGCGCTGCTGCGCGACCAGCCGCTGAACAGCCCGTTGTGGCAGCGGGTCGTTTCCGGAGAGATGCCGCCGGGCAACAAAAAGCTTTCCGCGGTTGAAATGGGTGTGCTGAAGGGCTGGCTGGAGCGGGGCGCGCCGATCTCCAGGGCTGAGCCCGAGAATCCCGAGGCAAGTTCTCCGTTTACAGAAGAGGAACTCGCATTTTGGTCATTCCAGGCCGTGGTGCGGCCGGTGCTGCCTGTCACACGGCAGGACGGGCTGGAAAACGAGGTCGATCGGTTCATTGCCGCGGGTTTGGAACAGCAGGGACTGCGCCTGTCGCCACCAGCCGATCGGGTGACCCTGATCCGGCGGCTGACCCTCGACCTCTGGGGGCTCCCTCCCACGCCAGACCAGATCGATGAGTTTGTCTCCGATGCCAGTCCCGAAGCCTATTCCCGCCTCGTCGAGCGGTTGCTGGCCTCGCCCCGCTATGGGGAACGCTGGGGGCGCCATTGGCTCGACGTGGCCGGCTATGCCGATAGCGATGGCTATAGCACCCGCGATCTGGAGCGAAAATATGCCTGGAAATACCGCGATTATGTGGTGGCCAGTCTCAACCAGGATTTGCCCTGGAACGAGTTTTTGGTGGAGCAGATTGCCGGTGATGAACTGCTGGCTCCCCCTTATCGAAATCTGTCGCCCGAACAGGCGGCGCGGCTTATCGCCACGGGATTTCTGCGGATGGGACCCGATGGAACAGGAGATGGTGAGGCAGAGGTACAGACGGCGCGGCAGGAGGTCATCGCGGAGACGATCAAGATCGTCAGCACCGCCGTCCTGGGACTGACCGTGGGCTGCTCTCAGTGCCACGACCATCGCTACGATCCCATACCGCAGGCCGACTATTACCGGATGCGGGCGATTTTCGAACCAGCCTTCGATGTGTCGCACTGGCGCAATCCAACGGCCCGGCTGGTCTCGTTGTGGCACGACGAGCACTTCGCCAAGGCGGCCGAGATTGACCAGAAAAAACAGGCCCTCAATGACGAGCGGACCAAAATTCTGGATGGAATTGTCTCGGAGGTGTTTGAGCGGGAGTTACTCAAGGTGCCCGAAGAACGCCGGGCCGACGCCCGCGCCGCCAAGGGAGCCGCCGCGGATCAACGGACTCCCGGGCAGCAGTTGTTGCTCAAGGAATTTCCCGCACTCAATGTCGACCGCGGCAGTGTGTACCTCTACGAGCCGCAGAAGATCAATGAACACAACAAGAAATACGACGACCTGACCGCCCAGTTGAATTCCCAGCGCCCGCCCGAAGACTTCGCACACTGTCTGACAGAGGTTCCCGGGGCTGTGCCTGCGACGCGGATTTTCGCCCGGGGCGACTTCAACCAGCCCCGCGAGGAAGTCGCTCCGGCGGAGTTGTCGATTCTCTGCAGCGGCTCTCAGGTCCCGATTTCCTCCAAAGACTCGTCGCTGCCGACCAGTGGCCGGCGGTTGGCCTGGGCCCGGCATCTGACGAGTGGACGGCATCCCCTGGTGGCTCGAGTGTTGGTGAACCGGGTCTGGCTGCATCATTTTGGAGCCGGGATTGTGACGACTCCCGGCGATTTCGGTGCGTTGGGGGCCCGGCCAACCCATCCCGAGTTGCTGGATTGGCTGGCGAACCGGTTTGTGGAGTCGGGGTGGAGCCTGAAGAGCCTGCACCGTCTGCTGGTGCACTCGGCCACCTACCGGCAGAGTTCGCAACGGACTCCCGAACTGGAGCGGGTGGATCCCGAGAATCGGCTCTGGGCCCGGGCGGCGATCCGGCGGCTGGAGGCCGAAGTCGTGCGCGATTCCCTCCTCGCCATCTCGGGACAACTCTCCAATCGCATGGCGGGGGTCCCCGTTCCCGTGGCTCCCGATGAGGTGGGACAAATCGTGGTGGCGGTCGATACCCGAGATTCGGCTGGTCGTCCGACGGGCAAGACTGTGTCCCTTGGCGAGGATGAGTTCCGGCGGAGTTTGTATGTGCAGGTGCGCCGCTCGATGCCCCTGTCGTTTCTGGAATCCTTCGATGTTCCCGACATGCGGCCCAACTGCACTCTGCGGAACAGTTCCACCGTGGCCCCCCAGGCCCTGCTGATGATGAACAGCGACTTCGTGTCGCAACGGGCGGCCGATCTTGCCCGGCGGGTGATGGTCATGGCGGGAAGCAGCCGTGCCGAGCAGGTGCGACTGGTTTGGCGGCTGGCGACGGGATTGACTCCGTCGGAACGCCAGTTGATCGAGGCGTGGGAGTTTCTGGATGCCCAGACAGCGGCCTTCGCGGCGCTGCAGTTGGAAGGCGAAAAGCCCGAGCAGCGGCCCGACCCGGCGTTGTCGGCGCTGACGAGTTACTGCCAGGCGATCCTGTGTTCGAATCGGGTGCTGTATGTCGAATGAATTTCCGGAGAGGGGCGAATCGCGGGGCTCACGCCGGCATTTTCTGGCTGAGCAGTCGTTGAGACTGGGGACTCTGGCGCTCGCCTGGCAGGCAACTCGCGGAGCGACGGCGGCCCCGCCGAAACCGGTCGATCTTCCCAGCCAGTTCGATCTGAAGCCGAAACAGCCCACTGCGCCCCCCCAGGCGCAGGCGATGATCTCGTTCTTCATGCAGGGTGGGCCCAGCCATCTCGATCTGTTCGACAACAAGCCAGAGCTGCAAAAGCGCTCGGGTGAAAAATTCGGCGGTGAAATCAAGTACGACAATGCCGCGGAATCGAGCCCGAAGCTGTTTTATGGTCCCTGGAAATTCGGTCGGCAGGGGCAATGCGGCATGGAGTTGAGCGAACTGCTGCCAGGGCTGGCGGAAGTCTGCGACGACATCACGCTGATCCGCTCCATGCATACCGGGGTGAACAACCACGGACAGTCCATCTACGCTCTGAATGGTGGGCGTCCGACCGGAGGCCGGCCAGCCCTGGGGAGCTGGCTGACATTCGCCCTCGGGGCCGAAAACCAGACTCTGCCCGCCTACCTCGTGTTGACCGATCCCGGTGGCTTGCCCGTGCTGGGGGTCGAGAATTGGCACAATGGCTGGCTTCCCTCGCTGTATCAGGGAACGGTCATTCGTCCCCAGGAGCCGCGGATCCTCAATCTCGATCCTCCGCGCCGCTCCAACCTCGCCACCCAGCAGCAATTCCTCAAGCTTCTCGATTCGGTCAATCGGGACCAATTGTCGCAGCACCCGGGCGAACACGAACTGGCCGCCCGCATCGCGAGTTATGAACTCGCCTCCCGGATGCAGACTTCAGCCCGTGAAGCGCTCGATTTCCAGCAGGAGACCGAGGCCACGCAGAAGCTCTACGGGTTGGACAATCCCAAGACCCGCGAGTTCGGGATTCGTTGCCTTCTGGCTCGCAGACTGGTCGAGCGGGGTGTGCGGTTTGTGGAAATCTGTACCGGGAACCAGACCTGGGATCACCACGGAGGCATTGTGACGGCCCTGCCCGACATCTGCTCCCGAACCGATCTCCCCGTCGCGGGCTTGATCAAGGATCTCAAGCAGCGCGGTTTGCTCGACCAAACGCTCGTGCACTGGGGGGGCGAGATGGGCCGGTTGCCAGTTATCCAGAACGAGAAGAATATCGGCCGCGATCACAATACCTATGGCTTCAGCATGTGGCTGGCGGGAGGGGGCATCAAGCGGGGTCTGACCTGGGGGACCACCGACGAATTTGGCCACAAGGCGGTCGAAAATGTCGTCAATCATTACGACTACCATGCCACGCTGTTTTATCTGTTTGGGCTGGATGCGGCGAAGGTCGCATTTCCCCGCCCCACGGGCCTTGGCACCATTCTCGACGGTCAGGCCGGTCAGATTGTCTCGGGGATTCTGGAGCGTCCTCCCGTGACGGCCTGAGGGAGCTCAGGGAAGGGGGCGAAGGGGCGATCAGCGGTCGGACAGGGCCTGGAATACTCGCTCGGCCGCCACCTCGCCGCTCGTGATGGTGTCGGGGAGTCCCACCCCGTGCAGAGCGTTCCCTCCCAGGGCCAAGTGTGGCAGTGTCGCAAGGTCTTGCTCGATCTGGGCGACGATGTCGAGGTGGCCCACATGGTATTGGGGCATCGAGTTCATCCAGCGGGCCACGACCACCACCTCGGGACGCCATTTCACTCCCAGCAGTTCGGCCAATTCCTCCCGGACCAGGTCGACAATGGCCTCGTCCGAAAGTCGCACGAATTGGGGCTGCATCGCCCCCCCGACGAAAGTTCTCAATTGCACCGAGCCCTCTGGCGCCCGATTGGGAAACTTCCGGCTTGTGAACGAGACTGCGAGGATTCTCCGGCGTTCGATCGCCGGGATCACCAGTCCAAACGCGTCCAGGGGATGGGCCACGTCGGTCAGTCGATGACCACTGACGACGATTACTGTCGAGGCATATTCAATCTTCCTCAGGGCCGAAGCGGCGACTGGACGGATGGCTGTCAGCAGTTGTGCGGCTCGATGGGCCGGCGCCGCCAAAACCAGGCCATCGCATTCCAGCGACTCTCCGTTGGACAAATCGATCTGAAACCCCGGGGATTCGGCGCTTTGCCGAATGGTGAAAACCGGGCTCGAGGTCCGGATCTCGGCAGACTGGCGGACCCGGGCAGTGAGTGATTCCACCAGTTGGGAGATTCCCCGGCGGGGAGTGGCAAACAGGCCATACCGGGCTCCACTGGCCGCCCGATCCTGGGGGGCGGTCTCACGTCCCTCCGCCTGCAGCCCGCGGATCAGGCTGCCGTAACGCGCTTCCATTTCGAGAAAGCGGGGCATGGTCGCCCGCAGGCTGAGACGCTCGGGATCAGAGGTGTAGATCCCCCCGACCAGAGGTTGCACGAGCCTCTCCAGTGCTTCCGTACCAAGTCGGCGGCGGACGAAGCTGGCAAGGCTTTCGTCTTGTACAGGGTCCGCCGGACGGGGAACAAATGGTTCGGCCGCGAGACGCAGCTTGCCCGCCAGGGAAAAAATCGGCGATTTCCACACTGGCCACAGGGCATTCGGGGCGAGCAGCTGAAACCCCTCGGGCACGGCCACCGCTCGACCCCGAGACAGCACGAGGGACCGCCGGTAGCGGGCATCGGTCGGAATCAGATCACCGGCCAATCCAATCCGTTCGCAAAGTCGAATCGCCCCCGGTTTATTGGTGATGAACGAATCGGCACCGGTCTCGATTCGATAGCCGTCGGCCTCCCGCGTTCCCACCAGTCCACCCAGCGAATCCTGCGCTTCCAGCAGCGTGATTCGCAATGGACGTCCCGTCTGTTGGGTCAATTCACCCAACCGGTGGGCAGCCGCCAGCCCGGAAACACCTCCTCCCACGATGATGATGTGGGGGGCTGACTGTGGGCTGTACTGAGAGATGGCCATAGGGGACAGCCCCGGCTGTGGAGGGGCTCCAGGGGAGGGCAGATGGTCGGGCGTTTCTGGTGCGGACTGGGGCGGCCGGGTCAGCGTCCGCTGATGATGAGCCGTTGGGTCGAAGCGGGAACGTCCAGCCATTCGTTTTGGGTCAGGCCCGCCGCTTCGAACATGGCTGCGTACTCTTCGAAGGTGTAGGCATCCCCCTCCGCAGTTGTCCCCAGCATGGTGAGGGCGAATTCGGCGGGCATGGGCGGCGAGACGCGATCGGAGTTCGGAATGAATTCCAGTGTCAGCACCAGCCCATCGGGAGCCAGGGCGCCCGCCAGCCGGCGGAGGAGTGACACGTTTGTCGCCCGGGAAAAGTGATGCAGGAAATTCGTCACCAGGATGAGCTGGTAGGGTCCCTCCAGGTCAACCTCCAGGGCATCTCCCGGACGCAGTGTGTGCCGGTCGGCCACTCCCGCCGCGACGGCATTTTCGCGGGCCACCTCGAGCACCGGAGCCCAGTCGAGGGCCACGATGTGTGCAGCGGGATTCTCGCGGGCCACGGCAATTCCGAACAAGCCGTGTCCGGCCGCGAGATCCAGGACCCGGATTGGTCCGGGCCGCAATCGGGCGGTGAACGGCCCCAGGAAGGCGGCTGGGGTTCGCATCATGGGAACCATGGAGCGGGCGAAGTCGACCCACCCCGCGAAGTTCGTTTCCACCGTACCGGAACCCGGCAACTGCGTCCGTCCCTGACGAACGGTCTGGGCCATGTCGCGGAACGCGTCCAGCAGGGGGCCCGAGTGCAGGAAGTTGGTGACCGATCCAAAGTAGGCGGGGGAACTGCGATCAAGGAACAACGCCGCGTCCTGGGCAGCCTCATAGTTGCTCTCGTGCTTTCGCAGAAACCCCTGAACTGTGAGATAGTCACACAGAATGCGCATGGCCCGCGGGTCGGCGTCGCAGGCGGCGGCGAGAGTCCCAGTCGTGGTCGCCCCCCGCCCCAGGTGAGTGAACAGATCGAGATCGATCGCTGCCTTGAGGGCCGCGCTGCGCTGAAAAGCGTTCAGCGTCTCGAGAATCCGGACTGGCGTGGGACCGTGAGGAACGGGGTTCATGGGAGCAACAAAGGCAGGTTGAGATCGTGTGCGTGAGGACTCTCGTCGAGATTAGCGGATGCCAGTGACAACCGGAACGCCGCACTGGGACCCGGTCCACACGTCCCTCGCATCACCCGGTGACCGCGTCTCGGGGGCGTGGAGGGAGTTGAGGATTTTTGACGTGGCGAGCATAATCGCGGCGGGGCCACCGTGGGCCCCGATTCCGTCACTGAAACTACCTTGGTGAGTCGCAGATGAACCAGATTCCCCGTCGAGTGATCGTGAGTGTTCTGACCGGCGCGATGCTGCTGGGCGTGGGAGGGTTCGCCGTCGGCTGGTTCAAGCCTGATGAGACCACGGTCACCGAGGTGGCTCCGGGGGTCTGGTTTCGCAAGACCCGCTGGAAGCCAGACTTCATCGGCTGCAACCAGGGGTGGGTGATCTTCAATGACTTCGTGTTGGTCATCGACGCGAATTTCCCCAACCAGGCGGAAGAGATCATTCCGCTGATTCGGAAAACCACCGACAAGCCGATCCGGTATGTGTTCGACACGCATTACCACGGGGACCATGCCGATGGAAACCCGATTTTTGGCAAGATTGGTGCCACCGCGATCGCGTCCGAAAACGCGGCCGAGGAGTTTCGCACAAAGGGCATTCAGGGATTCGAGCAGGCGAAAAAGGAAAAGACGGCCGAGTATGGGAAACTCGACTATCTGACCCCCAGCCTGTACTTTCCCAAGAAGCTGGTCATCGAGGATTCCCGGCAGCGGGTGGAACTGCTGCACATCGCGCATGGGCATACCAAGGGAGACGCGGTGGCCTGGCTGCCGAAACACGGGATTCTGTTCACCGGCGACAGTTGTCTCAATGGCCCTTTCAATTACATGGGAGATTCGAACACCGAGAGTTGGATCGGGGCCCTGACCGAGATGAAGAAGTTGCCCGTTCAGAAAGTCTGTCCGGGGCATGGAGAAATGAGCGACGCCGGACTGATTGACCTGCAGCGCCGATACTTCGTCGAGCTGCGACAGTTCATTGGAGAAGCGCTCTCAAAAGGGAAGACGCTGCCTGAAATCAAGGACAATATCGACTTTCCCTGGTACCGGGATTGGGCCGGCGTTCCCGTACGGCAGCAGGTCGAGAACATCGAGCACGTCTTTAAAGAGCTGGGCGGACGGGTCAAATGATGGAACGGGGCCGGTTCGTCGAGTGAGGAATCTCCTGCCTTCTGGATCCAGAGTGAGCCAGGAGAGTGAGCGAAACGTCACTCTCCTGGTTCAGTTTTTTTGATGAATCCGGAATCGGCGTGGCGAACGAGTTGAGGCTTTACTCTGGATTGCCCCCCGTACCGCTGTGGGGAGCGACTAGGGGGTCCGACCAGGCTCGGCCCGGGGCAGTTCGAG
>Ga0315901_10010992_pt1 | contig 10231 bp, 14 predicted proteins | sample LakEriMetagenome_10_FD_203761 | JGI IMG/M metagenome (GOLD analysis project Ga0315901, IMG submission 203761) | Freshwater fungal communities from buoy surface, Lake Erie, Ohio, United States - Buoy 2 MA116 | ecosystem: Environmental > Aquatic > Freshwater > Lake | place: USA: Lake Erie, Ohio... | reverse complement strand
GGAAAAGACCCAGACGATATCTTTCCCCAAGATAGCAGCGGATAGTTTGCCTATCGTTCGTGTCGCTTCACTCAACTACGAGAGGTAACGCGACATGACAAAGACATTCAAGAGATTTCAGGAGCTTCCTTCAACCGGCTATGTTCGACAGTCCCAACTGATTGGTGGTTCTCGCCGAAGCCCCAACAGCCATGAGGCTGAACTTCACGAACCAGGAATTCTCCCGTTCTCTTCTCCTACCCTTTGGAGAATGGTGAAGGCTGGGACATTTCCTTCCCCTGTAAAGCTGTCCGAGCGTGTTACCGCCTGGCGGGTGGAAGACATCCGCGAATGGATGAGCAACCGGTCGGCCGAACGGGGTGCGCCATGAACGCTCAACTCGCTGCAAGAGCTATCGGGGCTAGGAGTATTGGTGTTGGTTTGTTTGCACTCGGCACCAGCCACGACAGCTATGTCCCGCCAGACCTCAGCCACATGCTGGCCGACCGGCCATCCAACATCTTGGAGGCCGCGTGATGAACTACGGCGATCAAGCTGTTACGGCCATTTGTCTTGCCGATTTGATGAAGAATACTGAGAGTACTCAGGACCCACTCGAAAGGCTGGTAGAGAAGACCACCGCTGATCCCGGCCTGCCGTTTCGGCCTTCAGTGCTAGCCCAGCTTGTCCTGCTGAAGAAGGAGAACCGGGCGGCATTTGAGGCGCTTCGTGCGCAACTCAAGAGGGCGGGCTGCCGAGTGGCAGCACTCGATGGGGCTATGGCTGAGGAAGGCGGTGAGCATGGGGGGCGAGCCCCAACACACGCCGAGATCTTGATCGGCCTCGCCCAAGGTGTAGAGCTATTTCACACACCCGATGGCACTGGCTACGCAGACCTCCAGATCAACGGGCATCGCGAGACATGGCTGATCCGCGGCAAGGGGTTCCGCCGGTGGCTGTGCCGACAGTTCTTCGACGTGACTCAAAGTGCTCCTGGTTCAGAGGCACTGCAATCAGCGTTGGGGATGATCGAAGCAAAAGCGCAATTTGATGCGCCTGAGCGCGATGTCCACATGCGGGTCGGTGAGTTCGACGGTAGGTACTACATCGATCTCGGTGACGAGACTTGGAGAGCGGTAGAGATAGCAGCTACCGGCTGGCGCGTGATTGAGAATCCGCCAATCCGCTTTCGTCGTACGGCCGGAATGCGGGCATTGCCGGAACCAGTCAAGGGCGGAAGGATTGAGGCGCTTTGGTCATTTCTCAACGTCCGGTCCCACGTCGACTTCGTGCTTGTAGTGGCGTGGGCACTCGCAGTGCTTCGCAATTGTGGGCCCTACCCGGTAATCGTACTCTCGGGTGAACAGGGATCGGCTAAGTCCACGTTCTCCTCGATCTTGCGCACGCTCCTCGATCCTAACACCGCTCCTCTGCGCGCATTGCCACGCGAAGACCGCGATCTGTTTATCGCCGCCAACAACGGCCATATCCTCGCATTCGACAATGTATCGGCGCTGCCGGCGTGGACTTCAGACACGCTTTGCCGTCTTGCGACAGGTGCCGGGTTTGCCGTTCGACAGCTTTACTCCGATCACGACGAGGTGTTGTTTGAAGCGGCGAGGCCGATCATTCTGAACGGCATCGAGGAGATCATTACTCGTCCCGATCTTGCCGATCGTTCCGTTTTCCTGACGCTCGCACCCATCTCGGAGAAGGATCGCAGGCCGGAGGCGGAACTGTGGTTGGCATTCGAGGCCGAACATCCTCGTTTGCTTGGTGTGCTGTTTGATGCGGTTGCGGAAGGTATTAAGCGGCTTCCCGAGGTACACCTCGAAAAGCTCCCACGCATGGCGGATTTCGCGCTGTGGGTGACGGCCTGCGAGACAGCCTTGTGGCCTGCTGTCAGTGGCATTCCAATAATCCCCACCTGTGGTAACTGAAATTTCCCCACCCCTCGAAACTAAGAGGAGCGTGTGATGGAAAGAAGAGATGTGCTTAAGGTGGCTGCAGAGCAGCCGGTTAAGGTGGCCTCGCGCGATCAGGGCGAGGAGACCATGATGATTGGCAGAGACCGTTGGGAGGAGATGCACCGTCTGAAATCCCAAGGGATGTCCGTTTCGGACATTGCCCGCATTACGGAGGCCGATCGCAAGACGGTGCGCGCCTGCCTGCGCCGGGAGGTGTGGCAACCGTACCGCCGAGCGCCCGTGACACGCACGCTGCTTGAGGGGCACATGCCTTGGCTTGAGCAACGAGCCCCACAGGTCGGTTATTCGGCCCGAATCCTGTTCCAGGAGTTGTGCCGCGATCACGGTTTCACGGGTGCCTATGAGACGGTGCGCAACGCCGTACGCCCGCTGCGGACCGATGCGGCGACTGCTTCGCTCACGCAACTGCGCTTCGAGACCGGGCCGGGTGAGCAGGCACAGGTCGATTGGGGGCAAGTGCGGGTGCGTTTCGATACTACGCCGGCGACGGTTCACATCTTCGTGATGACGCTTGGCTACTCGCGCCGGGCGTGGGTCGAGGGCTTCGTCAACGAACGGCTCAGCCACCTGCTGGCGGCGCACGAGCACGCCTTCGAGCACTTCGGCGGGCCCTGCGCCGAGTTGCTCTATGACCGTATGCGTACGGTGGTGCTCGGCAGCGCAGAGGGGCGCCCGCGCTGGAACCCCACTTTCGATGCATTTGCCCGGTACTGGGGCTTCAGTCCCCGGATCTGCCGCCCGTACCGTGCCAAAACCAAGGGCAAGGTCGAGAGCGGCGTGAAGTACGTCAAACGCAACTTCCTGCCGGGACGCAGTTTTCGCGATCTGGAGGACTTCAACGAGCAACTGCGGCAGTGGAATACCCTGATCGCAGACGTACGGATACACGGCACCACTCACCAGCGGCCCATCGACCGCTTTGCTGCGGAGGCGGGTGTACTGGCGACAGCCACCCGTGCGATGAGTTTCGTCCAGGCCATGGTGCGCGAGCGCGTGGTGGCGGAGGACTGGCTGATCACTGTCGATGCCAACCGTTACAGCGTCCCCTATCGCTTGATCGGCAAGACCGTACAGGTCGTGCGCAACGCCGATCGCTGGCACATCACCTACCGCAGCGAACTGGTTGCCGATCATCCGGTGCTCTGCGGCAGGCATCAGCTGAGCGTCCTGCCCGAGCACGGGCCGGGCGCGGGCGGGCGTAATGCACGACGCCGCTTCCCGGACGCTGCGGCAGGGCAAGAGGGCGTCGTGATTCCTGAGGTGGAGATCCGTGACCTCGCGGTGTACGAGCAGACGTTGGAGGTCGCATGAACGCCGCACAGCTTGAGCGACTCTCGCAGCACCTGATGACACTTCGCCTGCTCAAAAGCAGGGAACGGCTCGAGGCCCTGCTGCAGCACGCGGCGGCGAAGGAGCTGGCCTACAGCGATTTTCTGGAGCAGGTGCTCTCCGAAGAGGTGGCAGCCAAGTCCAGCAAGAACGTCACGATGCGTACCTCGATGGCCCGCTTTCCCTTCGTCAAACCGCTGGAGACCTTCGACTTCAGCTATCAGCCCTCGATCGACCGCAAGCAGGTCCAGCAACTCTCCAGCTGTCACTTCATCGAGCACGGGGACAACGTGCTGGTGCTCGGCCCGCCCGGAGTCGGCAAGACGCACCTGGCCGTCGCACTGGGGCTCAAGGCCATCGAAGCGGGCTACCGGGTTTTGTTCACCACTGCCTCGAATCTGATCGCCACGCTCAGCAAGGCGCACGGTGAGGGCAGGCTCGACGAGAAGCTCAAGGTCTACACGACGCCCCGGCTTCTGATCATCGACGAGATCGGATACCTGCCGTTCGACCGGCAGGGGGCCAACCTCTTCTTCCAGTTGATCAGCCGGCGCTATGAGCGGGGCCCGATGATCCTGACGAGCAACCAGAGCTTCGCTGCATGGGGCGATGTCTTCGGTGACCGGGTTATCGCAACGGCGATCCTCGATCGGCTGCTGCATCATGCGGTGACGCTCAACATTCGAGGGAACTCATACCGCCTGAAGGAGAAGCTGAAAGCCGGGCTCGTGCGAGCCGAAGAAACCAATGTCTGAACCGGGTGGGGAAAATTCGATTGCCGCAGCTGGGGAAATTTGGATTGCCGTTGACACTTGGCTGGGCCATGCGCAGCACGCAGCACACGGACGTTGTCCTGCAGGCATTGCTGTCAGCCGTATGGCGACGAAAGCCAGAGCCCGGATTGCTGCTGCATTCAGATCAGGGCAGCCAGTACACGAGCACTGAGTGGCAGACATTCCTGCGGGCACACGGGATCGTCTGCAGCATGAGCAGGCGGGGAAACTGTCACGACAACGCCGTTGCGGAGAGCTTCTTCCAGTTGTTGAAGCGGGAGCGGATTCGTCGCCACATCTACCCTACCCATGCGGCGGCACGTGCGTATGTCTTTGACTACATCGAGATGTTTTACAACCCGAGACGACGGCACGGTTCCAACGGTGGCGTGTCACCGGTAGAGTTCGAGGCGCGCTATGCGCAAAGCGGTTCCTGAGTGTCTACGGAAGGCTGGTCGATTCACACCACCTCGAACGCGGACCCGTGCACGCGCCCCCTCGCGGATCCCGTCGAGTTCGCTTATGGTATGGGCTCGGCGGGGGACTAAACCCAACACCACTCCCCGACCGTGTCGCACACCAGGGACTTGATCGCCGTGATCGGGCGGCGACACCACCTGTCTCGACGGTATCCGAGAATTGCGGAAGGAGGGATCCTGCGTAATGCAATCTTCAACTGACCATCCAGACGTTCGTAACGCGAACCCGCAGACACGATTGCAGTCGACGCTTTTCTGTACCCCAGTCGGGCAAGCAGTTTCTATCGCGAGCGATTAGCGGAAGCAAGGCGGAGGGACGTCCACGCGTGGACAAGCAGTCAACTACAATAACTAGAAGAGTATGGGCGTTTCTAAACCGCGACGTTCGATCTTTCTTCCCGAGCAACGCGAGTCCTGCTGAAGTTAGCGAAACTCACACTGCCTACACAAGCCGGCCCATAGCAACCTGTTCAAGCGTCGATCTTCGGCATCTTCGAGTAATCGAATATCGGCGCGCGCTATTGAACTGGCGCGACGCTTACATTTACGAACTCAACAATACAGCTTCTTCTCGGAAGGCTGGGTTTGCGAATTCTATCGACAAGGAGCTTCGAAATAGATCCCTGCGGCGCAAACTGTTTGCGCGACCCGCAAACGAGGTGTTGAAATCTGAATTCGACTATGTAATCAGAAGCCCCTTATCGACTATCGCAGAACGCGCAACGACGAGCCTTCAGAAGATCGTGATTGGTTGGGGCGTCGAACATCGAGTTCCATCAAACGTCATCCATAGTTTTATTGATCCTTCCCTTACCTGCATTGCCACGGTGAAATTCACTCCTAACAAGAAGACCGAGATACTCACCACGATTGATGCGAAGGTCATACAAAGACTAGTGGAAGCGTATTCCACGCATTTGTGCCGCTTGACCGATGAACTAAAAGACAAGGAGTTGAAATGATCACGCAGATCCTGTTCGAGGTTCCTGCTTTGTTTGAAGCCGGCCTGAAAAGCGGCGCCATCTCGCAAATCGGTGGGCTTCTAAAAGATACGGCGACTGGCCAAATCCTTGCGCATCTGCAGGAGAGCAGCCTTGCGCATTCGCTAATAGGAAATGCGATGTTAGGAGCCGCTTCTCCCGTGAATCTAGCGCTGCAGGCTGGAAGCATTATTCCTACAGCCTATACAGCTATTCAGGTTACCCAGCTGAAATCAATGATGTCTACCTTGCAGTCGCTTCAAATCGCGACGCTTGGAGTTTCGCTAGTCGGCGTAGGCGTGAGCGTCGCCGGTTTTGTATACATGCATAAGAGATTTAACTCACTAGACAACAGAATCGATACGTTGATTGATACTGTTAATACTGGCTTCGAGAACCAGCAAAAGGCATCTCTACGCGCTCACATGTCACAGGTTAAAGGCCTGGTTCAGCTAGCAAAACAAGCGGAATCACTATCATCACCAGATAAAGAGTACTCGCGCGTAGCAGATTCCTTGGCAGATCAAGCATCATTTTTTGAGGGGGAAATTGAGTTTGTTTCTCGGTCGAGCCAGAAGATAAATTTAGAGATATTCTGGCAACTCGCGCAAGTTTTGATGGTTTGTAATAGTGTGCGTATTGACTGTCGTATGCGAACTAACGAACTGCTTAATGCGCAAACGATCGCCGAATCGGCTGCTGCCGACTACCAGCGCCTGTTCGGACCACTAACCCCAGTTTCGTTCGATGCACGCCCTTCTGATGGCGCGATTGCATCGGAGACCATCAAAGACATAACGGACGCGGCCTCAACAAAACCATATCTGATCGACTATCTGAGAACCATGGGCGTTAATGGACGCGAATATATCCAGACGCTGGAGGGCGAAGTGGAACGTCCGTTACTGATGTTGAAAGTTAATTGAATGCATATTGGGCTATCGCGTCATTCGACGCCATATGTAGCGTGCAATGACTACGCCCAACACGACAGCACCGATTTGAAGGGCAAGGGTTGCCAGTGACAGCCACACCGACCACGCGCCGATCTTGAGGAATCCCACGGCGATCACCAGCACAATCAAGAACGTCCAGAACATGGCGAAGATCCTCTCTACCGAATGATCAAGGCCAGTCTGCGCCGCAGTCACGACAGGCCATGTCGCCCGTCACGGAATTTCAATTTCCCTGATCCCGTCACACCACTCCGCAGGACGACATCACCTGTCGCCACGCGGGGATAATCTGTAATCGTGCCAAGCGCACAACCCGGAGACGAAAGCACATGGGCAATGACTTCCACGACACCTTGGTCTACAGACTCGCCCAGATCCTGATCAAGCTGAACCAGGGCGAGAAGCTCGACCCGCAGGCCCTCGCCGATGAGTTCGGCGTCACCTTGCGCACCGTGCAGCGCGACCTGAACGAGCGCTTCGCCTACCTTCCGCTGGAGAAGTCCAACGGCCGCTACCACCTCAGCCAGACGTTCCTAGGCAAGCTCTCCACGCGCGACATAGAGCGCTTCGCCGGACTGGCCGGAGTCCGTGGGCTGTTCCCTTCCCTGTCCGATGAATTCCTGCGCGACATCTTCGACGCCCGCATCCAATCCGCCCTGCTGGTGAAGGGACACCACTACGAGAATCTCGGCGGAAAGGAAGCCCAGTTCCGGCGCCTGGAGCAAGCCATCGTCGCCCGCCGGCACGTGAACTTCACGTACCAGAAGGGGGACGCCGACAAGCACTACGAGGCGGTCGCTCCGTTCAAGCTCGTGAACCACAAGGGGATCTGGTACCTCGCGGCCCGCGATGCCGACAAACTGAAAACATTCTCGTTCACCAAGATCGACGGCCTGCGCCTGATGGAGAGTACGTTCGCTCCGGATCCGGGCATCGACAGGACGTTAACTGAAGAGGACGGCATCTGGCTCGGCGAGGAGAAGACCGAGGTCGTCCTGAAGATCTCCTCCGAAGTCGCCGGCTACTTCAAGCGGCGCAAGCTGATCGCCAACCAGGTGATCGAGAAGGAGCTCGAAGACGGCGGCCTGATCGTCTCTGCCAAGGTCGGCCACGTGAACCAAGTGCTGCCCGTCGTGCGCTACTGGATACCGCACATCCGGATCATCAGCCCCGAAGGATTGCAGGGAGAGATGGAGAGGGACCTCGCGGACTATCTGGGCGGTGCGTCACCGAAAAGTCCGGGTTCGAAGCCCCGCGCGAAATCGTGATCACATAGGAGGATGAGCCATGAGAGCATTGTTGGTTACGCCCCTCGTTTTGGTCGCGGCCATTTGCCACGCGGAGGAACCGCGGATATACCAGCGCGACGCGATGGGAAGGATCCAGTACCACGAACCGTCCTACGTCGTACAGGACAACGGTCGAGTGATCGAGACCGACGCCATCGGCAACAGGCAGTACCACAAGCAGCAATACCAGATCAAAGGCGACACACTGCAACCGATCAGCGCAACCGGCGACGTTCAGCACCACAAGCCCAGTTGGGTGATCAAGGCGCCGCCTTCCAAGCAGCGATGACTCGGCTGACCTGAAGCGCGATCCCGACATCGCGCTTCCCACATTCACTTCGTTCGGATTCCGGCACTTGCGGCCGGAGGAACCTTTTCGTCACGAGGAAACCAAATCATGAAACACTCGATGCGATTCACGCTCGCGATGTCCGCACTCCTACTGCAAGGGTGTGAGAATCTCACCCCGCTGAACTACGAGATGCATCCAACCGGCGGCGAACTGAGATTCGTCAAGACGGGCTGCATGGTTCGCGATGCAACGTTCAAGGACACCACCGGCAACGGCTACGGTGGAGGCATGTTTCGAATGGTGTCCGTCAACGTGATCGGGGACACGATGGACGATTACTACTTCAGCTGCAAACCGACCGCGCCGAACGGCACAACACGGTGCGCGGTGGCCGCAGTCGGCTCCACGACGACGTACATGAGCTACGGGGGGCCGGGTTGTCCGGACTTGCGACGATTCATGCTCGTCCGCTGATGCTCGGTCTGGTCGACTTGCCCGCAGTTCTCGCCACACTGATCCGCCGGACCCCCCTCCCCTGACGCTGCGTCGGGGGAGGGAAGTCCCCGAATATTTTCTTTGCCGGCACCGAGATGCCAATGGCCAATTCGGGAGCATCGATAGGCGATCAACGCTACTCCGCCTTCCGCCGGTCGAATCGCCATTATGCGGATGGCTCCGGGATCGCTATGGCAGCGCTGGCTGTCCGGCAAATCTCGATGCGCGCCAAGGGCTTTCTCCTGCCCGATTCGCCTTCCACGGCATCTTCAGTTTCCCCGCCGCGGACCCGTGGACGCCGAGCGCGACGGCGACGGTCGGCAGCACCCCATCGAGGTTCGGATTTCGCTCGGATTTCGGTTTCGGATGCAGCTTGCGATTCTTCGGCTTACGGGCACCGCCCGGGCACCACCCCACAGCCGGGTTCGGAATCCGGTTCGGGTTCGGTCCCATAGAGGGTCCCGCCCATGCAAACTCGTTGCGCTTCTTCGACTTCCCGGCCCGAACTTCGCACTTTTCGTCCGACTCATAATCGGCTGGTCCCAGGTTCAAGTCCTGGTGGACCCACCAAATTCATCAAGCCTCCCGGCGCTGAAAAGCTGGCGCTTGCCGCTGCCAGTTGCTTGTTCAGACCTCCCACACCCGAACTTCCGGGGTGGCACCAGCATCTCTGGCGGCCTTGCAGAAACTCCGGTCAAAGGTGTGCATGACGGCTGAGTCACACACAGCAAGATGGAGTGCGTCGGCGAAATCGGCGCCTTGAGCGTACCAGTCCAGCGCGTGCGAAACAGCTTCCGCACTCTCGATAAGCGTGTTGTCCGTTTCCAGCAGTGCCGCAAAAAAGGCACTCAACTCGGCACGGGTCTTTCCGTAGCGTGATCGCAACACCCACTCCGACTCGAGCAAAACGGTGCGCGAGAGGAATACCGTGTCCTGGCTGATCAACTGGCGAACAACGGCAACCTGTTCATCGTTGTCGGCGACCAGCGCACGCACCAACAAATTGGTGTCGAAGGCGATCACTACCGGCATTCCTCATCCGAGAGTTCAACAGGCCGGCACAACTCCTCAGTTGCGAGTGGCGGGCCCTCGTGCTTGAGCATTCCAATGAGATCGGCAAGGTTGCGCCCCGTCTTTTTCGGCATGGCCTTGATCGTGACGCCAGAGGCGTTCGACACCAAGGTCAGTTCCGTTCCCGCGTCCCAGTGCAGTTCATCCCGAATCTCCTTCGGGATCACGACCTGGCCTTTGCTCGACAAGGTGATGGTAGCGATGGTCACAGAGCCCCCGGTAAGTCGAACGGTAAGACTAATTATCGCGCTGGTGAATTCGCCAGACAAGCCTTACGAACCCTGCAGGCGGGGAGTAGAGGAGTCGTTCGGATCGAGGACTCTGAACGCCGTCTTTCTGCTGTGTGCGCTGGTCCTGCGCCTGCTGGTTCCTAAGCTGCGCACGCGGGTCCTGCCGCTGTCTGTTGCCATTTACCTCATCAAACCCCTGCTACTTATTGCCACTGCCGTGCTCGGTGGAGGAGTACTGCTTTGTAGAATCTTCCCATGATCGAAGACTTCTACGTCGACGCCATCGACAGGGTCAGCACCCGGGATATCGATCCCGGAGACTTCACCGACACTGTGAACGCCCATTGGTGATTTTCTTGTGCCAAACGTC
>Ga0315901_10010991_pt1 | contig 10232 bp, 6 predicted proteins | sample LakEriMetagenome_10_FD_203761 | JGI IMG/M metagenome (GOLD analysis project Ga0315901, IMG submission 203761) | Freshwater fungal communities from buoy surface, Lake Erie, Ohio, United States - Buoy 2 MA116 | ecosystem: Environmental > Aquatic > Freshwater > Lake | place: USA: Lake Erie, Ohio... | reverse complement strand
AGGCCCTGTTGCCGCTGCTGCGCGCTGCCGCCACACGCGAGACATCCGCGCGAGTCATCAACATCGGCTCCATCGACGGCCTCGGCAAACCGCTCTTCGAGACCTACTCCTACGGGCCGTCCAAAGCCGCGCTGCATCACCTCACTCGCATGCTCGCGGCGCGCCTCGCTCCCGAACATATTTTGGTGAATGCCATCGCGCCGGGTCCGTTCCCCACCTGGATGCTGAGCACCGGCGTCGGATTCGGCGGAAAAATCGAGGGTGACGGCGTCGACTGGGACGCCGTGGGCCGCACTAATCCGAGTGGCCGAGTCGGCACGCCCGAGGACATCGCGGGGCTTGCCCTCTTCCTCGCCTCGCGCGCGAGCGCCTACACCGTGGGCGAAGTCATCACCTGCGACGGCGGGTTACTCGTCTCGCGCTGATGCATCTTTCTTTGATGTGCCTCTCGATGATGCGTCTCTCGCCGATGCGTCTTTCGCTGATGCCTGTCGCCCTCTTGTCGGGTCTCGCCGTATTCTCTCTCGCAGCCCTCCAGGAGGCGCGTGCGATGGAGCCGCAAAAAACGCCGCGTCCGAATATCGTCGTAATCGTCGCCGACGATTTTGGCTACAGCGATATCGGCTCTTTCGGAAGCGAAATCTCGACGCCCAACCTCGACGCCCTCGCTGCCGAGGGCACTCGCTTCTCGAGCTTCCATGTTTCGGGAGAATGCTCACCCACCCGAGCGATGCTGCTGACCGGGATTCGCAGCCACCGAACCGGCGTCGGCGCGATGCGCGAATCGGTACCGCCGTCACTCGAGGGCCAGCGCGGCTATCTCACGGTACTCGATCGCAACGTGGTCACCGTGAGCTCGCTCCTGCAGCGCAGCGGCTATCGCACGTATGCCGTCGGGAAGTGGCACGTCGGCAAGGAAACTCACAACCTGCCGCCCGCACGGGGGTTCGATCGCTCGCTGATCCAGGGTGATAGCGGTTCGGACAACTGGGAAACGGACCAACGTTATCTCGCGCTGACCGACCGCGTGTATTGGTTCGAAGACGGCAAGCCGGCGAAGATGCCCAAGGAGTTTTACTCCTCGCGTTTTTTTGCGGACAAAGCCATCGACTATTTGCGCAACGACTGGGCGACGACCGGGCCCGCCGAACGAGCGCCGTTCTTTCTCTACCTCGCCTTCCAGGCCAATCACATTCCGTTGCAAGCGCCGCCGGAATTCATTGAGCGGCAGCGCGGTCGATACGACTCAGGCTGGACGGCGCTACGCGAGCGACGTCACGCCAGATCGATTGAACTCGGATTGATCCCCGAGGGTACGCCACTCGGAACCTGGCCCGGACTCGAGGATTGGAACGCCCTCGACTCGAAGCGTCGCAACTACGAAGCGCGCCGCATGGAAGTTTACGCGGGCATGGCAGAGGCTATGGACCACGAAGTCGGAAGGCTGCGGGAGACGATCCGGGCACTCGGTGCAGATGACAACACGATCTTCGTGTTTCTCTCCGACAACGGCGCGGAACCCTCCGATCCGTACGAATATTTGAGCGGTCGTCTCTGGCTGGCGACGCAATACACCCGCGATATCGACCGCCTCGGCCAAAAAGGCGCCTACGCGACGATCGGACGCAACTGGGTGAGCGCCGCTGTGTCCCCACTCTCGACGCACAAGTTTTATGCCGGTGAAGGCGGCTTGCGTGTACCGCTCATCTTTCGCCCGGCCGCCTCACTCGGAGAATCTCCGACACGCGGCCGGGTCGCACCGAGTTTCACGCACGTCACGGATATCACGCCGACCTTGCTCGAACTCGCCGGCGTCTCGCATCCGGGTGCAGCCGGTGGCCCGGAACCGATGACAGGCAGAAGTCTCGTGCCCATGTTGCGCGACATATCCGCACAAATCCGCGAACCTCGCGAGACGCTCGGCTACGAGCTCGCGGGAAACGCCGCTCTCTTCGAGGGCGATCTGAAGCTCGTGCGCAACCTGCCTCCCGTCGGTGACGGCCGATGGCAACTGTTCGATATCGCACGCGATCCGGGCGAGACACGCGACCTCAGCGTGAGCAGGCCCGAGGATTTTCGACGACTGCTCGCCGCGTATCAAAGATTTGAAATCGAGGACGGGGTGCAGGCGCTTCCGGAGGGCTACACGCCGCAGCGGCAGGTGTCCCTCAACGCTGCACGCCGCGTCATCTTGCCGCAACTCGCGTGGCCCGCCGCCATCACCGTCGGCTTGGCATTACTTTGGCTGATCATCCGCAGACGTCGCAGACCGACATGACTTACAATGCGGCCTTCACGCAAGGATGCCGCATGAAATTCCTAGTTCGCTCAGAGACCGCTCCCCTCGTCCTGCTTGCGCTTTGTGCCGGTGCTCTCGCGGCACCCACCGCGAGCGCCCAGCAAAACACGGGGCCGCAGAGCATGGACGAGATGGGCCTCGAAGAGGTGGTCGTGACGAGTCGTCGCGAACCGGGTGCCGTCATCGGCGACATCGCGCCCGAGTTTCAGCTGTCGGCGCAAGAAATTCGTGCGCTCGGCGTCGGTTCGGTCGCAGAGCTGCTCGTGGCGCTCGGTCCCCAGCTCGGCAGCAACCGCGGCCGAGGCGGCGGACGCCCGATCGTGCTCATCAACGGGGTACGCGCCTCGGGCTTCGCCGAGATTCGCGATATCCCGACCGAAGCGATTCTGCGGACCGATATCCTTCCCGAGGAGGTCGCACTCAAATACGGCTATCGCGCCGACCAGCGCGTCATCAACTTCGTGTTGCGCCCACGGTTTCAGGCCTTCACGACCGAAGTGGGCGCCCGGGGCACGACCGACGGCGGTCGCGAGGGTGCCGATCTCGGCGGTAATTGGCTGCGCATCCGACGAGACGACCGACTTCAATTCGATTTGAAGGCGCGGCGTGAAGAGGGCCTTCTCGAAAGCGAACGTCGCATCGTGGGCAACAGTGGCGAGCCCAATGCGGACGCCGCCTTCCGCTCGCTGGCCCCCACCGTCGATCAGTTGACGGCCAATGCGGTACTCGCGAAGCCCTTTTCCGAAGGATCATCGTTCACGATCAACGGAACCTTCGATGACACGCGTCAACAGTCGCTGCTCGGACTTCGACCCTCGCCCGCGGGCGCCGTTCCGCTCCGCCGCGACATCGACTCTCGCGAAGCGCGACTGAGTGGGCTCCTTCAAGGAACGAGTTCGGGCTGGAGATGGTCGTCCAACCTCACGGCCGAGCGCAGCGATTCGACGACCGAGACGAGCGGTGAAACCTTTGCAGGTCGCTCCCGCAACGACTCCCTCGACATCGATCTTGTTGCCAACGGCACGCCGCTCGATCTTCCGGCCGGGCCGTTGAGCGTCACCCTGAAGGCGGGCGCAGGCACCCGCAGCATCGACAGCGTCTCTCGGCGACTCGGCACCGACCTCATCACCGATCTCTCGCGTAGCAGCCAAGACGCGCAACTCAACTTCGACTTGCCACTCTGGCGAGGCGAAGCCGAACAAGCCGCTCTCGGCGCACTCGGCGCGAACTTCAACTACGCGATCGAAGAGGTTTCCGATGTGGGCGCGCTGCGCACGCTCGGCTACGGACTCAACTGGTCGAAGGCGCGCACGCTCCGAGTGATCTTTTCATTGACCGACGAAGAAGGCGCGCCCTCCATGCAGCAACTGGGTGGCGCCGTCATTTCGACCCCGTTCTCGCGGGTGTTCGATACCACTCGCAACGAAACCGTCGACGTCACGCGCATCACGGGTGGAAATCCAGCGCTCACACCCGATCGACGAAAAGTCTTCAAGATCGGCGTCGGTTCTCGCCCCTTCGAGGAAGTCGACTTCGACGTCAACGCCGATTACGTCCGAACGCGCTCGCGCAACATCATCTCCGGACTCCCTCTCGCCACACCCGACCTCGAGCGCGCGTTCCCCACACGCTTCCAGCGTGATGTCTCGGGCCGACTCACCACGCTCGATGCACGCGCGGTCAACCTCGCGGGGCGAGATCGAGAAGAACTGCGTGTCACGCTGAATCTCAGCCGGCCTTGGGGTCCGCAGCCTGAGGCGCCGTTCCCCCAACGAGGCAACGGAGGCGGTCCGCGAAACACGGAGGGACGCCCTGCATCGCTACCGGGAGCAATGCCGGCATCGGCGTCGGGATCGGCGTCGGGATCGGCGTCGGGCGCCCCGCCGGCCGCGGCCGAAGACGAAGCGGCTCGACGTGCCCGAATGGCGCAGATCGGCGAACGCTTTCTCGCGTTCGCGCGTCGCGGTAGCGCGCAGTTCTCGCTCACCTACACACAGCGCTTAGAGGACGAGATCGCGCTTGCGCCCGGGTTGCCGGTGCTCGATCTGCTCGATGGCGACTCGCTTTTCGATACCGCAGCCGCCGCGCGTCATGAGCTCGAAGCGGCCGTCGGCGCGAATCGTGACGGCTTCGGTGGACGCCTTACGACCACCTGGCGCAGCAGCAGTCACGTTGCAGGTTCCGCGGCCTCGCAGCGGGGCTATCTCGAGTTCGCCTCGCTCACCACCGTCAACCTGCGGGTATTCGCCGATCTCGGCCTGCAGCCATGGGCAAGGGACTACCCCTTCCTGCGCGGGGCTCGCGTCAGTTTGGTCGTCGGCAATCTGTTCAACGAGCGACAGTCCGTCAAGGCGCGGGAAGGTAACGTGCCCGTGATCTACCAGCCCGATCTGCTCGATCCGCAAGGCCGCACGCTCCGTCTGACATTCCGCAAACTTTTCTTCCCGACCTTTCAACCGCCCGGAGGTCGCGCGGGCTGACGCGGGCTGCGATAATGCGGCGGTACCCACGCTGCGCAGGCCCGTCATGCTCGAGACTCTCACTCGCGTCCCGCCCGATCCGATCCTCGGCGTCTCCGCCGCCTTCCAGAAAGACGACTCACCGGAAAAAGTGGACCTTGGCGTAGGGGTCTACAAAGACGAATCAGGCAAGACGCCGATTCCTCGCGCCGTGAAGCGTGCCGAGCAGGAGATGCTCGCCGCTCAAACCACCAAGACCTACCTCTCGCCGATCGGCAACCCGGGCTTCAACAGCCAAGTGGCCACCCTCACCTTCGGAAGTGACCTCGTCGGTCGCAAGGGTGATCTCTCGCTCGCGCAAGCGCCGGGCGGCAGTGGCGCGCTTCGACTCGGCGCCGAACTACTGCTCGCCGCTCGACCCGGCTCGAGCATCCACGTCAGCGATCCGACTTGGGCGAACCACGTACCGCTGCTCGGCAATGCAGGTCTGCGCCTCGAGCGATATCCGTATTACGACGCGACGCATAACACGCTCGCATTCGATCGGATGATCGACTACTTCGACGCACTGCCTGCAGGATCCATCGTGCTGCTGCACGCCTGCTGTCACAACCCGACCGGTCAGGATCTCGATGCCTCACAGTGGGCTGTCGTGGCCGATGTGCTCGCACGACGTCGGCTCGTTCCCTTTATCGACATGGCGTATCACGGCCTCGGGGAAGACCTCGACCGTGACGCGGCATCGATTCGGCTCGTCGCCAAAGCCGTCCCCGAGTTGCTCGTCGCCGTTTCCTGCTCAAAGAATTTCGGACTCTATCGTGAGCGGACGGGCATGTTGGCCGTGCTTTCGGCGGGTAGCGAGCCCGCCTCCATCGTCTCGGGCCAGCTCGGTCGCCTCGCCCGCACGCTTTGGTCGATGCCGCCCGATCACGGCGCCGCGATCGTCGATCGCGTGTTGTCGCAACCCGAACTCCGACAGGACTGGATGACCGAACTGCGTCACATGGCAAATCGCATCAATTCTTTGCGCACCTTGCTCGCCGACCGGCTCACCGAGGCGACCCAACGCGACTTCGGCTGGATCAAAACGCAGCGCGGCATGTTTTCGCGTCTGCCGCTGACCGCCGAGCAGGTCGTGACGGCGCGTGAAGCCTTGCACATCTACATGGCGCCCGACGGTCGCATCAACATCGCGGGCGTGAGTCCGGCGAACGTCGAGCATGTCGCCACGGGCCTCGCGGCCGTGATGCGCGGATGACGCACGATCCGACAGCGGGCCTCGGCGAGCCCGCGCTGCGCGCGTGGTGGATGCCCTTCACACACAACCGCCACTTCAAGGCTCATCCGCGACTCATCGCCTCGGGCAAGGGCGCCTACTACACACTGACGGACGGCAGACGCGTATTCGATGGCCTGTCGGGCCTCTGGTGTTGTCCGCTCGGGCATTCACCCGATCGCGTCGTCGAGGCCGTGCAGCGCCAAGTCGCGACGCTCGACTTCAGCCCGAGTTTTCAGATGGGGCATCCGGCGGCCTTCTCGCTCGCCGAACGCATCGCCCGTTTCGCAGGTCGCCCGAACGATCGCGTGTTCTTCGTGAACTCGGGCTCGGAAGCAGTCGACACGGCACTCAAGATCGCCGTCGCCTATCACCGCGCTCGTGGTGAAAGCTCGCGAACCCGCATCATCGGGCGCGAGCGTGGCTATCACGGCGTCGGAATGGGTGGCATCTCCGTCGGTGGCATCGCTGCCAACCGGAAGATGTTCGCCCCGCTCATGATCCCGGGCGTCGATCATCTCCCCCACACGTTCGATCCGACGCATATGGGTTATTCGCGCGGTCAACCCGAGTGGGGCACTCACCTCGCCGACGAACTCGAACGCCTCGTGGTTCTGCACGATGCCAGCAACATCGCTGCGGTCATCGTCGAGCCCATGCAAGGCTCGACTGGCGTCATCGTCCCGCCGCGAGGCTATCTGCAACGACTGCGCGAGATCTGCACACGCCACGGCATTCTTCTCATATTCGACGAAGTGATCACGGGCTTCGGTCGACTCGGCACGCCCTTCGCAGCGGATTTCTTTGGCGTCAAACCCGATCTCATCACCTTCGCCAAAGCCGTCAACAACGCCGCCGTGCCGCTGGGTGGCGTGATCGCCTCAGAGGCGATTTACGACGCGTTCATGAGCGGGCCCGAGCATTTGATCGAGTTCTTCCACGGCTATACGTATTCGGCGCATCCGCTCGGCGTAGCCGCCGCTCACGCCACGCTCGATGAACTGCTGGAAAGCAAATTGATCGACCGTGCTGCGACACTCGCGCCCGTGCTCGAAGAGGCGATCCACTCTTTGCGCGGTGAGCCGCTCGTCGCCGATATCCGCAATCTCGGTCTTGCCGCTGCGGTCGACGTGACGCCGATCCCCGGAAAACCCGCCTTGCGGGCGTTTCAGGTATTCGAACAGGCCTTGTCTCGCGGTTTGCTGCCTCGCTTCACGGGCGAGACGATTGCGCTGGCGCCACCTTTCATCTCGACGCAAGACGAGGTGCGCCACGCGGTGGAGATCTTGCGACTGTCGCTGCGCGCAGCAGCCCAGATCACGAACGGCTAGATCACGCAGGACACGCCGGTCCCGCCAAGACCGCAATAACCGTCCGGATTTTTCGCGAGGTACTGCTGATGGTAGTCCTCGGCATAAAAGAATTCGGGCGCAGCAACGATTTCAGTGGTGATGCCCCCATAGCCACCGCCAGCGAGACTCGCCTGATAACGATCGCGGCTCGCCTTGGCCTCCGCGAGCTGGGCGTCGCTCGTGCAGTAGATCGCCGAACGGTATTGCGTGCCGATGTCGTTACCTTGGCGCATGCCTTGCGTCGGATCGTGCCGCTCCCAGAACGCACGCAACAACTCCCCGTAGGACACTTTGGCCGGATCGAAAATCACCCGCACCACTTCGGTGTGTCCGGTGAGGCCACTGCAAACCTCTTCGTAGGTGGGATTCGGCGTATAGCCGCCCGCGTAGCCGACCGAGGTCGACACGACACCCGGAATTTTCCAGAAGAGCCGCTCGGCACCCCAGAAGCAGCCCATCCCGAACACCGCTTCGGCGGTGCCGGTCGGAAACGGCGGTTTCAGCGGCGCGCCATTCACGAAATGCTTCGCGGGTACGGACAAGGGCGCAGTGCGCCCGGGCAGCGCTTCGGCGGCGCTGATGACTTCGGTTTTGCGACGGAACAGTGACATAAGCGTAATTCTGGGGGTCGACCGCCGCCTCTTCAAGCGGCGGGTTGTTCTCGGGCGAGCCGCTGCGTAACCTTTGCACTCATGACTGCCTGCCACCCGCACAATCTTCGACGAGACCCGAACGAGACACCCAAAGCCTACGGGTTACGCGTGTCCCTCAAACCGGGCGACCCCTTCCGAGCGCTACTCGGTGCAGACTGGAGCCGCACCCACTGGTTCACCACCGCCGAAGAACGTGACGCCGCACTCGCCGAGATGAGTCGCAAGCACGAGTACTCTCGACCGGGCGATCGTCCTGCACACGTCTACGAAAAAGTCGCGAGCTTCGCCCATCAGCGACGCCCCTAATTCAGCGCGACCGTCACTCAGAACGTTCGGCCAAGGAACAGGTAGAAGGTGTTCTCGCCGCCCTCGCCGAAACCGGTGCCGAGGTAGACGGGGCCGAGCAGCGTGTCGAGCCCCACGAAGACGCTGCCGTGGGTGAGCGAAGAGCCGAAGCTGATATCGCTGCGGCGGTCCCATATGTTACCGGCCTCCAAAGATAAGCCCGCGTAGGCCGGTACGTTCAAAAACCCCTCCCCTCCACGCCCGATCTGCCGGTAATACAACAGACGGGCCAGGGCATAGTGTCGGCCGCTCAAAGAATCGGGCGCCAAGCCCGAAAGATTGAGAAATCCGCCCACGGGAAAGAGGGACCGAACGGTGTCGGGATTGGAATTGATGTTGGTGCCGAAAGACGTCCACAACACGCCCGTGTGCCGTCCACTCGAGCGCGCCGCGAGCCAGTCGACCGACACGAGATCGGCCCTGCGATCCGAGCCCAGGCTCGGCGTCTCGGCGCGCCACTCCGCCACTAAATATTGTCCACGGCGCGGGAAATTCCGGTTGTCGAGCACGTCGTAGGAAAACCGTCCGTAAAACTCTCGCAAATCGAAATCTTCGACAGCCGGCGCATCATCGTCCCCGATACGCAGCCGAGCCTGACCCGAGGCACGTCGGACACCGGCACGAATCTCGCCCCAATTCGACAACTCGCGGCCGATGTCGATTCCGTACTCGGTCGTACGCAGACGATATTCGGCTCGTCGAACGCCCTCCTCGATGAGCGGCACGTTGCGAAGATCGAACCTCGCCTGCGGCATCACGAACCATCGGACCGAATCGCCAAGCGGGATATGGAATTCCGTGGCGACCTTCGGCTCCGAACCGACCTGAAAGTCCCATACCCACTCGGCTGCGAGCGGGCCGATGTCGGCGAGCACGATACGTGCGGCGGCGTTGTAGCTGGAGTTGCCGTTGAAGTCGTCTTCGAGGTTGAGCCCGAAGCGCATGTAGTTCGGACCCCATGAATTTCGACGGGCACTGAGCTCGAGCAGATCACCTTGAGCTCCGTCGCGCAGTCGATAATCGACACTTTCGAAATTACCGCGGCCGAACAAGGTGGTAAGACCCTCATCGAGCGCCTCTGCGCTCGACAGATCGACGACACCCGCACGCAGCAACCGTTCGTAGCGGAGCGAGTCCGCCGCCACCCGAACATCCTGCACGCGCGGCGCACCGCCCCTGACGGCACCACGTGTCGCGAGGTAGCGCGAGTAATCGTCTTCGCTGAGTCGCAACCCGGCCAGCCGATCGCTCGCGGCACGCGCCGAGGCTTCACCGAGCTCGACTGCCCGCGAAAGAATGTCGAAATCGAAACTCGAGGCCTCGCCGAGCTCAGGGGTCAACAAAATATCCGTCGGCTGCAGCAACTGCCGTTGGGCATCGCTCCCGCGTCGGATGAGGATCGACAGCATCTGATTGGAGATGGTCGCCACGGAATCGAGCGTGTCGCGCTTGCGCAGCGGAAACCCCACATCGACGACGATGAGCACGTCGACGTCCATGCGACGCGCGAGCTCCACGGGCAAATTATTGGCGAGTCCACCGTCGACGAGCAGGCGACCGTCCAGTTCCACCGGGGCGAAGACACCCGGCGCGGCGAGACTCGCCCGCATGGCCGTGACGATATCGCCTTGCTTGAGGTCGATCGCCTCGCCTGTCTCGAGATCGGTGGCGACCGCCCTGAACCGTGTCGGCAGTGCATCGAACTGCTCGATTCTCGCCACCGGCAGGGTGATGCGACGCAGCGCTTGGGAGAGACGCTGACCCGAAACCAGCCCTTTCGGCAGTCGGAACGTTCCGCCTTTCAGGCCGAGCGGAAAATCGACCAGAAAATTTTGATCCTCACTCTTG
>Ga0315901_10010986_pt1 | contig 10235 bp, 8 predicted proteins | sample LakEriMetagenome_10_FD_203761 | JGI IMG/M metagenome (GOLD analysis project Ga0315901, IMG submission 203761) | Freshwater fungal communities from buoy surface, Lake Erie, Ohio, United States - Buoy 2 MA116 | ecosystem: Environmental > Aquatic > Freshwater > Lake | place: USA: Lake Erie, Ohio... | reverse complement strand
GCCACGCGCGGATTGCCAGTAGTAGGGCAGATCGATGGTCCAGGCGCAACCGCCGGTCGCGGACACGCCAACCGCGAGCGCGAGCAGGGCAAGCCACGAAGGCCGCCGCACCGATGCTAGAGTGACGGATTGTTGTTGCCGGGCCTGCCGGCCGGCTCGCCACGGAAACGGAGCGCGCATGAACCTCATCGACCGGATCGTCCAGTTCCATCACGATATCCGAGATATCCGCCGCGATATTCACGCGCACCCCGAACTGCGTTTCCAGGAAACCCGCACCTCGGATCTGATCGCCGAGCGGCTGAACACCTGGGGCATCCCGGTCACCCGTGGCCTGGGCGGTACCGGGGTGGTGGGCAGCATCCGCCGGGGTACGTCATCGCGCGCCATCGGCCTGCGCGCCGATATCGATGCCCTGCCGATGCACGAAGTGAACAGCTTTGCGCACCGCTCGCGCCACGACGGCCGCATGCATGCCTGCGGCCACGACGGTCACACCGCGATGCTGCTTGGGGCGGCGCGCTTCCTCGCGGATCACCAGGGTTTCGATGGCACCGTGAACCTGATCTTCCAGCCCGCCGAAGAAGGCGGCGCAGGCGCGCAGCGCATGATCGACGATGGGCTGTTCGAGCGCTTCCCCTGCGATTCGGTGTTCGGCATGCACAACTGGCCCGGTATGGCGGTCGGACAGTTCGCGCTGCGCGAAGGCCCGGTGATGGCCAGCAGCAATGAATTCACCATCACGGTTACCGGGCGAGGCGGCCATGCGGCGCTGCCCCACCTGTCCACCGACCCGGTAATCGTGGCCACGCACCTCGTGCAGGCGCTGCAGTCGATCCTCACGCGCAACAAGAAACCGATCGACACGGCGGTGCTGTCGATCACCAAGATCCAGGCTGGCGAAGCCTTCAACGTGATTCCGGATACCGCGACCCTGTGCGGCACGGTTCGCACCTTCACGCTCGAGACCCTCGATCTGATCGAATCGCGCATGAAGGCCATCGTCGAGCAGCTCCCGCCGGCCTTCGGTGCGTCGGGCTCGCTACGCTTTCACCGCAACTACCCGCCCACGGTCAACCATGGTCCCTCGACGGCCTTCGCGCGCGAGGTCCTCGAAGACGTCGTCGGCAAGGCCAACGTGCTCGACTTCGAGCCGACGATGGGCTCCGAGGACTTCGCCTACATGCTGCTCGCGAAGCCTGGTTGCTACTTCATGATCGGCAACGGCGACGGCGGGCACCGCGAGGCGGGTCACGGCCTAGGGCCGTGCCAGCTGCACAACGCCTCCTACGACTTCAACGACGACCTCATCCCGCTGGGCGCCACCGCCTGGGTGCGTCTGGTCGAGCGCTTTCTGGCTGCCTGATGATCGCCTTCATCATCCGGCGGCTGTGGCAGGCAGCGCTGGTGATGCTGGTCGTGGCCTTCGTGGCCTTCTCGCTCTTCCAGTATGTGGGTGATCCGGTGCTGGCGATGGTCGGTCAGGACGCCACGCCCGAGCAGCGCGACGAACTTCGCCGCGACCTCGGGCTCGACCGCCCCTTCTACGTGCAGTTCGGCCGTTTCGTGGGCAACGCGGTGCAGGGCGAGTTCGGTTTGTCTTTCCGGCAAGGCCGCAAGGTATCCACGCTGCTGCGCGAACGACTGCCGGCAACCCTCGAGTTGTCGCTGTGCGCGGCGGCACTCGCGCTGCTGATCGGTGTGCCGATGGGGGTGTACACCGCGCTGCGACGCGGCCGCTTCCTCGCCAACCTGCTGCTCGCGATTTCGCTGATCGGCGTCTCGTTGCCCACCTTCCTGATCGGCATTCTGCTGGTGCTGGCCTTTGCGGTCGGCCTGGGCTGGCTGCCCTCCTACGGTCGCGGCGAAACCGTGGCGCTCGGCTGGTGGTCCAGTGGCTTTTTCACCGTCGATGGCCTGAAGCACCTGGTGCTGCCCTCGATCACCCTGTGCCTGTTCCAGCTCACGCTGATCATGCGGCTGGTCCGCGCCGAGATGCTCGAGGTGCTGCGCACCGACTACATCCGCTTTGCGCGAGCGCGCGGCCTGTCGGACCGGGCCGTGCATTTCGGCCACGCCCTGCGCAACACGCTCGTGCCGGTGATCACCATCGCCGGGCTGCAACTCGGCGCGATCATCGCCTTTGCGATCATCACCGAGACAGTGTTCCAGTGGCCGGGCATGGGGCTGCTCTTCATCCAGGCGGTGCAGAGCGCCGACATCCCGATCATGGCGGCCTACCTGTGCCTGATCGCGCTGGTCTTCGTGGTCATCAACCTGATCGTCGATCTGCTCTATTTCGCGGTCGATCCCCGCCTGCGCGTCGAGCGCGCCGGGGCGGCCTCGTGAGCACGCAGCCGGTCGCACCGGCCATTCAACCCCCGTACCGAGATCATCCGCCCAGCGATCCGAGGAGCCTGCCATGAACGCCCCCGACACCGCGCTGCTAGAGGCTGACGCCTACCTCGGCGCGCACCCGGTGGTCGCCCGACTGCGCGACATCCACCGTGACCTGATCGAGATTCGCCACGAACTGCACCGCAACCCCGAGCTTGGCTTCGAGGAACACTTCACGGCCGAGCTGGTGGCTCGGGAACTCGCCCGTTGCGGCGTCGACGAAATCCACCGCGGCATCGGACGCACCGGCATCGTCGCCGTGGTGCGTGGACGACACGACGGCAGCGGCCGGCGTATCGGCCTGCGTGCCGACATGGACGCCCTGCCGATCGCCGAGGAAAACGAGCTGCCGTGGCGCTCGACCCGCAAAGGGATGATGCATGCCTGCGGCCACGACGGCCACACCACCATGCTGCTGGGGGCGGCGCGTCATCTGGCCGCCACGCGCGACTTCGACGGCGTGGCGCACCTGATCTTCCAGCCTGGCGAGGAGGGCTTCGCCGGCGCGAAGGCGATGATCGACGACGGGCTCTTCGAGCGCTTTCCGTGCGATGCGGTCTATGCCATGCACAACTGGCCCGGCCTGCCGCCGGGCACGATCGCCGTGCGCCCCGGCCCGATGATGGCGGCCGCCGATCGCATCAGCATTCATATCGAAGGACGCGGCGGCCACGGCGCCCACCCCTACCTCGCGATCGATCCGGTGGTGGTGGCGGCGCACATCATCACCGCCGCACAGTCGATCGTCTCGCGCAACGTCAATCCGATCGACTCGGCGGTCGTCAGCCTGTGCGCGGTGCAGGCGGGCAACCCGGCCGCCATGAGCGTGATCCCGCGTGAGGCTACGATCACCGGGACGGTACGGACCTTCCGCCGCGAGACGCAGGACATGATCGAGGCGCGGCTCGCCGAGCTCGTGCAGGCCGTGGCCCAGGGCTTCGGTGCGCGCGCCACCGTCACCTACACGCGAGGCTATCCCGCCACGATCAACTCGCGCGACGAGGCGCTCTTCGGCCAGCAGGTCGCGATCGAACTGGTTGGCGAGGAGAGCACCATCGGCGACCTCGATCCGAGCATGGGCGCGGAGGACTTTTCCTTCATGCTGCAGCGCCGCCCGGGCGCGTATTTCCGCATCGGGCAGGGCGGCGCCGAGAGCGGCTGCTTCCTGCACAACACCCGCTACGATTTCAACGACGGCATCCTGCCGCTCGGCGCCGCGCTCTTCGTGCGGCTGGTCGAGCGTTCGATGCCCCTGGCCGATGCGACGCGCTGAGCGGTCTGCCCGAACGAACACTGCCAACGACAACACCCGAGAGGAGAAACCATGATGCCCACCTTCCGACGCGCCACGCTGGCGCTCGCCATGTCGCTCGCGGCGGCAGCACCCCTCACGCTCCCCGCCAGCGCCGGTGCGGTCACCTTCCGTGTGGCCGACCAGGGTGACGCACTGTCGATGGACCCGCACTCGCTGAATGAATCGCTGCAGCTCTCGTTCACCGGTAACGTGTATGAGCCCCTGGTCGCACGCGACAGGAAGCTCGGGCTGACCCCGGGTCTCGCCACGTCATGGAAGCAGACCGACCCGACCTCCTGGCGCTTCGAGCTTCGCAAGGGCGTCAAGTTCCACGACGGCTCCGACTTCACGGCCGATGACGTGATCTTTTCGTGGAAGCGTGCCGCCGGCGACGGCTCCGACGTCAAGACCTACGTCGGCGCGATCAAGGAGATCCGCAGGGTCGGGGCGCACACCATCGACATCGTCACGAACGCGCCCTTTCCGATCCTGCCCGATGTGCTCTCGCTCTGGTACATCATGAGCAAGAGTTGGTGCGAGATCAATTCGGCCACGCAACCGGTCGACAAGCGCAAGGGCGTCGAAAATGCCGCCTCGTTCCGGGCCAATGGCACCGGTCCCTTCCGGCTGAAGGCGCGCGAGCCGGGTGTTCGGACCACGCTGGTGCGGCATGCCGGCTACTGGGGCAAGATCGACAGCAATGTCGAAGAGGTGATCTTCACGCCCATCGGCAACGACGCCACGCGGGTGGCTGCGCTGATCTCCGGCGAGATCGACATGATGCAGCCGGTGCCGGTGCAGGATGTCGCGAGGCTTGGCCAGAATGCCAACCTCAAGATCCTGCAGGGACCGGAGCTGCGCACGATCTTCCTCGGTATGGACCAGAAGCGCGACGAGCTGCTCTACTCGAACGTGCGCGGCAAGAACCCCTTCAGGGACAAGCGGGTTCGACAGGCCTTCTACCAGGCGATCGACATCGAGGCGATCAAGAGCCGCATCATGCGGGGCGCCGCGGCGCCCACTGCCCTGATGGTGGCGCCTGGCATCAAGGGCTTCGTGCCGGAGCTCAACAAGCGTCTGCCCTACGACCCCGAGGCCTCGAAGAAACTGCTCGCCGAAGCCGGCTACCCCAGCGGCTTCGAGGTCAAGATGAACTGCCCGAACGACCGCTATGTGAATGATGGTGAGATCTGCCAGGCGGTCGCCGGGATGCTGGCACGGGTTGGCGTGAAGGTGAACCTCGAGGCGGAGAGCAAGGCGACCTACTTCCCGAAGATCCTGTCGCGCAACACCTCGTTCTATCTGCTGGGATGGACGCCGGGCACCTACGACTCGCACAACCCGCTGTTCGCGCTGATGGCCACCCCGGGCGCGGGGGGTCAGGGTCAGTTCAACCTCGGCAGCTACAGCAACCCGAAACTCGACGAGCTCACCGGCAAGATCGCCTCGGAGACCGATCAGGCCAAGCGTAACGCGATGATCACCGAGGCCTTCCGTATCCACGCCGAGGACATCGGGCATCTGCCGCTGCACCAGCAGGCGCTTGCCTGGGGCATGAAGAAGAACGTGAGCCTCGTGCAGCTCGCCGACAACTTCAATCCCTTCAAGTACGTGGTGATCGACCGTGGTGCCGGCAAGGCGGCGGCCGCCAGGAAGTGAACGGCCCGCTCGCCCGAGTGCTCGATAGCGACCTCTGGCACAGTTTTCGTGCCAGTCCGGTCGCCATCGGGGCGACATTGGTCGCGACGGCGATCATCGTCGGTGCGGTCTTTGCGCCGTGGGTGGCACCGCACCGACCGTTCGATCTTGCGTCGCTGTCGCTGAACGACTCGCTGATGCCCCCGGCCTGGCTGGCCGAAGGCAGGCTCTCGTACCTGCTCGGCACCGACGATCAGGGGCGCGACGTGCTGTCGACCATTCTCTACGGGTCGCGAATCTCGCTGCTGGTGGGGGTGGCCTCGGTGGTTCTGGCGATGGTGCTCGGCGTGGGGCTCGGTCTGCTCTCGGGCTACGCGGGCGGGCGGCTCGATGCCTTCATCATGCGCGTGGCGGATGTGCAGCTTTCCTTTCCCGCCATCCTGATCGCGCTGCTGATCGACGGGGCGGCCCGCGCGGCGCTGTCGCGGGATGCGCACAGTGACACTCTGGCGATCGTGGTGCTCATCGGCTCCATCGGTCTGGCCAACTGGGTGCAGTACGCCCGTACCGTGCGCGGGTCCACGCTGGTTGAAAAGAACAAGGAGTATGTGCAGGCAGCGCGGGTGATCGGCGTAGCGCCCTGGCGAATCATGCTGCGCCATGTTTTGCCGAACGTGCTCGGACCGGTTCTGGTGATCGCCACGATCAACATCGCCACGGCCATCATCACCGAGGCCACCCTCTCCTTTCTGGGTGTCGGCGTTCCGCCGACTTCCCCGTCGCTCGGGACGATGATCAACACCGGCAACAACTTCCTCTACTCCGGCGAGTGGTGGCTGGTGGTGTTTCCGGGTGTGGCGCTGGTGCTGCTGTGCATGTCGGTCAACCTGATCGGCGACTGGCTGCGCGATGCGCTCAATCCGCGGCTGCGCTGAGACGACGATGGCAGCCGGCACCGGGTCCCTTGCACAGCATGCCGATGGCGGGCAAGCGAACGTCGATGGGTCTCGGCAGCCGTTGCTGCAGGTGCGAAACCTTCGTGTCGAGTTCCCCACGCGACGGGCGTTGCTCACCGCGCTCGACGGGGTGTCCTTCGACATCGCGGCCGGCGAAGTGCTCGGCGTGGTCGGTGAATCCGGTGCGGGCAAGTCGATCACCGGCTCGGCGATCATCGGTCTGCTCGACCCGCCGGGCCGGATCGCGGGCGGCGAGATCCTGCTTGAAGGCCGACGCATCGACAATCTGTCCGACGACGAAATGCGTCGGGTACGCGGACGACAGATCGGCGCGATCTTTCAGGATCCACTCACTTCGCTCAATCCTTTGCTCAGCGTCGGTCGGCAACTCGTGGAGACCATCCGCGCGCACCTCGAACTCGACCCTTCGCAAGCGCGCGAACGCGCGATCCATCTGCTGGAGGCCACGGGTATTCCGGCGGCTGCGCAACGCATCGACCACTATCCGCACCAGTTTTCGGGCGGCATGCGCCAGCGGGTGGTGATTGCGCTCGCGCTGGCTGCGCAGCCCCGGCTGATCATCGCCGATGAGCCGACCACGGCGCTCGACGTGTCGATTCAGGCGCAGATCATCGCGCTGATCCGGCGCATCTGCCTGGAGCAAGGGACTGCCGTCATGCTCGTGACCCACGACATGGGGGTGATTGCCGAAACCGCGGATCGTGTGGCGGTGATGTACGCGGGCCGCATCGTCGAGATCGGGCCGACGGCCGACATCGTCGCCCGGCCGCAGCACCCGTACACCCGCGGTCTGATGGGATCGATACCGTCGCTCGGCGTCGAACGCGAGCGGCTGGAACAGATCGACGGCGCGATGCCCCGTCTTTCGGCGATTCCGAGCGGCTGCGCCTTCCATCCACGCTGCGGCAGTGCTCTGCCAAGGTGCTCCGGGGAGCGGCCGGAACTGCGACCGTGCCAGGGCGCTGCGGGTGCGATGGCTGCCTGCTGGCTTGCGGCATGATCGGTGTTGCGTGAGCATGAGCGAGGTTGGTCTGACATGATCGAGGTGCGTTCGCTGGGCAAGCGATTCGATGTGTCGGCGCCGTGGCTCGAGCGTGTGGTCGAAAGGAGGCCCCGCCAGTGGCTGCATGCCGTCGACGATGTCAGCTTCACGATCAGCCGTGGCGAGACGCTGGGCCTGGTTGGCGAGTCGGGATGCGGCAAGTCGACCGTCGCGCGCCTGCTTGTCGGTCTGTACACGCCGAGCGCCGGTGAGGTGCGCTTCGACGACAAGCCGCTTGTGCAGGCCATGGCGGGCGACGGACGGCGACGGGTCCAGATGATCTTCCAGGATCCTTATGCAAGCCTGAATCCGCGCTGGCAGGTTGGCGATATCGTGGGCGAACCGCTGCGCGAAGCCGGCGCGAGCCTCTCCCGTGCGGCGCTTGCGCAGGAGGTTGGTCGACTGCTCGGTCTGGTCGGATTATCGGCTGCCGACGCGAGCCGCTATCCGCATCAGTTCTCGGGTGGGCAGCGTCAGCGCATCTCGATCGCCCGGGCGCTCGCCTCGACGCCGGAGTTTCTGGTGTGCGACGAGCCCACCTCGGCACTCGATGTCTCGGTGCAGGCGCAGGTGCTCAACCTGATGCGCGAGCTTCAACAGGCGCGGCGGCTGACCTACCTCTTCATCTCCCACAACCTGGCGGTGGTCCATCACGTGAGCGATCGCGTGGGGGTGATGTATCTCGGCCGGCTCGTCGAACTCGGACCCAAGCGACAGATCTTTGGTGCGCCGCGGCATCCGTACACACGGATGCTGCTCGACGCAATCCCGGATCTTGCGCAAGTCGGCCGTCAGCGTACGCCCGTGGCAGGTGAAGTACCCAACCCCCTGGCGCCGCCCGGCGGCTGCGCCTTTCATCCGCGCTGCCCGCAGGCGATGCCAAGATGCACTCGGGAGCGGCCGGGTCTCGCTGTCCATGACGCAGGCGACGAGCATGTCGTGGCCTGCCACGCCGTCGAGGAAGGAAGGCTTCCGGCCTGGCAGCCGCTGACGCACAGACGCACCCTGCCCTGAGAGGCGGGGTGCGACGAGACAACCGGAACCGACAAGGGAGGACAGGGCGATGGAACTCTGGGAACTTGATGCCACCGAGCTTGCGCGGGCGATTCGTACCGGTCGCGCCTCGGCGCGCGAGGCGGTCAGCGCCTGTCTTGCGCGCATGGACGCCGTGAACCCTGCGATCAACGCGGTGGTGCGACGCTTCGACGACGAAGCGCTCGCAGCGGCGGATGCCGCCGATGCGGCGCAAGCCAGGGGAGAGGCTCTTGGCCTGCTTCACGGTGTGCCGGTGACAACGAAGGTGAATGTCGATCAGAAGGGGCATCCCACCGATAACGGGGTGGTGGCTTATCGGGATCTCATTGCCGCCGAGGACAGCCCGGTCGTGGCGAATCTGCGGCGGGCGGGCGCCATCGTCATTGGCCGCACCAATGCGCCGGCCTTCTCGATGCGCATGTTCACTGACAACGCGCTCCACGGTCGTACGCTGAATCCGCTCGACCCAGCGATCACCCCGGGCGGTTCGAGTGGGGGCGCCGGCGCAGCGGTCGCCACGGGCATCGGGCCGATAGGCCATGGCAACGATATCGGAGGCTCAGTCCGAATTCCCGCCAACTGCTGCGGCATCGTGGGCCTGCGCACGGCCTTCGGTCGTGTGCCCGCGATCAACCCGAGCGCTCCCGGGGGCCGGCCGATGGGTGGTCAACTGATGTCCACGCAGGGGCCGCATACCCGGAGCGTGCGCGATGCACGGCTGGCGCTTGCGGCGATGTCGCAGGCCGATCGCCGAGACTGGAAGTGGGCCGACATGCCGCTCGAGGGCCCGCCCCCGGTGCGGCCTATCCGGGTGGCGTTGGTACCCCAGGTGCCCGGAGGGTTCACCCATCCGTCGCAAGCCGAGGCAGTCCGACAGGCGGGCCGGCACCTTCAAGCCGCAGGCTATCAGGTCGATGAGGTGATGCCGCCGGACCCGGGGGCTGTCATCGAACTGTGGCACCGCATCTGCCTTGCCGATGTGTTCAGCGGACTTTGGCCGTTGATGCAGGAGGTCGGGGATGCCGACGGCCAGGCGGCCATGGGTGCCTGGTCGGCGTTGTATCCGCGATCTGATCTCGCCGATTACGTGGCGGCGCTGACGACGCGTGATGCGATGCTGATGCGCTGGATGGCGTGGTTCGAGCAACGGCCACTCCTGGTGATGCCTGTGTTGTGTGATCTGCCACCTGTTCAGCGCCTCGACGTGAGCGTGGAAGGCCAGCGAAAGACGCTCGAGCTGATGCGGGCCTGTCTGATTGCCCCGGTGCTCGGGCTTCCCGGCCTTGCGGTACCCGTGCTGCGTGCGGGCAGGCTTCGGACGGGCGTGCAGATCATGGCCAGCCGATGGCGCGAAGACCTGTGCCTCGAGGCGGGCGAGGTGATCGAGGCAGCCGAAGGTGTGGTGGTGCCGGTTGCGCCATCGTCGTGAGCGCTCGGAGCGCCGGTCTCAACCGAGCACGATATCGCCGTAGTAGGCTCGAGCTGTCGAGGCGGTATTGTCGGTATCGGTCATCAGCGCGACTGCTCGCAACGGCCCTGGAGGCTCCCCGAACACCGCATGGAAGTCAGCCTCGATCTGGCGCGCATGCCAGCGCCACTGGCCAAGATGGGCTGAGCCGGCGTCAACCACCAGTTTGCGGATGCGGCCGGTATGCGGGTTGTCGATGCGGGTACCTGGCGGTGAAACAGCCGCCCAGATGTACATGAGCGTCGCATAAGGGAGCTCGTGCCCTGCGAGCAGCTTTACCCGCTCGGCAAAGAGGCGGTCACGCAAAGGAAGGCTTGCATGATCGCCGTCAAAAGCGAGTGCGAGACGGACTGGCGCGTCGTCGCGACTCCCAACGGCGGGATC